>Ga0209240_1000166_pt1 | contig 26058 bp, 19 predicted proteins | sample GraSoi_2013_80cm_FD_185828 | JGI IMG/M metagenome (GOLD analysis project Ga0209240, IMG submission 185828) | Grasslands soil microbial communities from the Angelo Coastal Reserve, California, USA - Sample 9_17_2013_80cm (SPAdes) (version 2) | ecosystem: Environmental > Terrestrial > Soil >...
CGGACAAAGGGTGTGCGTGGAACGCTTCGACGAAAAGTTGCTGGTGAGTTATCGCGACATGTACATTCGGGAGATCGACCCGATCGGCGAGAAAACGCAGGCGCTGGTGGCGCCGCGCGCCGCGTTTGCAAAATCCGCTCCGGTCGCCCTACGGGCTCCCTCCGCGGATTCCGCAAACGCCCCATCGAAGACGGAGCGAAACGTCCATGTGGCTCTGCCGTTGCTTTGCGAAAGCCCTTAAGGCGGCAGGCATTGTCTTGCGGTCGTGCGTCACCAGCACTCGTTGCAAACTCGCCGCGATTTCCAAGACTTCCGAATCACTCTTGCCCGACAACTCCGCTTCCTCTTAGGTTTGGAAATCTACAAGAGATTCTCGACGCAGGACGCCGTCCACAATTCGGCGGTCAAAGTTCACGTCTGCCAGGAACTTGACCCTCATTTCCTTTGGGACTGCACATTACGTCGGGCTTCGTCCAACTTTTGGTAGAGCAGTGGATGCTTTTTGCGCGCCTCTAGACGCAGATTCTCTAAATCGCGATCAGCATCCTCTAGGTACCCGTCGATTTCTGTTCGATTCGCCAGATAGAATGTAATCCCGCCGTACACCTGCTCGAGGGTTAGGGCCGAAAACGAATGTTGAATAGCCTCGGGCGAAGCCCCATTTAAGAACTCATACACAATCGAGTCCAGCGACACTCGCGCCCCCGCGATGTAATACTCGCCATTCCGCTTTTCCACGTATTCTTTGCTCATCTCTGCTTACCTTTATCCAATCCTAGCAAAATCCCCGCCGCCCACCCACGAAATCCTCTGTCACCTTCTCAAGTTCCCCGCTACAATCTTCCTTCCTTAGGAGCCATCTTTGTCTTCCGCCCCGCCGCCAACTTCACAGCCCCAACCCAGTCGTGCCGCATTCACCTTCATTCTCGTAACGGTGCTGCTCGATTTTCTGGCCTTCGGCATCATCGCCCCCGTCCTCCCCAACCTCATCATCCAGTTCGAAGGCGGCAACATCGCCCGCGCAGCCGCCATCACCGGCTATTTCGGATTTGCTTGGGCGCTAATGCAGTTTATTTTCTCACCCATTCTCGGCGCGTGGTCCGACCGCTTCGGCCGCCGCCCGGTCATCCTCATCTCCTGCTTCGGCCTCGGCCTCGACTACATCTTCATGGCCCTCGCACCCTCGCTAAAATGGCTCCTCGTCGGACGCATCATCTCCGGCATCACCGCCTCCAACATCTCTAGCGCCTTCGCCTACGTTACCGATGTCACTCCTCCCGAAAAACGCGCCAAGCAATTCGGCTACCTCGCTGCCTCCTTCGGCATGGGCTTCATCATCGGGCCGGCCGTAGGCGGATTTCTCGGCAACATCAATCTCCGTTTTCCCTTTTGGGCCGCCGCCTGCCTCAGCTTGGCCAACGCCATGTACGGTTTCTTCGTTCTTCCCGAATCTCTTCCGCCCGAGCGCCGCGCCAAATCCGCCTGGCACATGGCCAATCCTCTCGGCTCTCTCACGCTCCTCCGCTCGCATCCCCAACTCTTCGGCCTCGCCACCGTAATGACTCTCTTCTATCTCGCCCAGCAATCCCTCCCCGCCGTCTTCGTCCTCTTCACCCAATATCGCTATGCTTGGAACGGACGCGACGTCGGCCTCGCCCTCGCCGTCGTTGGCGTCAGCACCAGCATCGTCTCCGGCATGCTCGTCGGCCCCTTCGTCCGCCGTTTCGGCGAACGCCGCAGCGTTCTTTCCGGCCTGACCTTCGGCGCCATCGGCTTCTTCAGTTTCGCCTTCGCCCCACGCGGCTGGCTATTTCTCTGCGCCATCCCTTTCCTCGGCCTCTGGGGCATCGCCGGCCCGTCGGTGCAGTCGCTAATGTCACGTCGCGTCGACCCAACTTCTCAAGGCAAGCTCCAAGGCGCCATCAACAGTATCCGCTCCATCAGCGGCATGATCGGCCCCCTCCTCTTCACTCAAGTCCTCGCTATCGCCATCTCCCCGAGCGCCCCCATCCACTTCCCCGGCGCCCCCTATTTCCTCGCCGGCCTCCTCCTCCTCTCCAGCCTAACCCTCGCCGCCTACGTCACCCGCGCCGACGCCAAGTCCGCGACCCAGCCAGCAGCAGCCGTATCCTCCGATTCATCCGACTAGTCATGTGGAGTGCGGCGGTCTAGCCGCCGCTTCCACGCCGTGAACCCCGTTGCCACGCTCCCCATCGTGAACCGCGCGAAATTTGTCATCCCGAGCGAAGCCGAGGGACCCGCTTTCCGCTTTCCGCTTTCCGCTTTCCGCTTTCCGCTTTCCGCTTTTCGCTTTTCGCTTTCCGCTTTCCGCTTTCCGCTTTTCGCTTTTCGCTTTTCGCTTTTCGCTCCGAACGTACCCTTGCCCTCCTCTTTCCCCAGGTATACGATGTCTCCTCGGCAATAAGTTCGCGCCCAGCGGAGGAGAAGGGTAGCTCTCCGCGCCCACCTACAGCGCGAACCTAAATTAGGAGGCTTACTTCATGGCGACGGCAACGACCGCGATCGAACCCAATGTCAAAATCAGCGCCACAAAACTTCTCATCAACGGCCAGTGGGTCAACAGCACCTCCGGCAAAACTTTCCCAACTATCAATCCCTCAACCGGCGAAGTCATCACCCAAGTAGCAGAAGCCGACGCTCCCGACGTCGACAAGGCGGTCAGCGCAGCCCGCGCTGCATTCGAGACCGGAGCTTGGCGCAAGAAGCTCTCCGCATCGCAACGCGGCAATCTCATGTACAAATTAGCGGATCTCATCGAGAAAAATGCCGACGAACTCGCGCAACTCGAAGCGCTCGACAACGGCAAGCCCTATCACGTAGCCCGCGCCGCCGACATCCCTCTCACCATCGCCTGCTACCGCTATTACGCCGGATGGGCCGATAAGAATCAGGGCAAGACCATTCCCGTCAACGGCCCCTATTTCACCTATACCAAGCACGAGCCAGTCGGCGTTGCCGGTCAAATCATTCCGTGGAATTTCCCGCTCCTAATGCAAGCTTGGAAACTTGGTCCCGCTCTCGCAGCGGGCTGCACCGTGGTGCTCAAGCCTGCGGAGCAAACTCCGTTGACCGCGTTGCGCGTCGGCGAGCTCATCAATGAAGCGGGATTCCCGCCAGGCGTCGTTAATATTCTTCCCGGCTACGGCCCGACGGCCGGCGCCGCCATCGCGCGCCACATGGATGTCGACAAAGTCGCCTTCACCGGCTCCACCGAAGTCGGCCACCTCATCATGCGCGCCGCCGCGGATTCCAATCTCAAGCGCATCACCCTCGAGCTCGGCGGCAAGAGTCCCAACATCGTCTTCGCCGACGCCGACATGGACAAAGCCATTGAAGGCGCACACTTCGCGCTCTTCTTCAATCAAGGTCAGTGCTGCTGCGCCGGCTCGCGCCTCTACGTCGAAGAAAAAGCCTACGACGAATTCGTCGAAAAGAGCGCCGCGCGCGCCAAGAAGCGCACCGTCGGCAATCCGTTCGACAAGAACACCGAGCAAGGTCCGCAAGTCGATCAGGACCAGTTCAACAAAGTGATGGGTTACATCGACACAGGAAAAAAGGAAAAGGCCAAGCTCGTCGCCGGGGGCAATCGCGTCGGTGACAAGGGCTACTTCATTGAGCCGACCGTTTTCGCCGACGTCCAGGACAACATGAAGATCGCGCAGGAAGAAATCTTCGGACCGGTCATGTCCATCCTCAAATTTAAGGACATCAACGAAGTCGTCGAGCGCGCCAACAAATCGCTCTACGGACTCGCCGCCGCCGTCTGGACCAAGGACATCACCAAAGCCCACGCCATCGCCGACGGCGTCCGCGCCGGCACCGTCTGGGTCAATTGCTACGACGTCTTCGACGCCGCCGCCCCGTTCGGCGGCTACAAGCAGTCCGGCATCGGCCGCGAACTAGGCGAGTACGGCCTGGCCAACTACACCGAAGTAAAAACTGTAACCGTCAAGCTCTGACGATATTCCTCGTAGGGGCGCAGCCCTGTCCTGAGCAAACGAGAAGGAACGCTGCGCCCTTTCTCGGCACAACGTAATCCCCAATCTCGCAGCGTGCGTTGGCGCTGCGAGTTACGCCTTTGCCGCCCTGGCAGCAGGACGCGCCTGCTTGGCTTCCCAAGCCCTGCGCAACTCCTCCCGGCCGGCGAGCACGTGCTCTTTCGCGTCTTCAAAGCTCTTGTAGATCCGCGTGCCCTTAATCGTGTTGCACGGACTGCAGCAGGCCACCAGGTTCGTCGGATTCTTCTTGCCCTTCTTTGCTCGCGGAACCACAAAGTCCACGCGCATGACCAGGGCATTCTCAAAACTGGCTCTTCCATCCAGCCCGCAATATTGGCAGCAGTAATCGTCCCGCTCCAGGATCGCCAGGCTCTCCCTCAGGGTTGTCGGCTTGTCCACCAGGGTGAACGTCGTGATATCCAGCGGCATGAGGACCTCCCAATCGGAAATCCTTTGGGTAGGCTGGGAATATGCGGATTCCCGACAGTCTTGGCCTCCGACCATAGGTCAGCACCCGCGAAGTGTCAAGCCTAGCTTCTCTGCGAACCTCAGCATATCTTTTCCTCTCTGCGTTCTCTGTTTACCCCGTTTACCCCGAGCTTCGAGGGGAGCCTCGAAGGGTGCTCTTCCCTCTGTGCGCTCTGTGTTAGTTCTTTTCTCTTTGCTTTGCGCAACGTGGCTGCGCTGACTCACGGCATCGTCACCAGCGGTAGTTCTACAAAACTGGTGTGGTATACACGCTGCGTCGCCTTGCGATAATCCTCGGGCTTCGCCCAAAAAATATTCTGCACAAACGTCTGCGGGTTGCGGTCGTACAGCGGAAACCAGCTCGACTGCACTTGCACCATGATTCGGTGGCCCGGAAAGAACACATGATTCGCCGTAGGTAAATTAAATCGATACAGCAGCGGCTTGTCCGCGGCAATCGCCTTCGGCGTTTCCAAACTCTCCCGATAGCGTCCGCGGAAAATATCCGCGGAAACCATCAATTGATATCCGCCCATCGCCGGCTGCCCTGCAACTTCATCCGGATACACGTCAATCAGCTTCACCACCCAATCCGAATCCGTCCCGCTCGTTGACGCCACCAAATTCGCCACGGGCTGCCCGCTAATCTTCACCGGCGCCGTCAACACTTCCGAAGTAAACACCAAAACATCCGGCCGCCCCGAAGCCTCCCGTTGGTCCGAGACCAACCACGTGCGCCAGATGTCCGCGTCATTCAAGTGAACCGGCCGCGTAACAAACGGCACCGGCTTGGATGGATCGGAAACATACTCGTCGAACGCGCTCTGGCCCGTACTTGGCACGGCAAAACTCAGCTTCAATCCCGTGCCCAGATACAACGGCGTCGCCTTCACCGAGCAACCGCTCGCGCATCCTGCTGGCCATGACCGGAGCCTGAGCCAACGATTCGTCCCCGTTTCAAACGCCATCACCGGCGCCATATCCGCCTTTGGCGCCCCTTCTTTCAAGTACTGCGCCAGAAATGGCGCCAAAATCTCCCGCCGGAAGTACAGCCCCGTGTCCGCCCCAAATTTCAGCGCCCCCAGCGTGCTTCCGTCGCGAGACTGTTGTCCGTGAAACCACGGCCCCATCACCAGAAACACTTTGTCATCCTTGGTATCTTTTGGCTTTATCGCTTTGTAAACCGCTGTGGCTCCGTAGATGTCTTCCTGGTCCCACAAGCCGTCCACGAGCATGACGGGCACTTTCAACGACTGCGCCGCCAGAATCTTGTCCACGGCCTGCTCCTGCCAGAACGCGTCGTAGCTCGGATGCTCCAGCAACTTCCGCCAGAAGCCTGTCTGTTCAAGCCCGTGCCGTCGGCCCAACTCGCCGGCAGATCCAGCCGCCATAAAAAAGTCGTAATCGTCATACTTGTCCGTCCACCATTTTTCACTGTTGCCTCGCGTGCCCTCCTGTTCGTAGATGTACGACATGCCCTGTTCTCGAAACGCCCCGTTGTGGAACCAGTCGTCGCCCATCCATCCGTCGACCATCGGGTTCATCGGCACCGCCACCTTCAGCGCTGGATGCGGATTCACCAGCGCCATCAACGGCAAGAATCCGTCATACGAAATCCCCAGAATCCCCACTCGGCCGTTGCTCTCCGGAATATTTTTCACCAGCCAATCGATCGTGTCGTACGTGTCCGTGGAATGATCTACGGGAGTCGGATTCAGCGGCCCATGCAGCGGCCGCGTCATCACATAGTCGCCCTCAGATCCGTATTTTCCGCGCACGTCCTGCACCACCCGAATGTAGCCGTATTGCGGGCCCGTTTCCGTCCCGTTGTCATCCGCCGGAATCATTCCCACTTCCGAGCCTTGCACAATCATTTGGAGGTGCGAACTGGCGGCCCGGCTCGTGGATCGACTCGCGTTGTACGGGGTACGCGTCAGCAGAATCGGCGCGTTCTTCGCCCCTTTCGGTACCACGATCACCGCGTGCAGCTTCACGCCGTCGCGCATCGGGATCATCACCTCGCGACGAACATAATCGAAGCTCGAAGTAACCGGCTCAAACTTCGCCGGCGTCTCGCTCGGCAATCCAGCCGAGTTGGACTGGCTCTGCCCTCCGGACGTTGGGACGCCGATAAGCCCTGAGAGAATGACCGCCGCGAAGACGCCGATCCGACCGCTGCACGTCGACCTCATGAACCCTCCCCACCAAATTGAGCGGCGCGATTATAGCGTGGGTTCATCGAAGACACCCGATTGCGATGATCTTTCCGCTCGTCTGTTCTAAAAAGGAGGGAAAAAGCGCAACGCAGAGAGCACGGAGTGCGGAACACCCTTCGACGAGGCTCCCCTCCAAGCTCGAGGTAAACAGGGTAAACAGAGGTCGCAGGGGGTACCACCCCCGTGGTGATAGAAAGAGTGCGCAAGCTATTGAGAATGTTAGGGATATTCGTGCGCCGTTGCGCAAAAGAGTGCGTAATCGCAAGAAAATACAGGGGTTGCAGGGATGTAATAAGAAGTAAAGGACTTACGAGGCTTGCCCGAGCTAACATGAAGGAGTATATCAGGGAGTGAATGGGTAGTCAAGGATAAACTTAAGTTAAAACGGGTGAATGGGTTGCATGCACTTTTTGGAGACAGGAGAAGTCAGAACCCGCACGATTGAAGGGCACAAGGATGAGGCAGGCGGCTTGACCGAAGCTCAACGCTGCCGAAGCTATCCACTGTCTCCAAACGGAGCGAGAATTTAGACGAAGCAAAGCCGTTCTGCACAGACGCTTTATTGGGGGATAACCTTTGAATAATTTCAAGCTGGAACTACTGCGCCAAAAGTGTATAAATGAGAACGGTACGACCATAATTCGTAAAAGAAAGACTGCACTTGGCCGTAATCGATCGGTCGGCTTCAGTCCGACCCAGACATCTCTTCGATCAAAACTTCGACCAGGATTACTTCTTCAAACTCCCTTTGCAGGGAGCGGGATGCCCAATCAACTGGACGACGCTCTGCTTCACGCCATGTCCGGTACCGAGCTGTCCCACGTACGAACCGAACTCGAACGACGGCGAATACGCACAACCGTTCCGCCACATCCAGTACAAGCGAAGCGTCTTAGAACTTGAATTGAATACGGCTCTGGAAGAATTGCGTGTTGCCTGCGAGATTAAAACGATCTAGGTGTCCATAACCATAGTCAAACTCTAGCCGAAGATTATCCGATAGGAACCAATTGACCTGGGGTGTAAATCTCCAGAACCTGCCGCCCTGCACGTTCTGACTGTTGAGATCTGTATAGGAATAGTGCAGTACCAGTTCCCAGGCCCCTGGGCCTCCTCCGAATACCGGGCGCTTCGGCGACACGCCTCTAAAGTATCCTCCGACAGTGTTATAAACGCGCGTAGCATCGTTAAAGAGATAGGTTACAACCGCGTCGCCACCCTGGAACACCGAATCGCGCATGGTCTTCGACGAGACATCGACCCACCAATATTCACTACCGAAAAGCCAGCGCGTCCGGCGGTAATAAACTTCATAGCCCGCTATACGGGTCGAGTCCGCTTCGAATGAGCCGGTATCGAGAAAATATGGTGCAGGAAACGACTCGGGACGTGCGCGGAGCCGAAGTTTGTTGTCGACCGGCTTGCCAAAACGCAAGTCCACGGCCAGGTGCAGCACGTCCGACTCGTTCAGAATGGGGAGATACGCGAATCGCGCGACCTCTTGGCTCGAATACGTGGAAAACGTCTGGCCCTGGGATATCGCATCGGCGAAGTATCCAACATTCCAGAGGAAATGGTGCTTGGGAGAATAGCCGAGCCATTTGATTCCGTCGGCAAGAATGGGAATCGTCGCGTCATTCATCGGTGAGCGTTCCATCGTCCAACCATCGTATCCAACCATGATCTTATTAAGCGAGAAACCTTCCTTTGAACGACCGACGAAAACGTTTCCCCAGAGCTCGGGCACTGCGATCATCACTCCCGTCTGGCGCAAGAGCCATTGATGATTCGGCGCGTCGTACATGATTCCGGCGCTCCAGGTAACAGACCGCTTCCACTTAGGGAATAATTTCCCACCGAGAATAAAGCGAAAATCACGAAGACGCTCACCGGGGTGCATCTTGATCTGTTGCTTGCTGCTCTCATCCTGAGCAAAACCAGCCACGTCAAGGAGTAAATCGAGTCCAAACCGCATGGTGAAGTACGGGCCGTGATACTCATTCCACTTCACGAGCTGCCGCTCAGGCGGCTCGGAGGACTCCTCTGCGTCGATCGTGTTCTCGAGAGTTGCCTCCGGAGATGTTGTAGTTGTTTGCTGGCCCCGCTCGGGAGGCGGTCCGCTTCCCTCTTGTGCACGGGAACCGGGCCCCGCGGCAGACAGGAACGTGGCTACAGCCAGCATTAGAAGCACGGCCCTCGTGATCGGCTGACCGGTGTGCTTACTCATTGTCGCAATCCGATCAGTACGTCCGGAACATCTCTTGAATTTGCGTCGGCGTGTGTGGCTTCAGGAGTGCCAGCGAGAGCAAGATCCGCGATTTCTGCGGATTCAACTCATCCGAAGCAATGAATCCGAGCTCATCATCCTTGACTTCGACGTTGCGGTCGACCATTCCAGTGACGACGCGGCTGCTGCGAACCACGACCACTCCTTTTTTGACCGCGCTTGCTGCCGCGTCAACCGACGCTTTGTTCATGTTGCCGTTGCCGACGCCCGCGATGACGATCCCCTTCGCGCCAGCGTTGACACTCGCGTCGATTAAATCAGGTGACATGTCGGCACATGCGAAAACTATGTCCACGCGTGGCAGCTTGGTCACTTTCGAGACATCAAATTCGCTTTGCGCCGTGTGCTTCCATGGGGGGGTGCTGTAAAAATCGTTCTTGCCGTACGCCGAGGTGCCTACAAGGCCGCGAAGGGGCGACATGAACGTCTGAACGGCGGTCGTGCTCGTCTTCGTCAATGAATGGGCACCGTGGATCTGATCGTTCATCACCACTAGGACTCCCCGTCCTTTTGACTGAGGATCGGCCGCCACGGCAACCGCGTCGAAGAGGTTCAGCGGGCCGTCTGCGCTCACTGCCGTCGATGGCCTCATCGAGCCAACCATGACCACTGGTTTGTCGCTTTTCACCGTCAAGTTGAGGAAGTATGCGGTTTCTTCCATGGTGTCGGTGCCATGCGTGACGACGATGCCATCGACATCGTTCGTACGAAATAATTGATTGATGCGATTGGCGAGCTTCAGCATGATGTCGAATGATATATCTTGCGATCCGACGTTTGCGACTTGCTCTCCCCGGAGATTCGCCAGATCCTTGACTCCGGGAACGGCATTCACCATGGCATCGATCGTTACCGCCCCGGAGGTATACGAGGATTGCGTACCGCTCGCTGCGGCGCCTGCGATCGTGCCGCCTGTCGCCAGTATTGCAATGGTGGCCTTCCCGTTCCGAGTAGCCGCCCCCTCCCGACCTGCACCGCACGCAATCAGCACCAACACGAGAAACACTGCTGAAATCCTGGAAGACCGTTTCATAACAGCTCCTTTCGACGTCGCGCCCCGGCGATCTTCAGTGATGACTTATGGCCTTTGCGTCACCTTGTATTTGGACTTGTCCAAATTCGTTAACTTGACCGGATCGAGCAAATCCTTGATCTGCTCTTCCGTCAGCACCTTTTCCTCCCTGATGACCTCGAGGATCCCTTTCCCGCTCTTGTATGCTTCATTGGCCAGCTCGGTAGCCTTGTCATAGCCCACGACAGGGTTGAGCGCCGTGACTATGCCGACGGTTGTTTCCATGTAGTGAGCCAGCACCTTCTCGTTCGGAGTCATGCCGTCCACGCACTTGGTCCGAAAAAGTTTGGATGTGTTGTAGAGCAGGTGCTGAGACTCCATCACTGCTACACCTTCGAGCGGTTCGTAGGCGTTGAGCTGAAGCTGTCCACTATGAGCAGCCAGCGTTACGGCAAAGTCGTTTGCCATCACTCGGAATGTGACAAGATTCATTACCTCTGGTACCACCGGGTTAACCTTACCGGGCATGATGGACGAACCAGGTTGCAATGCTGGCAGGTTCACTTCTGCCAAGCCCGCGCGAGGTCCGGATGTCAGCAGAATAAGGTCGCCAGAAATCTTTGAGAGCTTGATCGCAAGAGACTTCAGCGCCGCGGAATAAATCACGAACCCCTGCTGATCCCAGGTGGCAGCCAGCATGTCGGAAGCCGGCACGAAGGGCTTCCCGGTCAGCTTTGCCAGATGAAATGCAACCCTCTCTGCGTAGCCCTTAGGGGCATTGATACCGGTGCCGATGGCGGTCGCGCCCATGTTGATGGCGTATAGAGACTTTTCCGCATCGCGCAACAACTGAATTTCACTTTCCAGCGACGCCGCGAATGCGTGCAATTCCTGGCCAACCGTCATGGGCACAGCGTCTTGTAACTCCGTGCGGCCCATCTTCACGATTTCAAGGTAGGCCTCTCCTTTTCCGCTGAACGACGCCGCGAGCTGTTGCAGCTCTTCGATCAGCTTGCCGTTACGCAGTACAAACGCCACCTTGATCGCCGTTGGATATGAGTCGTTTGTAGACTGCGACATATTCAGATCATCGTGCGGCTCGATGAACTGATACTCACCCTTGTTATGGCCGGATAACTCGAGTGCGACATTAGCGAGCACTTCGTTGGCGTTCATGTTGGTGGATGTGCCCGCCCCTCCCTGATACCAATCAACCAGAAATTGATCGTGGTATTTCCCGGCAAGAACGGCTTGGCAAGCCTTCTCGATGGCTGCAAGCCTTTCCTTCTTCATCGCACCTACATCCGTATTGGCCCGAGCAGCAGCCAGCTTTACCAGCGCCCATGCCTCGATGAACCCGGGGTAGCGATTAATTGGCACGCCGGAGAGCTGGAAGTTTTCCAGTGCACGCTCTGTCTGCACGCCGTAGTAGGCAGCGGCCGGGATCTCTTTTTCACCTAACAGATCTTTTTCGACTCGAAAGTTGGCTTTGGTAGGTGGTGCCGCTCCCTGCTGAGCCCACGCCAGATCGGCAGCGAGAGCGAGAACCAGCACCAGGATGATAGCGAGCACCGCCCACTGGCGACTTCGAGGCTTCGTCATGATGGCACGCACCCGTTCCTTCAGCCGATTAATAGCGGTTTCCACGGAAACCTCCTGACCGGTTCCGGCGGATTTCATTCCACTGTGACATCGGAACCATTTGAGAAACTATTGGAGGATTAAAGTGACGCCATGTGCGACTGTCAAAACTGACAGGTGGGTGGGAAACTATTCGGGCAGGACGAACTTCGGTTTAGGTACTACACAAGCGCCTTCACCGCTATCATCGCCATCATAAGGACAGAAATCAGCATAGTAGATCATGCTGCATCACCATAGGCGTGTACGATTTCAGAGAACCGAGGATGAGTGAAGCGAAGACCGATGACTAGGGTACCACCGGGCACCAATGGCAAAAAGAGTTGGTAAATGTGATTTATCGTCGGACGGTCTAGGGTTACGTGGACCTTTGGAAACATAGACATGATGTCGATGACATTAGCACGAAGGTACTCCGCTCGTCTTCGGGAGACCTGGCGCGGACCGGCGAAGGCAATTACTCGGGCAAAACGTACACAAAATCTTGCACAGACCATCCCCAATGATCCGAACTGTTGGTTTTGCGACCCGTTGCGCCTCACGACGCTGTCCTGGCGGACCTGCGTTGATCGCAGAAATCCCGTCAGCGAACTTCTTGCATAGGCCTGAGAGTTTGTGGGCGGTGGAGTGGCGCCTGCTACGGGCAGGCGCGCGGCGCTTCCGGACGTGGAATCCAGTGTTATGCTGTCGCGCTATGAAGGCAAAACACGTTACGCCGATATCGAATGTGTCCGACATGGCCGCTACCTTTGCATGGTTTGCGAAGTGGGGCTGGCGGAAATGCTGGGATTGGGGAACGCCGCCAACTTTCGGGGCGGTGGGGTCGGGCGAGGTGGAGATTTTTCTTTGCCAGGGCGCGCAGGGCGGACGCGGCAAAGGAACGAATACGACTACGTTTCAGAAGGATGGAGACGAAGCGGGCGACAAGGGCGCTTGGATGTCGGTGTGGGTGGACGACGTGGATAAGGTCTACCGGCATTGCGTTGGCGCTGGGCTGGATGTCACTTTTCCGCCGACGGACATGCCGTGGAATGTCCGCGAGATGCACGTACGGCACCCGGATGGGCACGTGTTTCGGGTCAGCAAAGGGATTGGGGAGGCGTGATAGCGGAGAGCGAAAAGCGAAAAGCAGGTCCCTCGGCTCCGCTCGGGATGACAATTTTTTGGGGGCGATGGTGGAACGACTAAGAAGTTTCGTCAGGCGCTAAAGCGCGTTGAAGCGTGGCCTTTAGGTCAGAGCTAAAGCTCCGACCCCCAACAGCGGGAGGGAGGAAAAAACAACAAAGGCGCCCGCGACGGTCCGCGGCCGCTACATTTGACTGCGAGCGATTGATGGCTGCTCCGGCGTAGAATCTTGGCTATGGCGGCGGTGCTTCGTCCTTATGATCCGCAGGACTTTTCTGCGCTTTACCGGCTTGATCAGTCGTGCTTCCCTGCCGGGATCTCGTACTCGAAGACTACGCTTCGTTACTTTTTGTCGGTGCGCACCGCCGACTGCCTGGTGGCTATGGAAGACGCGCACATTGCTGGATTTATCCTTACCGAAGAGAATCCGCCGCTGGCCCACGTCATTACCCTCGACGTGGCGGAAAAATTCCGCCGCCACGGTATCGGATCTTTGCTTCTCGCCGAAAGCGAAGCCAATCTTGCGCGGCGCGGCGTGCGCCACATCCTGCTGGAAACCGCAACCAACAATGAAGCGGGCGTTGCCTTCTGGCAGCGCCACGGCTATCTTGTTGCAGCAACGCTCAAGCGCTATTACCTGGGCCGGCTGGACGCCTACGAAATGCGCAAGATATTGCTGGCTCCCGCCACTAAGGGGCCGGCCAAGAAGGAAATTTAGCCCGCATGCCGCTCATCCAGGCGATTGTTCTCGCACTCGTGCAAGCTTTCACCGAGTTTCTCCCCGTCAGCAGCACCGCGCATCTTGTCCTTTTTCCGTGGCTTTTGCATTGGCAAGACCCTGGCGAAGCCTTTGATGTGGCGCTGCACGCGGGGACATTGCTGGCCGTAATTCTTTATTTTTTTAAGGATTGGCTGACGCTGGCGATTTGCGGGCTGGGAGGAACGTATCCCTCGAGCGCTCCGACCGAAGAAGTCGCGCAGCATCGGCGAATGTTTTGGTACATGGTCGTCGGAACTATCCCGGGAGGTATTCTCGGAAAATTATTCGACAAACAGATTGAGGAGCACCTTCGCACGCCCACGATCATTGGAATTTCGCTGATCCTCATTGCCCTGGTGATGTGGTGGGCGGACTCAAAGGCCAACCTGACGCGCAAGCTGGAGGACTCACGCCTGGGCGATGCCATCACGATCGGCACGGCGCAGGCACTGGCACTGTGGCCGGGAGTTTCGCGTTCCGGCATCACGATTAGCGCTGGATTGTTTCGCAATTTCACGCGGGAGGCGGCCACGCGATTTTCGTTTCTGCTGTCGGCTCCGCTGATCGCCGGCGCGGTCGTTTCAAAATTGCCGGGGCTGATTAAGCTGCACAAGGCCGGCGCGATGGAATTGCCGATCTCCACGCTGTTGATCAGCGTTTTAGTTTCGGGCGTGGCCGGATATTTCGTGATTGCCTTTTTTTTGCGGTACTTGCAGACACGCACGCTCAAAGTATTTGTTGTCTACCGGATAGTGTTTGGTATCATCGTACTGGTTTTGGCGTTCCTTCAGGCGGGTGCGCGATAGCGCCCAACGTGCCCGCTCACACTCAGCCTTCCCCAAAAGCTGAGGAGAACAATTACGTGCGCTTTCTGACTCCGACCGACAACAAGCGGCTCAATGAGCTTATCGGTTTCCTATTCATTGTCCTGGCAGTGCTGGTCGCGCTGTCTCTAATTTCTTATTCTCCGCATGACGTGGCCTTTAACGTCTCCGCGCCTCCCGCGGATGGGCCCCTTGCGCACAACTGGATCGGACCTGTGGGCGCTTACGGCGCTGATTTTCTCTTCCAGGTATTCGGATTCGCGGCGTTTCTGCTTCCCGTGGCCATCCTGATCCTGGGCTGGAAATGGTTTCGCAGCCGCGCGATCAATTCGGCACTGGCTACCATTTTCGGCTACATGCTGCTTCTGCTCTCTCTCCCTTCCTTGCTTTCGCTTTGGCATTTTCCAGAAGTTCGCGGGCTTCCCGCTGGCGGAATGCTCGGCTCGCTTCTTTCCGGCAGCTTGCAAGCCGGATTCAATTTCTGGGGCGCGAGCCTGATCGCGTTCGCGTTTTTTCTCACCTCCCTTTTCATGACCACGAGCTTCTCTTTCGCCGGAACGCACGCCTGGGCCAAGAGTACAAAAGGCCCGCTCGGCAAGGTGGAGAAACTAGGCTTGCTGCAAAAGGCGCAAGCGCGCTGGCACGACTGGCGCAACCAGCGCGAACAAGAGCGCATGCGCCGCCGCGTGGCAGAGACGCGCATCTCCGGCCGCAAACCCGTGAATCAGTTCGGCGCGCTGCCGCCCGAGCCGCAAGGCTCGATTCAGGTTGCGGATGAAAGCGACATTTTTGAAGCCGAAAGGGATGACGAAAAGCCGCGCGATTCCCGCAAAGTTCCCATCCTGTTTCTCGACTCGCAGAAGAAAGAAAAGATTTCCGCCAAGAAATCGGGCGACCCGAAAATCGCCAAGGGCAGCGCCAATTACAAGCTGCCTTCCATTTCGCTGCTGCGCGAAGGCGCGCGCAGCCAGAAGCTCGATGAAGACGAGCTGAAGATTCGCGCGCGAGCCATCGAAGACAAGTGCCTGGAATTCGACATCCAAGGCCGCGTCACGCAAATCAATCCCGGCCCGGTGGTCACCACCTTCGAGTTCAAGCCCGATGCCGGCATCAAGTACAGCCGCATCATTGGCCTGACGGAAGATCTCTGCCTCGCGCTGCAAGCGGAATCGATCTTGATCGAGCGCATTCCGGGCAAGTCCACCATCGGCATCGAAGTGCCCAACATCAACCGGCAGACCATCGCGCTGCGCGAAATAATCGAAGCGCCGGAATTCCTCAATTCCCCGAGCAAGCTAACCCTCGCGATGGGACGCGACTTGCACGGCCGCATGCGCGTCACCGATTTGGCCGCCATGCCGCACTTGCTCATTGCCGGCTCGACGGGCACCGGCAAGAGCGTGTTTATCAACGCTCTGATGATGTCCATCCTGTACAAAGCCAGCCCAGACGAAGTGAAGATGGTCCTCGTCGACCCCAAGCGCCTGGAGCTCAATCTCTACGAAAATATTCCGCATCTTCTCGCTCCGGTGGTGACCGACCCGAAGATTGCGTCCAACGTGCTGCGCAACGCCACGCGGGAAATGGAGAATCGCCTGAAGCTGCTCGCGCAGCGCGGTGTGCGCAACATCGACCAGTACAATCGCACGTTCCAGAAAACACAATCGCTCTCGCTTTTTGACAATACGGAGGAAAGCGAGCACAAGCCGCTTCCCTACCTGGTGATCGTGATCGACGAATTGGCCGACTTGATGATGGTGGACACCAACAACGTGGAGGAATCCATCACGCGCCTGGCGCAGATGGCGCGCGCGGTCGGCATTCACTTGATTCTTGCCACGCAGCGTCCCTCGGTGGACGTCATCACCGGCTTGATCAAGGCCAACTTCCCCGCCCGCATTTCTTTCCGCGTGGCCAGCAAAGTGGACTCGCGCACCATTCTCGACTCCAACGGCTCCGAATCGCTGCTCGGCAAAGGCGACATGCTCTATCTTCCCGCCGGCTCCGCGCGCCTGCATCGCATTCACGGACCACTGGTCACCGAGGACGAAATCACCGCGGTCTGCGATTTCTGGCGCCAGCAAGCGCAAGCCAAGTACAACGAAGACTTGTTAGCGGCGCCGAAGGATGACAATACCGCGACGGGTGACGACACCGTCGGCGAGGGCGACGCAGCCGAGGAAGTCGACGACGATTTGTATCAGGACGCGGTCCGCGTGGTTTGCGAAATGGGCCGCGCTTCCACTTCGACGCTGCAACGCCGCCTGCGCATCGGCTACGGCCGCGCCGCCCGCCTGATCGACCTCATGGAAAAAGACGGCATCGTCGGCCCTCCCGACGGCACCAAGCCCCGCGAAGTCCTAAAAGGTCGCAACTGGATGAAGGAATTCGACGACACCGCGCAGTAAGTTGTCGAGGCCGGACTTCAGCCCGGCCAGCGCACAACGAAAAATGCTGAACGAGTGCTTTCGCCTTACAAAGCAACGAGGCGTTTTCCGCCTAACAAAAAGAGGTTTCAAGGCAGCGGAAGTTTTGCTTGCTCGAATTCCGCAGGATAAACAATGTTGATTCCCTCGACCTTCGCAAACGGCGTCAATTCATGTGGCCGCCGCGAGGTGGCGCTCATGATGTCTTCAACGTTGACGCCTCGCGCCAGCAGCGCGTCGCCGATCAGTGAGCGATGGCAGCGCCACGGCACCGCTTCCGCGCACATGATGGCGGTGCGTTTCGTGCTCGCGAGTTTGAGAAGCTGCTCCAAGCTAATACGAAATTCGTTTGTGGCCATGTAATCGGCGTAGCCGCGGAACGAAGCGTTGCGCCAGCCGAGATTCACGGAATCTTTTTTCGCGTGCCGGAGGCCGCCGAGACTCTTTAGGTGCAGGTATTCGATTCCCTGCCCGCGCAGCGAAGCGGCGAGCGCATCGGAATTGAACTGTGGCACGCGCCGTGATTTAGGAATGCTGCGCACATCCACAAGCCGCTCAACGCCATGCGCTGCGAGGATGGCCAGGAATTCCTCGATGGTTCGCGTTGAATGCCCGATGGTGAGCACTGTTAATTTGGGAGCGGCATGCTCCCCTACAACCGACTGAGTCGCTTCAGAATTTGGTTTCGCCGCCGCAGCGCGTTTGCCCGCGGCGCTTACTGCTTTCGTTTTGTTTCGGGGGCTCACGCTGGCACCAAAATCTTCAGCCTTGCGCGGGATTTGACACAATTTGCGGCCACCCCTAAAATTAACAGACTCAAGCGTGCCGGGGTAGCTCACTGGTAGAGCGCCGCCCTGAAAAGGCGGGCGTAGCCAGTTCGATTCTGGCCCCCGGCACCATATTAACGGCCACGGCCCACTCCCGACCAAGTCCCAACAACCCAATACCATCTTGGAATTTTAATTTGCTTCTGTACGAGCAAAATGGCGTGAGATGTAATAATGTGTCGCGGGCGAAAACTAATTCAATCAGGGATTTGGGACCATTACATGATCTCTTCGCTTTTCTATGGCCTACGTGCAAGCCGGGGATACGGGCTCGTACTTGCTCTGGTCACCTGCATCGCAGCTCTGAGTTACACACAGAGTAGTAAAGGTCAAGACTCGGCCGCCGCGAAACCTGCCGTACGACCTGCCGCCGAATCACCCGCCACAATGGAACAGATACAAGCCGGTAAAACTCTGTTCGCCGCACAATGCGGCTTCTGCCATGGGCGCGATGCGGGAGGTGGCGAAAGTGGACCGGACCTGATGGCGTCCGCACTTGTTGAGCAAGACGCGCAGGGAGAAAAAATCGGCGCTGTGGTCCGGAACGGGCGGCTTGATAAAGGAATGCCGGCATTTGGCAACGTCGATGAACAACAATTAGCGGCATTAGTTGCATTCATCCATGATCGGAAGGCGAAAGCGAAGGAAGGCCGGCGACGCACCGTTGACGTCGCCGATCTTCAGACCGGAGATGCCGAAGCTGGAATGCGGTATTTCAATGGCGCCGGCGGATGTGCCAAATGTCATTCCCCTAGCGGAGACCTCGCGGGCATTGCCGGCAGGCACCAAGGATTGGAACTTCTGAAGCGCATGCTCTACCGAGAGAACGGACGCGCTTCTGATTCCACTAAGCCGATTCCAACTGCTACGGTCACGCTTCCCTCGGGTCAAACCGTAACTGGAAAATTGGCATACCGCGATGAATTCACCATTGCGCTGATCGATCCATCTGGATGGTATCGGTCCTGGCCTGTCACTCGCGTGAAATTCACAGTAATGAATCCGCTCGAAGCGCACATCGAGCAATTAGGAAAGTATACCGACGAAGACATGCACAATGTTTTGGCGTATCTCCAGACATTGCGCTAGAGCAACGTAGCGCTGTTGACGGTGGAGAGACTAGCGAAGCGTTGCCGTCGGACGCTTCTCTCGTGAGGTGGCGCAAGAATGAAGCTGGTAAGGGAGATTTTTCCTGTTGCGGTGCTGTTAGTTCTGGCGGCCACATTTTGCGGCCTCGTCTCTGCTCAAGGGCTCGATCCCGCTACGCTCTTAAAGCCGACATCCGACAGTTGGCCTCTATATCACGGCGATTACTCCGGCCAGCGTCACAGCCATCTGAGTCAGATTACTCCAGCGAATGTTGGTGAGCTCACACTCTCCTGGGCCTTTCAAACCGGCCAGACAACCCAAATTAAGTCTTCTCCAATCGTCGCTAATGGCATTTTATATGTATCGATACCCGATCACGTTTGGGCCGTTGATGCCCGCACGGGCTCCCAAGTCTGGCACTACACCTATCCGCCCAACGAGGGTTTGCATATTGGCCATCGCGGCGTCGCCTTATACAAAGATTCTGTCTACTTCACTACCCCCGACGATCACCTCGTCTGCCTTAATGCAAGAAATGGCACGGTCCGATGGAACGTCGTCCTGGCTGACGTGAAGGACGGCTATTGGACTTCGGTGGCACCCCTTATTGTGCGCGATCACGTGCTCGTGGGACTCTCCGGAGACTTTGACAACATTCCGGGAATGCTGAAATCGCTTGATGCGGAAACGGGTGAGACGCAATGGACGTTTTACAGCACTCCTCCGCCCGGAACTCAGGACTCCGCAAGCGGCGGCGCCACCGGGGGCAATATGTGGATTACGGGAACGTACGATCCGGAGCTGAATCTGGTCTTCGTGGGAACAGGAAATCCTACGCCGGTACTGGAAGAGAAGAGCCGCCCAGGTGACAATCCCTGGACCTGCAGCATCGTTGCGCTGAACCCCGACACCGGGAAACTCGTCTGGGGATTTCAGTCCTCGCCACATGACACGCATGACTGGGACGCTGTTGAGGTCCCAGTTCTCGTGGACGGGACCTTCAAAGGTTCTCCGAAGAAGATGCTCCTGCAAGCCTCCCGCAACGGTTATTTCTTCGTGCTCGATCGCACCAATGGGAAAAGTCTTTTGACGAGTACTTTCGCCGCGGTTAATTGGTCCAACGGTGTTGACAAGGACGGCCGTCCCATGCGCAACCCCGAAAAAGATCCCGCCCGGGATGGCCGCTTGATTGCGCCCGATGAGGGTGGAGCGACGAATTATCGTTCGCCTAGTTTCGACGCAAAGACAGGTTTGCTGATTGTTAGCTCGCGGGATGCCTATGGTATTTATTTTTCAAAGCCGGAGCACGGTACCGTTGGCTGGGCCGGAGCAGATTACGGAGTCTTCGGCAAGGCCGTGCTGCGAGCGATCGATTACCAAACCGGAAAAATTCGCTGGAACCATGACCTCGGGGGTGAAGGGGCAGCGGCGGGAGTTCTTACGACGGATTCGGGTGTAACCTTCACTGGCGATTCCGTCCGCAGTGTTATAGCACTTCGAACCAGCGACGGTGCAACTCTCTGGCATTCCGCCGTTGGACATGTAGGAAACTCCCCAATCACCTATGAGCTTGATGGCCGCCAGTACGTAATCGTCGCAAGCGGTGGAGTTCTGTTCGCTTGGGCCCTCCCGGAGAAGTCTGTGGAGCAAACTAGATTGCGATCGCGTAGGTAACCTCACGCTGCGGAAACACGTACACTCGAACAAACTAAATCCGGCCGCGCCTTTCGACGCGGCCGGATGGGTCCATCCTCCCTGTGTTGATCGTTACGCGATGAAGAGTGTTGTGCCGCCGCGGTTCACCAGCAACAGCGCCTCTTCTTTTCCCGCTTTGTGCAGTGCCCGCTCGAATTCCGCGACGTTGTGCACCGGTTGATGATTCACTTCCTGAATCACATCGCCCTTGCGCAGACCGGAATCGGCCTTCGGGCTGGAGGGGTCAATGTCCGTCACCACCACGCCTTTGGTTGATGCCGGGAGCCCGAGTTCCTTTGCGGTCTCGGCATCCAGGTTCTCTACGCTGACGCCTTCGAGCGCGTCCTTTGACGCATCGTCGTGCTCATTCTGCGCTTCCTCCTTCGCACCCGGGAGTTCGCCCAGTTTCACGTTGATATCGCGCGCGCTGCCGTTGCGTGAGATCTTTAGTTTCACTGTCTCACCCGGCTGCATCATCGCGATTGTATTGCGCAGTTCGTTGCTGTCGTTGATGGCCTTGCCGTTGAGGTCGAGAATGATGTCTCCGCGCTCCAGGCCGCTGGCTTGTGCGGGGCCCTTCGGACTGACGTCTCCGACCAGCACGCCCTTCGGCTCACTCTGTCCCAGCGCCTTTGCCATCGCCGGAGTAATCGGCTGCACCACGATGCCCAGGTAACCGCGTGTCACCTTGCCGTGATCCAGGATTTGATTCATCACGTCGCGAGCCAAGTTGACCGGAATGGCAAACCCGATTCCTTCGTTGCCTCCCGAACCGTGCGACAAAATCGCCGTGTTGATTCCGACCAATTCGCCGCGATCGTTTACCAGCGCTCCACCGGAGTTTCCCGGATTGATTGGCGCGTCGGTTTGAATGAAGTCCTCGTAGTCTTCAATTCCAAGATTGCCGCGGCCTTTGGCGCTCACAATGCCCATCGTGACCGTCTGGCCTACGCCGAACGGATCGCCGATGGCCAGCGCATAGTCGCCGACTTGTACTTTCGACGAATCTCCCAGCGTGATCGCGGGGAAACTCGATCCTTCGAGTTTCAGAACGGCCACGTCTGTTTTTGGATCCGTGCCGATGATTTGTGCCTTTAATTCACGCTTGTCGGAAAGGGTGACCTTGATATCCGTCGCGCCATCCACCACGTGATTGTTCGTCAGGATGTAGCCCTCAGGGCTGACAATCACTCCGGAGCCGAGACTTTGCTCGCGGCGTTGCTTTGGAACCTCCGGACCTCGGCCGAAGCGCTTTCCAAAGAATTGTTGAAAAAATGGGTCCGTGGGCATTCCTTCGGATTGATTAGGCGTCCGCACAACCTTGGACGAAGAAATGTTCACCACGTTGGGCAAAACTTGTTTCACGATCGGTGCGAAGCCCATTTTGCTGGGTCCCTCGTTCGGATCCGCCACTTTAAGTGACGCGCGAACGTGTCCTGCCGCGGATACACTCGGCGTCACGCGAGCTATCGCGTAGCCGCCTGCGCCAGCCGCTAGAGCAAGCCCGAGCGCTACCGCTTGGGACTTGCGCAAAAGATTAATTCCACTCATGTTTCCTCCGATTCGACTCTCCGCTGGGTAACGCCAGCTTTCTTTGCTACTCATCCATTGGACGTTGCAGCCGCTGGCACGCGTATCCCGACAGGTTGGTATTTTGCATCCCGTCGATTGGGTATCGGCTCAGGAGATGATTCCCTTGCGGACTGCGTATAGAATCAGTTCGGGAACGCTCTTCAATTTCAGTTTTTCCATAATATTTGCGCGATGCGTTTCGACGGTATAGACGCTTAGATGGAGGATGCTGGCCGTTTCTTTGTTCGACTTGCCCTCAGCAATTAGTTGCAGGATTTCTCGCTCGCGCGACGTCAGCAGATCATAGGAATCTTCGCCGCCGGTGCGCCGCAATTTCCGTACGTAATCTTCCAGCAGCACCTTGCTCACTGTTGGACTGAAGAAGGACTTCCCTTCCGCCACCGATCGTATGGCGCCCACCAGATCCGATTCCGCGGAATCCTTAAGCAGGTATCCGCGCGCGCCGGCTTTTAGCGCTCGAAGGATATACGTCTCATCGCGATGCATACTCAGGATAACCACCGCCGTGCGCGATTCTTCTTCCGTGATTCGCTTGGCAGCTTCGATGCCGTTGAGATTCGGCATCCCGATGTCGAGCACAGCGACATCCGGCTTGAGTGATGCCGCCAACGCCACCGCCGCCCGCCCGTCCTCAGCTTCTCCAACGACGGCAAGGTCCGGCTGCTGCTCGACGAGGAGCCGCAGACCGCTCCGAATCAGTGTGTGATCATCGGCGAGCAGAATTCTGATTTTCTTCATCAGTGCCCGGGGCTCTTCCCGGTGAGCGGGAGCTCGGCTTCGATCGTGGTACCTTTGCCCGGCTGCGATTCCACTTTGATCTTGCCGCCGAGCCGCTTGACGCGCTCTTCCATCCCGAGCAGGCCCATCCCGCGCGTGCGCTTGGCATCAAAACCGCTGCCGTCGTCTGCGATCTTCACGCGGATGGCGCCGTCGGCCTGTGTCAGTTCTACTACGACATTTTTGGCGTGAGCGTGACGCTGCGCGTTGTTCAACGCCTCCTGAACCACGCGGTACACGCAGAGCTTCATTTCGTCCGCCAGATCCTCGGTAACATTTTCCGATCGGACTTCGACTTCGGTCTCGCCGCGCCGCGACATCTCCCGCGCATACCATTCCACCGCAGCAACCAATCCCAAGTCGTCCAGCATCGATGGGCGAAGAAGCAGCGCCATATTGCGGACCTCTTGCAACGTCCTCTCCGCGAGCGTCTTGATTCGCTGCACGGTTTCTTGGCCCTTTTCGTCGCTGCTTGCCAACTGTTTGGATAGCCGCCCCGCATCCAGCAGCAGCAGCCCCAGCGCTTGCCCCACTTCGTCGTGAAGCTCGCGCGAGATCGAGCGACGTTCGTTTTCCTGCGCATCCACCAACCTTGTGGAAAGCTCCTGCAACTCATGGCGGCTGTGCGCCAATTCCGTGTAGCGAAGCGCGGCTTGCCGTTCGAGACGCAGGATATAGATTGCGCTCCCGATGGCGAGCAGCAGACCGGACGACAATGCGAGGATCAGCATCCTCATCAAACGGTTCTGCAGATAATCGAACTGGACGAAGCCTCCCTGCTCGGCGGCGAGTGTCTGGCCATCATTTAACAACTCAACTTTTTGCGCGATGGCTACAAACTCGCGCCTTCGCGGGATGATCTCTTCATGGATGACCTGTTGCGCACGGCTCTGGCGCTCCTCTGGCTTCCACGCTTTGCTCGAGCTAATAAGACTGTCTTGTTCCACCAGATAGGTTTCCAACTGTTGGATCAATGCCTGCTCTTCCGGGCTGCGGTCCACGGGGTAGGATTGCAGCGCCGAGCGAGCCGCTTCTGCCTGTTTGGAGACTTCGCTTGTGGCATCTTCCTCCGGCTGTTGCGAGCTCAGGAGAAATTCCTCCATGTGGTCGCTGTAGATGTTTGTGGAGATGATCACGGTGGTGAGAACGCGCTCCCGTTCCAGCGATTTACGGCGCGCGGATTCCTCGACTTCGTGCAGTTGGCGCAGCGTTTGCAGCGCGCTTGCTCCCGAATAGAAAAGAAAAATCAGGAGTCCACCGAAGCTGAGAAGCAGAACCACGCGCAATCGGCGATTTGCCTGGTTGCCTTCGCGATCCGATGCATCAACTCGGCTGACGCGCTCCTCGGTGGCTGGCCCCTCGGGAATCATTCGGGGGATCATGCTGTAAATAAATCACGTTTTCTCTCTTCTACGCAAATGGCGGCGGAGTGTGCATCGGGAAGATGGCGTGACTACTCGCGATAGCTCCCTCAATGCGGCAGGACGTCTGGAATGGCCTTGCCCGCTTTAGGAACATCGGCGGCATAGTCCTCGCCGAGAAACGCGGCTAACGTCGCCGCAATCTGGTTTTGCATTACCGGCTGAATGTTGGATCGCTCTCCGATCGCGGGTGTGTCGGGGCCGAGGAATGCGAGCCAGATGTATTTGGAATCGGGAATTTTTTGGCCGTGATCCTTCCATTTGTGGGGCGCTTTCCCTCGCCCATGATCGGGAGAAAAGATGAGCGTGGTATTGCCGCGATACTCCGGCATGGACTGCACCTGCTCCCAAAACGCTTGCACGTAGGCGTCGGCGCGATGCGCGGCGTCGAGATAGTCAACGTAGCGTCCCGCGTGCCCCCAATCATCTGTCTCGCCCATTGAGAGATACAAAATGCGCGGCTTTTTCTCTTTCAGGTATTCCATGGCGGTGTGGAACGGAATGGCATCGAAGGGCTCATCGGGCCAGACGCGCGGGGTTTCGGCTTTGAAAAGGTTCAGCAGTTCCAATTTTGGCGTAGTCGCCATGCCCGTGAACGCATCCCATCCCGCGTTTGCGGTCAGCTTGGAGCGCTCCGGATTGAAAACGGAAGTAATCACGTCCCACGCGCCGAATGCGCCAATCTCGCCCTGGAAGGCAGGCCGGTTCTTCAGCCACTCCAGCACGGTTACGTTTGGATTGGGGACTTTGTCGTTGCTCTTGATGCGCGGATCGGCGAAACCGCACAGTGTTTCGCTGTAGCCGGGATAGGAAAAGAAGAGGCCGTTTGTGACGAATGCGTCGGAGGCTTTGTCGCGATTGCCAAAGATTTGGCCTTGCTTGGCGATCACCGTCCAGAGGAACGGCATGAGGGCTTCGCGGCGAGCTTCAGGACTGTCGCGCCAATATGCTTTCTTGAGCGCGGCTTCGTCCGGTACGTTGCCATTTTTCTTGTTCATGAGCGATGCTTCCGCGCCGTCGAAGACTTCCTGCCAGCGCAAGCCATCGGTCATGACAAAGATGATGTGCTGTGTTTTGTGTTCCGCGGAGAGCTGGACGCTGGCGGGAAAACTGCTCGTGCCGGAGCCGCGGCCGCCGACATCGATCCGGTCGATGAAGCTGGCTACGGTGAAGGTGGACTTGTCGTCGAATTTCGTTGCGGCGGAGGGCGACGCGGATTTCTTGGCGTTGGGCGAGGGTGATTTTTTCGCTGGTGCGCTGCCCAGGACGAGGTCGATCTGTTTTCGTTCTCCTGGGGAGAGAAGCAGCGATGCAGAAGCGGGCGCGCGCATGCCGGCTTTTTGTGCCCGGACGGTGTACGCGCCAGGACGAACCGCCAAAAAGGCGAAGGTGCCGTCGGCTTTCGTTTTTGTGTCGACCGAGGCGGCGGTGGCTTTCTCTTCAAAGAAGACGGAGGCGTCCGCGACGGGATTGCCGGCGGAGTCGCGCACCGTGCCGGACACGGTGATCGCCGGGCGCGGCTCGGGGGCCGGAGTCTGCGCGAAGGTTGCCGCCGACGCGCACAGCAACAACGCGGCGGCGGCGCAGGACCGCATCGTTCTCCCGACGTTCTTTCGCGAGTGGCTCATGGCTGGCATTTTACTCATGAGAGGGCGGCTTGCAAGGATCGGCTTGGGGATGGGCTGAGAGGGTACACCCCCGTGGCGACGGGAAGTATGCGCAAGCGAATGAAGGGACGTGAGATAGAGGCGCTACGTGGCGCATGTGACGGAGAGTGGCCCCTCGAAGATCGGGGTAAACGAGTGGCGAGAAAAATTGCCGGAAACTGGTGCCCCCCTCCCCCTAGGTTTTTCATAAGTGTTCATGGCTCTGTTGACA
>Ga0209240_1000167_pt1 | contig 26042 bp, 16 predicted proteins | sample GraSoi_2013_80cm_FD_185828 | JGI IMG/M metagenome (GOLD analysis project Ga0209240, IMG submission 185828) | Grasslands soil microbial communities from the Angelo Coastal Reserve, California, USA - Sample 9_17_2013_80cm (SPAdes) (version 2) | ecosystem: Environmental > Terrestrial > Soil >...
AAAAGTCCGCAAGCTCCGGCAAGATCTCGGACGCCGAGTCCTGTTATTATCCTCCTCAAGGAGAATGCAGATCAACCTGCTCGTGCGGCTGTCAAAAGTGCCTCAACTAACAAAGGAGTTTGCCGGCGTTGTCTAGGCTTAACCACAAAGTGTTATCTGCTCTATGCCAGACGTAGTTATTACCGGCGCATCCAGCGGTATCGGATTTGCAGCTTGCCAAGCGCTTATTCGGCGCGGATTTCGCGTCTTTGGTAGCGTGCGCACACAAGCCGATGCGGACCGCCTAACAGAGCAACTGGGTCGGCAGTATGTCCCGCTCATCTTTGATGTGACCGATGCGGATTCGGTGAATCAGGTGGCAGCGACTGTCAAAAAAATGGTAGGAGAGCAGCGGCTTTTCGGGTTGGTCAACAATGCTGGGATAGCGGTCCTTGGTCCCCTGGCCTGTCTTCCACTGGAGCGTTTTCGCCAGCAAATTGAGGTCAATCTTTTGGGCGTTCATACCGTTACGCAAGCCTTTTTGCCTTTGCTCGGAACTGAATCGAATCGCGTTGGCGAACCAGGACGAGTCGTTAACATCAGTTCGATCCATGGAAAACTGGCCATGCCATTCGTCGGCGCTTATGCCGCTTCCAAATTTGGGTTGGAGGGATATTCGGATAGCCTGCGACGCGAATTGATGCTTTTTGGAATCAAGGTCATTCTGATCGAACCCGGCTCCGTGGCCACACCAATCTGGGACAAAAACGAAGCGGCACTCGTCCAAGAGTTTCCCCATACGCCCTATGACCGTTCGCTCGGCGTCTTCGCTCGGCAATTAATTAGGGAAGCGAAGACCGGCCTTCCCTCGGAAAAACTAGGTGAACTCATTTGCCGGGTTTTGACCACCCCAAGGCCACGAGCTCGTTACATGATGGCGCCTCCTCGACTGGTCGAATGGAGCATACCCCGCCGGCTACCGACCGAGTTCCTCGATTATTGCATGGCGAAGTTTTTCCGGCTGCGGTAGTCGATGGCAGCAATCATAAAGGCGTAACTGAGAATGCGAAAGGCCAATCAACAGAAATCAATTTTTGTCACCGGCGCCGCGTCGGGCATCGGTCGGGCAACGGCTTTGTTGTTCGCTGAACGAGGGTGGTTCGTGGGATTGTTCGATGTGAACGAAAAGGAACTCCGTGTGGTTGCCGAGGCCATCGGTGAATCTTGCTGTCGCTATCAAGCGCTGGATGTAACAGATCCTGTTAATTACGAACAGGCGATAAAATATTTCGGCGAGTATACAGGCGGAACCATGAATGTGCTTTTTAACTGCGCAGGAATCACCTCCCACGGGCCATTCGAGGCGGTTGCCTTGGACCATCTTCTAAAAATTATCAACATCAATGTCAATGGCACAATAATTGGGATACACCTCAGCATGGAGCTGCTGCGGAATACCCCAGGTGCTCGCATCATCAACATGTCGTCGGCATCGGCATTTTATGGAACTCCTGATCTAGCGGTTTATTCAGCCTCCAAATTCGCCATTCGTGGTCTAACCGAAGCTCTCAACATTGAGTGTCAACGCCAGGGAATTTCAGTGAGTGATATAATGCCGCTGTATGTCGATACTCCGATGGTCGCTAATCAAGCATATCGCCCGGGAAGCATGCGTCTTTTCGGTACCAGGCTGACCGCTGCTCAGGTTGCCAAGGTGGTTTGGAAAACGGCACATGGAACCAGAGTACATTGGAGTCCAACCTTCACCGGTACCATGATTGATACAATGAGTCGGTTATTTCCGCCTTTACAACGTGCAGCGTTGAGATTCATCAGCGCCAAACCAGCGTAGGGAGTTCTTGGAGTTCCCGATTCGGATTGTCTCTTGCCAGTTTTTGACCATGAAATGGTCTAACAGAATAGCCCAGGGCCGAAAGCCCCATAAGCGTTAACTTAAGCCAGACAACAAGATTCTGTCCCGGAGGGACTCGATGATCGTAGCCAGCCCCGAAAGCTTTCGGGGCTGGAACACGTCCAATTGAGAATCCGTCCCGTAGGGCACGGTCTGATCCCTACCCCAGTTGATTAATCGTCCTAATCGTGGCACGCCTATCGGATCCAATCACACCGTCCCTACGGGACGGGTCGCCTCTTTGGACACATTCCAGGCAATAAATTGCCTGGCTACTATCATTTCAGTCCCTCCGGGACAAAAACTCTCATCTCTTTTTAAGTTAACGCTTATGGGCTAAAGCCCTGGGCTATTCTGTGCGACCATTTCATGGTCAAAAACCCGCGTCATCAGCACAGCGGCGCAGCGTCTCTGACCGAGAAAAAGAGGTAGAACTTATGATCGGCTTTCACTGCGTATTCACAACGTCCGCACGATCCGTTTGCTTCCGATCCCTATGAGACATGTGTGACCGACGCACCCCGCTTTGGCGGGAAAGCGCCCGCCGTCCAAGATTGAGCGCATCGTTCCAGAAAGCTTTGGAGGAATGTATCGTCTCGATCTCGCTGCGAATCGACTCGATGCAAGACTGTAGCTGTTGTTCGCTGGTGGTGAGCGGAGGCGCCACTTTCAGGACCAAGAAGTTGTTTCCACAGATCTGCGTTAGAATCTTCCTCTGATTAAACAGACGCATCACGAGCACTTGTCCGAATAATCCTGGATGCATCGCTTTGAATGCTTCGAAGGCCATGCGCATCGGCAAGTTGCTTGGCGCCTGGAACTCAACCCCCGTCAACATCCCTTCACCCCGTACTTCTTTGACCATCTCGTAGGGGGTAAGTGCGGCCCGCAATTGCTTGCGGAACTCGTTTCCCAAGAATTCCGCGCGTGCCACTAGCCCTTCCTCTTGCAGGACGCGCATGGTGGCAAGACCAGCACGCATGGCCAATGCATTTTCACTGAAAGTAGAGCTATGGATGAACGCCCTGTGCAGCGAATGAAATACAGATTTATGTATCTCATCTGTCATCAGGACAGCGGCGCATGGGACCAGTCCACCGCTAAGCGCCTTAGCCATCACGATCATGTCCGGCTCTACTTTATATCGTTGTCCGGCCAGGAACTTGCCGGTCCGACCCATCCCTGTCTGTACCTCGTCCAGAATGAACAAAGTTCCGTAGGTTTGGCAGAGTTTCTGAACACCAGCGAGATAATCCGCCGGCGGCAAAACAACGCCACCTTCACCCTGAATAGGCTCGAGGATCACGGCTGCGACCGTTTTGGTCTCCAGCCGTTTTTCCATGGCCGCCAAATCTCCGAAAGGAACTTCGTGGGTTCCGCCTAACATCGGCCCGAAGCTCTCGCGCCAGAAGTCGCTTCCCACTAGAGAAAGCGCGCCACAGGTTAATCCGTGGAATGCGCCGCTGGCATACACCAGATCCGTCCTTCCAGTGTGCGCGCGAGCAAACTTGATGACAGTCTCAACTCCCTCGCTGCCCGAATTGCAAAAAAATACCTTCGAGACCTTACCGCCGGCGTTCTCACAAAGCATTTGCGCAAGGGCCCCGGCCGCTTTGACTACATTGCTTTGCAGCATCGAGGGACTCTGACTTTGCAGTTCAGCCACCAGTTCAGCGACCACGGACGGATGGTTGTGGCCCACGTTATGGACACAGTGTCCTGACAGGCAATCCAGAATCGTCCGGCCATCTGCCGTGTAGAGCTCCGATCCACTGCAATGTGTGTAACACACGTTCATTCCGGCCAGGTCAAGCAGCTTTACCCAGATCGGATTGACATAATTCGTATACGTTCCTTGGTCTTCAGTAGAGGTAGTATTCATAGAAATGTTAGAGTCTAGACTGATCGATTACTAGTGCGTCTACCTCGCCTGGAAGATCGCGCCCAGAGATAATTCAGCATCGCCTTGAGGTAGGACATATTGGTTGTGAGGTTTAGTGAAGTGCGAAATAGGATTAGAGCAGGCCACGCTGTCAGCTCTGATACCGTGGCCTGCTGCTCCCAACATCAAAAATCTTGGCTTTCGGCAGAGTCAACGGCCGGTGATTATTTTCTGGCCCAAATGAAGTTACTAGTCCCGCCTTTCAATTTCTTCGCGCTCACTTGCCTGAAATCTCTTTTGCTGAAGAACTGGGCAATTGGCGCTAAGTCAGACTCCACATGGACCTCCATTGCTACTTGTCGGATTCGTTGCCAATCCTGTGCTTTGACACCATTGAGAACTTCCCAATCAGCCAGCTCCGCGTCTAGCTTCAACAAAGCAATCGATTGGATATTCTCTTGCGAAATGACTCCTGAAAGTGTATCAAATTGACACTTCACCTTCACTGCGGATGCCACAATCTTTTTCATGGCGTCACGCATTACGGCTTGCTGCAAAGATTTAAATCTCAAAATCTTAAGAGCTTTGTATCGAACTGGAGCTGCGGTCTTAAGTACGTCAAGAACATCCTCAAGATTTTCAGCCATGAGCTCAACTTGATCCTCGCGGCTGTTCCATGAATCGTAGACCGACATCGATGGGTGGTGGAACATTGTTTTCTCTTCCGATTGATCTGAGAGCCCGATATTCCTCGGGTGAACCAAGTTATCCAAGCCGTGTAACTGGATGTTCTGTTTTAGTAATTCGAAGTTAGCTGGGATGGGTTCATATGCATATACCTGCGCTCCTTGCTTCGCTGCGCAGATTGCAAAAACACCACTGTTGGCTCCAACATCAAGGACGATATCGCCGAATGAGATAGAAACGCCTTCTTGGAAATAAAGTTTGTCTACCAAAATCTCATCCAGAATCAGACGGGTCTCCATTTCATTGCGACAGTAGATTTCACCGAATGGCGGATAGGCAATCTTCCGCACGGCTTTCTCTGCTTTTGCTTTAACTACATTTGAATTCATCTAGTTTGCTATTTCTTGTTAGCTAACGGTTTTTGGTTTTATCGCAACTGTGAGACGGTGGTGTTTTTTGAGACTATTCCTGCTCGTTCAATGGAGACGCGGATAGGTTTCAGAGAAGGCCATGCTGAACCTCAATCTTGCAGATCCGGACTGAGTCTCCCCTTGTTCAGGAAAATTGTCCGCCCGGCGCGGGCATAATGATCGTCTTGCCGTGTTCCGCGCCTGGAAGTGACAACTACTAAGGCTATTTATTGTTAGAAACCCTTTAGGGATTGCCGGATGCCGAGCGCTTGTTCCACGATATCTGCAGCTCGCTCTAGGCCGTTCGTATCTGCGATGGAAGCCTGCAACCGGCGCGCGGCTCTGCGATAACCAGGGTCTCGAAGTACAGCGCATACCGCACGCCGCAGCTTCTCTTTACTAATCTGTTTCACCGGGATAACTTCGCCTGCCCCCGTCCATTGGATGCGAGCGCCAACGCCTGGCTGATCGTTTGCTACAGGAATGACCACCATCGGCACACCATTACTAAGCGCCTCCAGGACCGTGTTTAGTCCGCCATGGGTTACGACGAGGGCCGAACGACGCACTAACTCCAATTGGGGAGCATACCTGACGAGAATCGGGTTTCCAGCCATTGGCTCTAGATCTTCAGGTTCCAGACCGCCACCAAGCGAAACGACCAGTTGCGCGCCGAGTCCTGCACAAGCTTCCGCAATTGTGTGAAAAACATGTTTAAAACCGTTCTGCAACGTTCCCATAGAAGCATAAATCAGCGGTCGGTCTGAAGAGATTCGCTCCCATGGAAAATCAACAGGTGTTCGGCCCTCCGGATCAACGAACGGACCTGTATAATGGAAGGAGGATGGTAACTTCCGGCCGGGGAAATCAAACTCCGCAGGAATCTGGCTAATCTGGGCCACTTTTGAAAAGAGGTCCCCTATATGATGAACCTTCGGCAAACACCATCGAGCGCGGTAACGATTGATAGTTGCCTTAATTGGACGCGCCCCATTTTCAATAAGCTCCATTCCGAGCCGGTTCCGCAGCCTGTGCATGAAACTGTCTCCATGCCCCCAATTGAACGCGAAGTATGGAGTTTCGGCCTCTAAATGAACAGGAAGCGTCGATGCAACGCTAACGAAAGGGACATTCAAGTGGTCGGCAACCGTTCCTCCGGCGAGTTCGGCTTGGTCAACTATGAGAGCGTCTATCTTCGCCTGGGAAATTGCGCTCGGAGCCTCGCGCAGAATCATCGCCGAGGTAGCACGTATTCGTTCGGAGATATAGTAGTGCGCCGACAGCCCACTTAGTCGGCCGAGCCTTCTATCTAGCATCGGCAATGTCCCTTTTGGAAATTCGCGTTGACCGAGCTGAACGAAGTTAAGGCCAGCTTCACGTATCATCGGTTCGACGTCGACGATCTGAAAAACGGTCACCCCATGACCGCGTTGCCGGAGCCGCCGGCCCAGCGCACCTATCGAATTGAGGTGGCCGGTCCCCGGAAAAGTTAAAACCCCTATGTGACTCATGTTTATCTTTTCCTTCCGACAGCGGCATCCCCTTGGTATTCAGCAAAGCTGGCGATTTTGCATCTCGTTTCGCGAGTTATTTTCTCGCTTTGGTCCGCAGAACCTCCCTGAGCGATGATCGTCTTCATAGTTTAGCCTTCATAATTTAGTTATGGAATGTCTCCAAATGGATAGGAAGCGTGGTGGCAATGCTAAGGCCGTGTGGAACCTCAATCTTGCAGATCGGGACTGAGTCTCCCCTTGTTCAGGTAAATTGTCCGCCCGGCGCGGGCAGAAGCGTGGGAATCGTGTGTCACCATAATGATCGTCTTGCCGTGTTCCGCGCGAAGATGTTCGAGTAAGTTTAAAACTCCGTCCCCAGATTTGCGGTCAAGATCGCCGGTTGGCTCGTCACAAAGCAACAAGGTTGGATCGGTGACGATGGCGCGCGCGATACCGACACGCTGCTGCTCTCCTCCGGAAAGCTGCTTCGGATAATGCCGCAACCGGTGGGAAAGGCCGACCATCGACAACGCTAGCTCGGCTCGCTCCTTTCGCTCCCGCCGCGAGAGGCTTGTCAGCAAGAGGGGAAGTTCCACGTTCGCCACCGCGCTGAGCGCCTGAAAAAGATTGTAAAACTGAAAGACATATCCTACGTGTTCCGCCCGCCAGGCCGCCAATTCCTGAGTTGAGAGTTGATCAATCCGTTCTCCGGCGATGCTCACCGAACCTGCGCTTGGCTGGTCCAAGCCGCCTAAAATATTCAGAAGAGTGCTTTTCCCAGATCCGGACGGTCCCATCAACGCCAGAAACTCAGCATGTCCCACTTCAAGATCCACTTCCTCGAGGACACGGACCTCTTCTGAGCCGCGACGATAGAATCGCTCTAACCGTTCTACTACCACGAGCGGTTCGCTTGAACTATACGAAACAACATTCACAGTGTTACCTGCTTAATCCGGGCACCTTCCGACAGGTCGGCGTGGTTATCGACCACCACCGCTTCTCCCCCCTTGAGCCCCGAGGACACTAAAACCTGATCGCCGACATAATCGGCAACCGTGATCGTCTGTCGATGAGCGTGTCCATCCTTAACAATCCACACGAACTGGTTTCCATCTTTATCTCGAAGCGCGAGTCGAGGAACCAGGACACCCGGACGACGTGGGGTATTTTGGGGTGGCTCCAGAAAAGCTACTCTTACTTCCATTTGGTTGAGAATGCGTGGATCTCCAGTCTTGAATTTGATGCGGACCTTCACGGTCCCTTTGTTGCGGTCCGCCGTCGGGATTATGGTGAAAACCGCAGCCTGAATCGGCCAGTCAGGATAGGCATCCAAGGTTGCGATCACCGGCTGACCGGGCGTGACCTTGTTTACATGATCCTCATTGACCTCGACTTCGATCTCTAACGAGTCAGCGTCCACAATCGTGCAGAGAGCCGTACGCGTTTCTCCCGCGGTTGCGAATGGGGAAATCATTTCACCCGGCTGTGCATTTTTGGTAGTGACCACGCCAGAAAACGGTGCCCGGATGGTCATATCATCCTGCGTCGCCTGCATAACCGCTACTTGACGTTCGGCAGCAACAATTTGGGCCTGTTGCAGTTTTAGCTGCGCCTTAAGGCTAGCCGCATTAGTCTTTGCCTGGTCAAACCCCAGGTCTGTTTCAACCCTCGTCTGTGCCAGCAACGTTTCCCTGACCAGAGTCCTATCCGCTAAGTCCGACTGGACTTTGATTTGTTCTATGGCGGCACGCGCAGCATCCAGCTGGGCCTTTGCCAAGTTGAGGCTTGCCAGGGTATCTGAATCGTCAAGACTCGCCAAAACATCTCCCGCCTTTACCCTCGCTCCTTCCTCGATTAATAGATGCGCCACTAGTCCAGTCGCTTTTGACCCGCAACTCGCTGCCCGCCGGGCCACAATATAGCCTGATGCGTTCAAGACAGTTTTTGGGCCCGTATCTGATGCCGTCGCAATCACGGTCCTAACCTCTGGGGCCCAAATCTGGGTGCGCCACCAAACAAAGGCGCCTGCTACCACCAGAAAAAGGACGAGAAAGAACCGAATCGGGAAACTTCTCTTTGTGCGTCGAGCCTTCCCCTCGATCCGCAGATCACTTAGCAAGTTTTTCGTTGAGTTCATCATCAATCCTTAAGCTATTAAAGTTGTCGGCCTAGCGCATAGCCGCCCCACCCTGTCATGTTTACGGTTGCTGATTATGTTTTCGGGTAACTCGTTCATTTTCAGGCGAGGTAGTAAATAGGTAAATTGACTAGCGGAGGGATCTCTATGGTTAGTTATCACGCAGACCACTTACAATCGGCAGATGCGCGGCGCGCATCGCAGGAAAAAACCCACCAATGAAGCCGATGAATGCGGCACATAATATGCCTTGGAATATGAGCGCTGGGGTAACGGTAAAAGTGAACGCCACTTGGCTATAGCTTTCCCAATTGAGCGTAGAAGCGTGGAATCCGTTAAAAAGGAAGTAGGCTATGGCAGCTCCAACAATTCCTCCGGCCAGAGCTAAACAAAGCGATTCTACCATAATCGAAATAACGACTGGACCATTGCTAAATCCAAGAGCGCGCAGCGTTGCGATCTCTTGGGTGCGAGACGCAACGGCGTTGTACATGGTGTTGAGTGCGCCAAAGATGGCGCCGACGGCCATGAGACTGGTGATCAAGATTCCCAGCCCGGTGACGAGATTGTAGACCATGGCGGATTGGTCCGCATAGTAGTCACTCTCCCGCACTATGCGTACGTTTACCCGCGGATCGTTCATCAACGACTCTTTGAATTCTCGAAAAGCAGCCGGCGTAGTCAGGCGAGCGATTACCGACTGAAGCGTCGTGCCACGATCGAACGCGAACTGCAGTGCCGTCGAATCAGTCCAGATTTCTGATTCTTCGATTCCGCCTGCCGCAGTAAAGATACCCACGATTTTCCAGCGATCTTTGCCTATCTGCAGAGTCGCTCCCAAGTCTAGACCAGCAAATTCACTGGCTGCAGCCTGGCCGACAATCATCTCATTTCGGCCGCTTTCAAAATTGCGACCCCGCACAATCCGCACCTTTTCATGTACCATCATGGCATTCTGGTCGACGCCGCGAAGCGGCACGTTGGCATCGATGCCTGTGCCGCGCTTAGTCAGTTCCATTACTACGAGCGATTCCATGGAAACGGCTTCTCTCTGCCGGTCGCGCAAGATGCCTGGAGCATCCTCAATAACGCGTGCCTGATCGCGAAGCATCACGCTCATCATTTCTGTATCGGCTCCACTCCGCAAAACCATCGCGACGTCCGGGGACGTTGAATTGGTCATCACTCGCCGGAAACCCACCGCGATCGACAGTACACCGACGAAGACCGCGACAACCCCGGCAATGCCGAAGACCGCCTCGGCGACAGAACCTTTTCTCGCCGGGATAGTCCCCAAGTTAACCGCGGTAATGGAGGCGGCTTGTAAGATCCAGTTCAACGAATTCGTCATTCTTCAGGTCCTCCTTAGCGCCTCGGCCACCTGGATTCGCGTTGCCTGCACCGCTGGAACGATGCCCGTCGCGGCCCCGAGCACTACCACCAGCCCGGCGCCCTTCAGAAGATCGAGGGTAGGAAATTGAAAAGCAGGCAAGGCGCCTCCGGTTGGATCACCGACAGAGATCAGTAGCCAAGCTATGGCGAGGCCAAGACCACCACCAAGGCCGGCGAGAAAACACGATTCACCAAGCACCAGCGTTAGGATCCGACGATCGCTAAATCCCATGGCCTTCAAAGTACCTAACTCGGCCGTTCGTTCCCGGACCGATTGCCTCATGGTGTTGGCCGCAATGAGCAGAATAGTTAGGAAGACCGGACCAAGAATCCCGAGCATAACGGCGCCAATGTCACCCACTTGCTTGGCGAATCCTTGGTTAAACGCCCCTTCGCTCTCCGTCTTGGTTTCGACGGACGAATCCGCGAATTCGTTATCGACGCGGCGAGCAACCTGGGTGGCGTTAGCCGAATTAACTTGGACGCCGTACCACATCACTTTTCCTTTGTCCCAGAGGCGACCATCATCAAAATAGTCATCACGGAATAGAAACTCATTGGTATCGCTGCCTGGTTTGGCGCCGTCGTAAATGCCCACGAGCGTGAAATCCCAAGTTAGACTTCCATCTGCTTTTACCCAAATCGTCGCTTTTAATGGAATGTGATCGCCGACTTTCCAGCCATACTTTTCGGCCAGAGGTCTGCCAGCGATGGCACCATTCTTAGTGGAAAACCAAGCCTTCTTTTCGGTCTCTGATATGAGAATATCCGGATAGACCCGCAGATAATCTTCAGGCACAACCGCGAGTTGACCGAAGAAGTTCGTAGGATCCTGATAAATACCGCCGAACCAGTTTGCACCTGCCACCGCAGTAACCCCGGGAATCATGGCAATCCTTCGACGATAGGTACCTGGGATCGGTTGGGTGATCGAGACCCGGTTCCGGACTACGAGACGATCTTCGGCCCCAGCACCAAAGTTCCCTCCATCAAGAGCCACTTTTATGGCCGAGAGATAACCGTAAAGAAGAAAAGCCACCAGAATGGACATCGCGGTCAACGCGGTGCGCAACTTTCGCCTTCCCAGATTTGACCAGACAAGACCTACGCTAGTCATTGTAAATCCTCCTAGCAGTTAGCCCGCGTTTCTCACAGATTAGCGGCCCGAGAAGTTCCCAGGCGCCCGATATCTGTGGAATGCTAACCCGCAATCAAAGACTTAATTAGCTCAAGAGTGTGAGGTTTGCGGATTCGGCGCCATCCTACTTCACTTTTGACGCTTCGAATAATTGGCCTCTCCATCTTGCTGTTGCACACTAAGGAGCCCTTGAACCCATGCCTGCCGAAGCGAGCGAATCGCTTGCACCAGGATGATGAGGAGCCCTATAAAGATGGCAGCACGAACTCGTGCTTCAATTTCGATGACCGTAGCTGTTTGTTCCATATCGATGACCGTAGTGCTGTTCGTTCCAGAGTGAGAACTTCAATTCAGAGCGTCTACCAGATTACCTTGGTTAGCGGGTGGATTGCCGGGGTCGGCCGGAAGAACCTCCGCCAGATTGCCCTGTTTATCAGGTGAGGGGAGGTAACCCGCCGCGATACAATACTCCAAATAATTAGACAATAGGTCCAAGTTGATTTTGGGGCACTTAATTCCCTTGGGCTCAAGAATAGATTGGACGTTCGCAATATCGTACGTCGCACCGAGGCGAGACCGGTTATCGACAAAATACTCTTCGAAGTGCCTCGCCATTGCGGTAAAAAAGGAGGAGTAAGCCTTTCCTTGATGAAGTACCCTGCGTTTGCTGAACAGATCGACGTATTCCCTGAGCGGCAGGAACCGAATCCGGTATCCATAGTCAATCAGTAGGTTGACTACTTCGTAGAACGCTTTTACATCCGGGTTGACTAAGTGGAAGGTCTTACCAAAGGCTTCAGGTTCAAACATCAGCGCGACGATTGCCTCCGCTACGTAATCGACCGGTGTGATGTCCAAACGATCCGACTTAAACATGGCCAGTCCGGTCGTAGTAACGGTTCTAATGATGTCGTAATAGATGCCCGTCACCGTGAGGCTTATTAACGGATAAGCGCCTGTTACACTGTCACCGAAAATGTTCCCGGGCCGAGTGATGACCCACCGAAGTCCCCTATTGCCGGCAGCGTGAATTAACTTTTCTGCTTCGAACTTGGATCGACCATAGTGGTACGTCGCAAAATCCTGTCCAACATCCAAATCCGATTCCCGAAAAACTAACCCTGGCTGGAATGCCAACATTCCTGCCACCCCATAAGTTGATGTGTAAATAAGGGGCAGGTCGGCTTCGAGGCAGAGTTCGATTATGTGAGCAGTGCCGCCCGTGTTGATCCGTTCTAAAGAGGACGCAGTGTCAACCAGGTTCACGTTGGCGGCGATATGAACCACACAGTCGAGGCCGGTTAGAACCTTGTGATATGTCCGGATATCCAGGCCCAGGCGCGGCAGCGACACGTCGCCTATCACGGGCTTAACTCGGTCGTTAAAGTCGGCGAAAGACTCGCCCTCCACATCATAGATCTGGAGAGCATGGGCAAGCCGTTCCTTAGCTTGTTCGTCGTTCTCAGCTCTGACGAGACAGTGAATCGTCGCATCCGTCGAACGAAGCAATTCGTATAAAACGCGGCCACCGAGAACGCCGGTGGCACCGGTCAAGAATAGGGAATGAAGTGATGAGTTTATGCGGAAATTAGATGATGAGTTCATTGTGCGACTCCCGTGATGGCAGCCTCTGTTGAGGTAGTATCCTCCGTTCGAACGATTCTATATTTTGCCTCTTCTGGCGCCAGATGTCGCTCCAAGCCGAGGCGATAACAATGAGCGGCACCGCTCATGATATGATGGGCAACGTCTGCGATCCGCCGATTGCCGGGGTGTTCAAGATACGATCCTTTTACCCAATCATTGAACGCTCCCATGGCCGGACCGCACCAGATTTGAAAATCTTGCTTTCGGTCCTCTCTTCCTGACTTTGCCCAGTCTGAAGAGAGTCCCAGATACCATCGGAAAACGAGCGCCATCTTCAGTTTCGGATCCTGCTCAGCCTTTTCCAGCCGGCTAGGGTTACGCTTGGAAAAAAACGTTCTGGTCTCCTCCCAAACCTGGGCAATCGGCTTTGCCAGAATTTGCTGTTCCAACTGCTCTTTTTCGGGCGCGGGAATAGCCTCGAGAGACGAATACCGCGTGTATAGATCGTAGAGCTTCTGAGCCCGAACTGAAAACAGCACCCCTTTGCGCAGAACCTGAACCTTTGCGCCCATTTCGAACATGTCACCAGCTGGCGCCATGGCCACGTCCCCGAGTCCAGCTTTGCTCAACATTTCCTTGACGAGAGTTGAAGCACCAGATTCTACACACGATTGGTTGACGGACCCAGTCACCACATAATCGGCACCAAGGAGAAAAGTGGCGGCAGCTGCGTCCGCTGTGCCGATCCCGCCGCCTGCCCCAACATAAATTAGATGGCCATACTTGCGTCTCGCCTCCTCAACGGCTCTTCGGATGAGTGGAAACGCGCAAACCAGAGCTTGATTGTCCGTGTGACCGGCGGAATCGGCTTCCACGGTGATAGCGTCTGCCACCGGCAACTGTTCGGCGAGGAGCGCCTGCTTTTTAGAAATCAAGCCTTGCTCAACGAGACCTTGAACAATTCGCTTCGCGGCGGGTTCCAAAAATCGCCTGGCAACTTCGACCCGCGATACCTTCGCAATGATCCGATTCGTTGGGATCGGTCTTCCGGAATCATCTTCGCGTAAGCCCGCCAATCGATAGTAGACCAGAGCCGAGCTTAACTCCACGTAAGCTGATGCCTCAATGGCTTGGAACCCGGTTTCTAGATATAGCTGTACGCAGGCCATTTCCGAGGCAGGATCTGCCGGATTGTAAATAAGATTGGAAAGGTAAGGCCCCTGAGGAAGGGCAGCTTGAATTCTTCCAATCGACTCCCGGATGCGCTCTACCGGCAGCCCAGCCGCACCGAAAGAGCTGAGAAATCCTCGTTGGCCCATTGCGATCACGAGTTCCTCCGAAGCGATCCCGTTGGCCATCGATCCAGCCATATAAGCGTAACGAGTGCCAAACGTCTTCTTGAACCCAGGACTGCCCAATTGCTCCGGTGACGGCGTCGTCAGTTCACGTGACGGTGTTGTTAGCTCGCGTGACGGTGCTGTTAGCCCATCACGGTGAGACCGGCTGAGGGCGACAGAATCATGGCGAGTCGGGGCTGCTGGACCCCGCGGAATAAGGCCAAGAGTTAGATTCTCGATCGTGCAAACAGTGCAGTTTTCCCAAATAACTTCGGCGTTAGCCCGCAAGGCTGCCTCACTCCCTTCAGTATATGAAGTAATCGAAACTGAAAACTGCAGAGCACCCCGTTTCGGATGTACCTCACCGAGAAACCGAGTTTTGGTGGACTCATTGGCCAAGCAAACAAAGTCGACATCGGCAAAGAGCCGATGTAGTCCGCAAAAGTAGGCGTAGAATTTGAGAACCTGATAACATCCTTCGCCGTAAAGCACACCGGGAAGTACAGGATCGTTTTTGAAATGAAGAGGGAAAGCCCAATGGCTAGCATCGATCTCCTTTTCCGCCAGAATTTCTCCTAAGCCATCCGCTCCACCCTCTGGCTCAACCCTCAATACTTCGTCGATCATCGACATTGGGGGAGCCGATAGCGCTCCGGGACGAGATTTCTCAGAGACGAGGGCAAAACAGGCTGCAAGATCTCCTTGTTTTAGCGACGCGATTTCGTCTCTCGAGAAAGATCTTTTCGAGGATATAGGTCTTGGCTTGGAATTGGTGCCCTGCGACTTCTTTTCCTGAGTGCGAGGTTTAATCCTTCGCTTTGAGCCCGTACTCGGGTTCGCCTCGTTCGCCGGAATTAAACATAATTGAACCTGCGAATGAAACGCGGGTTCGCCGTTGTTCAACCCGCGGTAGTCCGCATAGATCAGCAGCCGATCTTGAATACGCACAAACGAACGAATCTTCATGTTACCCGTAAATCGGGCGCCGGTTCTGAAATTACATTCTGAAAAGACCGTATCGCTGCCTAATACTCGGAAGCGAGAATTGCCTCCGAACATGAGGTCGCACCGGATAACACACAGCAGTAGTGTGGTGGCATGACCCGACTCGAGCGGAATGATCCAGGGAACAGCTTGGTGGTTAGCGTAAAAAGCATCGTTGGGGAAATCATACTCCCACTCGATCTCACAAGGTTCGAGCCGGTCCGCTTGCGCCGTCATCCTGGTCACTCGAGAAATAAACATGAACGGGGGCATTGGAGGGCGGCACCTGACGGGAAGTGCATCAATTGCGGAATAGTCACTTCCTAGGATGCGTGAAACGCTCCCCCCACAAAGTTCGAGCAGGTCAGCTTGTTCCCAGATCGAGTTTCGGCTGGACGGCAGCGCAGCCACCGGCTGGCTGTCCGGGATCGCCACCGCCGAGCCCTCCGGCATCCAACCGCGGAAAAGATGCTGGATTGCCCGCAAATACGCGCCATGGGTCTCGTTGTTTCGGGCTAACTCATTGCGCAAAAACTCCTGTTTTAACGCTTCTAACGATTCGGCACCAGTGCTGGTTAACGATATACTTTCCATTGCTTGTTATATGCCCTCCGTTGCTTGTGAAAATGATGAGGACGCTACGCCTAAGAGTGGTTTGCTCTTCCGAGATCCAGTGGTATTTGCCCGGAGATGACGATCTGTCCCGCCTCACTGTTTTTGTCGAGGAACTCGCGAGTGAAAAATTCTGTTCCTACACTTTGTGAAATCAATTTGATCCCTCGGGCTTCGTAGAATCGTTTCAGGGTTTCATTCATCATTCCGAAATCCCAAGGGCCCCAACAGATGGCTACGGTTTTAATTTCGGGATGAAGCATAGAAAATGAGACGGCGAACTTGTTGAGCACCTCGTTGGCGAGGGCATAGTCTGTCTGCCCGGCATTGCCGAAGACGGACGAGATGGAAGAAAACAGGAGCATGCGACGCAGCTTCGTGAGATCGACGTGCCGAAGCACATTCTCCAGACCTTTCACTTTGGTATCGACGACAGAAGCGAAGTCTTTGTCGACTTTTTGCTCGATCCGTTTATCAGCAATGTTACCTGCCCCGTGAACAATCGAAGTGACAGGGCCATATTGTTTCCGCACGTTGCGCAGGACCTCAGCCATACTGTTACTGTCGGTAACGTCCACGGGGTAGTAGGCACACTCCACTCCGTTCGCTCGAATTCGGTCCAGCGTTTCCCTGGCCTGGCGCCTGGATATCACCTCTCCAACCAGACTTTTTGCCTGCTTTGGCGTCGGATTCGGCTGATCCTGCTTCAAAAAGGCTAACGCTCTCTCATAAAGCTGCTCTGAGCTTGGCTCGCCGTTTGCCCACGCGGGTTCCTCCGTGTCCAGCGCAGTGCGCCCTAAGAGCACCACTTTTCCAGCGAACTTCGAAGACAACCCAACCATGCATTCCGCCGTAATACCTCGTGCTCCGCCGGTGACCAGTACCAGTTCATCCTTCGAGTCTTCTGATTTGAGGGTGCCCACGTCAGATAACGGTTCGGGGTGCAGATCGATTCTCCAACGCTGGCCTCGTCGCGTGCGTCCGACCTCTGCCAGATTCCGGTCGGCATCAAAGGCCTCTTCCAGAACGGCCGACGCAGCCTCCGATTCAGACATCCCGGGATCCAGGTCAATGTGTCGGCAATAGATTCCGGGCCATTCTCGGCTTAAAGACTTCGTCAGACCGGAGAGACCAGCGGGCATAAAACTCAATGAGTTTTCATATGATAAACCCAAAGTGCCGCCTAAGCGCGAAACCGAAATAAACAAGCCGCCCTCTGGCTTGTTCCACTTGGCAGCGAGCGCGAACACCGCTTTGAAAAAGGCATAGTCTTCTTCTCGGAAACCGTCGATTGGTGCGGTCAGCACGCTCGGTTTCGGCGCGAGGATTACGATACCGCCGATCTGCCCAGCTTCGTCCAGGCCGTTGTTCAATTCGCCCAAGGATAGTCGAATAGCAGTTTGACCGCGGTCGGTGAGCTGTTGCGAAATCTGCTCAGCGAGAGCATCATCGCGATCCTGGCAGAAAATCGCCCATTTGCCGATGATGTTTCTAGAAGCCCTTTCAATCTCAGGGGCTCGTTTCAGCGTAACCCGAGACCTTGTAATAGGGTTGCTCTTAGGCTCCTGAACAGCGGCGGGAGCGGCTCCAGGTTCAAGGCTCTTTGCAAATTCCAGGATCTGATTGATCGTGCGAATGTTGGTAACCGCCGTGTAGTTGACGTCCGGAACCGTGATAAATTGCTGGATCTTTGCGAGGATCTCGAGCTTTTGAATGGAATCTAGTCCAAGATCAGCCTCGAGATCCAGGTCCAAACCGATCATTTCTTTCGGGTAACCAGTTTCGACAACTACCGCGAGGATCGCTTCTTTAAGTTGTTCCAAGTCAAGAGAAGTACGTTGTTCGACCGTAGAAGACTTGGATGTTAGTTGGTTGGAGGATGGCAGTTCGTCGGAGGAGGTTAGTTCGTTGGACCGAGTTAGCGACGCAGGCGTCGCAACAGGTCCCTGCTGAATCAGAGAACTCAGCGCATTGATGATGTCGTCCAACGTTTGGATCGGCATCGAGACGTCGATTTGCTCCAACTTGATCTCCGGAAAGTCCTTACTCAGAGCCGACACGATTTCGATCTTCATGATCGAGTCGATTCCCAGATCCGACTCTACGTTCATCGTGAGATTGATAGACTCTTTCGGATAACCCGTTGTCTCGCTGACCACTTGGATCAGCTTTGCGGCAATTGTTTCCCGATCAAATTTGACCAGGGATTTACTCGACACCACGGGCTTCGAATCCTCCGCCTGAACCGGGGCGCCGGACCGGGCGGTGCTTTGGTCGATCCCGTTAGTCCGGAGACTTCTAAACGGATCGCCATTGCCGCTCGCATGACCATTGCCGGTCGCATGACCATTGCCGGTCGCATGACCATTGCCGGTCGTATGACCATTCCCGGTCGCATGACCGTTGCCGGTCGGTTCGCCTTGCGTTAATTGTCGAACTGGCAAGACCGGGGCCCGATTTCGCCAGTCCACATGTCGGACCGGTTGTGCGGGGTCGATGAGTCGCTGAATTTCGTTCTGAGAATTCAGGTATTCACGGTGGGTCTGGTGGAATGCAGTTTGGGCTCTATCCAGCATTGCCAGGGTTTCCTGATAGCTGATCCCCGCCAAGTCTGGGGCTTGGTGGCCATTGCTTCGCTGGGAAGCAGCTGCGTATGCGTCGAGTTTGCTAGCGACTAATTTAATAAACTCGGATTGGCATCCAATAAACTCGCTGTGCAAGTGGCTGAATTCACTTGTAGGGGTTGTTGACATAGGAACTAGGCTGGAATCAGATAGGACTGCTGGATTGGGATCAAAAGCTGCCGCCAAGTCATCGTTGGGCGACTGAACCTGAACGCCTGATGAGTTGGTGAACAGACCAGGCGGGAGCGGTTTCGGCTCATTGAGTGCACGCTCTTTCGCCCGGCGTCTTTCGGGAGATAGGTAAGTACCTCCATCCATGGTGAAATTAAGGCTTTTACCATTCGCGACTCGTGGCGCTCGCGAAGGTTGAAAATAAGGATCCACCATCGAAACGGGAATCCCCAACACCTTTAGCTTGGCCAACGCGTTCCAATATTGGAGATCGGCAGGCTGCCCCTTTTTCGGGTGAAGCGTGACTGAGAAGTATTCTTTCCCAGCCAGAGTGTCCCGGACGAAGTCGCTCAAAATCGACCCGCATCCGATCTCGACGAAGAGTCTAGCCCCTTCTTCATAGGCTCTTTCAATGCATTGACGAAATAAGACCGGGGCGGTCATCTGCTGGCCCAGTAAGCTCTGGTTAGTCGATGACGCGTCGGCGTACGGCTGTCCAGTTGCATTGGAGAGAACCGGCAACTTAAGGGGCTGAAACGTCGTCTTCTCGATCTCTTCCTGAAATTCAGTTCGTGCAGCTTCGAAGTCAGGGGTATGAAATGCACCGGCAACCGGAATCGCAACCGCTGCGATGCCGCGAGACTGAAGCTCGCTCTGAAATCGATCAACTAGCTCCGATCTCCCCGCTACTACGGTTTGTAGCAGAGAATTGTGATTGGTCAGATAAAGGCCTTCGTGTCCGGCTTCAGCTAGGATGCGGTCCACCTCACTGCTCGGCGCTTTGACAGCTAACATCTTGCCGGCAGCTCGTGCACCGCTGTCCAGCTGTCGCGACATTAACTTACCACGGGCAACGGAGAGTCGGATAAAATCCGGTTGGCTGAAAGCTCCGCCGCAGCACAACGCGGGCAGCTCGCCATAGCTGTGTCCTACTGCAAAATCGGCCTTGAATCCGGCTCGGGTTAGCAATTGATATATCCCCCAACTCACTGCGCCCAGTGCCGGTTGGGCATTGACCGTGGCGGTGAGAGCGTCTCGCTGGAGCGCGACTTGCTCCTGGGATGAAACGGATACTGGATAAAGCACATCCGAAATTGCGTTTAGCCCTTGGCGTTGGCGTTCGTCATCAAACTGAGCGAGCACTTCCTGGAACTCAGGAAAATTTAGAGCCAGCTCCAAGCCCATGTTTGGATACTGAGCTCCTTGCCCGGAAAAAAGGGCTACCGTCTTCCCGCCTTTTTCTAAGCCTCGGGCCCGGAAGTAGGTCCCGCGGGGGCTCTCCCATTGGTCGATATCGGTATGAGAAGTTAGATATTCGATCGCTTCGAAAAGGTTGTCGCGAAGAGCAGCCAAATCGGGAGCCACACAAGCAAGTCGCGGGTGATCCGGCACGATCTCTTGTCGCTCGATAGTCGCAACATAAGCGCGAACAACGTTCTCACCTTCAGGGCCGCCGGCTTCCGCATGTAGGCGCCTTGCCTCCTGAATAAGCGCCTCACACGTCGGAGCATGCAGGAAGAGCGAAATCGGGGCCGGCCCTAGTCGATAGGGTCCATTCTCCCGATCGTACTCCTCGAAAATCATATGAAAGTTCGCACCGCCAAATCCAAAGGCGTTGATGGCTGCTTTACGGCTGGTCGATTCACTTCCTCGGATCCATGGGCGTGAAGTTGGATTCAGATAGAAAGCCGAATCTTTGACCTGGGGAATTGGTGAATCGGCGTGAATCATCGGCGGCAACACCTTGTGGTGCAGTGCCAACGCGACTTTGATCGCACTCGCAGCGCCGGCGGCAATGCGTGCATGACCGATCTGTGATTTCACGCTACTCAAAGCAACCGACTGACGGCGGATCTCATAACGGTCGAATACGGCTGACAAAGTTTGCAGTTCCACAGGATCCCCAACTGGCGTGCCGGTACCGTGGGCTTCGACGTAGGAAATTTCCGCCGGAGAAATGCCAGAATCGGCGTAGGCGCGCTCGAGTGCCCAGACTTGGGTTTCAAAGCGGGGGGAATAAATACTTTTTGCTCGCCCGTCGCTGGACGATCCGAACCCCCGAATTAGAGCGTAAATGCGGTCGCCATCCCGTTCCGCGTCGCGCAACCGCTTGAGCAAGAGCATTCCACCACAATCGCCGATCACCAGGCCGTCTGCTTTCACACCAAACGGATGGCACTCTTCCTGTCTGGAGAGCGCTCCCAGTCGGGCGAATGACAAGAACGAGAGAATCGAGTTCTCTATGTTGACACCACCCGTGAGGACGGCGTCGCAGCTCCCGTCAAGCAGTTCGCCGACGCTAATTTTTATCGCCGCGAGGCTGGCAGCACAGGCAGCGTCCACTGTGAAATTAGAACCTCCCAAATCGAAGCGGCTGGCGATGCGCCCTGCCACGACATTGGAAAGGTAGCCAGGAAAAGTGCTCTCCTGCCATTCAGCCCCAAGGGCGCTCAATTCGCTGATAATCGCCTGCACAGCTTCTTCCGGAAGGCCGAATTGCCTCAGCACTCGCGTCCAATTAGAAATAGACGATCGGGCCGCAATCTCCACTCCGGTGTTCCCCATTCCGCCCACTCCAAGGATCACGCTGACGCGCGCACGCTGTTCCGGCGTCGTCTCTTCGATGGTAAGACGAGCGTCAGTAAGCGTCTGCTCCGCCACATAAAGCGCATAGAGCTGAGTGGTACTCAATGCTTCGAGGCTTTTGGGCGGAATGCCGAACCGAGCTGCATCAAACTCTATCTTCGGCACAAAACCCGCCTTTCGGGCATAGGTTTTGTTATTCTTGAGCGGTTGTGGATCTAAGTGATCCTCCGGTCTCCAATAATTCACTTCATCTCTCGTCGTGATATCCTCGATGCAATCGACACGTTCGAGGATATTTTTCCAAAACTCGCGGACGGTTGAAGCCTTTGGGAAAACCCCTCCCATTCCGACGATCGCGATTGGCTCATTGATTTTCATAGTTTGAATTGCGCTCTATTCGCTTCAAATATTGTTACCCCACTGCAGAATACATTTTCCAGATCGAGCAGGCAGGTCGCCCAAGACAGCCCAGGACCGAATCCGCAGAGAATGACTCGCTTGCGCCCTCGACTAATTTCATCGCGCAAACCTTCACAAACGGATACCGGAATGGAAGCGGCACTGAGATTGCCATACTTTTCGATTACTTCGTAAGGAGTCTTGCTCAAGGGGAGCTGAAGGCTCCTCATAATCGTGGAGATAATGTACTTGTTGGCTTGGTGAAAAAGGATGTAGTCCACATTCGCGATCTCCTCGTTAGCAGCGGCTAACACCCGCTTCACCTCGGCAGGCGCCTTGATGGTTGAGAACGCGAAGATGGCGCCGCCATCCATATACAGGTGCTCCAGACTTCGTTGGTTACCTTTATCGGCCTGTTGTTCGGTCCGAGTGGCGTCGGTTTTCGGCTGACGAAATCCTCCCGCGGGCACCATCAGGTGCTGATATGCCTTGCCGTCTGTGCCTACGCGAAAAACGCTCTGGCCGGCACGTTCGCGACGCTCGATGATGGTCGCAGATCCTGCATCGCCGAACAACGCTGCAGTCGCCTTGTCTCTGGGACTCGCTAATCGGTCTAGGGTGTCGCCAGCCAACAAGAGAACGGTTTTCGCACTCCCGCTTTCGACCATCTGAAACGCGAGCCAAAGGCCATATACATAGCCGGAAGAGCCAAGGTTTACGTCAAAGGCAGCACACTCGGTAGGAAGACCCAGTTTCCCGTGGATGACGGCTGCAGTCGCTGGCATAATATAATCCGGCGTCTGGGTTACCATGATGACTGCCTCGATCTCCTCAGGCCTTGAAAAATTAGCCGCAAGCAACTGTTCAGCTGCTTGGCAACAGAGATCACCCGCTGTAATCGATTGCGCAGCGACGTATCTCTGGTCAAGCCCCATTAACCCCTTCAACTTGGCCAGATTTTTCGAATCAGTGCCGTATAAGGCAGAATTCTCCACAACTGTTTTCCGATCCGATCCCACGACACTCGCGACACCGGCAATTCTTCCATGGTGGAAAATCATAACTTTCAGATAGCTGCGGATTCGCCTATTAAGCTTCTCGATCGCGGAGGTAAATCCGCATGCGTTCCTGCTATGGCTTCGGCGACTGCAAAATATCACCTATGCCGGCCCGACTCCCAGTTCCAACTCCTTGTTTGTTTAGTCTCTGACAGCGACGCCATCGCGTTGATACGCGTCCTGCTTGTGGCACATACTAACGGACTCGACGTCCGAGTTCTTGCCGAGGCTTGCGGACTTTTACGCTATTCTTGCGGAAATCCGAAACTGACCCGGCGGCATGCTAACCTTTCAGTTCAAGCTGCTTCATCCGAATCATTTTGTCGACAAAACCGGTATCAAAATCTCCTCGCAGAAAGTCTGCGTTCTCCATGATTCTCGCCTGAAATGGAATTGTCGTTTTAATACCAGTGACCAGGTACTCACTGAGCGCTCGAGCCATTCGGCGAATGGCCCCAGTGCGAGTGGAGCTCACACAAATTAGCTTCGCAATCATCGAATCATAATGGGGAGGAACCGTATACCCGGAATAGACATGTGAGTCGATCCGTACACCGCGTCCGCCTGGGGCATAATAGAGATCGATTCTCCCTGGTGACGGCCGAAAATCCGCGTCGGGATCTTCCGCGTTGATTCGGCATTCGATGGCGTGACTCCGCGGCCTAGCGTTCGCGATATGTTCGGAGAGATGTTCTCCGGAAGCGACTCTGATTTGTTCGCGCACCAGGTCGCACCCGAAGACCTCTTCGGTAACCGGATGTTCTACCTGAATCCGCGTATTCATTTCCATGAAATAGAAATTACTGTCTTGATCGACGAGATATTCCATCGTGCCCGCGTTTTCATAGCCAACCGCTGCTGCGAGTTTTACGGAGCAGCTACCCATTTTCTTTCGAAGATCATCATCAATCAGCGGGGAAGGGCATTCCTCGATGATCTTCTGGTTGCGCCGCTGGATCGAGCAATCGCGTTCGCCGAGATGAATGATGCGGCCGTGACTATCGCCAATGACTTGAAACTCAATATGGTGGGGACAAACGATAAGCTTCTCCATATAGACACCACTATTCCCAAAGGCCTTCTCGGCTTCAGTTCGGGCAGCGTGAAAGCCCTGAATCAGGCTATCGGCATTGTGAGCTGGACGCATACCACGCCCCCCTCCGCCGGCCACTGCCTTGATCATAACCGGGTACCCGATTTGCTTGGCGATTTTCAGCGCCTCCTGGTCAGTGTCTATGGTCCCATCGCTGCCGGGTGTTACCGGAACGCCAGCTTTTCGCGCTTGTTCGCGGGCAGAGTTCTTATCTCCCATAGCCCGGATGGCTCGCGCCGAAGGCCCGATAAATTTGATATTGCAGCTGGCGCACACCTCCGCGAAATGCGCATTCTCTGCTAGAAATCCGTATCCTGGATGAATTGCATCAACATCCGTGACTTCCGCGGCGCTGATAATGCGATCGATCTTTAGATAGCTGTCGGCACTGGACGCTTTCCCGACGCAAACCGATTCGTCGGCCAGCTGGACGTGCAAGGAATCGGCATCCGCCTCGGAGTAGATGGCAACGGTGGCGATGCCAAGTTCCTTGCAGGCCCGAATAATCCGTAACGCGATTTCGCCCCGGTTAGCGATCAGGATTTTGTTGAACACGCTACTTCACTCGGAAAAGCGGTTGACCGAACTGGACGGGGTTGCCGTTCTCCACCAACGCCTCCACAATGATACCGCGCACCCCCGCATTAATTTCGTTCATCACTTTCAGTGCTTTGATGATGCAAACCACCGATTCTTCATTGATCTCTTGATTCGGCGTAACATACGGCGCCGAATCTGGGGAATGGGCTCGATAAAAAGTGCCAACCATCGGCGAAACGATTTCTTTGAGCTCTGATTTCTCTTCTTCGGCTGCCTGCCCGCCCGATCCGGTAACGTCTGTCGGTAAGGTCTGGGTCGCAATCGCTGCCGGCGACACCGCTGCAATCACCGGAGCGATCGGACGTTGGGCTTCTAATTGAAGCTTGAATCCCTCTCGCTCGAACTTGAAAACGGCGAGATCGTTTTGTTTCGTTAAGTCAATGATTGCTTTGACGTCGTCCAGATCCAAGTTGGCTTCCCCTCTTTTCGATGGAGTGTCCGGGGCGCTGAATCTCCTAATCCGACTGGCACCCTTAGTCGGTGTCTCTCTTTTGACTGCATCAGTGTCCAGCGATTCGCTCCGCCGTCGAGCCTTCAATGAATTCGAGGAACTCATGGCCTCCCTTTTTGTTCAGTTTCTTGACTGGGACGCGAACACATTGATACGCGTCCAACTCGCCACCACCTTACCGGACCCCGCTTCCCAGTTCTTGCCGGACCTTGCGGGCTTTTACGCTGTTCTTGCGGAAATCCGAAACTGTCCCGACTGACGCCCACGATCCCGTTTGCAGTGAAAACAAAATGTACTTTGGTCCGAAGAGCTTGTCCTATGTGCCACTGCAATCGCAGACTCTACTTCACTAACAATGCGCGCCCTTGAAAGACATCGGGCCCGCCCGTCTCTTGGAGGGTAGACCGACCGTTAATTCATTGATCGATTTTATCGCAGAATAGCATCGCTTTCTGCTTCAGGCCGATTGTTAACTCACTCGGACGTTCCTGCCATGTGATGGTAGGTGGCCACGTGCTTGCCTTATAAACTCCGTTAGACTTATTGCCCTGCTTCGAGACGAATCGGGCACCACTTCCCAGCAAACCTAATTCAACAACGCATAGTCGAAGGTTGTTCTTCTACCTTAATATTAGTTGCCGGCGGCAAGCTACAGATTTGTCACCATTCCTGTCTTTCCAGCCATGACTCGGATATAACTCACTGCTCATAGCATTACGCCAGTCATCCGTCGTTGTGGCTTCATGGCCCTTTTTCCCTACTTCACTTGCTAATTCGACTGGTAGATTGGAAAAGTGTACGCAGCCTTCGTAGCCAAAACTCTCTCGAGTCATCTCCTCCCGGCTCAAGCGTACCAGCAGCCCATGCCCATACGGGCTTTCGCCTGTTTCCGGATCTAGTGAAGGCGATAAGGTCAATTCCTGAATGAAACCTCATCCAGGGCCAAAAATCATTGCTGCCGGTCACAACACTAAAGACACCCGGTGGAAGAAATTATTCCAACCAAGCAGCAGTTCATTTGCACGTCCAAACGGAAGAGTAAGTCCAAACGGAAGAGATTGTATCACGTATAGAAAGAGTTGTGAGGCAAGCCCGATTGCAGGCGGCCGGATGCTTTCCAGTACGCTTCGATCGAAAAGAAAAAGGGATTCAACCACGAATTAACGCGGATGAACGATGACGTCAAAGCCGCTGAGACAGCATTTGCGGCTATTGAGACAAGGCCCACGCGGTCCGCAAAATCCTGGTCTATAGAAGCCGACGTGAAAGAATTGGAACCCTCCGTAACAGCTACGTAGGGAAAGATCATTCCGCCAGCCGAGCGCCGGATCGGGCGCCGAACAGATTACTGCTGGCTCCGACGGAGACGATGGACCGTCCTCCAAATACACTTTTCATTGAAAGGGTGACGCATTGAGCTTGGAATTGAAATCACTGGAACTGGACAGAGAGGATCTAACTAGAGAGATCCTCGCCTGCGAGAACAAAGTGCATGAGACCTTCCTTC
>Ga0209240_1000172_pt1 | contig 25882 bp, 21 predicted proteins | sample GraSoi_2013_80cm_FD_185828 | JGI IMG/M metagenome (GOLD analysis project Ga0209240, IMG submission 185828) | Grasslands soil microbial communities from the Angelo Coastal Reserve, California, USA - Sample 9_17_2013_80cm (SPAdes) (version 2) | ecosystem: Environmental > Terrestrial > Soil >...
CGCTGCGATGGAAAATATAATGCTTGAGAAGAGCCAGATAAGAATAATGACCCACCAAACGATTACAGGTCCCCACGAAGGTTTCGCACCTGCTATGGCTCTGCCCGTTTCATCCATTCCGTGAATTCGAGTGCCCACTAAGACGGCGAATAAACCCAAAATCAAAATAAGGATTACACCAGCCGGAAGATAACTTGCATTCAATAACCCTTTGTTCGCGACCCCGTACTGGCTGAAGTACGTATTCACGGCAATGTAGCCCAGGACGTAGACGATCACGCCCAATACTCCTAAACTTTGGGCAATAATCGAAATGTGTGGAGTAACGGAACTGAACCAAGATGCGGAACCCTGAGCGGGTGCTGGTGCGGTTTCACCTTCCATTGCGGGTTAGCTTAACACTAGAAGTGTTATGTCTGATGCTCCACGATAAACCTAGCACGTTCATATAATTCGTCAAACGTGATGATTTCAACTCCGTGAATGGACTTCCGAAACAGTTCGAAGCTTTCCCATTTGGTTCGGTCATCCTTAACTTGATTGAGCGAACCGACAATGATTATAGCTTTGGGCTTGACCGTATAAATTTTCTCCAGCCTGTCCAGATTCGCCGGGTGCGAAAAGCCCCTAAGCGTCCACTCTTCTACACTGGCATGAATCTGGGAGATAGCATCCGTAAGTTCGGCCCCGAGGCTCCATGCACCGCTTCTAATCGGTTTGGAGCCGAAAAGCAAAGCGGCCTGCGGCGTTTTGATCTCAACGAGAACCGTAAATCGCACGAGTCCACCAGTGCTCGCCAAGTAGTCAGGTATTTTCCCGCCCGTGCCTTTGATTGACGTTCCGCCAACATGTGCTTGAGGCTGTTCCAGACGAAGGATGACGTAATTAAGACCGTAGCCGAATATCCACTTATTGTCCTTAAAAAATGCCTGCCACCAACCTTCGCTAGAGTTTTGAGCGTCTAAAGCCTTCTTGAACTCCGTAAGACGCTTCCTACGCTGAAGCATTTCGTTGATGTCCTGCTCGGTGAACTCAACTCCCTGCGAAGCCAACTTGATAAGGCCTGGATACGGATGGGAGGGTCATCTATGTTGGGACGTTCAGCAAAGTTATGTTTCCTGCTTTGCGCTTGGGCTACGTCGTTGTTCCCAGGGATTTGATACCCGCCTTCTCCGCGGCTCGGGATGCCGCTGACATCTTTTCATCGCCTCTCTATCAGGCGGTCTTGACTGATTTCATCCGCGAGGGACACTTCGCTCGCCATATCCGTCGGATGCGAATCCTCTACATGCAGCGGCGAAGAGCGCTGGTGAATGCGATCCAAATGCAGATGGGAGAGATAACCGAGGTGATCGGCGCCGAAGCAGGAATGCATCTAGTGGCACTGCTACCTCGGGGCATTGACGACGTGGCGGTTTCCAGGAAGGCTGCCCAGAAGGGCATTTCTGCAATACCGTTGTCCACATGCTACTTGAAAGCTCCGACGAGGGGCGGCCTGATCCTCGGCTACGGGGGCGCCGACGCACATCAGATTCGCGATGGGATACGCAAACTCAGGATGAGCCTATAGTGCCAGTGGAGATTGGTTCTACCTCTATCGCGCCAGCCTTGCAGCGTACTCCCGTTAAGTGCCGCTCTGGAGACAATCCGAATGTGTAAACGACTACTGCTCGCCTTTCTGCTGAATTCCTTAGGAACCCCTTTCTTCACGCCAAGCGCCGCGCCTGGCTCAGCTTCTTCGCAAGTTACAACAATGCTGCGCGCCAAAGACCAGGCACTGCTCGACGCCATTGCCCCCGGTGACACTAAGGTGTGGGACAGGGCGTTGGCCAGCGACGCCGTTTATGTGGATGAAAACGGAGTCATCATGCACAGAGAAGAATTCCTTAAGCAATTCACTCCTCTGCCGTCTGGCGTGTCAGGAAGCATCGTCATCAACTCTTACTCGGTGATGATGCACGGAGATGTTGCCACCGTCATTCACAGCGATGACGAGAAGGAAAATTATCACGGTGAATGATTGACAGCCCGCTATCTGACCACAGAAACATGGCAGAAGACGATTGATGACTGGCTGCTGCTTCAGGTCCATACCTACGCAGTCTTGAAAGATCCACCGGCACGAAAACTCGATTCTAAAGAACTCGACGCCTACGTTGGGAAATATGTCGCCGGTGACCTTACGCAAACGGTTCGCCGCGATGGCGATCACCTTGTAAGCGTGCGCGAAGACAGACCCGACACCAACTGGCAGGCAGAGCTGCGCGACGTTTTCTTTATCGCGGGACAGCCGCGCACACGCAAGATCTTCAGTCGCGACTCCAGAGGCAAAATCACTGGCTTCGCGGAGCGTCGCGAAGGAACGGATCTGGTTTGGAACAGAGTACGCTAATCGTAGCAGATCAGAGAACGTCGTTACAGCACTAGCGATGAACACTGCAATCACTGGAATAAAATCTGCTAGTACCACCGTGCAGAGCTTCAATCAGCGTGAGGGTTGCGGGCGGATTCGGCTCAGGAATTTGCAGTCGACCGTCAGCCATGAAAAGTGCAATCACTGAAACTCTTCCGCAGAGTCCATGTCGTCGACCTGAGATGCGCAAGAAACTCCTTACAATCGCTGAGTATTCAGCAATCCTCGCGACCTGCCAGCTCTGATCCCTTACTTCAACCTGCGCAGAAGTGACTGCCGCTCGAGTGCGCGATAAGAGTTCTGCAGTATGTTCGCCACGCAACGCGAGGTTGAACTCTTGTTTGCTTCCCTTGAACAACTCGCAGAAGGGCTGCGCAGGGCTCGCTACGTCACCGATCCCGTAACGCTGCAGGTCGTCTATCTGGCGGCGAAAATGCGCAAGCCGCTTCTGGTCGAGGGCCCGCCCGGATGCGGAAAGACGGAACTTGCCTATGCCGTGGCTCAGGTCGCAGGCACGACGGTGGAGCGCCTGCAGTGCTATGAGGGGATTACCGAAGAGAAGGCTATAGGGAAGTTTGATGAGGCGTTACAGAAGATCTTTCTGGAAACCCAGCAAGAACTTCTTGGCAAAGACTGGAGCGCAATCCAAAGACGGCTGTATTCTCTGGACTTCTTCGCCGAGGGCCCTCTTGTACGCGCTCTTGACTCAGTCGGCAAGCCGTGCGTTTTGTTGATCGATGAACTCGACAAGGTCGACCAGGCCTTTGAAGCGTTGCTCTTGGAAATTCTGAGCGCATGGCAGGTGACCGTGCCCAAATTAGGTACGATCCGGGCGGCATCGACTTGTTTCGCGCCGGACGAACTTGCCAGCTTCTAATTACCAAGCACGAGCAGGGAAGTATTGAAAAGGGCGGGCGCCCTTCTTTGAAGAACAGCCTCGTGTTTCGCGGCATGGACGGATTCCTCGATGTCGAACTCTGGGGTAAAGACCGAGAGCTGGCTGGGTCGGAGACGCCACAATTCTGGTCACGAGGAGGAGAGGTCGTCGAAATTCCGGAGGCTTTTCGGCCCGCAGTTCGGGCGACAACTCATGGGGCGAGTTGTGTCGGCTGCTCTCATAGCCATTACCTTCGCAATCCGAGTGTGAATGTAGGTTTGCTAATTCCGAAAGATGAAATATCTCGAGCATCTTGTTCCGCCGTGAGGACAAAGACATGAACTATCCGAAACGGGCCGCCATCGCGGACCTGGTCGCTCCCGCTACGGCACTCGGCATGATGGGCCGCCCGCCGGCCCGGCTAGTGATAGAGGGGGAGTGTACAACTTGCAGGCCCATCTGCGATGACACTGAGAACGGGATCTCGATCGTGCTAATTGCGCTGGCACACTCGACTGCCACGAAGCACGTGGTGATCCTGAATGGCACGACTGATGTGCCGTACGGCGACTAGCCTATGTAGCCACGCTCGGCTCGTCGGAACGCCACTTCCATCGAGGTATCATTGCGGAGCAGTTCCGGGAGCATCCATGAATCCGAGTCTTTATGTCATTGCTGGCCCGAACGGCGCCGGCAAGACGACGTTTGCGAGAGAGTTCCTGCCGAACTATGCAGACTGCAAGAACTTCATCAATGCGGACCTAATTGCGGAAGGAGTATCACCGTTCTCGCCCGAAACTGTTGCCTTCCGAGCCGGCCGACTCATGATTCAGGAAATTGGACTGTACGCGAAACGTGGGGACAGTTTCGGCTTCGAGACAACCCTGTCCGGTCGGAGCCATCTTGGGCTGATCCGTGACCTCAAGAAACAAAGGTACGGAGTGCACTTCTTCTTTCTGTGGGTCCCAACTGTCAATCTTGCGTTGACGAGAGTGAGGGCCAGAGTCCTTGCAGGTGGCCACAATGTGCCTGAAGCCGTCGTTCGGCGGCGATTTGACCGCTCGATTCGCAACTTCCTGCTCAGCTATCGTTCGCTCGGTGATTCGTGGACCTTGTTCAATAACTCCGGCGCGACACCTGCGGTCATTGCCTTTCAGACAGAGGACCATCTACGTATAATAAATACGGACGTTTACGACACTCTGATTGCTCGCTACGTGAAGCCATGACAACACCACCTGCAAACGTTCTCGATCTGCCCCTGGAAGAGCGCGCCGAAATGGCGCTCAAGGCCGCCGTCGAGAAAGTAATTGTGGAACACGCCCGGCGAGGCTTGCCGATCTACATTTGGCGCGATGACAAAGTAGTTGCAGTCCCCCCCGAAGAATTGCGCGCGGAATCGGCCCGCCTGCGCGGCGAGACGACGTAGGCCTAGTCTTTGGCATTTGACTCCAGATTTGTCTCCCGCCAGAACCTATCATCCCGGTGACTAGCCGAATGTCCGGAAGCAGGGTAACGACAGCTCTTAAAGCAAACCCCATGCGGCCAGAAGAAATGATATTTCCGGCTCTGTAGGCTCCAGAAGCTTCGCCAGAATGTGTGTTCTTCCCTTAAGACAGGCTGCTAGGGCGCGGTGGTGTCCGTTGCGGATGTAATACTTTCCCCTGATCAAATCCAAGTGAATAGCCGGCAACCTCTTCCTTTTTAGGTAGTACCTCACCCGATCTTGATCGAGATACTCCTGAGTGGAATAAACGAGATCTAGCCGAACGTATTTTTTTGACGTGGTAGGCGGGATGACTATCCCGCCCAAGATTGCTAATTCCGGTTCTTGACATAGGGCCGGCAGTCTAGCCCGAATACGAAAACGGCGAGAGCATCGACAAACAATGGACGGATTTTGTGACGGCACTCGCTGGTTGCTCGCCTCCCCTCCATTGCGAGAGCGGACCGATTTGGGTTCTGACGTTACGACTCGCAGTCTTTACGCTGCCGCACGCACTTCCAATCTCACCCTCGTTCAGCCTCGCCTCGGCTTGAAGTTCAACGAGAACATCTCGACTCCGATTTCTTCGGGCGCCTCTAGCTAGAAGAAGTTCAAAGGCCCCATCCTGGGACACGATCGTGCTGCTCCCAAGATGGGACGTTGATCCATTCGATTCGCAAAAAGGGAGACAAACAAATATGGAAACACCACAACTTCTGGCTCACTGTGGTACCAGCAGAATGAGCCGAGAAGAACTCAGAACGATCCCAATACCCACAGGGACCGCCACCTATCAACCACTTCCGCACCACGAGATTGTCGAAGCTCTCATCGAGAACTTGAGTTTTCGGCATATTTCGGTTGTGCGAGACGAATATGCCGTTTCATCGGACGGCATGAAGATGTTTGGAGTCCTCAATCTCGAGACCACCTTCGAGGGGTGCAGGTTTTCTGTCGGGATCCGAAACGCCAACGACAAGTCAATGCGTCTGGGCCTGACCGTCGGCTATCGCGTCCTGGTCTGCGACAACATGGCCTTTTACGGAGACTTCACTCCCGTACTGGCCAAGCACACGAAACGGCTAAGTCTCGTTGATGTTCTCTCGATCGGCGTCGACAGGATCCAGCGTAATTTTGAGCCCATCAAGAAACAGGTCGAGATGTGGAAGGCATCGCTCATCAGCGATGACGTTGCGAAGCTCGTGATCTACCGCGCGTTCGTGGAAGATGGGCTCGATGCGCCAAAGCATCTGGCGCATCGAGTACACGAGCAGTACTTCAACCCTCCGTTCGAAGAATTTGCTCCGCGGACGATGTGGAGTCTGTCCAACGCATTCACCAGCGCGTTCAAGAGCCTTGATCCGATTCCGCAATTCAAGGCGACCGCAAAGCTCGGACCCTTTCTTGAACTAACCTCCTCCTCCAACTGAACCTCGCACCCCAAGGCCTCTGGATCAGTAATGCAGGCAAGAACGCGGAGGAGTACGCCTGCATTCTGATCCTCAGGTCGCACCCTTAACAGCCCCTCAAGGAACGTCGGCACTCACTAGAACGGTTGTCATCAAGCGAGGTCGAAGGCCACGACCGGCCGCTGCACCACGCGCAACACTATCTCGGTTTTACCGATGATCTTGACGCGCGCTCGTCACATCCAGGGACTTTCTGTGCGCGCGATTTTGGGAAACCCTCCGACCTGCTGTGTAGACGAACGAGAAGGACCGAGGTCACAGAGTCTCTGTTAGCGATGCACGATGCAACTGGCAAAACGTCGGTGCCAAGGACGCTGTACTGCCCTTAACCATTGACTCCGGAGCGCTTGGAAGAGACGAGCGCATTTCATGCAGGTTTGTGGGGGCATCCACAGAGGTGCGCAATCTGGATTCATGTTTTACAAATTGCGTGCGGCCGGACCGCGTTTCACGGTCAGCGTTGGCGCTGAGCTCCCGACGGCATGGCCGTAGCCGACCGAAAAGGGAATCACCTTTCCGGCCTGGAGGGCAGGAATGAGTATTGCGGTCTGAATTAGGAAGTGAAGGAACTCCATCATGAATCACAACGGAAATAACGAGCACCCGCAGGGCGGATTCACTTCTGCCCAGCCATTCGAGTTGTCGCTCATGGGAACCAGGCAAAAGGGGCCACAGGGGGAGAAGGAAGCAGGCACGGCGCTGACCCCCATCGAACGGCACTATGCCGTTACCGAAATTGCCGAAATTTGGCATTTGAGCACTGATAAGGTCCGAGATCTTTTTGAAGATGAGCCAGGCGTCCTTGTTATCGGTCAGCGGAGCTCGCGCCGTAAGCGCCGGTATGTCACTTTGCGCATCCCGCACTCTGTCGTCGAGCGCGTTCACGCTCGTCTCTTATTGAAAACACCTGTTCGATGAAAGATCTATGGCAAAATCTGTGTCGCGCAAAGTAAGAGATAAACGGACGGCTCTACGCTGAAAGCTTCCAAGCCTTCTTGATTGATTTTTCGAGCGACATTTGTCTGGACTTCACCCACGGCGCATAATGTTTCTCCGCAATCTTTATTGTGTTACCGAGCAAGGTAGCCACGTCTTCCAGACTCACCCCGTTCGAAAGCAGATCGACGGCGAAGGAATCACGGAGTTGATGGGCGTGAAATTTCACGCCAGCAAGTTTTGCCAGGCGCGAAAGCGTACGCTGCCAGTCATTTACACAGCTTTTGACATCACCATTCCCAGACCAGAAGAAGTATTTGCCGGAGCGAAGCGCGCCTGCCCTGTGGACTTCCTTGACCACGAAGTCTGGTAATGGAACGTAGACAGGCACTTTCGTCTTGGCGGAGTACAGGAGCAGCTTGTTGTTTTTTAGTTTGTCCTCACTGAGAAGCACCACATCCCTGATCCGTAGGCCGGAGTACCGTAGCATCAGAACGAATGCTCTGACTCTCACCCGGTTCCCTTCACCATAGATCCCATTGGCGGGGAAGAGGTCGCACGCCCAAAGGATTTTCTCGAACTCCTCATTCGTGACCGGAAGAGTCGGACGATGGTGACCGATGGGAGCCTTAATCCCTTTCGCCGGGTTTCCTTGCATCCACTCGCTGTCTACACAGAACCGAAAAAACGTCCGCAGTCGTTCGAGCTTCTTTCCGGCCGAGATGGGAGCAATCTTCCAGGTTTCACGGTACTTGCGGACCTCGTCGACTGCGAGCGACGCAACTGACCGCCCTTCGAATACTTCCTTGAGCTCATTCGTGAGTAGCCGGTATTTTCCAAGCGAAGCACTCGAAAGGTTTCTCGCTTCACAATCCCGAATGAAGGCGTCGCAGGCGTGCCCGATCGAATTGTGTTCCGCACTCTTTGACTGTCCAGATTCCCAGTCTCTCACCAATTTTTGAGCAGATTCCCAATTGCGAAGATCGAGGGATTTCTTCAACCACTTACCGTGTAGAGTACCTTGCACCCAGATCGGGCACCCACACTTCTTATGAGTCCGCAAGCGGTGCGGACATGATTTCATGTGCCTACGCCAGAGGTTGAGCATGACGCAAGCGTACCACAAACTGGAACGCATCTGGAACGCCCAGCTCTTTGGCGATATAACTATCTTAGAATCAATAGCTAAGATGGTGGAGGCGGGGGGAGTCGAACCCCCGTCCGAAAAGCGCTGCGACACGAAGCCTACATGCTTAGCTCAATTCCGTTTGTTTCGCCTGCCGCGCTCAGAATGAGCAAGAAACGCAGCCGGCTAGTCCGATGGTTCTCGCCCGAGTCTTACGGACCGAAAGACTCAGGCCAGCTCATTGTGTGACGCCTCTGACCGGGCCCATGAGCAAAGCCCGGGGAAGCGTGCGCTTAATTAATTAAGCTGCAAGTGCCAAGTTGTTGTTGGCATTTCTAGTTTCCACCAAGTTACGGGCAGGTGGGTCCCGGCATGCCTTCGGGCCGCGACAGCTTCCGTCGAAACCGTGTCGCCCCCTTCGTGCTCTTCTATTTTACCATGCTAATGGTTGATGGAGCGCTGGCTGGCCGCTTTGCCCGTTTCCTCAATTGTGGAGATCCGAATCGTTCCCTCTTGAAGCTCGCCTTTCACTCGCACGTTCTTCGCCGCGAATCGAGCGGCGGTCGTTTGCGGCTCAAGAACATACACGCGATCGCCAACCCACAGTCCATACTTCGAGCCTTTTCGCACACACCGAACAATGCATTTTTTGTCCGGAGTCATGTCCTTGGTTACCTGGCAGTTTGTTCCGCAATGCGTATCAGTCACATACCCCTGCCAGAGCCCGTTGGAATTGTTTTGGCCGTTTGGCACGGCCAAGGAAGGATAGAACAACACTGCAACAAGCGCTGTCGTCGCTAGCCTTGTGGTTGAGCCCATAGAACACCTCGTCCGGGGCCAGGGGGTTTCTGCGCCGAACATAGCACCGGACCGCGGGATGAGCAAGCGGCAACCCCAACCAAGCAACACTTCCGGGTCGCCACCGCTCGCCTTACGCAGTCTGATGCGCCACGACTTCGCAAGGCAAAGTGAACTGAAAGGTTGCGCCTCGCGCACCGTTGGACGTGGCCCACAATCGGCCGCCATGCGACTCGACAATGGACCGGCTGATCGGCAATCCCATGCCCGTGCCCTGCGGCTTGGTGGTAAAGAATGCATCAAAGATCTGGTCCGGCTGGTCTGCGGGCAACCCCGCGCCCGTATCGCCGATGGAGATCAGCAACTGACCATCTTCTGCTCGCTTTGACTTGATCGTAAGTTCGCCCGCCGCGCTCGTGTCCTTCATCGCTTCGATGCCGTTAAGCATCAGGTTCATGAACACCTGCTGCAACAGCACGCGATCCGCCTTCACCTTAGGAAGGTCCTCGACCAGGTCAGTCTGAATCGAAACCAAGTGTCGCGTCGCCTCGTCGTGCAGCAGCACGATCATTTCCCGAATGACTTCATTGACGTCAAGCACCTCACGTTGCGATTCGCCTTTCTTGAATAGCAAGCGGATGCGGCTGATGATGTCGGCCGCACGCGTCACGTCCTTGACCATTCTCGATGCTGCCGCGCGCGCCTCTTCCATATCCGGGTTATCGCGCGTTAGCCATCGCAAGCAGGCGTTGGCATTCGTGACCGCCGCAGCCATCGGTTGCTTGATCTCGTGCGCCAGCGAGGCAGTCAACTCTCCCATCGTGGTTACCCGGCTGATGTACGCGAGATCTGCTTCCGCTTGGTGCAATCGTTGGCGGTCTTGCTCCGCCAGCTTGCGTTCCGTGATATCGCGGGTAGTTCCGATGTTTCCCACCACCTCGCCGGAAGCGTTGAAAACAGGCCGGGCTACCACGTGCAGATACTTGAGTGTCCCGTCCGGAAGCACAATTCGGTAAACCCAGTCTACGTCCGCGCCTTCCCGGAGTGACCTCTCTCCGAGTTCGTCGAACATGACCAGATCGTCCGGATGAACCCGCTGACGAAATGCCGCGTGAGGCGGGACAGGCCCCTCTTCCGGATCGAAGCCAAACACGCGTAAGAGTTCAGCGGACACGTAGACGAGCCCGCTGGCGGCGTTCCAGGCATAACTGCCGGTGTGGGTCAGCCTCTCCCCTTCCGCCAAATAATACTCGGTCTGCCGCAAAGCCTCTTCGGTCTGTTTGCGCTCGGATACGTCCATCGCGCTACCCACGAATTCCACAAGATCGCCGGATGCATTGAACACCGGATGGCCTGCACCATGGATGTGTCGGATCGTACCGTCCGGAAGAACAGCGCGGAAATCCACCTCGTAATCCACTGCTCTGGCTATGACATCTCCAAGCACCCTCTCTCGGTCCTTCGGATGAACGCGCTGGGCCCATTCCTCAAACGACGGAGCACCCTTTTCTGGCTCGAAACCAAACAAGCGGTAGGTTTCCGCGGACGAGAAGACGACCTCTTTAGTGGCGGGGTTGAACGCCCAAGTACCCGTATGGGTCAACCTTTCCCCTTCCGCCAGAAGGGCCTCGCTCCGTTGCAGTTCGGCCGTCCGTTCCGCGACCTTCACCTCGAGTTCCTTGCGCGCTTGCCGAAGCTCTTGCTCTGTGCGTCTTCGCGAAACGCTGAACCAACTGAAAACCAATCCGAACAATGTGAAAACCACCAAGTAAGGGAGATTAGAAAGTTCCGCCGTGAACTGGTAAAGGGGAGGTGTGAAGAAGTAATCCACGCTCAGGATGGAGAGCACAATCGCAAGGAAACCAGGCCCACGCCCTGCATGCCAGACGGTCAGGGCGATGGCCATCAGGAATGACGCGACCGCCATGCCCTCGAAGCGCCTCACGAGGAGCGCCAACCCGAGCGCGACTGCGACGGACAGAACCGCGATGCCGTAGCGACGAATTACCGCTAAGCGCGTCCTGGATGGAGAGGCCGAATGCGCCATGGCTTGCTTTGCCTGGATCGCGTGAGACGTACCTTTCGCCAGTTCCTGTGCGTCCCACATAATAGCCCATTACCCTTAGCCGGACGAGAGTTGCCGTCTTCGCAGCGGCATCGCGGGTTAGGCACGGCCGAGTGACGGTACGCCGGGGCAAGCTGTTGATGTGATGAAAATGCCGCTTCTGTGGGTGCCATTGTTGTCTGCCACGCATCGTGCTGCCTATAGGTTCGAAGCGCGGCAACGGCAATGCTAGTGGCTCCCGACAGCACAGCGGTATAAACTGGCCCCTTCAACGCTACGGATTAAACGTTTCTGGTAAACATCATGAACAAACTCCCGTTTGTTCCTCTACTCGTACTTTCCCTATTTGCGTGCCTGCCAGTCGCTCGCGTGCTCAGTGTCGAGACCACAGGAATCATTGAAGGTACTGTTGAGGACTCCAGCGGAGCGGTAGTGCCCGGAGTTCAGGTGACCGTGGCCAACGAACAGACCGGAGAGGCCAAGAGCTTTACCACCGGGACGTCCGGGCGATTCATTTTTCCCAACTTGCAGGTCGGCACGTACAACCTCACGGCGGAACGCGCCGGATTCAAGAAATCCGTGCAAATCGGAATTCCACTGAGAGTGACCGAGCACTTGAACCTGACCGTCGTGCTACAGGTCGGAGAGCCCGCATCTCAAGTGGTGGTCACTGCAGCGGCCACGAGTGTCGAGACGAAAGAGGTCACCGTCGGCAAGGTTATCGAGAATAACTCCCTCACGGACTTGCCGCTCAACGGGCGAAATTACATGCAATTGACGACGTTAGTCCCCGGGAGCGTCCCTTCGGTTGGCTACGCGGAACCGGGTAATCCTCAGATCCCGGGGGGAGTCAACGCAACTCCCCAGGTAAATGGTGGCCGAATCGAATCGAACAATTTCCTGCTCGACGGGGCCGACAACAACGAGCCATTCCTGGGATCAGCCGCCGTGGTTCCCTCCGTCGAAGCATTGCAGGAATTCAAGATGCTCACGAACTTGTACACCGCGGAATTTGGCAACGGAGGCGGCGCCATAGTCAACGTGTTGACCAAATCGGGCACCAACCAAATACACGGCAGCGCCTACGAGTTCCTGCGCAACGATGCATTTGATGCGCGAAATTTTTTCTCACCCACCGTCTCAATTCTGAAGCGCAATCAGTTTGGCGGCTCTCTCGGTGGTCCCATACGAAAGAACAGGGCCTTTCTCTTCGGCAATTACGAGGGTTTTCTCGAGCATCGCTCTCCCACCCATGCTGCCTCCGTTCCCACACTCTTGGAGCGCCAGGGAGATTTCTCTCAGTCTGCCATGAAGCCCATTGACCCTTCAACGGGGCAGCCTTTTCCGGGGAATTTAATCTCCGCAGATCGTGTAGATTCCATTTCACAGAAGCTTCTGCAATTTTATCCGCCCCCGAACATGGGACCAGGCATCAGTAGCTCTTCGCCATCCGAGCCGGCGAGAACAGACCAAATGCTCGTCAAACTAGATCACCGGCTTAGAAACAACGACGATCTAATGGCACGCTACGTTTTCCAGCGAGGAAACAGAACCTTTCATTTCGTTCCCTCCCTCTTAGGCAGCCTCGATGTCCCCAATTTTCCCGCCCGCGATGAGTTCCGTTTCCAAAATGTGGGTCTGACTAACAACTATACCTTCTCTCCGACGGTGCTGATCGAGACTCGTTTCAGCTACAATCGCGCAAAACTTCATGCTGCCATGGCGCAATTCAAAATTGACGCGAGAAGCCTGGGTTTTACGTTTCCGGTCACGGCGCCCTTCGCCAACATTCCCTTGGTCGCCATCGCGGGCCTTACCTCCATCGGTACAAGCAATTTTTTCAACACCGACAAGACGAACAACATCTTCATATTTGAAAATAATCTGTCCGTTTCACATGGTCGACACCTGCTCCGGGCCGGCCTTCACCTCGCTTCGACCCAGGTGAATGCCAATACGCGAACGCTTTTTTCGGGCGGTTACCTCTTTGCGGGTACTTTCACCGGGAACCCCTTTGCGGACTTCTTGCTCGGAGACCCGCTCTTTTTCGCGCAGGTTGGAGGCGATGGCGCACGCGAATTTCGTAGCCACGAATATACCTACTTCGTTCAAGATTCCTTTGCGCTGACCCCGCATTTCACTCTGTACTTCGGTCTGCGCCACGAAATCTTTGGTCCCATTTTCGATAGGGGACTGCGGATGGATGCGTTCAGGCCCGGCCAGCAGTCGGTTGTCAGGCCGAGCGTACCGCCGGACGTTGTCTTTCCCGGCGACCCTGGAATCTCTCCTTCCACTTACCCGCGCGATTGGAAGGACCTCGGTCCGCGCATAGGAATTGCATGGGATCCTTTCAAAAACGGCAAGACCAGTGTCCGTGCCGGCTACGGAATCTACTACAAGCCGCCAGTTACATTCGTAGCTTTCCAGACCATCGTCGCGCCGTCCATCTTGAACGTCAGTCTTGTGACCGCCCCCAATTTTCCTGATCCTTTTTTGGGTAAGAGTCCTTTCCAACCCGGAAACAGTGTCCTGCCTGTAGGCCCCGGCACCCAGGTTAATTTTATGGACCCTCACTTAAGGACGACGTACACCCAGCACTACAGTCTCAGTCTCCAGGGCGAGATCAAGAGGAATTATGTTTTGGAAGTGGACTATGTCGGTACGAAGGGCACCCGCCTTGTGGGCCCGGTGGATCTGAATGCGTCACTCTTCGTCTCGGGTGCGTCCACTGCCGCCAACATCAACGCCCGACGCCCCTTCCAGCCTTGGGGGCAAGTGTGGGAGGAATGCGGCTGCTTCGATTCCAATTATAATTCTCTCCAAACCAGTGTGACTAAACACTGGAGCGGAGGATTTTTTCTACTCGCGTCGTACACTTTCTCAAAATCGATCGACTATACCTCCGTCTCTCAGTTCGACTGGACTTCCGACGGTGAACCTCCCCGTCTGACCCCCGCAAGCCCTCGCAACGTCCGGGCTGAGCGGGGCCTCTCAACGTTTGATGTGCCGCATCGATTTGTGACCAGTTTTGACTGGGAACTGCCCTTCTTCAAGAATGTCTCTGGAGTTCTGCAAACGGAGTTGCTCCGCGGCTGGCAAGTCAATGGCATCTTTCAATTGCAGAGTGGCCGGCCTTTTACCGTTTTCGACCCCTCGGATCCCAATTTAGACGGAGACACTAGCGATCGCCCAAACCTTGTCGGTAATCCGTTCCCGCAGGGATTTACTCGCACCGTCCAGGAAGACTTCAATACCGCTGCTTTCGCGCGGATTCCCACAGGAACGAATCAGTTTGGGAATGCAGGTCGCAATATTTTGCGCACGCGAGGCTTTGAAACGTTCGACCTTTCTCTGTTCAAGATATTTGACCTCACCGAATCACTGCAATTGCAGTTTCGAGCCGAAGCTTTCAATATCTTGAACCATCCCAACTTCGGCCCCCCGGTCAGCGACATCGCCTCGCCAGATTTCGGCAAAATCCTGAACACGCTCCCAGAAAACGAAAGACAACTCCAATTCGGCCTAAGGCTAGCCTTCTAGGCCCGAAGCTGTGGGCCGTTCATCATATTGCTGGAGCCGTTCCTTACGCGATCCCCAACCTACAGTCCATTCTTCGAGCCTTTTGGCACATATTAAGAGCGGCAAACACGGCTACGCCGAAAAGCGCAGCCGCTCTTGTTTCTGGCGTACCAAGATCATCTTTGAGGCCGAGGAAATCGACCTCTTCCATTATTCACTAAGGCACGGTATATTTGCGCACCCGCCCGATGATGCTCGGAGGCCCCATGCCCCTTCGTCCGTGCCTGCTCGTCTTCGTTTGTCTGTGCGCATCCTTCGCCATAGTTCCTTTCAATGCGAATGCCCAAGACGGCAAGCTGGAGCTTTCCGCTCTTCCTTTGGCTTTTGAGCGCAATCAAGGACAGGTTGCCACTCCTTACCAGTTTTTCGCCCGTCGCAGTTCCATGGAAATCTTCTTTCTTCCCGACGGTCTGGATATCGTTGTCGCTGCGCCCAAATCCACTACGTCTCAGCTGCGCGTCCGTTGGATCGATGCCAACCCCACCGCACTTTCTGGCGACCACCCGCTTCCCGGCCGCTCGAATTATTTTCGCGGTTCCGATCCGTCCCGTTGGCTACACGATGTTCCCCAATTTGCACTAATTCGCTACAAGCACCTTTACCCCGGCGTTGATCTCGTCTTTCATGGTCATGGGAATATGCTTGAGCACGATTTCGTCTTGGAACCTGGCGCCGATCCGTCCCGTATTTCCTTACATCTCGACAAGCCCTCACACATCACTCGTTCCGGCGATCTCGTCGTAGACCTTGGCGTAGCCAAGGTTCATTTTTTGCGCCCCGTGGCGTATCAGGAGTCCGGCGGGTCGAGGAAAGAAGTACCAGCCAAATTCGTTGTCGCGCCCAACGGTGATATTCGATTTAAACTCGGCGCGTACGATCCTACGAAAACACTGGTAATCGACCCCGTCTTCGGTTTCTCGACCTATCTTGATGGAAGCAATGCCGACTCGATTACCGCAGTTACCACCGATCCTGGCGGAAACGTCTACGTGACTGGCTACACAGGCTCGACCGATTTTCCAATCACTAACGCGAATAATCCGCTCTGTTCTGTGTGCTCCGATGTGAGTCAAACGACAGAAGCCTTTATTTCTAAGCTTGACCCATCAGGGCATACGCTCTTGTACTCGACATTTCTCGGCGGCTCCACTCAGGGCGGCCCATCTGGAACTTTCACCTACTCCATCGCACTGGACAAGAATGGAAATATTTTCGTCGCCGGCGTCTCCTCGTCTCACGATTTTCCGCACGCCGGAGCAGTTCTGCCGCTCAATCCCCCGAATCTTAATACCAATTACTTTTTTATAGCTTCCCTAAAGTCCGATGGATCTGCACTAAATTATTCTGGGCTTGTTGGGGGAGCCGAAGGCATCTTCACCAACGGGAACCATGGGAAAATGACGGTCGACGTAAGCGGCAACGCCTACCTGTCGGGAGTGACCGACGACGCTCATTTTCAGCTCACACCAGGAACGATCGGGCCGACACCCATGGGGTATCCCATCGACACCGCATTCGTTTTGAAAGTGGATACGACGGGTAAGTTGATCTATTCCACTCTTATTCCCGGCAATGCTCCGTATACCCCAGGCTCGCCTGTCTACAACAACAATTTCCCGGCGAGTGGAATCGCGGTTGACGCCAGCGGGCAGGTAACCCTGGCAGGTACCGGAGGATTAGGGCTTCCGACAACGCCCGGAGTTTTGCAGCCGACTTTTCCCAACAATCCCAATTCCACGGGTCCCATATCCGGCTATCTCTTGCAGTTAAACGCCACTGCTACAAAACTGAATTTCGCCACGTACTTGACAGGAACTGACTATGTCGGTGGCCTTGTGGTGGATTCAAGTGGCAATTGGTACGTCGCGGGAATAACAAGCGAAACGAATCTCCCTATAGGTCCAAATTCGTACCAGAAAAATATAATTCCGAATTCCCTCTGTACCTGCGACGCAGGCTACATCATGAAGGTGGCTCCGCTTGCTACATCGGTTTCAGCCGCAACATACCTAAGCGGGAGCGGCGGAGCAAACTTTCGAGGCATCGCACTGGATAGCAACGCAAACGTGCTAGTCGGCGGGTTCGCTTTCAGCCCTGATTTTCCTCTCAAGAACCCTTACCTAAACGCGTATCAGACTTCTACCTTCGCCGCCGCGATGGTCCTCGCTGAACTAAAGAGCGATCTAAGCGCCCTTCTTTTCGGTAGCTATCTCAGCTCCACCTCCTCGTTAGGGGGCGCGTCCTTTGGGGCGCTAACATTTGATAGTGGTGATAAAGCCATCGTCGTCGGGCAGACTCTCGCCCGCGATTTTCCCACTACGTCGCAAAGTTTTCAGTCCACACCTCCTCCGCCGGCGAATCCCCTAACCGGTTATCAGCACTCTTTCATCAGCAAACTCGACCTCGCCACTCCAGCTCCCTCCGTCTGTTTAGCGCCGGCCTCCATCGACTTCGGTCCCATCCTCGTCGGCACATCTTCTTCTCTTAACTTGAACATCACTAACTGTGGTAATGCCGACCTGCACCTTTCTTCCACCACGTCATCGGTGGCGTCCATCGTGCCGTCGCAAACGTGTCTTTTGGTTGCTGCCGGCGCCACCTGCAGCCTGCAACTCACCTTTACGCCTGCGGACACTTCTTCTGTCGCTGGCACGCTGACACTCAACGATGATGCTGCGATTTCACACCAGACCGTTCTTCTCTCTGGCAAAGGCGGGACTCCTCAAGTCTTCTTCCCACCGTCGTTCAGCGTCAACGACCTAGTCGTCGGCACTCACGCCGAATACCCTTTGGTCTTCGTCAACACCGGCGATGGCAACTGGATTGTGAACAAGGTTGCCGTAACTGGAGATTTTTCAGTCGACAACCATTGCACCCAGCCGGTCACACCATCTCGCCTTTTCGGGGTAACGAGTTCTTGTTTCATCGGCATCATTTTTAGCCCCACGCAGCCTGGTCTGCGCACAGGCACTCTTACCATCACCGATAATGCCGCCGGCAGCCCCCATGTCATTCCGTTATCAGGGAATGCTTTAAGCTTTTACACTACCCCCAGCATCGCTTGGATCATTGGTATCCCGACAGACGCGCAGTTTCCAACTCTTCAAATCAGGGGTAATAATTTCTTCCCGGCATCCCAAGTCTTGGTCAACTCTACTTCTCGCACCACTCGCTACATCGGCGAGACCTATATCACCGCTGACCTCAACCCTTCGGATCTCGCGCAAACCGGAGAAATTTCCGTTACAGTCTCGAATCCCTCGCCAGCCGGCGGTATTTCAAACGCGTTCACGGTCACTATCTATGCCGCGATCCGCGGTATCAATTTTCTCCACACCGTTTACGACCCAAAGTCAGCCTACCTGTATTCCACTGTCGCCGCCCAGTCGCCTAAGTATGCGAATCAGGTCGTTATCATCGACCCGGCCACGACAAACATCGTGAGCGCCTGGACGGTCGGCAACGGACCCAACCAGCTTGCTGTTTCCGATGATGGGCAGTTCCTCTACGTCGGATTGGATGGCGACAAGAAAGTCGCTCAGGTCTCTCTTCCTGCAGGCACTGTGAATTTTACTGCTGGTCTGGGGAACGATCTCATTTCCCACAATCCCATGGTCGCCGACGCTATCCGGGTTTTGCCCGGCCAACCTCATTCTTGGGCCGTGACGCTTTGCGGAGTTACATTTACACCTTGTGGTAATGGAATAGCCGTCTTCGACGACGCCGTCCAACGGCCTACTTTCGTTTCACAGAACCAGCTTCAACCCGATGCTCTTACCTTTGTCGGGCAAAGTGCCGCCAACCTTTACGGCACCACGCTTTTTCAACTTCCGTCCACGTTTTACAAGTTCGCGATCGGCTCCAACGGAATCTCGCTCTCCAATACTGTGACGAACTTTTCTGGAGCTTCTCCGGGCGGAGGCACGCTAGATTCCGACGGTACCTCCATTTATGTTAGCAACGGGCAAATCATCGATCCGACCACGCTTGCAATCAAGACCAATGGCTTTCAGCCTCAGTCGTTCTCCCCGGCATTCAAAGTCGATCTCCCTGTCTCGCGCGTGTATTTCTCTGGTCCCGTCAGGCCACAGTTTTTCCCAGGCTATATCTATGTCATTCAGGCTTTTTCTCTCCCCACCCAGCAGCCCATCGGATTGATACCGATGTTCGAATCCTCGTCCGGTCAAGAGATGTATCGCTGGGGTACCAATGGTTTGGCCATCGGCTCGCAAACCTCGCTGTTGCTGGTACGCACGAGTTTGACGGGGACTTCCATCCCACCGGCGGAATTTTTCGCCTCTCAGTTGATGCCGGCCAACGTGCAGGCAGGAATCAACGATCTTGTCCTCACAATTTCCGGCAGCGGCTTCGCCTCTGGCGATTCGGTTACAGCAAATGGAACCCCGCTTCAGATAGGCGCTGTATCTCCTACTCAAATCACCACCACGATTCCCGCCGCACTCCTGTCCCTCCCCGGCGATGTTCAGATCGCCGTCATGGATACCAGCAACCATGTTGCTTACCTGGCCTTGGTAGTTGCTCCAGAGCCTACGAGCGTCGGCCTTTCCGCAAACGTGTTGACCTTTGCAGCCCAAATCGTAGGCACCTCTTCGTCATCGCAGGGTGTCACCCTCTCAAACATGGGAACCGCTCCTATCACGGTCTCTGGCATCACTACCGGCGGCGATTTTTCACAAACCAACAACTGTGCTACGGTCGCACCCGGTGGCACCTGTTCCATTTCTGTCGTCTTTCTACCATCCGCTGCGGGAAATCGCGCTGGTGCTCTCACCGTGAACGACAACGACCCTACCAAGTCACAAACGGTCGCGCTGGCCGGCATCGGTAGCGACGTTCAGATCGGTGGCAGTGGTAGTTCCGGTACAACTGCCACTGTGTCAGCCGGTCAGACCGCCAGCTACGCACTTGTCGTTAGTCCCGAGGGTGGGTTTGCGGGTCAGGTGTCATTCAGTTGTTCCAATCTGCCCAACTATGCTGCGTGTAATTTCAGCCCTGCGAGTACTAACCTCGGCAACACGTCGGTGAGCGTCATGGTGACGATTACCACCTCCCAGCACCAAGCTGCCGCGCTGCGCCAAAACGTTACCCCGCTTGTCACCATGGCTATGGCTTCCCTAGCCATGTTCGTTCTTCTGCCACTCCGCTCGCTCCGGCGTAACGGCAGGGATGCACTCGTTCAACTTGTCGTTCTTGCGCTAATATTTTGGCCATTAGGTGGCTGCGGCGGTGCAAGTTCAACTCCTCCGCCGCCCCCACCGGCTCCTTTAGTGACTCCCAGCGGCACGTACACTGTCAATTTCATCGTGAGTAGCGCGCAGATTTCACGGTCGGTTGCCTTGACCCTTATCGTGAAATAGCACCCAATCCGCCTTCCGAAAAGGGGTACTTCTAGGCACAGGGCCACGCCCGCGCGGTTGACTCCCAAGCACCCAGCTTCCAAAATGACAAAACGGGCGATTTCACACGAAAACCCGTCAATATTCGCATGCCACAAGACCCCAACCCGCCCAGCGCTATCGACCAGGCCGTCTCTCGCGCCCTCCGCGAGAATCTCGAGCGCATTCAACGCACCACCGACGAGCTCCATCAAGCCGTCTCCGATGTGGTCTCCGCCTGCGCGAGCAGCAGGCCCACCAACGCGCTGCCCTCCATGCTACGCGCCCAGACTGCGGCTGCCTCCATCTCCGCCGCCCTGGACGTTATGTCTCGCTTCGTCTCCTCGGCCGTGCAGGGTAGCCCGCGCTCCCCGTTTGAAGCGGAAATGACCCGCATCGCCGGCACTACCGCTGCCGAGCCGACGCCTGCGCCACCTCGTCGTCCTGCGCCGGTACAGCCTGCGCCTCCTACGCCCAGGCCCGATTTGCATACAGTGCCTCCAATGTTGGAAAATTTTGAGGATGAGCTTGCGACCCCCAGCGCCGCATTGGTCGAGCCTCCCTACGGAGAAGAGTTCGACGTCAACCGTCTCTCCCCGGAAGAGCAGGAACTGCATCGCCGCGCAAATCGCGTGGCCAAAGTTTCCATGCAAGACATTAAGATGCTGCGTCCGGAGCAGGTGCGGCTAGGCCGCGAACATAAGGATATTTGCATCCGATTGCGTGACGACATTGAAAAAGCCCACAGAGAGTACGACCGGCGTTTTAAACCCATCATGGACCACCCAGTGGATTACTTTTATCGCTGGCTGGTGGAAATCCTCGCGGAAGGCGACGCCCACGCCCTCGGCGAATATCCCTACGCCTGTCCCGCGCGGCAGCACTAAGTTTGCTGTGTGGAAGCGCGTTGCAGCTGCTGCGGCAGTTTTGGCCTTGTTGTTGATCGGCTCGAACGCGTTAAGCCAAACCAAACACAAGAAGAAAAAATCCAACAAACCCAAGCCTACGGCGTGCCGGATGGGCTGCGTCACCGAAACCGCCGCGCCGGATTTGACTTCCGCCTCGCCTGATGACGAAGCAATGCAGCGAGAGCTTTCCTCTCTGGCCCGTGCGCTGCACAACGCCGCCCCGGGCGCCTATGAGAAGCTCGCGGATTTTTCCAGGGAAAATGCCGGCAACGTGTGGGGCGCGCGAGCCGCGCTTGCGCTCGGCTATGACGACTACGCCAAAAATCACGCCCCGCAGGCGCTCGCCTGGCTCGTCAAAGCTAAACCGGACACCCTTCTCAGTGAATACGTTCTATTCTGGACCGCGCAGACGCAGCGCCTTCTGAAGCACAACGGCGAAGCTCTCGCCAATCTCGAAATTATTCAGCGCGAGCATCCGAGCACTGCGATCAAAGAGCAATTCCTCGAAGTACTTGGGCCGGCCGCAATCGAGGCCGGCAAGGCTCAACTCGCTGTAGATGCGCTCGAAGCCTATTCCGCAACTTCGTCAAAACCTCCGCTGCTGCTCGAGCGTGCGCAAGCCTACAAGGCCGCTCGCCAGACCGCGCGCGCCGCCAAGGATTATCAAATCCTTTTCTACAAGTACCCGCTGTCGGATGAAGCCAAGGCTGCGGCCACCGCGCTTCCGGCCCTCACCAAAACCCTCGGCAAGGAATATCCATATCCCGGAGTCGAGCTGCAGGAGCTGCGCGCGCAGGCATTTTTCGACGCGCGCAAATGGAAAGAAGCGCGCTCCGAATTTGAAAAGCTGCAAGGCATGCTGCATGAACCGGAAAATCCGCACCGCCAGCTCGCCCAGCTTCGCGTCGCGGAAGCGCGCGTACAGTTGAAGGGCCCGTCCTCGCTGGTTTCTTCGCTGGCCTTGACGGATTTCGAAGTGGATGCCGAGCGCCTCTACGCGCTCTCGCAAATCTATCGGTCCGATAAAAAAGAAGGCGAGATGCTTGGCGCGGTCGACCAGTTGGTCCAGAAATATCCGGCCAGCAAGTGGGCCGAAGAAGGTTTGATGGCCGCGGGAAATTATTATTGGGTCGAACTCAACCGCAGCCAGGCCGCTTCCTATTATCAGCGCGTGCTCGACAATTTTCCCGCCGGAAAATACGCGTTTAATTGCGAGTGGCGCGTCGCCTGGGTCGCTTACCTGAATCGCCAACCGGACGCCGACGGCAAATTCATCGCGTTTCTGCGCAAGTATCCCGTCTCTTCCAATGCGCCCAATGCGCTGTACTGGCTCGGGCGCAATGCGGAGCGCGGCGGGAATCCCGCGCACGCGCGCAGCTACTTCCGCGTGGCGTCGGAACGCTACCCGGAAACTTATTTTGGCCAGCACGCGGCTCTGCGTCAGGAAAAACTCGGATCCGGCGACGAGGATCCGCCGGAATTTCTCGCGCAGATTCCGCCGCCGACTCCGCTGCGGCCCTTTGATGAGCCGATTGCAAGCGCTGCGATGGAACGCTGGACACGCGCGCAAGCCTTGCGCAGCATCGCGTTCGATTCCGCCGCGGAATTGGAGTTGAAGTCCGCGTATTTTGCCGCAGGCTCTCCGCGCCTTCTCTTTGAAGCCGCGCAAGCCGCATTCGATCAGGGGCATTTTGCCGCGGGCATGGCCTACGGCCGCCTGATCGTGCCGAACTTCGATGCGCGCAGATTCTCCGACGTTCCGCTGATCGTGTGGAGAACGCTGTATCCTTTGCCGTACGAGCCGGCGCTGCGGCGCGAAGCGGCAAAAAATGGATTCGATCCCATGCTGGCCGCGGGGCTGATTCGCCAGGAGTCCACATTCCAGGCGGATGCTGTGTCGCCCAAGAATGCGGTCGGCCTGATGCAAGTGCTGCCGCAGACCGGGAGGTTGATGGCGAGGCAGTTGCGCGTGCGATACACCAAAACTAGTTTGTACCAGCCCGACTTTAATTTAGAGGTTGGCATGGTGTACGTTGCCGGTCTGCTGCGCAATCTCGGCGCTCCGGAATATGCGCTGGCCGCTTTCAACGCCGGCGAAGATCGCATCGCGCTCTGGCGTTCCGAACGCAACTACGAAGAGATTCCGGAACTGGTGGAATCGATTCCGTTCACCGAAACGCGCGACTACGTGCAAATCGTTTTGCGCAACGCCGAAGTCTACCGCATGATTTACGGCTCTACTGTTCCGGCTCCGTCGGTCGCCTTAGCAAATACATCTGCGGGCCACAGCCGCTAACGACACCGTCACGTCGCTGCTGCGGCGATGCCGGTAGCGAAAAAGCCGCAGGGCTGTCCGGCTGCTGCCCGGACCAGGGCCGAAGACTCCGCCCTGCGCTACAGGTTCTTTCGCTTTGCTTTTTCACCTTGCGCAACCATAAACTCTTAGACTTCTAACCATGAACGAATCCACTATGACCCAATTCGCCCGGCGCATGCTTTCCGCGAAAGCGGAACAGTTCACCGAATCGGTGATTCGCGAAATGACGCGGCTGGCGCTGAAGCACAACGCGGTCAACCTTTCGCAAGGTTTTCCGGATTTCGCCGCGCCCGCGGAGATCAAGGAAGCGGCGCGGCAGGCGATTTCGGACGACATCAACCAGTACGCGATCACCTGGGGCGCCAAACCGCTGCGCGACGCCATTGTCGAAAAATTCGAGCGCACGCAGGGAATTCGCGTCGATCCCGAGCGCGAGATCACTATTTGCTGCGGCTCCACGGAAGCAATGATGTCGGCGATGATGGCCATCATCAATCCCGGCGACGAAATTGTCGTGTTCGAGCCTTTCTACGAAAATTACGGTCCCGACGCGATTCTGAGCGGCGCGACTCCGCGCTTCGTCAAGATGCGGCCGCCCGCCGATGAAAATTCCTTTTGGTCGTATGACGAAAAGGAATTGGCCGCCGCGTTTGGGCCGAACACCAAAGCGATTATTCTCAACACGCCGAACAATCCGACCGGCAAAGTTTTCACGCGCACGGAGCTTGAATACATTCGCGACCTTTGCGTGCGCTGGAACGCGTTTTGCATCACCGACGAAATTTACGAGCACATTTTGTACGACGGCGCGGAGCACATTTCCATGGCGCGCATCGACGGCATGCGCGAGCGCACCATTGTGATCAACGGCATGTCCAAGACTTACAGCGTCACTGGCTGGCGCGTCGGCTGGGCCATCGCTCCGCCGGAAGCCACCAGCTCGATTCGCAAGGTGCATGATTTTCTCACCGTCGGCGCTGCCGCTCCTTTGCAGCAAGCCGGCGCGATTGCGCTGCGCTCGCCGCAGAGTTACTACGACAAACTTGCCGCCAATTACGCCGAGAAGCGCGCGCGCTTGCTGAAAATTCTCGAGCAGGCCGGCTTCACCGTGTTTAAGCCGCGCGGCGCGTATTACATCATGACGGACATTTCGCGCTTTCCCGATCCGGACCCGCGACGCTTTGCGGCGGCGACAAAAGATGTTGCGTTCGCGAAATATTTGGTCGAAGAGATCGGCGTCGCCACGGTTCCTGGTTCCAGCTTCTATAACGATGCGCGTGACGGGGCGAACCAAGTTCGCTTCACCTTCTGCAAAAAAGAATCGACGTTGGCGGCTGGGGAAGCCCGGCTGGCCAAGCTTCCACGGATCGTCTGAACTTCTCCACGTCTGAACGTCGGAATGCCCCGTAAATACATTCGGGATGCTAGAGGCGCATCTGAACGTCGGGAGTAGCCGGGACACCCCCACCCCCCGGTGTTTTCGCAAAAGAGGCTGCAAGCTATTGAAAACAAAGGATGGGAGTGCGAAAAAGAGCGCAAAGAGCGACAAAGAGGCGGCAAACTGCTGAGAAGATGGGATTTGCCACTCCGACCCTGTCGGGGTAGGCAGGGACACAGGGGGCACTGAGACCGGAGCAGAGAGAAGAAACTGGCGCGGCTAGTTAACAATAACCCCTCCCCCCTCCTGGTTTTGCATAAGTGGATGATTCTAAAGGGAGTTGAAGTTGTTTGTTTTGATACACTTTTGCAAGTGTTGATTTTAAAGGAGATGGAGGAGGGCCAGGGGATCGGCGAAGAGCGGAAGGGATTAGGGTACACCCCTGTGGCGACAGGAAGTATGCGCAACGTGCTGAGAATGGGAGGGATATTGGCGTTACGTGGCGCATATGACGGGAGGAGTCGCCGGTTACGAGAACACACACGGGGTGGCGGAAAAAAGAGAGAGGAAACGGGGACACGGTCAGCGGAACCTTGATTTAGAGATTACCGCATCCGTTACTATTTGTCAAGTGAGAAATTAAAGACTGTGAATTGAATGGGTTACGGGCGAGGTGCTAGTGCTTAGAGACAAGGATTTGTGCGAAAAGCGGACACCGCAAAGCAGTGCCGTGAGAAGCGCGAGCATTTTGCCGTAGGCCGTTATCGCTCCTGTCAGATTGTGGAACGCCGGGGAATCCTTAGCTGTCATACGCCTTGTTATTTGGGTGTCCGCCGACAATTCCAGTATTCGCTCTATCGCTTCATTCGCAAGACTCAAAGTCAATTTCTTCATCATAAGACGGGCCTCCTACCAAGATGCTCACTCCGCGCCATCCTCACATCATAAGGGCGCATTATCGGCGGTGAAATATACGTACTTTGTTGACTGGCTGCGCGAAGTCTTCAGAGGATGTGGGCAGAGGGGGAAACAATGGTCTATTAGGCCCCAACGTTTCGTTGGATCATCATAATTTTTGCCACAATTGCAGAACGCGAAGAGACTCCCGTCTTGATCATGATCAGTCGCACAAAG
>Ga0209240_1000174_pt1 | contig 25871 bp, 28 predicted proteins | sample GraSoi_2013_80cm_FD_185828 | JGI IMG/M metagenome (GOLD analysis project Ga0209240, IMG submission 185828) | Grasslands soil microbial communities from the Angelo Coastal Reserve, California, USA - Sample 9_17_2013_80cm (SPAdes) (version 2) | ecosystem: Environmental > Terrestrial > Soil >...
ATACTCACCTTCTTCATGCTTTTCGGTGTAACCAGCATTGTAAGATGGGTAATCGGGCCTTCGCTCATTTCCCGAACGTTTCCGGAGATCCAGGTCGAACTGCTGATCGTCGGTGCGAGCGTCGCCATCCTCATCGCCGGTCTAATCCTCAGTCCGCCGGGAAGAGCGACCGGGGGTCACATGAATCCGGCCATCTCCTTAGCGATGTGGCGGTTCGGAGTTTTTCCCGGCGCGGGGGTCGTCCCCTATATCATTGCTCAGTTGCTTGGATCAGTTTTGGGCGTGTTGGTCGCGCGAGCTGTTTGGGGTCCAGTGGTGGCTAAACCGTCGGTGGCCTACGCCGTGTTACAACCGGGACCAGGTTGGTCGGGCGCGGAACTGTTCGTCGCAGAGACCTTGAGTATGGCGGTCATCGTTTTCCTCGTCGGGGTCTGCCTCGCAGCACCCCGGTTAGCGCCGTTTGTCCCTTTGATCGTGGGTGTCGCGATCGGGACAGCAATCGCGACGCTTGGCACCTCCACCGGCGGAAGCGTGAACCCAGCTCGGCAGTTTGGACCAGCTGCCTTCTCCGGCCAGACGCGCTTCCTGTGGGTGTATCTTCTCGCTCCGATGGTCGGAGCGATGCTAGCCACGTGGCTCCGACAATCCATCCAGCGCCACCGATATGTACTAACCCATCGACTATGCGGCACTAATCGTGACGGTAGCCCGTTGTCGGGTTGAAACGGTAGGGATGAGCTCCCGCTCATCCGACTTTTTTCATCCAGGATGATGATAGAATCTATAGGATCGGACGTAACGGATGAGCAGGAGCTCATCCCTACCGCACAATGGATTGAGCGATCGCTTTTCCAACAATCTGACCGATGTAAATTTAAGGTTCTCAATAAGAACGTATAAACGGGTGAAACCTTTCGCTAATTTCCTCCCAATCGCGAACGCAATTGCGTCACTCGTCTTGATCCCGAGTGCGATGGGTGCCCAACCGTCGGTTAGTAATTCATTGTCGACTGAGGACACCGCGATCCAACCACAGTCGATCGTCTCAGGCTACCCGGTCGCGCCGACCTATACTCTCTTGCGCTATGACGAAGACTACAGCTACCTGGCCAACCCAGCCAATCGAACTGAGCCGCTGGACCTGATCAAATACATCCCGCTATTTGACTTGGGGCCGTTCTACTTCGTGACGCTGGGAGGTGATATCCGAGAGCAATACGAATTCATTGAAAATGACAACTTCGGACTGGGCTCGGTAAACAACCATGGCTACTGGCTGCAGCGCTTGATGTTATACAGCGATTGGCATTTCGGGCCCTACTTTCGCGCATTCGTGCAGCTCAAATCGTCAGAGGAAGAGGGACGAGAACCTGGGCCACGTCCAACCGATCGAAAACGGCTCGACTTTGATCAAGCGTTTGTTGATTTCAGCTATCCCCGAACCATATTGCCGGCTGATCGAGCCTATCTTACGCTAAGACTGGGTAGACAAGAGATCGATTTCGGAGACGAAAGACTCCTGGCGGTGCGAGAAGGTCCGAACACTCGTCAAAGTTTCGACGGTGCTCGCCTGATTCTTAACTCGTCCGAAGGCCGAGTGGACCTATTCGCGCTTCGCGTCGATCCAGACGAGACCGGCTACTTTGACAATGATCCGAGTTGGAGTCATGCGACCGTGTGGGGAGTCTATTCAACTTTTCCACTGACCACAAAGTCCACGGCCGCTAAGCTCAATAACATCAGTTTGGACCTGTTTTATATTGGGTTCCAGCATGGCGGCGCACAATTTAATCAAGGTATTGGAGACGAACTCCGTCATTCAATCGGCGGGCGTTTATGGAGAGCGCATCACATCAACGGACTCGACTTTAATCTTTTCGGTGTCTATCAATTCGGAAGCTTTGCTGGGAAACCGATCAGCGCCTTCAGCGCGGCCATTGATGCCGGCTATAAGCTTTTCAATCTTCCATGGGCGCCCAGAATCGCTGGTAGTTTACAAGTCTCCAGCGGTGACTCGAGCCTACACGGGTCAAGATTGGAGACGTTCAATGCGATGTTTCCCGCCGGTTACTATTACGGCGGGGCCCTGGACGAACAGATCGGTCCGGCCAACGCAATCATTCTTCAGTCCGAACTCGACTTACATCCTACCGCAACCCTAGTTATCAATCTGAAGACCTTGTTCGTTTGGCGAGAGGATACGGCTGACGGGTTATACAATACCCCAGGAGGTCTGATCCTTTCGGGATCGAGCAGCAGCCGGCGATACGTCGGGGCATCACCTCAGGTGTTGATTACACAGCAACTCGGTAGGCACTTGTCTGTCTCTTGGAACTACTATCATTTCTTTCGGGGCGGATTCCTGACTAATAACCAAATTGAAACCAGGGACGTCGACTATTTTTCCACCTGGCTCAGCTACACATTTTGACTGGAGGTCCCACCGATTCATGCGCGCTTTAAGATTCGAAAAAACCGGCTCGTTGGATGACTTGAGCATCCGTGAACTTCCAATGCCGACGCCCGCAGCGGGAGAGGTGCTCGTGCGGGTGAAGGCCGCAGCGGTTAACCCCAGCGATGTCAAAAACGTCGAGGGTAAGATGCATGAAACTAGCGTGCCACGAACCCCGGGTCGGGATTTCGCAGGAGTGGTCGCCGGCGGCTCGGATGAGCTGTCCGGTCAATCTGTTTTCGGCGCGGGCGGCAATCTCGGTTTCGGTCGCGACGGCAGCCATGCAGAGTATGTCGCGGTTCCAGCGAATGCGGTACTGCCTTTGCCCAGGAACTTGAGCTTTGAACAAGCCGCAGCCATTGGCGTCGCCTACATCACGGCTTGGGCGGCTCTCGTGAATGCCGCGCGTATCCAACCCGGTGAAACTGCACTCATCCTCGGGACGACCGGCGCCGTGGGAAGCGCCGCGGCTCGCGTTGCCCACGAGCTCGGCGTTCGCGTGATCGGCACCGCCAGAAGGGCTTCGGATATTCCCGCGACTGGGCTTCTCCCAGTCGACGAGTGGATCGACCTGGAAACAACTGATCTGGCGACGGGCGTGCGCGCCGTTACCAATGGACGCGGCGCAGAAGTCGTCTTCGACGTGGTTGGTGGCGCGATGTTTGAGAAATGCCTTGCCGCCGTCGCCTGGCGCGGACGGCAGATAGCCATCAGTTCAAGCCCTGAGCCCCGGGTGAGCTTCAATCTCGTGGATTTCTACCACAACGAATCGCGGCTCCTCGGCGTGGATTCGCTCAAACTGAGTTTTGAAGAGACCGCCAACATTCTTCGCCAACTCACCCCCGGCATTGAGGCCGGCCGGTTTCAGCCGCCACAGGTGGAAACATTTTCACTTGAAGAAGGGCCCCAGCTCTATCGAGACATTGCCGCGTCGAGGATCAAAGCCAAGCCTATTCTGATTCCGTAGTCTGGGAAACACGGACAACTAACCGGAACATGATCAGGGCACTGGAGGGTTAGGGTCACGTCTTACCTCAGCCTCAGATGGATCGGCCCGCATGAGGGCAGCTAGCTTTTTTGACGAGATTCATTCGAATTCTCGAAACTAGCTGCTCGGAATTCCTTTTATACTTTTGAAGGTACGTAGACGTATGAGTAAATTCGACGAGCAACCGTCCAAAGAAACGCGAAAGAGAGATTGGCTGGATTGGGCTCAGGGGAGTGTCGCACTATTAACTGCGCTGTTGGCCGTCTGGATAAACTTTCAACAGCAAGGGCTAAAGAGCCAGCAGGACAAGATCGATCTCACACTGAAGAAAGAAAGCACAACAACGCTCTTCACGGATAAAATTCTTCAACAGCTAAACGCTGTGACCGAAGAGAATTCAAAGGTTATCAAGGGTGCCATCGTCTTAGAATTGATGGGGCTAGACATCCAAGCTCATTTAGTATCGAGGACGGGAGATGACAAACAACTGACTGAGCTGGAGGAAGATTGTAGGCAGATCCCATCTCGAATTGCCCTCTTTACGGCAAATGTTGACGCATTGGACGTTAGCGACGAAGCCAAATGGGTCCAATATGCTTATAACACAGATAATCGAATTGCCAGGCATACGGCACTGGTCGCCCTGGGCATGAAGGCCCTGCAAGGGCCGCCCCTTTCCGCACACGACTCGCTTCCGCCAAACTCGGCTGTCCACGACCCCACGTTAGATATGCTAACTAGTAGGCTACGTGAGATCCTCAAGCTCTCCGATAACCTGGAAAGTCCCGATCTTGCAATTGATGCCCTGGACGCACTTTCGAGGCTTGCCGAGCGCCGTCACGATCTCGCCTCTCAACTAAAGGGAAACGAAACACTCGGTCTCGTCCTCAAAGGAATGCGGAATCTTGAGACCAGATTAAATCCACAGCATAGCAACGTCGCGCTTCATCGACTGAAGCAGCCATCGAAAGAATTAGAGCACCAATTGCATGATCAGTTAACCCATTTGGACGGGACGTGGAACACCCTTATCACCGCGAGATTTTGTGACGACAGAGACCGGCATCTAGTGACAAATTTGACTGCAGAACGTTAGGCATGTTGCTTGATCCCCGCCATTACATGGTCTGGTATCATGTCGGCTTGGCCTCCGCTTTGGCTCGGGCAACCGACAGTCGTCGTGTTGCGGTACGGTCCTGTTCTTTTAATACCTGATCGGACTGCAAGGGCTTCTCCAAGATCCTGGAATCGCCTGATTGGGCGCAAACCAAAATGAAGATTCCCATCGTGCTGGGCAAGGATGTCTATGGGAAGATGTAAAAATGCCTTGCTTGTTCCTGAACAAGGCATAGAGATCGCGCTTCGATACTTGGGCCCGGGTGGCGATCTCCAGCATACTAACGGCGGAAAAAGCCGTGTTCGCAGAACAAAGTAAAGGCTGCTTCGAGCACGCGTTCACGAGTTGATTCGTTCTGGCGCCTGGGGTGGGTAGAAGCCGATTTTTCCGCGGTCTTAGGCTTCATAACAAAAAACTTCTTGCATTAGGTACGATCTCGTACCACGTAACAGCTGGCAACGGTACGACGTCGTACCACTGTCACGATAAGTCATACCTAGCCTAGCCAAATAGAAACAAACATCCAAATGAGTGTAATTGAGACTTTGACCCAGCGTAACGAAGCGTTCGCCAGCAGTCGCTTCTCCGCAGAGCTGAAGATCATGCCGTCGATGAAGACCATGATCTTCGGTTGCGTCGATCCCCGCGTCGACCCCGTCGATATATTCAGCCTCGCGCCCGGTGAGGCCGCCGTAATCCGCAACGTCGGCGGTCGGATCACCCCCGCAACGCTCCAGACAATGGCGATGCTGGGCATCGTCGCCAGAGCCAGCGGTGATACCGCAGCGGGATGGAACCTCATCGTCCTGCATCACAACGACTGCGGCATCACCTGCCTCGCTCACTCCCCGGAGTTGCTCGCGAACTACTTCGGCGTCGCCCCGGCAGACCTCGACGCCTTGGGCATCGCCGACCCCCACAAAGCCGTGTCGGTTGATGTCGCCGCCCTGAAGGCGAATCCGCTGCTCCCTGGGGGATTCCTCGTCACCGGACTCGTCTACGACGTTACCACCGGACGCATAGAGATTGTTGTTCCCACTTCCTTGTTGCGTCCCGAAAACCCTTCCTGAAGCGCTAGAGAAGAAAGGGGTCAGACCCTGGGTCAGTCAATTTGACTGACCCCTTTTTCGATCGCTCCAGTACCCGCTTTCCCGTAAAACGAGCTGTAATCGAGTTCTGGAGCGTTTCTTTTCGTTGAACAAGGTAGGTGACCCCCTGCCTTCCGCCGTTAAAGCCAAGAGTTGCTTTGTTAGACACTTGAGTGTCGTATTCAGGCCGGCGTGGGGTGATGCGTAAGGCAGAACGCTTGAGCAACTCGATTTTTGGGTGCGCGATTTACCACCATTGCATTAGCCCGGCTACTCGGACTGCGTTTACGGCACTTGGGACAGAAACGGGCTGATCTATGAAAGGACACGCTCTATTCCAACTGCAAACCGTGGTAGAACTTATGTCTGCATCTTCTTCCATTAACATCGGTCATGCGTGGGGCGGCCTGGCGGGACATTCGAGATCTACTGGTCCAAATCAAATGAAAGCTCAGCACTTCTTACAAATCAGTTCGGCGATTATCGGAAAACACCGTCACCGTTCTGACGTGACCGTCAACGAGTATATCCACTTATCCCTCAAATCGGAGCCCCCTCGCCCTCCATCCCGATTACGACAGGCGCAAGCTGAACAAGGTCGCCAGGGCCAGCCCGCCGATCGTTAGCAGGGTTCGTTCTTCCCCCAAACGCTAACCGATTTCCTGTGGTAGTACGCTCTTGAGATCAAAAGCGATAACCGTTAGGCAGAACGTCCATACGGCATAACGCTTAGCGCCAACGAGCTGCATGACAGTCAAAATGACGCCCAGGATCCCAGCGTGCAGTAGTGCTGGGAGCGGCCAGCAGAGCAGGCCAGCGGCAAAGACAGCGCCCGAGGAATTGCCGCGAATAATTGGGTTTCTATTCCGGAGTGCGCTTGGAGTTACTAGGTGTCGTCTACGGAAGGAATCGCCCGCCATGCCGGTCATCGGTACTCGGATCCGTTCCGCCCGACGTAGACCCATTCTACCTTCAAATGTCTGCCCAGGATCTCGAACAATTCTTCTTCCATCACCGGTTTCGGCAAAAAATCATCAGCCCCGGCATCGAGAGCCAGACGCTGGTCGTCAGCAAACACACTGGCGGAAGAGGCGATGATAACGAGGTCTTCGGTTGCTGGAGAAGATCTCAGCTGACGGTACAACGCACGTCCATCGGATCCAGGCATCCGTATATCGGAGATTACCGCATCGAACTGATCTTTAAGCAGACGCAACGCTTCTTCGGGTGAATCCGCTTCGACTGCATCGAATCCCACCGTCGAAAGCAACTCTGTCAACATCGAACGATTGAGCGGTTCATCGTCCACGACCAAAATCTTGCGGCGCGACCCTTCATAACCGATGACCTGAGGTGCCCGCAACTCAGTACTAACCGGGTCAGCGCCTCGCACAGGAATTTCAAAACTGAAGGTACTGCCCCGGCCGGGTTCACTCGCGACGGTGATTTCGCCGCCGAGCAACTCCACGATTTGCTTACTGATATGCAATCCTAATCCCACGCCTTGGCCAGCGACATTATTATTAGTTGCTTGATAGAATGGTCTGAAGATCGAACGCAAATCCATTTTTGGAATTCCTTTTCCGGTGTCCTGAACCTCAAAACGGAGCAGCTCCGGATTCACGTAAACTCGAAAGGTGACCTCCCCCTCGGCCGTAAATTTCATTGCGTTACCAAGCAAATTGTAGAGCACTTGCCGTAACCGGAGTGGGTCCGTTTCGATCCATTGCGGGAGGATACCGTGAATTTCGTGAACGAAACGCAAATTCCCGCGAGCAGCGCGCAACTGAAATTCATCCACAATTCCAGCAATAAATTTAGGCAGCTCCAAAGATCGAAAAGCGACCGATACTTTTCCGGACTCCACCCGGGAGAGATCCAATACTTGATCGATCATTTCGAGCAGATGTCCGCCGCTAGAAAGGATCGTTTTCAATTTCTCTTTTCCATCTTGGCTGAGGTCTAAGCGGCGAAGCAGGAGCTGCGCGTAACCGAGGATACTGTTAATCGGCGTCCGAAGTTCATGGCTCATGTTGGCCAGGAAAGCGGTCTTCGCGCGATTCGCGGTTTCTGCGTGCTCTTTCGCTAACTCCGCGGCGTCCTTGGCATTTCGCAATTCGATCTCATGTTCCCGTAATTCTCGAGTGCGAAGGTCGACCGTTTGCACAAGTTCCCGTTCCCGTAACCTCATCTGCCAAGTCCGCCAAAGGCTAAAAAGATAGAAGACAAGAACGATCAATAGGCCCCAAACAACCTCCATCCAGAAGGTCCGATACCAAGGTGGTGCGATAGTGAAAGCTAACGTATACTCCTTGCTCTCGGTTCCGTCACTATCCCAGGCGTGAACCAGGAGCAGATAATGGCCCTCATTGAGTGCACCAGACCGCCAAAAAGCTGCCGTCGTCACTGGCGACCGGTGATCGGTCGTTCCTTCCAACCTCGCCTCATAGTAGAGCGCATCGCCAACACTGAAACGGTCCGTGCCGAAACGAATTTTAAAATCCCGATCATCGTATTTGAGTTTTAGCTCTTTGCCATCACGGACAGAAATAGACGCTCCATCTGCGTTTACGATTCGGCTGGAGTAAAGCTCGAATTTCCTTTTACTCAACACCGGCCGATCCAGATTGACACGCATGAGCCCATAGTCTCCGGCGATCCACGCGACCGGTTCCCCATCAACATTCTCGTCCCAAATACGATTTATCAGACCTAACGGGTACGAGACCGCATGAGAAAAAGGTTCGTAGCGCCCCGACGCATAGAGCCTTCCAACCTCAAAACCCGTCTCCGGGCCGGCGTGGGGAGGCCGGCTGCTGACCCAAACATAATCGTCCGTTCGTTGGCTACGATCGATCAATTGAATTTTCCGGCCGGGCAAACTCTTTGCCGCCAGTTCAAAAGGCTCCAATCGATCCTTGCCCTCTTCTAGCTTCCACACCCGGTCATCGCCAATAAACAACGTTTGTCCATGCCATTGGCAAATGTTTCCCTCGCCGGATGGCACCTCTTTGTTCTGGGTATCCAACAGTCGCTCCACCCGAGCGTCACGGAATAAAGGCTGTGCGCCTTTTTTCAATTGAATCCGATAAAAACCATCGTTTTCCGTACAAAGAAGCAGGTCGCCCTCTTCATCATCGGTAATTGCTTCGACGGCGTAAGGAAGTTCCGAGAGCTGCCCTTCGGAAAACCACTGACCATTGGAGTTACGAATCGACTCCAACCCGGTTACGGTACCGAGAAAGACCCGCGTCGGATCATCCGAGAGGGATTGATCGTGATACCGCCCGATCCGATTCGATTGAGTCTGGAGCTCGCAGGATCCAAGGAGCAAGCCCCGGATTCACTCATGGCAAAGGCAGTCGAGCCGCTGATCGTCATCCAGAAGAAGCGGTCATTCCGGTCTCCGAACCGAACGAAATGGTCCGCTTCGGACCCATCGTCGGCCGCTTTTTAGGACATAGACACCATGTTGCGTTGTCGTGTAAACTTTTCCCTGATATCTACCGACGCCGGTGATAAAGCCTTTTGGCAACCCGAGTTCATGATCAAACTCAGTACACCCCACTCCGAACTGAATCCGAGTGAGCTCGGTATCAGTGCAAACCCAAAGTCCCCCATCCCGATCTTCACCGATTGTTTCAAAACCGGCATCCGCCAAACTGGGGTTGATCGTGAAGCTCTCGACCAGGTCCCCTTCATCGTTCAGCAAATAAACGCCGCTGTTTTGCACCAGGACGGCCAGATACTTGCCTTGGATCCATTTGGCATAAAGTATAGCCGAACTCTTGAGCAATGAATCGACGTCAGTTCTCCACGGTACCAGCGTAGCGCCGGTCTTCTGAAAAATTCCCGACGATCTGACAATGAGCCCGTCGCCGATAGGACAGTCCGCAATTGCTCGAATCGGGCCGGCATTTGCGGGAGGAGATTCCGAGATTTTGTTGAATCGATCTCCGTCAAGTTCATAGATGGCACCGTTCCGATCGCCGATCCAGATCTTGCCATGAGAAAGCGCCAGGGTTCGATTCATGGAATCGATCGACCAAGGCTGCTGAGAAATATGTCCATTATTCCAGATAAGAAGTCCTGTTTCCGTACTGAAATAGACCTGGCCACCGTCCACGACGACCCGGCAATCGGAGCCAAATGATCCGTTGTAAACCTTAACTGCCCGATATTCACCATCGACTCTGGATAGGTACCCTATCAGGGTGCTGCTACTGAACCAGACCAGTCCGCGGCTATCAACGTCTAACGATCTGATATATCCTGTTCCCGGTGCGGGAATCGTTTCCCAGCGATTGTTGTCGAATACCACGACGGCGTTTTTACCGCCAAACAGCATGCGACCTTGAGGATCCTCAGCTACCGAAAATATTTGGTTTACCTCGCCATAGTCGTGAGCTGTAAAAGTTCTGAAAAACGGATGCCCGAACTCGGGATCGGCTGCCAGGGCTGTACAGACACTGCAGATGAAGAAAACGAACTCCAAGAGCTTGATCATCTGCAAAAAAAGAAGATCCGACTCGTCCTCAACGTCCGGCCATAGATCGCGTCGCTTTAATAGCGGTTGATTTTCTTCGCCGGAGCAAGTCACACGACATCAAACGCGCATATTGAGAGTGCTCTCCCAGCTCGATGATGAACTCAATTGACTCGGCACGAAAATGTGACTCCTGCGCTTCAATCGCCCGGCCATCGTCGAGGTAGGTAACACCGTGCACCAGCATAACCGGTTCGCCAATTTGCAGACCGAGAATGTCGGCATCAAGCTTAGAGGCCAAAATTGCTCTGAGGGACTGATGGGCAGCCGCGATGTGATGATGGTATTTTTTGAACAGAACCAAGTATAGCGAACCTTTGATGTCTTCCCGCTTCAGATCCGGGCACTGCGCCGCGGGAATCCAGCTTCTTTCCAGAACTAAAGGTTTATCATCTGCATATCGAACGCGCTCAAAATGCAGGACCGGATCTTTCTCATTGATCCCAAGCTTTTCTGCGACATCCTCGCTGGGCAGCTCGCGCCCGAAATGAAGCACCTCAGTTCTGGCTTTCATCTCCGCTGATAGAATGATTTGGGTGGTACTCTTCACGCCGAATATGTCTCTTGAAAACGCCTTGGATTTACACTTGGCGACAAGGCCGCGGGGATTTACGTAAGTGCCTTTCCCCTGTTGGCGGCGGATATAACCTTCGTTGACCAGCTTGGCGAGAGCCAGTCGCACCGTGGTCCGACTGACACCATAGAATTTCTGGAGCCGATCTTCGGTCGGGATCGGCTCGCCCGGACTATATTCTCTGCGTACGATTTTATCTCGAATCGCCTCCCCGAGTTGATAGACGAGTGGAATATTTCCGTTTCGATCTAAAGGTCGCATCGTTATGTTGTTATAACGATATAATGTCCGGCTGTCCAGAGCGGAATTGATTTTGAGCAACAGACACGGATCAACCTTTGGAATTACGGCTCTAAATCATGAGGCATCTCCCAACTCTTCGGGCTAACATTCCACACAACGCTTGCTATCCACCAGAGGCAAATTTGTTGGGTTCATGTTTTAAGTTTCGAGAATCCAATGAGGATGGCTATTTGTTTGGTGTTAGCATGTGGCGATCTTGGCTAGTAGTTCACGCTTATTAGGACGCCGACCCGTGGCTGAGTGAGGATTGCGATGATCCACGATCCGAATTAATTTTTGAAATGAAGGAGCAGATCCGCTCATTTGTAACGTGGTGTGGGTGGTGTCTGGAAGGCTTGCTTAATGAGTTAACTGCCAACGAAATGCCATGGACGGCTCGATGCCACTAACAGTCGCGAAATTCTCCGCAGTCTGGCCACTGTCCTGCAGAGGTTCCGCCAGCCGGAGGGACGCAGCGGCCGCGAGGATTTGCGTCCGCATGAACCCCGTCATCTCACAGAGAATCCAGTCGAAATCTTCTTTAGTTGGAACTTTCATTAAATATTTAGCCGTGGAAGGAGGCCGGCCCGCAGTCGCGATCTGCATCGATCTTTGGTATGCCAGAGCAAATATCTCTCATTTCTTTTTGTGTTTCGGATTGCGAAGAAGGCACGTGACCCATGCACACACTTGTCGCAGGGCGGAGACTTGACTGTGGGTTGTGCTCGCCGCAGCGCGGAGGCGTTTTTCCAGACTATCGATGTCGACCGCCTCCTCCGACGCCCAACCCCGCTGAATAATTTGTGGTAGCAAAGTGCGTAGGGTTTCGGCAAGCCAAGTAGCGATTGGCGATCGCTCTCCATCTCCGACTGGCACTTCACAAAAGAGGACCGGGGCACCGAGACCGGCTTGCGAGAAGCAGTCCACCAGCCTCCCGGGAACATCCGGATTTGGCACAAGGGATCGTAGGGCGGTCATCAGCCACTCATTCGCCTGCTTCCAGAGGGGAACCTCAGGCAACGCCGCGAAATCATCGCCGTCGTCGACCTCGTGGAAGGCAAGAATGCCTCCTGGCTTCACCAGCCGAGCCGTGGCACGAATAAACGACGGAACGTCATCCTGAAAGGTCAGAACATATCTGCCGATTGCAACGTCGAACGATGCGGCATCCAAGGTGTCATCCGGCGACGCTACTAAAAAGTCGACGTTTTTCGCCGTCCCCGCGCGTGCACGCGCTGCGAGGATAGCGGCCTCGCTGCGGTCGATCCCTACCACTGCTCCTGACTCACCCACAACTTCGGCGGCAAGCAATGCGACGTCTCCCGCCCCGCAGCCAATGTCGAGGATTCTCATCCCGGGAGATACTCCTAGGTCCTGGAGTAAGCGCATCGTTATTGGCCGAAGAATCGCTGCCTGGATGCCGAGTCGACGAATTTCCGTGGGAGAATGCCCCAGCGCATAATTTGTCGTTCGATGCTTCATTATAGCTTCTCTCGAGTCGGACGCTGTTCCGGAAATAGACGAAGGACTAGCGGGTTTCATAGTATGAGAAGGTAGATACGCGCTCATCCTCGGGATTAGTTATTCTTGTGTGAAGTTCCGGAATCATTGTCCAAATGACGGGAGGCCAGGGAGTCGCGTCTTGACGGCGGGTCGCCCACAGAGCTTTATACATAGTAGAAATGAATGAAGTCACGACGTACGACGCGGTCTGTATAACGTTGCTATGCCGCTCACTAAAAAACGAGTGTGTCGGAAGGGTGACCAATGCATGGAAGCGTATTGGCTCAAATAGAGAACTAACTAAGTCAAAGCAAGGAACTCGCGATCTTTAAGGTTTTCACGGTGGGCTAGAGCGGTCGAAGTTGTTGTGATCGCGTTCTGAGCGCGCGAATCACATCGTTAGAAATGAATGATGGTTTGAGTAGTCTGTTCCGTCACATGTAATTTTCGGGCACCCGTTCCTACGAAGTGAGATATCGCTGCATTTCGAATCCAATTGGTAGTGCCGCAGGCGGTCCTTCATTCCAGAGACAACCATACCCAGAGCTCATTGTCGTTCCGACAGATTAACAACGATCCCTTTAATACTCGACTCGTACTCATTTCTCCACCGGTTGATACGAATACGATCGATAGAGACGCAACTCGCGCCTGCAAGAATCCATAGAAGGAGACTCCAGATGGTGTCAGGAACCAAATAGAAAAGGCAAACGAGAACAGTTAAGTAAGAAAAAATGAAACTCAGCCTTTCCGATAGGACTTTCGGTCGCCTGCTCCAAAACCACTCGGCCCGGAAAAATTCGTCCTGATCAATTGCAGCTGGTTCCAGGTGCAGGGATTTGATCAAGGCGGCAGGAGGCAGTTCTTCATATTCCCAGATGGTGTCAGCGCCGACTTTCTTTCGCGAGTGCATAATAAAAATGAAGGGTTGCCGCATCGATACTATTGCCTCCTCAAGGATTGCGGAAAACGAGCGTGTCGGAAGGGTGACCGCATTTTGCAGCCACCAGCCTGATCTCTGCTGCTTCCAGAAATGGCTCGCAGTTCTCACAGATGCGGGCACCCAAGTTCGAATCCCAAGACGAAAGTTCTTGCTGGGTATTACACAAGGCACATTCGCCAAGAGCTCTTTTGAATAACGGTCTAATCGATAGGCTCATTTTGATCGTCGCGGTTTCGGAGCGCATAGAAAGTCGTGTGTTAGGTCCGGATTGTTAGATCGCCTAAGACTGTCACCAATCTATGCCATCGCGTTTTCTGTGATGAAGTCATTTCTCTTAAGATGGGCTGACGTGTAGAAGCGATTTTTCCGGAGCACTGACGAGACAGTCTTTCGCGTCCCTCGTTTTGTTAGAAGCAGTAAACACTAGGCTCTTGGTGACAGTCTTTTTTTTGTGCGCTTTGTCGTAATCGTTGTCCGAATCATCACCTCGTTTCAGCGTTTTACCTTTTTCAACACGGCGGCCAAGCGTGCTGCGCCCGAACGCGAAGCGTTGATTTCGGTGCCGAGTCGGTCACGCAGTCGGACGCGGTACAGTCGGGCGCCGTAATGAGTGATGTATGCCACGGCATGCAGGTTCACTGCGGCATGGTTTCCGATCCGGACGAAAGGATCGCCGCCCAGCCACTGCATGAGGTTGACCAATGGATAGTAGGTCGCGAACTCTTCCCTTATGGTATGGACCCAGGTGCGCTGTTCCCGTCGCAGTACCGCTGCAACCTCGCGACGGGCGAGCAGCCGGATCTTGTCTCGGTCCACATCCTTAACCGGCAGCAGCTCGTCAGCTGCACCGGTAAAACGCGTCTTGTCCCGGGTTACTGCTGAATTTACCCCGTGCGCGGAAGCGGCGCGACGATCAAACTCAAAAGGGCGCAGATATGTTAGCAGGCGATTGACCGCCTCGGCAACCTGCTCCGGGTCCAACGGCTTCAAGAGATAATCCACCGCCTCAAGACGGAAGGCGTCGCTTGCGCGGTTCGCGTTTCCCGTAGTAAAGACTAACCGTGGCGGCTTCGGAAGCATGGCCAGTTGTGTCGCCAGCGAAACGCCGTCTTTGTCCGGCAGATTGATGTCCAGAAAGACGGCGTCCGGTCGCAACTCGGCGCAAAGACGCAGGCCCGCCTCGCTCCCTGCGGCCGAACCGACGACCTCCACTTGGCAAGTATCGTCCAGCAATGTCGCTAGGTACTCGGCAGCCAATGGCTCGTCTTCGACAATAACAGCTCGGATCCGGATCCACATCAGAACAGATTTTACAGCGAGGCCAATTCGCGCAGCTCCGATATGAAAGGCCGATAGCCCGGGATTAGCGTGAGTCGCGAAATCTGCGGGCGTGGTGGCCAGTAACGCGGAGTGGATGCTGCTCCATTTAGAATAAAAGGATTCTAGCCTACTTCTCCGTTTCTGTGACTGGTACGAGTCGCCATATTACTTACAGAATTCGCCAAAAGCTTTTGCGGGAAACGAGCAGATTCATTATGAACGCTGATACGTTTTGAGCGCCGCTTGATTACATGTAGCAGTAATAGTCGGGCAGCGATTATTATCCCGCTACAAAAGATCGCAGAAACCATAGTTCAGTTAGTTCAGGAGGACTCCTCGTCTGGGTAGGTCACAGATTCATTTAGGAGGAATTACTAGGGATCTATCGACCTGCGGGAGATTTCTCACCTACCGCGATGAGGTTCCAACTAATCTCTGCCATCGAGACAAGGATTATGACAACTGGGACGATCCAACAAGAGTCACGTCTAAACCTTCAACACAAGTAGAAAGTATGTGTTGAAGATTGACGGGTAGGTTTGACATGCATACCTATCATGCATACTAATATGCATGCGCACGACAGTGATTCTCAACGACGATCTCGTTGCTAAAGCCCGGGAATATACCGGGATCAAAGAGAAAACGCGCTTGATTCATTTGGGACTCGAAGCACTGATTCAACGCGAAGCTGCTCGCCGTTTAGCCGCGCTTGGCGGCACAGCGCGGTCGGCCAAAGCAGGCCGGAGACGACGGAGCATCGAAAAAGGTCAAAGATGAACGTGTTAGTCGATGCCTCCGTGTGGATCGATCACCTGCACCGCGCGGATCCAGGCCTGGTCGCGTTGCTGCAAGCCTCGGAAGTGGTCATGCACCCAGCCGTTCTAGGTGAATTGGCCTGCGGAACTCTCCGGAATCGTCGAGAATTGCTTTCGCTTTGGTCTGCACTACCTCCCGCAGCGGAAGTCTCGCCGGCTGAAGCGCTACGGCTCATAGAAGAGAAGCGGCTATGGGGGAAAGGCCTTGGCTGGACTGACGTCCTGCTGATCAGTTCGACCCTATTGTCGCCTGCCAAGCTCTGGACGCGAGATCGTCCGCTGTTGCGAGCAGCTAAGGAGCTGCGACTTTCTATCGTGGATTGAATAGATCGCGAAGTAATCGAGCGCTAAATCGACGGTACCTCGAAGGATTTCCATTGCCGCATGGCGGAACTTTCCATCGCGGCTTTAACGAAGGCTAAACCCTTTACGCCATCCTCAACCGTGGGAAAGGCGCGATCGATCTCGTGCGGCGGCTGCCCAGACATCCTGGCAACTACGGTTCTCGCAAAATCCGAGTAGAGAAAATCTTCAGCTGTCATTTTCCGGGCTATTCAAGGTGAAATTTCCTACGCTATTTGATGTACTCGGTCGCTGAAATGCGAGAATTTCGGAGACCTCTGATGTGAGGTAAAGGCGTGAAAACCAGATGTGAACCCTAACGAGCGTCTCGTTTTCCGAAGCCGACTCCTTTAGCTTTGTATAAACTCTCGCAGTACTGCAAACGCTCGATCGGGGTCGTCGTCGGTGATTCCGTGACCGCAACCGGGGAATCGCTCGAATCGAACAAGATGCTCCGGCAGATTAGCAGAAAATTACAACAGAATCGAAAAGAAATTAGCCTAGCCTAACACTACCCTACATAACCCCTTTTATGTATCGTAATCAGTAGAGGGCGGGGCTGAAACCAGTTCTCTGAGCTCTTAGAAACCGCCCGTTCTGCCGGTGTAATGACGATCTCGACGCGACTCCCTGACTTCTCCGAGTCGTCGGCCACCCATGCCGAAATAGTGCCATTATTCGCGCTCTTCGAAAAGTGGTATCGCAGTTTCCATCGGAAAGTGGCTCTTTGAAAATATCAGGTTGTGGCTGAGTCATCGTTCACAAACAAGCCGCGATCGATGCCAGCCCACCTCACGCGGACAGATAGATCATAGTTATGAAGAACACACTGAATTTGACTCAGGAGGCCAGAGGAATTCTTCTTTCGAGCTTGCTCGTTGGTTGGTTAATCTTAGTTGGCGCCCTCGCCCAACCTGCGGCAGCAGCGCAGGAGCCGCCACCATCCGGCGAGCTCCGGGACGGACAGCACGATTTCGATTTCAACATAGGTACATGGAAGACCCATATCCGCCGCCTCCTGCATCCACTTTCGGGCTCCAACGACTGGGTCGAGCTGAATGGTACGGTGCACGTCCGGAAGATTTGGAATGGCCGGGCGCAATTGGAGGAGATCGAGGCTGACGGTTCGACGGGGCACTTCGAGGGTCTCACACTGTTTCTCTATAATCCGCGAGCGCATCAGTGGGGTCAGTACTTTGTTAACAGCGCTGTGGGTGTTCTGAATCAGCCTGCGATCGGCGAATTCACAAACGGCCGTGGAGAATTATTCGACCAGGAATCATTCGACGGGCGGACCATCTTAGTGCGGTTCGTGTGGTCGGATATTACCCCGGATTCTCACCACGTTGAACAATCGTTTTCCGACAACGGAGGCAGAACCTGGGAACCGAATTTCGTCGCAACGCTGACGCGCGAGGAAGGAACACCGGGCGGAGCCGAGATACCCTCCCTTCCTGCATCAGACGTGAACGAGGGCGCACACGATTTCGACTTTAATTTTGGTATGTGGAAGACCCATATCCGACGCCTGCAAAATCCGCTCACCGGTTCCCGCACCTGGGTGGATTACAACGGCACTTCCGTGGTTAGCAAGGTCTGGGGAGGGCGCGCGAGTCTCTTCGAGCTCGACGCTACCGGACCGGCGGGGCACATCGAAGGCGTTGGGTTGCGGCTCTTCAATCCCCAATCGCATCAATGGACTCTGAACTGGGCGAGCAGTACAGGTGGCGTCATGACAACCCCCATGGTTGGCAGGTTTGTCCATGGACGGGGGCAGTTCTACGACCAGGAAGAATTCGGAGGAAGAATCATCATGGACCGCAATGGTTTTTCCGACATCACCCCGGACTCGAGCCGCTTTGAACAGGCGTTTTCTGACGATGCTGGAAAGACCTGGGAAACAAACTGGATCATGACATTCACCCGATAAGCCTTATTCACGCCAAATAGCGTGGAAAAGAAGGCGCCAAATAATTTCGAAAGTCACAGGGAGAAATCCCCTTCCCGTGTCTGCACGAATATATCGAAGCGACCGGCATTGCCGATGACGTCGACGGATACCTCTTCCGGGCCGCCCGCCGCAAGACCGGCCAGCTTACAACCAATCCCCTCTTCCAACAGGACGCCCACCGTATCATCCGCCGGCGCGCGAAAGCGGCCAGCATCGAGACGCGCATCGGCAATCATACCTTTCGCGCGACCGGCATCACGGCGTATCTAAAGAACAGCGGTAAGCTCGAAGTCGCGCAGCAGATCGCCACCCATGAATCGCCGCGGACAACCAAACTTTACGACCGCCGGCAGGACGAGATTTCGCTCGACGAGATAGAGCGAATCACGATCTAAAAAAACGCCGGGTATCCAGCATACGGGCACCCTCCGAAACGTCGATCCTGGGCCATCCTGGAGCGATGAACGCGCTCAACGACAGAGCAACCTCTTTTGCAAGACGCCCGCCAAGCAGACTACTATTTAGTGATCCCGGCTAAACCGGCCAGTATAAATGAACGAATTTTATACCCTGCCAAGCGATGGATATAAAAGTAGTATTTAACCCACCCGGTGAAGTCTATATCTCCAAACTTCCTGCGCAGCTGCACAAATGGTAGGAATGCGTCCAGTGAATAAAAAAATCCTAGGTCAATTTGATGCTTCCTACTCTGCTTTCTACTCTCGCTCGAAAGCTTCAGCACAATCGTTCCGAGAGTCACGAATCCTAAACACCAGTAAACTGACCCCTTTCGCTAGATCTTGACTAACTCATTTGTGCTCGATATTAAACTAGCTTTCATGAAATTGATCGACATCCGTGGGAAGCGGCCCGTATCGCCCCACAGATTTCTGTTCTCAGGCAGCTTTCGACGGAAGCTGTTCGGTGCGTTGATGTTAACCCTCGCGATCGCCATGCTCGGCGTTTGGTCCCTCGAGAGAGCGGACGCACAACTCACTATCCTTCATAGATTTGGGGACGGCAGCGGTCCAAACGATGGCGCCAATCCGCAGGCAGCCCTCGCCGTAGGGCCGGTTAATGACTTATACGGCGTAACCGTGACCAAGGCTCAATATATAAACGGCGGCAGCGGCACCGTTTTTCGAATTACGCCTTCAGGAACACTGACTATCATCAGGAGCTTCCCCCATAAACTGTACATGGTTTCCCAGCAGCCTTTGCTTAACTACAATGGAACTCTGGTTGGCGTCACCCTCACTGGGCCAAGACGAAGAGGAGCGGGAACACTATTTGAGCTCACGCCAGCAGTCGGATCCCAGCAGTGGAATTTGAATATCGCGTATAAATTCGGACGTAACAATGTTCTTCTCCCCAGCGGAAAGTGTCATTGTCGGGTCAGACGGTGATTTTTATGGAACGACTGAAGGCACGTCGACTACTACTGGTGCTGGCACCATTTATAAAATGGATCCACAGACGTTTGCGCTGACCGTTCTGTACAATTTCACTAACTCAGGCGCAATGTATCCTCAAGGCGCTTTGCTCCAGGGTTCGGACGGCAATTTCTATGGAAGTACTAGCGAGTTTGCTTACAACTTCACTGCTTCGATCTTCATGTTGACTCCCGACGGACAGGTCACGATCCTTTCCCAAATTCCGGGTCAATTTTCCTACGTGGGTCAGCCATTGATCCAGGCCAATGATGGCAACTATTACGGCTCGTTCGGCAGCTCGGCAGACAAAGGGTTCATTTTTAAGATGACACCGGACCACGTGATAACGACGATCCACACATTTAAGGGCAGGGATGGAGATCATCCCAACGGCCTGGTGCAGGGACCAAACGGTAACTTGTATGGGACAACAGACTACGGTGGCACCGCTGGAAACGGCGTGGTCTTTGAGATCTCTACGGATGGCTCGTTATTTACCGTGTTGCACAACTTTGGTGATGGAAACATCACCCACGATGGAAAAAACCCGGTTGGCAGTTTGGTAGTCGGCCCTGATAATTTCCTTTACGGCACAACGTACGAAGGTGGAATCGGCGGACTCGGAACGGTCTTCAAGATCAGCCCTTCGCGCTAAGATTTTCAAAATCAGCTAAGCCACTCCGCAGGACCGAAGAGGGTAGATTTTCTAACGCACAGTATGGCGAAGCTTGACTGCACATTACGGCTTTTCCTGTTGTTTGTGATTGGTGGCTAAGGAGTTTGCCGGAGCCGCTTTACCTGATAACCGTGTCCTTTCGACTCTTCAGTGAAGGATTAATGCGACTAATACCAGTTGCTCCTCGTTTAATTGTTTGCACAAGCCCCTATTAATTGTTCGATTGCATGATCACGGCCAACGGTAAACGAGGTAAAGTGGATTTGATCGCCGATCGAAAGGTGATTGCCTCGCTGCAGGATAATAAGTTCTCGTTCGAATTGGGTGAACGGACATTTACCATTAAGCGTGAGGGGCACCTCCTCCCGACCTACCAATTATGGTCTGGGGACAATGTCATTGTTTCGGCTAAGCAGGTACCACTTTTAAAGCGGTATTCTGTAACCTATGCGGGTCAGGAGTGGACGCTGAAGGCGATTGGATTCATGGAAAAGAAATTCCGCCTCTACCGTAACGGGGAGCAGGTCGGGAGCGTTACACCAACCCATCCATTCCTTAACCCCTACAAAGAGGTGGTCATCGACTTGCCAAACGAACTTCCATTGGAAGCCCAGGCATTTCTGATGTGGAGGATTATGGGGCTGTGGGGCGAGACAGGGGACTAGCTCTCGGTGCGCCTCGCAGCCTGCTCCACGGGGCAGCCGAGGGGCCGGCAGGCCCCTTCCGCGCAGAAGCGGCAGATCGACCGCGCTCGATCCCGGCTGTCCGTCAGCTCAGCCAAGGCGGTCTCCAGGAGAGCGGCAATGGTCTTCCTGTCCGCTTCGCTTGTGCTGGCGAGCATGGGCTCGAGCAGCTCGGCGCGGGCCGCGATGATCTGGGATGCGGTCCGCTCGCCACTCGGTGTCGCCCACAAGGCGATCGCCCGGGCGTCGCGATCGCTCCGGCGGCGCTCGACGAGCCCGGCCGCCTCCAGCCCGTCGATGAGCCGCACGGCGCCGGAATGGGTAAGCCCCAGCGTGCGCCGGATCGCGTCGATGTGCTCGCCGGGGTGGTTCGCGATTACGACTAGTGCGCTCGCGGCGCTGTCGTGCAGACTCGACGCGGCCTCGGCGCGTGTCGCGATTCGGTCGGCAAGCGCGAGCGCCAGCGCGCCGAGCATGTTCAAGGTTCGGGAGTAGGTTCGATCAGGTATGAGCAATTATGTGAGTTGCTCATACAAAGTCAATGACAGAGCTGTATGCATGTGATATACGTGAGTCACTCACATATTTTATGGAGATATCCAATGTCACACCTGTCTTCCCAACCGCCGGAAATCGCGGCTGAAAACTTGTCACAATCATCTCGCTCGGCAGGCAGCGCCTGGGCACGCGAAAAGCGTTTTGCCGACGTGCTCGGCCGCCGGATGGCCTATATCGAACGCGGCGTGGGGCACCCGATCGTGTTCCTTCACGGCAACCCGACCTCCTCGTTCCTGTGGCGAGGTGTCCTGCCGCACGTCGAGGCCTCCGGCCGCCGGCTGATCGCACCTGATCTCATCGGCATGGGCGACTCGGACAAGATCCCGGCCGGCGCCGAGCCCGACCGCTACCGCTTCGCGAGCCACGCCCGCTACCTTGACGCCTTTATCGATGAGGTGGTCGGAACTGAGCCGCTGACGCTCGTCCTGCACGACTGGGGAGGGGCCTTGGGCTTCGACTGGGCGTACCGCCATCAGCAGCCCGTCCGCGCGATAGCGTATATGGAGACGTTCGTTGCGCCGCTTACCCTGGAGGATCTGCCAGAAAGCTTCCATCCGACGCTGAAGGCCGTGCGTTCGTCGGCGGGCGAAGCTCTGGTGCTTGATGAGAACATGTTCATCGAGAAGATGCTGCCCGGCGTCACGCAACGGGCGCTGTCAGCCGACGAGATGGCAGAGTACCGGCGACCATTCGTAGAGGCCGGCGACGATCGCTGGCCGACATTGCAGTGGCCGCGCGAAGTGCCGCTGTCGGGCGAGCCGGCCGATGTCCATGATCGGATTGCCGCCTACTCCGCATGGCTGAAAACAGCGTCGCTGCCGAAGCTCTTTATCGACGCGGAGCCCGGTGTATTCATCACGGGCCGAATCAGGAGACTGGCGAGCAGCTTCCCTAATCAGCACCGCGTCGTCGTCGGAGGTCTCCACTTCGTGCAAGAGGACAGTCCCGACGAGATTGGACGGGCGATCGCCGGCTGGCTCGAACGCATTTGACGGACGACCGAAACGAAAGACGCGTCCGCACTAACCGAGACGAGCTCAATGCCCTACCAAGTCCATGTCGGAGAAGCTTTTCCCGACTTTAACGCAAAGAACATTCATGGAGCCCCCGTCTTCATTCCGGCGCAAGATGGGCGGCTGACTCACTTACAGTTCAGACGGTTTGCCGGCTGTCCGATCTGTAACCTTCACCTCCAGAGTTTTGTCGTTCGGCACGGCGATATCGTTGCGGTGGGCATCCGGGAAGTCGTTGTCTTCCACTCGGCGGACACCGAGCTGCTTCCCTATCAAGGCCGCTTCCCGTTCGATGTCATAGGCGACCCGGCCCACACTCTCTATCGCAGGTATGGTGTCCAAAAGTCCATACGAGCCATCCTCGATCCGCGGGCTTGGCCAGCCGCCATTAAGAGTAATCTCAAGAGAGATAAGCCGAAGCTTGAGGGAATGCCCAATGGTGGCGTAACTGGTCTTCCAGCGGACTTCCTGGTATTTCCCGATGGGGCGGTTAAGGCGGCGCATTACGGCAAGCACGCGAACGATCAATGGTCTGTCGACGACTTGCTCAACTTGGCGCGAGGATGAAGCCGTTGCGAGCGATCCTATCAGCCTATCTCGTCTTGCAGGCATGCCGACACCGGGCGACGCAAGCCGACCCAGAAGAGCAGCGGCCCTGTCTGCGGTCTCTGATTGGACTGGCCGCATTCTCATTGACGCGACGAATCGTTTCGAAAGCCTGAACCCCCTCCGGGTCAGAGATCTTTCGGGCATAACGTCCAGCGAGATTGTCGCCCAACACGCGTCGGGTGCCCGCGTGGTGAAGCTCTTCAACACCGTCCCTATGGCCTGGATCCGGTAACGATCGAGAGCAATCTTTCGGTCTGACTCGGCAAGTGACGCCAGTTCCTACATTCAGCGAGTACATCAAATATCGTGGAAAATTTTACCTCAAATAGCTTGGAAAATGACACGGCGTAAATTGTGATTTTGGGAATTATTTTGCGTGATTCTCTGGCCGATATTTTGCGTGGTCGTGCCAGAAGTTCCAGGTGTCTGAATCAGCCTTCGTTTTTGGAACGCAATACTGACGATCGGAACTGCGATCTATACTCCAATATACTACCCAGCCTGTGACCCCGTTTCTTCCAATATGCGATCCGCGGCCCAGACCGCATTGGACCAAGGTCCAATAGCACCAACGGGCATGCCAAGCTTTAGTAAATACTCTCGTGCGACCCGATGTTTGGGTTGGCTGTGACCCCAATCAAATCAAAGGATCAAACCACATTCACATGAGTGCTCCCAACGAACGCGCTAGGGAACGACGCATACTCAGATTGGCCACAACCTTTCTGTTCCTCCTGCTGGCAGCTTTGCCAGTCAATGCCCAGCAGACCACCGGCACTCCCGGTTCGCCGAGTGCCACGACAACCATCCCCGGTAATCAACTTCCCGCTCCACCCGAGCCGTTCGGCGGTGTCATTAAGGAAACCGCCAAGGATTCCACCCCGTATTGGCCTGCGACCATCGTGCCACCCAAGGGCGCACCGAACGTGCTGCTCATTATGACCGACGATCAGGGCTATGGCGTTTCGGGCACCTTTGGCGGCGTCATCCCGACACCCGCAATGGACCGCGTCGCAGCGGCGGGCTTGCGCTACACCCAGTTCCACTCTACCGCGCTCTGCTCGCCCACGCGTGCCGCGCTCATTACGGGCCGCAATCATCACTCAGTCGGCTTTGGCATTATCGGCGAGATGTCCACCGGCTTCCCTGGTTACGATTCTGTGATAGGCAAGGATAGCGCCACTATAGGCGAAATCCTGAAGGACAACGGTTATGCGACCTCCTGGTTTGGCAAGAACCACAATACCCCGACATACCAGTATAGTGCTGCCGGTCCATTCGACCAGTGGCCATCGGGGATGGGCTTTGAGTATTTCTACGGCTTTATGGGTGGTGAGACTGATCAGTGGACACCCTACCTTTATCGCGATCACACCCCGATATTTCCGTGGATCGGCAAGCCCGGCTATAATCTCACCACAGATCTGGCGGACGAGGCGATCAAGTATATGAGAAGTCTGAATGCGGCTGCGCCGGATTTTTTGGATACCAAAAATGGTTTCCTTATGAGGCCCACACCTTAATTCCGTTCATCAGTAACGGGCCGCTGATTTCCTGGATGTACCCGGTTTTTGGTCTCCAAGGCGCCAGTTGGTTCTTGGGTGTTTCCGAATGGTTGTTTGGCGCGCTTATCTTCTTAGGATTCTGGAACAAGCAATTAGGCGTTCTCGGAGCCCTGGGATCATGTGTTACCTTCATCATGACTATCACGATCATCCCATTTATGCCGGATGGTTGGAATGCCGCGGCTGGTGGTTTCCCGGCGATGCAGGGCAATGTCGCCTTCCTGATGAAGGATGTGGTCCTCTTTGCCGTTTCGTTCTATCTGCTGAAGCAGGATGCCGACCGTGCATCGCTTTCAACGGCTTCTGCTAAGTGATTTGACTAGAGTGATATTATCTATATAATCCAGATGGATTATTATCGTGATCCAGATTGCCTGGAGAACTCCGATAAAGCAAAGAAAGATCTTTGAATATGCTTACTCCTACTGCATCAGTTATTCATTTGGACGAATCGAATTTTGACCAAACCATCAGCGATGCCAAGGTACCCGTCCTGGTGGATTTCTGGGCCTCATGGTGTGCGCCCTGCCGGATGATGGCGCCGATCTTGGACGAGATCGCGTCGGAACACGGCGAAAAGGTCCTCGTGGCGAAAGTGGACGTCGACAATAACCTAGCGTTATCGAATCGCTTCGGCATTCGCAATATTCCCACCCTGCTGATTTTTAAGTCCGGTGAAGTGAAGGAACGGATCGTTGGCCTCACCAGCAAGGCTAATCTGCTAACGCTCACGGCTAAGGTGGAGACCTGCCCATGAAGCTTGCAGGAGAAGTAACCGTGAGCAACAAAGCCCTAAAAACGCAACTGATCGGGGTCTGGAGACTCCTTTCTTACATTGAGTCCCCGGTGGACGGATCACCAAAACGCAGCCCTCTTGACGAGAAGGCGGAGGGCATTATTATGTACACTCCCGACGGATATATGTCGGCGCAGCTCATGCGCCCTGGCCGCAGGAACTTTGCGTCCAACGACTGGTTTAAGGGAACGCCTGAAGAATTTCTCGAAGAAGCGTCTGGGTACATTGCGTATTCCGGCCCTTTTTATGTTGACGAAGAAAAGCAATTGCTCACCCACTCCGTGGATGTTTCCCTCTTCCCGGATTGGCTCGGCCAGACTCAACCTCGGCTGGTACGGATCGAGGGAGACCTTCTTCACTTGAGCACAGCTACACCGATCAATTCTGGCGGTACTAAGGTCATGGCGAATCTGACGTGGAAACGCGCAGAACACAACCGAACGGAACGTAGGTATTAACGCGAACTTGGGACACGAGCTTGACCGCAGCTATGGTTCTTCTTCAAATCTCTGCATGCATCTCTAATCCCGCCCACTAATCCGCTCCTTCAACGATCTCCAAAAAAACCCGCAATCTTTTAGATTGCACCTGACATCTAGTTTAGATTGCATCTG
>Ga0209240_1000175_pt1 | contig 25865 bp, 25 predicted proteins | sample GraSoi_2013_80cm_FD_185828 | JGI IMG/M metagenome (GOLD analysis project Ga0209240, IMG submission 185828) | Grasslands soil microbial communities from the Angelo Coastal Reserve, California, USA - Sample 9_17_2013_80cm (SPAdes) (version 2) | ecosystem: Environmental > Terrestrial > Soil >...
TCGCGCTGCTCGCCGACGGGCTTGCGCGTGGTAAGCGCGACGTCGCCGAGGCCGCCGGGGTTTCGCCGGGAGTCATCGACGCCCTAGTCGATGAAGGGACGCTCGAAAGCCTGGTCCTGCCCCCGGATCCGGTGGCGCGGCGGCCGGATCCGGATTTTTCGCCGCCCGACTTTACGCCGGCGCAACGCGAGGCGGCGGAAACGCTACGCGCGACGGTGGCCGCGGGCGGCTATGGCGTCACGCTGCTCGATGGCGTCACCGGCGCGGGTAAGACCCAAGTCTATTTTGAGGCCGTCGCCGAGATCGTCCGCCGTGGAAAACAAGCGCTGGTTCTCGTCCCCGAGATCGCCTTGACCGCCCAGTTCCTCGACCGCTTTGCCGAGCGCTTCGGCGTGCGGCCGGCCGAGTGGCACTCGCAGCTGTCGCAGCGTTTACGCGCGCGCACTTGGAATGCGGTGGCGACCGGCGAGCTGAGCGTGATCGTCGGCGCACGCTCGGCACTGTTTCTGCCCTATGCCGATCTCGGGTTGATCGTGGTCGATGAGGAGCACGATCCCGCTTACAAGCAGGAGGACGGCGCGCGCTATCACGCGCGCGACATGGCGGTGGTGCGTGCGCGGGGAGCCGATATCCCGATCGTGCTGGTGTCGGCGACGCCGTCGGTCGAGACCGAGGTCAACGCCCGCAGTGGCCGCTACGCCCGAGTGCATCTGCCGGAGCGCTTCGGCAGCTCGAATCTTCCCGCCATCGAGGCGATCGATCTGCGCGCCGAAGGCCCGCCGCGCGGGCGCTTCATCGCACCGCGTCTCGCCGAGGCGGTGAGGAACGCGCTCGAACGCGGCGAGCAGGCCCTCCTTTTCCTCAATCGCCGCGGCTACGCCCCGCTCACGCTCTGCCGCCAATGCGGATTTCGGCTCGCTTGTCCGAATTGCGACGCCTGGCTGGTCGATCACCGGTTCAGGCGCCGCCTGGTCTGCCACCATTGCGGCTTCTCGATGCCGCTGCCGGCGGAATGCCCGCAGTGTCAGGCGGCTGATTCGTTCGTCGCGGTCGGCCCCGGCGTCGAACGGCTGGAACAGGAAGCGGCGGAGCTGTTTCCGGAAAGCCGCATCCTGGTGCTATCGAGCGATCTCGTCGAATCGATCGAGCGGCTGCGCCAGGAGCTCGACGACGTCGCCAAGGGACGCTTCGATATCATCATCGGGACGCAGTTGGTCGCCAAGGGTCACCATTTCCCCAGGCTCAACTTGGTCGGCGTGGTCGATGCCGATCTCGGCCTGGCGAACGGGGATCCGCGCGCGGCCGAGCGCACGTTTCAATTGCTGCATCAGGTCATCGGCCGCGCCGGGCGCGAGGACGGTCGCGGCATCGGATATCTGCAGACGCATCAGCCCGAGCACCCGGTGATGCGCGCGCTCGTGGCAGCCGACCGCGACGCGTTCTACACCAGCGAGATCGAGCTGCGCGAAAAGACGCATTATCCGCCGTTCGGGCGGCTGGCGAGCCTGCTCGTCTCCGCGGGCGAGCGCCCGGCGGCCGAAGTCTTTGCGCGCCGGCTCGCCGCTTCAGCGCCGCAGGCGAAAGATGTGCGCGTGCTGGGACCAGCGGAAGCGCCGCTCGCCGTCGTCCGCGGCCGCCATCGCTTCCGGCTGCTGGTGAAATCACCTCGTCGCTTCGATCTTTCAGCCTATCTGCGGGAATGGCTCGCTGGCGCGCCCAGGCGCAAGGGCAACATCAAGCTCGAGGTCGACGTCGACCCGCAGAGTTTTCTTTAAGCTGAGGAGTGGTGCGCATTACGCTTGCCCAATCATGGGCGGGGGAGCCGATCCCCGCTTCAGCCGCGCGCAGCCACATGCCCGGTGCCCCAGTCGCGGTTTTTTGCCTCAGTCGGTCGTGATCCCGAGCGCGGCAACGGGTTGGCTGCTTGAAGCTCAGCCTGCTTGAGCGCATTCTGATGCGGCCGGACCACATCCGGAAACTACAAGCACACGGGGAGGAAAACCCATGCAACGCATCGCATTTGGGGTCGTGTTGGGCGCAATGCTGGCGGCCAGCAGCACGGTCCTGGCGCAAGCTCCGAGCTGGACGCCGCCGCCTGACAACCAGCGCTGTCCCTCCAAGTGGGGTGCGGACGACGAGCGCGGCTCCGCCAACCACATGAAGCCGCAGACGGTGCTCAACGCAGTCAAGCTGATCAAGACCGGCGAGGTCATTGAACTCGGACACGTGCTCAATACGAATATGCCGTTCTTCGGCACGCGGCGCTTCGATGTGCACGTCAAACGCACATTCATGAACGAGTTCGCCAATCGGCGCGGGAGCAACGAGGAGATCGTCATTTCCGAGATCGGGCAGGTCGGCACGCAGTTCGACGGCTTCGCCCACCAGACCCACGAGAACAGCTGGTACAATTGCTTCAAGGTCGCCGAGAACGCGACCCGTTCGGGGTTCACGAAGCTCGGAGTTCACAACGCCGGCGCGATAATCACGCGCGGCGTGCTGATCGATGTCGCCGGCTACAAGGGCGTCGAAATGCTCGGCGACACTTACGAGATCACGGTCGAGGATCTCGAGGGCGCACTGAAGAAGCAGAACGTGACGCTGCAGCCCGGCGACGCCATCATCATCAATACCGGCTGGGGCAAGCTGTGGGGCAAGGATAATGCCCGCTTCGTCAAGTCGTGCCCGGGCATCGGCGTGAAGGCCGCCGAGTGGCTGATCGCCAAAGATCCCATGCTGCTCGGCTCCGATAACTGGCCGGTCGAGGTGGCGCCCAACCCCGATCCGAAGATTTCGTTGCCGGTGCATCAAATCGCGCTGGTGGTGAATGGCGTGCATCTGCTCGAAAATCTTAAGCTCGATGACTTGGCGGCCAAACAGGTCTACGAGTTCGCCTTCATCATGGAGCCGCTGAAAATCCAGGGCGGCACCGGCTCGACGGTTGCGCCAGTCGCGGTGCGATAACCGCGAGCGTTGGCGTGGGCAAGCTCCGGCGTGCCCACGCGCATCGTGCACGAGAACTCAATTATTGTTCGATCGGAGCGGTCTCGGACGAGCGCGCATTCGGTGCAAGCAGGACGCTGGCGGCGGCGGTCAAGATCAGGGCAGAGCCGACGATGTCTGCAACCGTCAGCCGCTCGCCCAGGATCAGCACCGAGGCGACGATGCCAATGACTGGAACACTCAGCAGGCCGAGCGCGGCGGTCGTAGCCGGTAACCTCCGGACGACCTCGAACCAAAGCACATAGGCGAAGGCGGAACCGACGAGGCCGGAAAACGCCAGCGCCCAAAGCGCGCGCGCAGGAACGGGCCACAGGTGCAGCGAGCCTTCGAAGGTGAGCGCGCCTGTGAAGGTAACCACCAGCGCGACCACAAGTTGCCACGCCGAGATTGCCATCGGATCGGCGTCGATCCGCGCCCATTTCAAATAGACCGTACCGGCTGCCCAGCTCACCGCCGTCGCGAGCGCGAGGACGAGGCCGATCAGGTCGCTCGATCCGAGCAACGGATAGATCAGCACCGTCAATCCGGCGGCGCAAAGCAAGAGCGAGATGGCACATATCACGTTCAGCCGCTCCCCAAGGATGGGATAGGCGAACAGCGCCGCCCAGATCGGCATCGTGTACGCGAGAACCGCCACTCGCGACGTTGCGGTCGCAAGTTGCGCGAAAGCGGAGAAGAGCGTGAAGCAGGCAATGTTCAGGCAGCCCGCGACGACGAGGTGCACGGCCGCGACGCTGCTGTGAATCCTCATGTTACGCCGCCGCAGCAAGGCGAGCGCGAACAATACGACGGTCGCAAGCCCGGACGTGCCGACGCGCATGCTAAACGGCGGTATGTCGTTGAGCGCGATCTTCAAGGCTGGCCAGCTCACGCCCCAGGCCAGGCTCACCGCCACCAGCATAACGCGGGCTGTCGCGTCGGCAGCTTGAGGCGGGGCGAGGCGTGGCACGTGCGGGGTCCGGCAGGCCGAGGAGGAGGAGGGAAAGCCTGTGTAGCATCGGCGCTGGCCGCTCGCGCAAGGGCCTGCGGTCGGCAAAACGCGCATTCCCTGCGGGCATTTCGTCATGTTGCACCGCAGTTGGCGGTGTGTTACGGAACCGCGCGATTTTCGTGGGCTTTCGGGGCGCGCCCGGCGCTCGCCGCGAAGATGCAAAGTCCCATTGAATTTCAAGGGCTTGGCGCCCACCGTCCGCGACGGTGCCGAGCCTGCGGAATTGCCGAAAGAGCAAGTCCACGTGGCAGGCGAAAACGCAATCATATCCGGCATGGCCGGCCGCTACGCGACGGCGCTGTTCGAGCTCGCGCGCGAGCAGAACGCCATCGATCGGGTCAAGGTCGACCTCGACCGCTTCGATGCGCTGGTCGCGGAGGTCGCCGATCTCGCCCGCTTGCTCAGAAGCCCGGTCTTCTCCGCCGATGAGCAGACGCGCGCGCTCTCGGGCGTGCTCGACCGGGCAGGCATCGACGGGCTCGCCGCCAACGTCCTCAAACTGCTCGGAACGAACCGCCGCCTGTTCGCGGCGCTCGACGTGGTGCGCGGCTACCGGGCGCTGGTCGCCAAGCACAAGGGGGAGGTCTCCGCCGAGGTGACGCTCGCCGAGCAGCCGAGCGAGACGCACCTTGCCGCCATCAAGGATGCGCTCGCGGCGACGACCAAGAAGAATGTGCAGGTGCAAGTGAAGGTCGATCCTTCGCTGATCGGCGGCCTCGTGGTCAAGCTCGGCTCGCGCATGGTCGACAGCTCGCTGCGCACCAAACTCAATGCGATCAAGGTCGCGATGCAAGAGGCCCACTGATGGACATCCGTCCCGCCGAAATTTCGGCAATCCTGAAAGAGCAGATCAAGAACTTCGGCCAGGAGGCGGAAGTTTCCGAAGTCGGCCAGGTGCTCTCGGTCGGTGACGGCATCGCCCGAGTCTACGGCCTCGACAACGTCCAAGCCGGCGAGATGGTCGAGTTCGAGAACGGCGTGCGCGGAATGGCGCTCAATCTCGAGATCGACAACGTCGGCATCGTCATCTTCGGCGAGGACCGCGAGATCAAGGAAGGGCAGACGGTCAAGCGCACGCGCGCGATCGTCGAGGTTCCTGTCGGCAAGGCCCTGCTCGGCCGCGTGGTGGACGCCCTCGGCAATCCGATCGACGGCAAAGGGCCGATTGATGCCAAGGAGCGTCGACGCGTCGACGTCAAGGCGCCGGGAATCATCCCGCGCAAATCCGTGCATGAGCCGATGGCCACCGGCCTCAAGGCCATCGACGCGCTGATCCCCATCGGCCGCGGCCAGCGCGAGCTGATCATCGGCGATCGCCAGACCGGCAAGACCGCGATCGCGCTCGATACCATCCTCAATCAGAAAGCGCTCAACGCCAGCGGCGACGAGAAGATCAAGCTCTATTGCGTCTATGTTGCCGTCGGCCAGAAGCGCTCCACCGTGGTTCAATTCGCCAAGGTGCTGGAGGAGAATGGCGCGCTCGACTATTCGATCGTGATCGCGGCGACGGCTTCCGATCCCGCGCCGATGCAGTACCTCGCGCCGTTTTCCGGCTGCACCATGGGCGAATATTTCCGCGATGGCGGCATGCACGCGGTGATCATCTACGACGACCTGTCGAAACAAGCCGTTTCCTACCGGCAGATGTCGCTGTTGCTGCGCCGTCCGCCCGGCCGCGAGGCCTATCCCGGCGACGTATTCTATCTGCATTCGCGGTTGCTCGAGCGCGCCGCCAAGATGAACGACGACAACAAGGGCGGATCGCTCACGGCGCTTCCCGTCATCGAGACGCAGGCGAACGACGTGTCGGCTTACATCCCGACCAACGTCATTTCGATCACCGACGGACAGATCTTTCTGGAGACCGATCTGTTCTACCAGGGCATCCGCCCGGCCGTGAACGTCGGCCTCTCGGTGTCGCGCGTCGGCTCCGCCGCGCAGACCAAGGCAATGAAAAAAGTGGCCGGCCGCATCAAAGGCGAGCTCGCGCAATACCGTGAAATGGCGGCGTTCGCGCAGTTCGGCTCCGACCTCGATGCCACCACCCAGCGCCTGCTCAACCGCGGCGCAAGGCTGACCGAGCTGCTCAAACAGCCGCAGTTTTCTCCGCTCAAGATGGAGGAGCAGGTCGTCGTCATCTTTGCCGGCGTCAATGCGTATCTCGACCCTATCCCGGTCGAACGGGTGCGCGCCTTCGAAGACGGCCTGCTGAGGTTGATGCGCTCGCAGCATGCGGGCATCCTCGATGCCATCCGCGATAGCAGGGACCTCGACGAGGTTACCGCGGCGAAGCTCAAAGCCGCGGTCGACGAATACGCAAAGACGTTCGCGTAACACGCGGACTCCTAAAGAGCACGGAGGACAGACGCCAGATAATCGATAGTCGACGGTCGATACATCGTTGTCGATCGTTCGCTCTCTGTCGTCGCACCTGACCCATGCCCAGCCTCAAGGACATGCGCGTGCGCATCGCCGCCACCAAGGCGACGCAGAAGATCACCAAGGCCATGCAGATGGTCGCGGCGTCGAAGCTGCGGCGCGCGCAGGCGGCGGCCGAAGCTGCGCGTCCCTATGCCCAGCAGATGACGAAGGTGCTCGGCAACATCGCCGCCGCGGTCGGCGACCTCGGCGCCGCCCCGCGGCTGCTGGTCGGGACCGGCAGCGAACGCGTGCACCTGCTGTTGGTGTGCACCGCCGAGCGCGGCCTGTGCGGCCCGTTCAACTCGGCGATCGTACGGCTGGCGCGTGAGCGGGCGAATGCATTGATGGCCGAGGGCAAAGAGGTCAAGTTCTTCTGCGTGGGGCGCAAGGGTTACGAGCAGCTTCGCCGGTTGTACGAGAAACAGATCATCGAACACATCGAGTTACGCGCGGTTCGCGCGCTTGCGTTCGAGCACGCCGAAAACATCGGCGAAAAAATTGCGCGGCTCTACGAGCAGGGTGCATTCGATGTCTGCACCCTGTTCTTTTCGCGATTCAGATCAGTTATTGCGCAAATCCCTACGGCGCAACAGATCATTCCGCCCGTGTTCGAGGGCGACGCCGGCAACAATAACGGCGTAGTCTACGAGTACGAACCCGATGAGGACGAAATCCTCGTCGAGCTCCTGCCGCGCAACATCTCCGTACAGATTTTCCGCGCGCTGCTGGAGAATGCGGCTTCCTTCTATGGCGCGCAGATGAGTGCGATGGACAACGCCACGCGCAACGCGGGGGAGATGATCCGCAAGCAGACGCTGACCTACAACCGCACCCGCCAGGCGATGATCACCAAGGAGCTGATCGAGATCATTTCGGGCGCCGAGGCGGTGTGAGCGGGCGCTAGAACCGATAAGTCGATGCAATAACAAGGACCATCCATGGCTAACCCAACCGGACACATCACCCAGGTCATCGGCGCCGTCGTCGACGTGCAGTTCGAGGGGCATCTGCCCGCGATTCTCAACGCGCTCGAGACCAAGAACCAGGGCCACCGCCTCGTGCTCGAAGTGGCCCAGCATCTCGGCGAATCGACCGTGCGCACCATCGCCATGGATACCAGCGAAGGCCTCGTGCGCGGGCAGGAGGTCTCCGATACCGGCCAGCCCATCGCAGTGCCGGTCGGCGATGGCACGCTCGGCCGCATCATCAACGTCATCGGCGATCCGGTCGATGAGGCCGGTCCGGTCCCGTACAAGGAGCGGCGGGCGATCCACCAGCCGGCGCCCCTTTACACCGAGCAGGCGACGGAATCGGAGATCCTCATCACCGGCATCAAGGTGGTCGATCTGCTCGCGCCCTACGCCAAGGGCGGCAAGGTCGGCCTGTTCGGTGGCGCCGGCGTCGGCAAGACCGTCATCATCATGGAGCTGATCAACAACGTTGCGAAGGCTCACGGCGGCTATTCCGTGTTTGCCGGAGTGGGCGAGCGCACGCGCGAGGGCAACGATCTCTATCACGAGATGATCGAGTCCGGCGTCAACAAGGACCCCAAGAAGAACAACGGCTCGGCCGCCGGCTCCAAATGCGCGCTGGTCTACGGCCAGATGAACGAGCCGCCCGGCGCGCGCGCCCGCGTCGGCCTTTCCGGCCTCACCGTCGCGGAATATTTCCGTGACCAGGGTCAGGACGTGCTGTTCTTCGTGGACAACATCTTCCGCTTCACGCAGGCGGGTTCGGAGGTGTCGGCGCTGCTGGGCCGCATTCCCTCCGCCGTCGGCTACCAGCCGACGCTCGCGACCGACATGGGCGCGTTGCAGGAGCGCATCACAACCACGACCAAGGGCTCGATCACCTCGGTGCAGGCGATCTACGTGCCCGCCGATGATCTCACCGATCCGGCGCCCGCGACCTCGTTCGCACATCTCGATGCGACCACCGTGCTCTCGCGCTCGATCGCGGAGAAGGGCATCTATCCGGCGGTCGATCCGCTCGACTCCACGTCACGCATGCTGTCACCGATGATCGTGGGCGAGGAGCACTATGCCATCGCCCGCCAGGTGCAGCAGATTCTGCAACGCTACAAGGCGTTGCAGGACATCATCGCGATCCTCGGCATGGACGAACTTTCGGAAGAGGACAAGCTTACGGTCGCGCGCGCGCGCAAGATCGAGCGGTTTTTGTCACAGCCCTTCCATGTCGCCGAAGTGTTCACCGGCGCGCCCGGCGTGTTCGTCGAACTCGCCGACACCATCCGAGGGTTCAAGGGTCTGTGCGAAGGAAAATACGACCACCTGCCCGAGGCGGCCTTCTACATGGTCGGCACCATCGAGCAGGCCGTGGAGAAGGGCAAGAAACTCGCGGCGGAAGCGGCGTGACGTCAAAATTCATGGGCGTGGCTGCGGCCTTGATCCGGCAATCAATCAAGCTTCGAAGCATTGATGGTGCGGCGGCTCAAGCCCGCGGGTGACGAGCGAGAAAAAACGGAAGCTCAGCATGGCCACCTTTCACTTCGATCTCGTTTCGCCGGAGAAGGTTTTGTTCTCCGGCGAGGTCAGCCAGGTCGACGTGCCGGGCTCGGAAGGCGACTTCGGCGTGCTGGCGGCGCATGCACCGCTCGTGACCACGTTGCGGCCGGGAATTCTGGTGATTTATAGCGAACGCGACGCGCAGCGGATCGTGGTCGACGGCGGTTTCGCCGAGGTCGGTCCGGCGGGCCTGACCGTGCTCGCCAACCTCGCCGTGCCGGTGAACGAGTTCGATGTCGCGGCGCTCGCTGGCATGATCAAGGACACCGAGGAAGACGTGGCCGACGAGAAGGACGGCTGGAACCGCGATAAGCTCGCCCAGAAGCTCGATCGCTTGAAGGCGTTGCAGGCCGCGCTCGGGCATTAACTCGCGTCGCGGGCAAATCTCTTAAATTTTTTCACCACCTGCTCGTAGACCGGCCGCTTGAATGGCACGACCAGGTCGACGACCTTCGGCAGTCGCTCCCAGCGCCATTGCACGAATTCCGGGTCGTGTCCGCCGGCGGGGTGCGCGATGTCGATTTCGCTGTCCTTTCCGGTGAAGCGCAGCGCATACCATTTTTGACACTGCCCACGGTATTTGCCGTTCCAGGCTTGGCCGACGAGCTCGCGCGGAATGTCGTAGCAGAGCTCTTCCTCGATTTCGCCGAGCTTTTCGACCGAGCGGATATTGGTTTCCTCATAGAGCTCGCGTAGCGCCGCCGGCCACGGATCCTCGCCCCGGTCGATGCCGCCTTGCGGCAGCTGCCACGCGTGAGTGTCGTCGACGTGCTCGGGACCGTCGATGCGGCGGCCGATGAAGACGCGCCCCTTGCGGTTGAATACGGCCATGCCGACGCAAGGCCGATAGGGCAACGATTTGAAACGGGGCATGCTCTCGGCTCCGTCCTTGCGGCATGGCGCGCGCCGCGCGGCGGCAGAGATAGCCGCTGTCGCCGCTCGAAGCGAGGGTATTGGCCAAGAAAGCATCGGGGCGGCCGCAGGCCGCCCCGGACTCGGCGTCGGATCGCGCCGTGCTAGTTCGGCACCGCGGACTTCGGATTCGGCGGGTAAGCCGAGTTCTTCTGGATGCCGCGGATGAGATCGAGCGCGGTGTGGAGCGCCTTGTCGTCCTTCGGATCCGGCGGGATATAGGACTGCGAACCGGTCTGCTCGTCGCCCTCGGCCTTGAGGTGGCCGCGCAGCGAAGCCTCGCCGCGCGTGTCGGTGCGTGCCTTGAGCTCCTCGGGCACGTCCTGCAGCACCTCGATGTCGGGCGAGATGCCCTTGGCCTGGATGGAGCGTCCGGACGGGGTGAAGTAGCGCGCGGTTGTCAGCCGCAACGCCCCATTGCCGGAGCCGAGCGGAATGATGGTCTGCACCGAGCCTTTGCCGAACGAGCGCGTGCCGATGACGGTCGAGCGCCGATGATCCTGGAGCGCACCCGCCACGATTTCCGAGGCCGAGGCCGAGCCGCCATTGATCAGCACGATGATCGGCTTGCTCTTGGTGAGGTCGCCCGCGCGCGCATTGAAGCGCTGGGTTTCCTCGGCGTTGCGGCCGCGCGTCGACACGATCTCGCCCTTCTCCAGGAACGCATCGGAGACGGAGATCGCCTGATCGAGCAATCCACCCGGATTGTTGCGCAGGTCGATGATGAAGCCCTTGAGCTTGTCGCCGGCCTGGGCGGAGAGGTCGGTGATCGCCTTCTTGAGCCCCTCGGTGGTCTGCTCGTTGAACTGGGTGACGCGGATGAAGCCGACGTCATCACCTTCGAGATGCGAACGCACCGAGCGCACCTGGATGCGCGCGCGGGTGATGGCGATCTCAATCGGCTTGTCCTGGCCCTTGCGCATGATCTTGAGTTTGATCTTTGAATTCTCCGGGCCGCGCATCTTCTCGACCGCCTGGTTGAGGGTGAGCCCTTGCACCGGCTCGTCGTCGAGGTGCGTGATGATGTCGTTGGCCATGATGCCGGCCTTGGCCGCCGGCGTCTCGTCGATCGGGGCCACGACCTTGATCAGCCCGTCCTCCATCGTGACCTCGATGCCGAGGCCGCCGAACTCGCCTCGGGTCTGCACCTGCATGTCGCGGAAGCTCTTGGAATCCATGTAGCTCGAGTGCGGATCGAGTCCGGCCAGCATGCCGTTGATCGCCGATTCGATCAGCTTGCTGTCGTCGGGCTTTTCCACGTAGTCGGCCCGCACGCGCTCGAACACGTCGCCGAACAGGCTGAGCTGGCGATAAGTATCGGCGGCGGCGGCTTGTGCACGTGCCCCATCGAGCATGATGCGAGGCTGGGTTGCGATCAGCGTCACGGCTACGCCGGCCGCTGCACCGAGGAGAATCAGGGAAGTCTTGCGCATGATCATCCGCGAACCTTCTGGCCTTCGTTTACGGCCCACCATGGGCCTGGATCGACGGGAACCCCGTCCTTGCGGAACTCCACATATAGTACGGGTTGGCTTGCGCCGCCCGCTTTGGCAACGGCCGATTGGGCTCCGCCGCCCATCACTGCGACGGGCTCGCCCGTTACCACGAACTGTCCCAAGTCAACGGATATCCGTTCCATCCCAGCGAGCAAGACATGATATCCGCCGCCGGCATTAAGGATCAAGAGTTGGCCATAATTGCGGAAGGGGCCGGCGTAAACCACCCATCCATCGCACGGAGCCGTGATCTGGCCGCCAGGGCGGGCCGCGATCGATACACCCTTTTCGGTGCCTCCGAGGCCGTCGGCGGCCCCAAATTCCCTGATTCGGGCGCCGTTGACCGGCAGCGGCAGCATTCCCTTGGCCGAAGCAAAGGCAATGGCCGGGCTTAGCCGCCCCGGATCCTTGAGTGCGGCGAGATCCGGCCTGCCGCTCGCCGGCTTGCCGTCCTCGCTCGAGCGCGCGGCCGCCCGCGCGGCGCGGGAGGCGGTGTCGAGCCCGTGTTCGAGCTTGGCGATCAATTGATTGAGATTTTCTGCCTGCCGCGCCAGCTCCGCGGCGCGTTGGCGTTCATCGGTGAGGGCCTGTTCCACCTCCGCCAATCGTTTTTGCCGCTCCTCGATGAACAGGGATAGCCGTTGGCGCTCGTCCGCGAGCACGAAAAGATCTCTGGCGAGGCGGTCGCGCTCGGCGGCAATTTGCTGGCGCAAGCGCACGAGCTCGGCGAGATCGGCCGCCAGCACCTCGGTTTGCTGTCGCATCTCGGGCAATACCGCGCCCAGCATCATGGCGGAGCGCACCGATTGCAGCGCGTCTTCGGCCCTGATCAAAAGACCGGGCGGCGCCTGTCGGCCGATCCGCTGCAATGCCGCCAGCACCTCGGCGATGACCCCGCGCCTTTGTTCCAATGAGGCCCGCAGCGCCTGCTCCCTGTCGTCTAGGGGTTCGAGGCGCTCCTGCGTTTGGGCGATCCGCTCCTCTACGCCCACCACACGGGACGCGGTGTCGATGATCTGCTGATTGAATTTGCGCCGATCGTCGCCGATCGACTCGATCTCGCGTTTGAGCCGCGCCTCGTTCTCGAGCGTTCTGCGCTGCTCGGCGCGGAGCGCTTCCAACTCCTGGTCGCGTGCCTGGAGGGTATCCAGATTTGCGGGTGGGGTCTCGGCCTGCGGAGGCGTAGGCGGCGCTTGCGCTGACGCGGCGAGGAGGCCGAGCGGCAAAACTCCCGCCACCGCCAGCATCAGCGAACGCAAAACGACGGGAGAGCGCGAGGCCGCCGGCATGAATTCGTTCTATGCAAAAAAGTTCCTACCGAAATACATAGCTATGATTGGCACCGGATTAAGACGAGGGGCAAGGCTTTCGTGATTGATGGACGCGTAACCGCTCGATTTTTCCGTCTTTTTTACGCCGCAGCGACCGATCACGCGCGGTGGTAGGGATGCCCGGCCAGGATGGTAACGGCGCGATAAAGCTGCTCCAGAAGCATAATTCGAATGAGCTGATGCGGCCAGGTCGCCCCCCCGAAGGCAATGGCAAGGCTCGCCTTCTCACGTAGGCTGGGCGCCAGCCCGTCGGCCGCGCCGATGATGAACACGACCGCGGGCGCGTCCTGCCGTCGCCAGTCCTGCAGCCGGCCGGCGATATGAGCGCTGCTCATATTCTCGCCGCGCTCATCCAAGATTACGGTGGCCGCGCCGTCGGGCACGATATTGGCGATGGCGATCGATTCTTCGAGCCGGCGCCGGGCGGCATCGTCGGCGCGGCTCTCCTTGATCTCGACGACGTCGAAGGCGTTCAAACCGACGCTGCGACCGGCGTCGGCCGCGCGTTTGCGGTATCGCTCGGCGAGCTCGCGCTCCGGACCCTGCTTCAACCGGCCGACGGCGGCGATCACGATGCGCATGCGTGACGATACGCGCGGACCGAGCGCCCGCTCAAGCCGCTCGACCGACCGCTAACGAATTTCGCCAGCGGCCCTCAACTTGCCCGCCGCCCATGGGGTCGAGCCGGCGCCCACATCTTCTCCAGATTGTAGAAGACGCGGACTTCCGGACGAAACACGTGGACGATGACGTCGCCGGCATCGATCAGCACCCAGTCGCAGTGCGGCATGCCTTCCACCCGCGCAGGCAAGCCGGCGGCGGCGAGGTCCTCCAGCACGCGATCCGCGACCGAGCCGACATGGCGGTTCGACCTGCCGGAGGTCACAACCATGGTGTCTGCGATCGTTGATTTGCCGGTGAGATCGATGGTGACGGTGTCCTCAGCCTTCATGTCGTCGAGGCGGGCGAGGACCAGGCGAAGAATCTCCTCGGCGTCAGGTCGCACCTTGGAGATGGGTTCGGCGGCGCGGTAGGCGCCAGCGCGAGAGAGCACAGGTGTTGGCAGGGTCTTCCTTTCCTTTCGCTGCATCACCGCCCCGCGCGAAGCAGGGCAACCGTAAGATAGGCACGGCCGGTTAACGGTTTCAACCTGCCGCCGTTCCACAATCTCCATACTGTGGCGCTTTGGCATCACCTTTATGACGGGCAGCGCGCAGGGCGGTCGATGACAGCGGCGATTTCAGACCATGGAGGTAAACCCAGGCCGGTGGCTTGCGGTTGGGCAGAGACTTCGCCGCCGCTTCAGGGATGCGCGCACGCGCGAGCGCTTGGCCCGCGGGGCTGGCGCTCGCGTAGAGGCTGGGCCCGAGCCGGTCGACCACCGCGATCGGCACCATGGCGGCGATGCCACGCCATCTCTGCCAGCGATGGAAGCTACGCAGATTGTCGGCACCCGGCGCAAATAGGCGATGGTCTTGTAGGTATACGGCGTGCCGATCTGCGCTTCCAAATCGGTGATGTCGATGCGCGGATGGTGCGCGAGCGCCTTGGTAGCGATGATGCGACCGGCAAGCGGGGCAAGCCCACGGGTGTCTTTGAGGGGATTTCCAGGCGTCACCAGCCACCAGACCCGGTCGAGATCGAGCCGCTTCATGGCGATCAAGCAGGCGCCGAGATGCGCCTCGTGCGGCGGATCAAACGTGCCGCCGAATAGACCGATGCGCATCCCCGGAGCGTGGGGAGGGAGCACGATGCGCGCCGTGGCCGCTTTACCCTCTTCCCGCGCGGGAGAAGGTTGCGCCTGCGCCAGCGGAGTTTTCACGGTCTAATCTGCCCCGATCCGTGTACGCGATACTTGAAGCTGGTCAATTGTTCGACGCCCACCGGCCCGCGCGCATGGAAGCGGCCAGTGGCGATGCCGATCTCGGCGCCGAAGCCGAACTCGCCGCCATCGGCGAATTGGGTCGAGGCGTTGTGCAACACGATCGCGGAATCGACCTCGTTGAGGAATTTTTCCGCCGCAGCGTGATCTTCCGTCACGATCGAATCGGTGTGGTGTGAGCCGAAGCGCTCGATATGCTCGATCGCGGCGTCCACACCGTCGACCACCTTGGCGGAGATGACGGCGTCGAGATATTCGGTCGACCAGTCCTCCTCGCTCGCCGGCTTCACGCGGCGATCGACCGCGCGCGTGGCCTCGTCGCCGCGTACTTCGCAGCCGGCGTCGAGCAGCATTGTGACGAGCGGCTTGAGGTGCGTCGACGCGACCGCGCGGTCGACGAGCAGCGTCTCGGCCGCGCCGCAGACGCCGGTGCGCCGCATCTTGGCATTGAGCAGGATGGTGTGCGCCATGTCGAGCTTCGCAGCCCTGTCCACGTAGACATGGCAAATTCCCTCGAGATGCGCGAAGACCGGCACACGCGCCTCCGTCTGCACGCGCGCGACCAGGCCCTTGCCGCCGCGTGGAACGATGACGTCGATCGCGCCGTCGAGGCCGGCGAGCATCATCCCGACTGCGGAACGGTCGCGGGTCGGCACGAGGGAGATCGCAGCCTCCGGCAGCGAGGCTGTGCGCATTCCCTCGATCAACGCGGCGTGGATGGCTTGGTTCGAGCGGTGGCTCTCCGAGCCGCCGCGCAGGATGGCCGCATTGCCAGCCTTCAGGCACAGCGCCGCCGCATCGGCGGTGACGTTCGGACGGCTCTCGTAAATGATGCCGACGACTCCGATCGGCACGCGCACGCGCTCGATGGTCATGCCGTTCGGCCGCGTCCAGCGCTCGGCGACCACGCCGACCGGATCGGCGAGGGCACGCACGACGTCGAGGCCGTCGGCCATGGCGGCGATGCGGCGCTCGTCGAGCGCGAGGCGGTCGAGAAAGGCCGCCGTCGCGCCCGCCGCCTTCGCCTCGGCCACATCCTTGGCATTGGCGGCAAGGATCTCCGCCTGGCGCGCGCGGATCGCCGCAGCCATCGCCGCAAGCGCCTTGTCCTTTTGCGCCGTGGGCGCGAGCGCCAGCACGCGCGTGGCGCTTTTCGCCCGCTGGCCGATCTCGTGCATCAGGGCGGCGATGTTGGAGCCTTCGACGGTCTTGAGCGGCGCGGCCATGGCGAAATCCATGTTCTGAGCATTTCTCCTATCATGTTCGCGGCAGTCCCGCGAGGCCGCACTTGTTGCCGCGTCCTCTTGCTAAATGTAATGACGGCAGGAGGGGGACGAGGGGCCGACAGATGAAGCTCAAAGATCAGGTTGCCGTCGTGACCGGCGCCGGGCGCAATATCGGCGAGGAGGTCGCCAAGCTGTTCGCCGCCGAGGGCGCCAAAGTTGCGATCGTCGATGTCGACAAGCCGCGGGGCGAGCGTGTCGTGGACGCGATCAGGGGCTCGAGCGGCGAGGCCGAACTGTTCATCGCCGACGTCTCCAAGGGCAGCGACGTCGCCGCCCTGGTCAGGGCGGTGGTGGACCGCTTCGGCCGCATCGATATTTTGGTCAACAACGTCGCGATCTCCGACAACAAGCACATTTTCGACATCACCGAGGAGGAGTGGGACCGGGTGCTGGCGGTCACGCTCAAGAGCCAGTTCCTCATGGGCAAGCACGTCGCCCAGCAGATGGCCGCACAAGGCACGGGCGGGCGGATCGTCAACATCGGCTCGACCTCCGGCTTCATGGGCAGAAGCCGCGCCGTCGCCTACTCGGCCGCGAAGGGCGGGGTCGCGAATTTGACGCGCGCCATGGCGGCGCAACTTGCGCCGCACAAAATCAGGGTGAACGCGATCGTGCCGAACAAGATCGGCTCCCCGGTCGGCAAGGACGAGTTCGATCCCTCGCGACCGGTGCCGAACATGGCCAAGCGCCCGGGCCAACCGCTGGAGGCCGCCAAAGCGGTGCTGTTCCTGGCGAGCGAGGATTCTTCGTTCGTCTACGGCGCCAATCTGTTCGTCGACGGCGGCGTCTCGGCGATGGATTTGTCGTGATGAGGAATCAGGAATCAGAAAAAGCGGGGCAGCTCTGATTACTGGCTTTTGATTACCGACCCCCTGATCACTGATCCCCGGTTCCCGTCCACTTCGGCGCGTTCGTCGCCTTGATGCGGCGCGCGTCCTTGACCAATTCCTTGATGGCGCCGGTGATCGGCAGCGAGAGCCCCGCCTTGTCGGTCAGGTCGGCGACGATCTGCATGTCCTTGAGCGCCCAAGTGAAGGAGATTCTGTCCCATTCCTTGAGCGCGTCGGAGGCGCCTGAGCTCATCAGCAAGGCTGTGCGCAGCTTGCCGAGATCGATGCCGGTGGTCTCGGCCAGCCGGCCCGCTTCGATCAAACCCACGGCATTGATCCAGAGCAGCAGGTTGTTCATGGTCTTGCCGACCTGGCCGTGGCCGACATCGCCGAGATGAGCATAGTCGGAGCAAAAGCAGCGGTAGATCGCGCGTCCGCGCTCGACCACGTCGGGTTTGCCGCCAACGAGCGCGAGCAGCGTTCCGTCATCGGCGGCGAAGCGGCCACGGCAGATCGGCGCATCGAGGATGGCGACGCCCGCCGCCCGCGCGCGCTCATCGAGCGACTTGACGGTGTCGGGCTTGGCGGTCGAGGACACCGCGATGATCGAGCCGGATGCAAGATTGGCGAGCAACCCCTCCGTCCCGAGCACGACTTGATTGACTTCGTCGTCGTAGCCGACGCCGATGATCACGAAATCGGCTGCGCGCGCGACCTCGGCCGGCGTCTCGGCGGTGGCGGCGCCGGCATCGCGCGCCTTGGCCAGTTGTTTATCGTCGATGTCACAGGCGGTCACCTGATAGCCGTGCTTGACGAGATGCTTGAGCATCGCGAGGCCCATGCGGCCGACGCCGACAATGCCCACGCGCTCCTTCTTTCCGGTTGTCATGGATGTCACCTATGCGCCGTAGGCCTCGTGGTTCTGCCCGCCGACGCGGCTATACCTTCGCCTTGAGCATGGCAGCGAGCGGCTTGCCGGCATCGGCGAGCTCGCTGGCGTCGACCGGCACGCCGCGCTCGATCAACCGCCGCGCCACCGCCACGTCGCGCTGCGCATTGATGCCCAACGCGTGCGCGAGGCGGGTGCCGTCGAGCTCGAACAGCAGCGTGGCGCCCGCGCCGAGCGGCCGGCGCACGTGCGCACTCGGTCGTGCGACGGGCCAGCCCACGCCTTGGATATACATGTCGTGTTGCTCCGACCAGAACGAAGGCGCGACCTTGTAGACGACGTCGCCGCCGGCTGCATTGCGGCCGGCGATCGCGCCGTGCTCCTGGGCATGCCGCCAGTTCTCCAGCCGCACCGGCCCGTGCGGTCCGGGAAAGCGCGTACAGTCGCCGGCCGCGAAGATCGCGGCATCGCTGGTGCGGCCATGGTCGTCGACCACGATGCCGTCTTGCGTGGCGAGACCCGCGGCCTTCGCCAGCCGATCGTCGGGCGCGACGCCGGCGCCGACCACGATGAGGTCAGCCGTGATGGTGTCGCCGCTGCCGATGTCGACGCCGAGCCGGCCATCAGGCAATTCGCGCAGCGCGGAGACGGCGGTGCCGACGCGGATATCGACGCCGCGGATGCGATGGCGTTCGTGGATCAGCTCGGAGATGTCGCCGTTACAGACGCGCGCGAGGATGCGCGGCGCGATCTCGATCACGGTCGTCTTGACGCCGAGCTCCGCGGCGGACGCCGCTACTTCCAACCCGATCAGTCCGCCGCCGATGACGAGGAGCGAGCCGCCTTGATGCAGATGCGCCTTGAGCGCGCGCGCTTCCGCCTCGGTGCGCAGATAGTAAACGCCCTTCTGCCGCGCCGGGAACATCGGCAGCATGCGATTGATCGAGCCGGTGGCGAGCACGAGCGCGTCGTAGCCGATGCGCTCGCCCGCATCGGTCATCACCGCGCGCGCGGCGCGATCGATCGCCTTCACGGGCGTGCCGAGCTTGAGGCGGACGCCGCTTGCGGCAACGCCCTTCGGGCCGGCGATCGGCGCGTCGTGGGGCATCGCCTTTCCCGTGAGCACGGCCTTCGACAGCGGCGGCTTCTCGTACGGCTCTTGCGACTCGTCGCTGAGCAGAACGACGTCGGCGGCAGCGTCCTGCTGCTTGGCGGCGAGCGCCGCCGCGACGCCCGCCGGGCCGCCGCCGACAACGACGATCTTGCGCACGGCATTCATCCGCCGCCTCCGTTCGGTGCGCGCTGCATGGAATTATTGACACGTCCGCGACACTGCGCCTAGATGCCGCGGAACAATGGTCCGCAGAGCGGAACGAGCTCGGGTTCAAGCCTCTGGCGCGCCGATGGCGAGAAGCGGATGGCGAGAAGGAAAGCAGCCGGCAACACCAACGGGCGGGGACGACGCGCGCGGCTGTCCTCGGTCGCGACCGCGATCCGGCTGCTCAAGGCGTTCTCGGAGGACGAGGTCGAAATCGGCATCAGCGCGCTCGCGCGCCGCCTCGGGCTGGCGAAGAGCACCGTTCATCGGCTCGCGGTCACGCTGGTCTCGGAAGGTCTGCTGGAGCAGAACCGGGAGAACGGCAAGTACCAGCTCGGCATCGCGCTTTTTCGGCTCGGCGCGCTGGTGCGCCGGCGTATGAACGTCTCGAACGAAGCGCGGCCCTACCTCTACGATCTCCGCGAAAAGATCAACGAGAGCGTGCATCTCGCGATTCTCGACGAAACCGAGATCATGTATGTCTACAATCTCGAGGGCACGCATGCGCTCCGCATGCGCTCCGATATCGGCGTGCGCAAGCCCGCCTATTGCACGGCCGAAGGGCAGGCGATCCTCGCCTTTCAACCGAATGACGTGGTGGACCGCGTGATCGAGGCTGGCCTCGAGCCGCGCACGCCGAAGACCATCACCAGCGCGGAAAAATTCATCAAAGCGCTCGGCGCCACGCGCCAGCGTGGCTGCGCGATCGAGGACGAGGAGAGCGAAATCGGCATGGTGTGCATCGCCGCGCCGATCCGCGACGACAGCGGCGACGTGGTCGCCGCTGTGGGCATCGCCGGGCCGCTCACGCGGCTGTCGAAAAAATCGATCGCCGCCGTGATGCCGCACGTGATCGCCACGGCAGATCTGGTCTCGGCGCGGCTCGGCTATCGCGGCAGGACGCAAGCATAGCGCCAAGCGGGCCTACGCCCTCAATGCGGCCAGCATTTCCTCGATGTATTCGTCGCCGCTGGCGATGACGAGCATCGACGCGTAGGGTCGTAGCGCCGCCAGCGTCTTCGACAGCTCCTCGTTCGAGCGCTGCTCGCTGCCGATGATCAGCGCCATAGTCATTACTTTGCGCGCGGCGCAGGCTTCGCCGATGACCGCGGCGGCCTGCGCGCTGGTGCCGGCGCTCGACACCATCACCACAAGATCGGCGGCTGCCACTTCCTCGACCAGCGCCTTGGTGCGGCCGGCGAGATCGCTGAGCCAAGCCTGCATCGACCAGCTCTCGCCGCTGCGCGCTGCCCCCTCGAACTTGATGGAGGTGAAAAACGTCGCGCGCTGCCATCCCTGTTGCGCCACGCGTTTGACCACGCGCTCGCTCGCCGCATCGAGCGCGACGACCTTGACCACGCGCGGCTTGGAATTGGGATAATCGATCCGGAACCGCGCTTCGGCGGCCGAGCTCATGCGGGTGCTTTCGCTGTCCATGATCGCATCCTCTCCCGCACGCAACCTTTTCGCTCGACGGCGCTTGGCTCTCCCGCTCGGGCTTTAGAAGTGGCATCTTCGCCCACCCGGCGTCAACGCGGAATGATTGGGAAACGTGAAAGGATCGCCGCAATGGAAGTTCTCTGCACCAACGGCGTGAAGTCGGTGATGCTCGATCTCATACCCGCGTTCGAGCGCACGAGCGGGACGAAAATCGTGGTCACCTGGGGCTCCACGAACGGTCTGCTGAAGGATCTCGAAGGCGGCGCCGGCGGCGACCTCGCCATCCTGACCGCCGAGGCGATCGACGACCTCACCGGGCATGGCAAGGTGGTCGCCGGTAGCCGCGTCGACCTCGCCCGCTCCGGCATTGGCGTCGCGGTGCGCAAGGGCGCGAAGCGGCCCGACCTCGGTTCGCCCGAGGCGTTGAAACGCGCGCTGCTTGCGGCCAAGTCGGTCGCCCACTCCAAGACCGGCATGAGCGGCATCTATTTTCCCACCGTGTTGGCGCGTCTCGGCATCGCCGAGGTGATGAAAGCGAAGATCGTGATCCCGGATCCCGGGACTCCGATCGGCGAGGTGGTCGCCAAGGGCGACGCCGAGATCGGCATCCAGCAGATCAGCGAGCTTCTTCCGGTCGCCGGCATCGAGATCGTCGGCCCGCTGCCCGCAGCGCTGCAGAAGATCACGACCTTCTCGGCGGGCGTGCTCACGGCGGCGAAAGCGCCGGACGTCGCCGCGGCGCTGGTAAAGTTCGTGGTGGCCGAGTCGCCGCGCCTGCTCAAACAGAAGGGTCTGGAACCGGCGTGACGTTCTTTCTTCGCCCTGCTTCGCAGGGAGAACGGCCAATCATCTGTGCTGCGTGACGGTATCCACCAGCGCGAGCCGCCCCTTCTTGACCTCGGCGAGTGCGCGCAACAGCGCGGGCCGGATGTCCTGCGGCTTGTCGATCGGTCCTTCGCCGTAGCAGCCCATGGCGCGGGCAAGCGCGCCGAAGTCCGGCTCCGGAGCGAACAAATCCATGCCGATATGGGCCTTGGCCTCGTCGGTGCCGCGCAGCTTGGCCATGCGGATCTGGTGCTCCCAGTCGTTGTAATAGGCGCGGTTGTTGTGCATGACCACGAGCATCGGAATTTCATATTTTGCCGCAACCCAAAGCGCCCCGGCGTCGAACATCAGATCGCCATCGGGCTGGATGTCGACCACGACGCGTCCGGTGCCCTTGTGCGCGAGCGCCACGCCGAGCGAGATGCCGATCTGGGTCGAGGTGCCGAGCTCGACGCCGGGATGGCGGTAGGGCTTGTCGAAATCCCACAGCTTGCGCACCTGCTGCTTGAGCGTGTTCGCGGACAGCACCCAGTCCTCGTTCTTGATCACCTCCCAGACTTCGAGCGCGAGCCGTGAGAAGGTGATCGGCGACGCGTCCCAGTTGTGGTGCGCATCTTCCTGCCATTTTGCCCACACCTCGTCGTGGCGCTTGCCGATCGCGGCGCGGCGCTCGGCGACGCGGGCTTTGAGCTTGCCGTCGCCCGCGATGCGCTCCTTGCAGATGCGGGTGAGCGCCGGAATGGCGAGCGCGGTGTCGCCCAGCGCCCGGATCGAGCAGGGCTGCATGCGGCAATAGTCGAAAGCCCATTTGCTGATATTGATCTCGCCGAAGCCGATCTCGACGAAGTCGCATGACGCCGGCGTGATTGGCTCGCGCGTGCGCATGGCGCTGTTGAGCTCGGTGAGCTGTTTCTCCCAGTCGTTGACGTCGAGACCCACGACCAGATCGGTGCGCCGAAGCGATGCCGGGTCCATGCTCAGGCATAGCGGGTGCTTGTTGGGAAAATTAAGCGCGTTGTTGACGTCCCATACCGCCGCGCCGACGGTCTCGGCCAACTCCACCATGCTTTCGAAGCCGCCGGCGCGGCGGCCGGCATATTCGGCGAGCAGCATGGGATGATCGGCCGCGATGATTTTGTCCGCGATCGCCGCGATCGCTTTGGGATCGGACGCCATCGGCGCGGGTGTCGCGGCCGCACCGGCGGGGGGCAACGGCACCTTGCGGGTCAGCGGCTCCTCCTGAAGCGCGGCGTCGTAGCACATATAGACCGGGCCTTGCGGCTCGGTGGTCATGATCGAATAGGCGCGTGCGAAGCTTTCCGGCACGCCCTCGATCGAGGTCGGCTGATAATCCCACTTGACATAGTCGCGCACGGCGTTGCCCTGAACGAGCGCCGAATGCGTCCAGTCGATGTGCGGGCGGCGCTTGCCTTCATCCATCGGGCCGGTCGCGCCGATGATGAAGATCGGCACCCGGTCGATATAGGCGTAGTAGATCGCCATGCAGGCGTGCAGCAGCCCGACGAGATCGTGCAGGATCACCGCCATCGGCTTGCCGGTCGCCTTGGCATAGCCGTGCGCGATCTGCACCGCGATCTCTTCGTGCTGGCACAGCATCATCGGCGGCTCGTTGCCGCCGTAGTTGACCAGCGAATCGTGCAGGCCGCGAAAGCTTGCGCCGGGATTGAGCGTGATATGCGGAAAGCCGTAGCGCTTGATCAGGTCGACGATCACATCGGATTGCCAGCCGCGATAGTTCGCTCTCGCGGACTGCCCTCGCCCACGCTGTTCCTGCACCGGGGCGCTCTTGCGATCATTCATGCGGCATTGTGCCCATCATGCAAGTGCGGGAACGAGCCGAGGCGATCAAGCTCGCGCACAATTTAATGCCGGATGAATTGCGCCGCTTTGTCGGCGAGCGGCTTTGGCGTCTGGTAGAGCTCTTTCACCAACTTCTCCACCTCTGCGCCGTCGACCGGGTTGATCTCCAGCTGCGACTTCTCGGCGTCGGCGAGAAATTCATTATCTTTCATCGTGTCCATGAAGGCTTTGCGCAGCGCCTCGGCGCGCTCCTTCGGCACGTCGGGCGGCGCGAGATAAGGCCGGCCCATCACCTGGCGCGCGAAGATCAGCTTGAACATCTGCTGCTGGTCCTCGGTCTTGGCAAAATCCATGACGAGCGGAACGTCGGGCAAATCGGGATGTTTGTTGAGCGACAATTGCACCAGGACGGTGATCGACTTGTCCTCGATCCAGCGCTTGTGCGTCGAGAGCACGCTCGACCAGGACCAGCCGCAACGTCCCTTGACCTCGCCCCGTTCCATCGCGAGCGTGACATCGTTGCCGCCGGGATAGCCGGTGACGATTCTGAATTTGGTGCCCAGCACGCCATTGAGGATGCGCGGAAACTGATCGGTGTCGGCCGCCTGACCGGTCCCGCCGACGATGAGCTCCCTGCTCAGGGTGTCTTCGAAGTCGGTGATGCCGCTCGTCTTCCAGGCGACGCACACGCTGACCTCGTTGTTGGCGCTGCCGACCCAGGTGAACTTGTCGGCTCGAAACTGCGCGCCCTTGGAGCCGAGCAGCGGATCGAACGCGGTGCCACGGCCGATGGTGGCCAGCACGGTGCCGTCCTTGGCACCGACATTGTAGAGCCAGTTGGCGAGGCGGAGGCTTCCGGCGCCCTCCATGTTCTTGGCAATGATGGTCGGGCTGCCCGGGATGTGCTTGCTGAGATGACGGGCCAGCACGCGTGCATACAGGTCGTAGGCGCCGCCCACGCTGTAGCCGATATAAAGCTCGACGTTGCGGCCCTTGTAGAATTCCGCCGGGGACTGCGCATATGCCGCCGGCTGCGCCAGCGACATCGGCGCAAATGTGAGGAGCAGGGCGGCGACGCGCCAAGCCCAAGTGCCAACACGCATCGACCGAACTCCTCGGACGTCAACGGGCCGACTTTTGGCCGGGTTCGAACCCCGGCGCGTTCTCCACCTGATCGAACCAGTCGTAACCCATCTCCTTGACCATCCGGTTGCCCATCATGATGAGCCGCGCCTCGGCGGTCGCGAAGTGCTGATGGGTGGTGAAGGGTGGGATGTAGATGTAGTCGCCTTCTTTCCACTCGAACTTCTTCGGCACCTCGGCCCATTCCCATTTGAAGGCATCGAGGCAGTCGAACTTCATGTCCCAATGCAGGTCGTAGCCTGAGCCTTCGACCACGAAGATGACCTCTTCCCACATGTGCCGGTGCTTGCCGGAACGCTCGCCGGCCTTGAGGAACTGCATATAGGCCTCGACGCAGCATTCGCGCGTATTCAGGCGATGGTGCACGAGATGCTTGATCAAGCCGTCGGCGGAACGCTCCCACGGCATGTCTTCGGCTTTGACCACGTTAGGGCGCGTTTCGTACTGCTTGCGGAAATTCTGCGAAGCCGCGACGTCGTCGGCGTGGAAGGTGCAGCTGGCGGAGCCGGACAGCGCCGGACCTTTGTCCTCGAAAGGCATCTTCACGCTCCTCAAATGTCGGCCGGTGGTTTGTAGGAGTCCTGGCCAGGCGGCAATTTGTCGGGCGGCCATTCCACGATCTTTTGGAACAGGAGATGCATGAACAGGAACAGCGGCTTGGCCTTGAACACCAGGAGAATTGCTTCGTTCTCGGGATCATCGTTGAAGTGCTGATGGACGCAACCGTTCTCGACGATCATCACGTCGCCGGCCTTCCAGGGGATATGGCGGCCGTCGTGCACGTCATGGCCGCGGCCCTTGAGCACGTAGAACACCGCGCTGTTGAGGTGGCCGTGCTTCTGCCCGTAAGCCCCCGGCGCGTAGGCCTCGATATGCGATTCCATCGATTGGATGATGGTGGTCGCTTGCGGGCTGATCACGCTTTTGCCGAATTGGCCCGGGCCGCCCTTCCACGGCACGTCGCGGGACGAATAGACCCGCTTCTCCTCGAGCAACGCCTTGTAGAGGTGGCTGTAGGTGCCTTCCAGCGCGCGCACGAAGGTGCGCTTCTTGGCCCAGCGCTCCCACCTTTCGTGCTTCTTCTCCTCGGCAAACTCCTCGGGCTGGTTGTGACCAATGCCCGGCCGTACCTGATCGTACATGCCCGTCACCGCGGACCTCCCTTCGAATCGGCCGCGCTTGCGCGATCCGTGCCGCCCGTCGTTGCAAGCGAGCTGTGATGGAACCGTGTGCGCTGTCATTACGGGATAACGGGGAGACGCGCAACGCTCGCCCGCGCCCGCGTTTCGCCATGCGGAACATGCCGCGAAAGCCGGGCGGGCAGGCAACGCACGTCTACGCAAAAGCGATGCGCGCCCCAGCCCCGCCGAAGGATTCGCCCGCCGGCCGAAGCTCCACAATGCGCGATACCGCCGGCGGCGGTCACGTCAAGGAGCGATGGGTGATGGGGAGATCGTACGGGGGGCGATCGGAGAGAAGGCGCGTGGCCTACTCGACCGCATAAAACGAGGTGGCGCTGCGTTGTTTGAGATCGCCGAAGGTGAGGACGCGGGCGCGAAGTTGCGCGAGTGTCCCGTTATCAGTCAATGCAAGACCGCACACTTTCTCGGCTGCTTCTTTTTCGCTGTTGGCTTCGATTTTGCGCCAGTTGTGCTCGGGACTCCACTGGCCGTCGGGCCAATGTTGCACCTGGTAGGTTCGCCTTGTTTGCATCGTGTTCCCCCGATGTTTCGTGCGAGGGCCGGGTACAAA
>Ga0209240_1000176_pt1 | contig 25824 bp, 24 predicted proteins | sample GraSoi_2013_80cm_FD_185828 | JGI IMG/M metagenome (GOLD analysis project Ga0209240, IMG submission 185828) | Grasslands soil microbial communities from the Angelo Coastal Reserve, California, USA - Sample 9_17_2013_80cm (SPAdes) (version 2) | ecosystem: Environmental > Terrestrial > Soil >...
CGTCTTCAAGGCAAGAGGCGCGATTTCCTTCTTCCTGAACCATCAGCCTTTTTCTGGCCGGCTGAAGGTAGCGAGGGGCGTGCTGGCGAAGGTTCTACTTCTGGCTCTGAACTCAGTTTTTGTTAGCCGCGTTGCTGAAGAGCTGGACTTAGATTCAGACCGCATCGAATTCGTTGAGCATCAAGGAAGTACCGACCCTACCCTTCATCACATTGGTATGGCATTGCGGGCCGGAGTCCAGACTGGTGTAGCTCTTGACCCCATGTATGGGGAGGCACTATCAACAGCGCTTGTTGTTCACCTTCTACGCGAACATGGCGGGGCAGTGCTAGGTCCGAGAAGGCAGTCTGACGGGCTGCCGCGCGATAAGCTGGTGCGCGCTGTCGAATATATTCAAGATCGACTGGATACAGATTTGACTGTTTCCGGGATTGCTCAGGCGGTCTACATGAGTCCCTATCACTTCACCAGGCTGTTCAAAGAGTCTACGGGCCAGACGCCTCACCAGTATGTCGTCGATGCCAGGGTGAAAAAAGCGAAGGAACTTCTGACCACAGGCAAGTTCACGATCAGCGAAGTTGCCCACCATGTAGGTTTCGTCGATCAGAGCCATCTCACCTGCCATTTCAAAAGAGTTTTCGGCTTACCTCCGAAGAGGCTACTGAACAGTAGAAGCTCACAGATTGTGGTCTGAGCTTGGCTGCTGCTTCTTGGACGCTCGGCCAAAAATCTTCATGATTACAGAAAAAAACACTGGGGTAAGAAATATTCCAAGAGGGGGGTGACGGTCACCGAAGCCATAAATCGAGGGAACTTTAAGGAATGATATCGGGCTCTCATCTGCTCCGCGCCAACTTGGCGCCGCCTGCGGATGGTCCAAAGACAAACGGGTTATCAACGTCTATCAAAGTGCCGGGAACGCCCAGATGCAGACATGCGTCAGTCGGCTGGTAGCACGAACTTACTTTTCAACCAAGGAATGCTGACAATGAGCGAAGCTAAAATCGCAACGACATAAACGAAGACTGGCGAGAGCCGGCCAAGTCCCCCGGCGACAATGGTGTAGAAGATCAGTACGCCATAAGCGCCTTCCAGTATGCGCCGGAGTACCGCTCGGGCTGCATCGCTCCCTTGTTGATGGTGAACAAAAGCACAGAGGGGCCATGCGAGAACCGGAATAGGCGAAAGCAACCCACTCCATTGCGAGCCCAGAATGGATGCGGAAAGAGTAATCAAAAGAACCATCGCCGTTGCGGAGAAAACACGTGCTGGCAAGTCCCATCGAGGATAATGGATCCGAAATTTCGCCGGTAGTTTGTTTGGCAGGCGGATTAGACCAAGCGAGATCGCCAGAACTCCGATGATCCAAGTCGGCCAGAAAGGTAAGGCGAGCCTCTGTAAGAAATACAAAGAAGCGAGAAAAACACCAAGACCGGAAAGGGCGCAGGCAGGCATTTGGAAACGCCGAGCAAGCTGACCATAGACGATGGAAAAGATCGCAACTGGTGTGAGACTGAGTAGTGAGCTGGAGGCAGCAGTAGCGGCAAATTTTGGTCCCTGCTCAACCCAAAGGTAAATTGAGATAGGTCCCGAAGTGAGCGGCAATCCGGCGAGAAGTCCACCGATCCCTGGTCCCCATCGACGTGCCGACCACGAAACGGCGACCATCAAGACAGGGGTTTGCAAGAGTTTAATTAGCAGCAGCTGCACGTATTCGAAAATTTCCGACCTAGACTAAGACTGTAACCACTTTTTTGCCATCGAGTAGGGTCGCTCCAATGTTTGAACCCTAGCCAGGAGTTCTTTTAGAGCGGACATCGGTTGGCCTTCTTGTTCTCCGACTTTCACACAGTCATTGAGCAGCTCGATGTCCTGCGCCCTAACCTTGCTTCCATGATGAAACCTGTTGAATGCGGCGAAATCCAGCGGAAGGGCAGCCTGTTCCATCGAACTCCAAATCTCTAGAAGTCCGTCTGCGGTCGTGGAAGCCTGAGCGGCCTTGCCCGCGAGGCCATGCTCCTCAAAGCCCTGGATCTCCTGCACTGATCGAACCGTCAAATCCCATAATTCTTTGTTGTTGTCCAGATCCCTCGCATGTGGCCATCCGAGTAGCTCGCAGGCCGCGAAGACCGGAAACATGAACTTCGTCATTATGGCGAATTCCTGCCGCTTCATAATCTGGCAAGAGGATACCCCGGACGCATTGTAAATCGCGGCAAACCGCCGCGCCGCTTCGGGGAAGCGATCGTCTAGTAGGAAGCTGGCACTGTGGATGTGACGATACGCAACATCCGCTTTCGACAACAGAACCGGATCGGTTGGGGCGTGCACGGGCAATTCGAAGTTAGTAACCTGGTGGCACAGCACACCCAGCGCGCCATTCAGGATGCGGTGCGCTGGAAGTGCCATCGTGCGAAGATAATAGTCGTGGAGACCAACACCGATTCCGCCGATGATAACCTCAGTCGAAGAGTCTCGGATTGCGTCACCGATGGATTTGAGGAGGGCTCTTCCCTCAAGCTTGCGCGTGGTGAATCCATCCAGGGTGACGATCACATAGTCATAGGATGAGCGCGATATCTCCGCGACGTCCGATATGAGAGTATAATCAGCGAATGTCTTCGGAGTGGCTTCGTCATATGAATACAGAACCCGCGAACGGGACATCTCTAGTACCCTCGAAGGCCGAACCAGGAAAGAGACGGCCGCTCCCGCAAGCTGCAGATGATAGCCGGCGCTCAAACCCATGGCTCCCGCGCCGCCGATCAGGATTTGTGGTGTTTGTGGTTCGTTGCTCATCAAGATAGATCCATTTGATCATTTATACCGATTGGTATTAATAATTTCAGGCGAGATAGGTGTTTTAGTGTTGTGATGTAGCAAACATATCAGGCTCTATCCGCCCAATCTTTGGTAGCTTGGCACACGAGAATTAGCTTTCAGATTCCGATTCGGCCACTATGAGCAATGTTTGATCTTCAATAATAATTCGCTGCCGATCCTCAGTGACATTCACCTCAGGCTTAAGCTCGTTAGCTTCTCGCTAAGAACCCAAAGAGCTTCGGCCGCTTTTTTATCAACCGCCCAAGGGCGCACGCCGCTGCTTAGCTTGCTATCTGCAGGGAGCAGCGGCGCGATATCGCAGTCTTCGCAGTAAACCCCACCTTTACTATTCAATTGCGGAGTCACGGCACACCAAACTGTAGTTGCCGCGCCTTGCTCGGTATTCTTTAGCCAGTCCGGAGCCTTGAGGACACCATTTTCTCGATAGACACCGAATGCTTTAAAATCCTCGTCCGTCAGGTAGCGAGCAAGATCGGTCAGGATTCCGCCCGGATGCACCGCGAAGGCACGAATACCATGCTTTTCACCCCGCTTATCAAGCTCCACTGCAAATAGTGAATTTGCGCTCTTAGATTGCCCGTAAGCGGCCCATTTGTCATAGGGTCTCTGATTGAAATTCGGGTCGCTGAAATCAACTCCACTAACGCGATGACCGAGGGAAGAAAGGGCCACGACTCGCGCATTACCAGATTTCTTAAGCAATTCCCACACGCTCACCGCAAGCTGAAAATGTCCTAAGTGATTAGTGGCAAATTGCATTTCATAGCCGCGGTCGTCACGCATCAGCGGCGTTGCCATAATGCCGGCATTGTTGATGAGAAGATCGAGCGCACGATTTGAGTCTATAAATTCGCGGGCGAATCGATCGATGGAAGTCGGACTCGCGAGATCCAACTGAACCGCTTTAACGTTCTTCATTTCTGCAACGGCCATTTGAGCTTTCTGAGGATCGCGAGAGCCTATAACAACGGCGGCTCCTGCGTCAGAAAGAACCCGTGTCGTCTCAAGCCCGAGGCCGGCATGACCACCGGTTACAATTGCGATCTTGCCTCGAAGATCGTGGCCGGCAAGTGCTTCGTCAGCGGTCGTCCTTGGTCCAAACCCTGATATTAACGGCCTCTGCTCAGTTATCATATTCATTTCTAGTGTAGACAAACTAAGGATTAGCCCGCTGCGGAAACATTGTGATTCCGTATGCAGGCGCAAGAGCTAGAATCTTTTCGATTTCTTCCTGAGTAGGAGCAGTCGGCATCACGATTTGTTAAATACTTCCTCTAGCTTATCGTAAAGTGGGGTCGATTAATGACTCACAGCGGAACCCTTATTGCTGTCTCACTAGGGGGTGCGGTATACGAGCGTGTCAGGAGGATGGCCACACTTCGCAGCCACCAGCGCGAGCTCTGCCGCTTCCAGAAATGGTTCACAGTCCTCACAAATCCGACCGCCCAAATTCGAATCCCAGGATGAGAGTTCTCCTTGGGTGTGACATAAGGCACAATGGCCAGAAGCTTTTTTGAGTAACCGTCTAATCGATAAGCTCATTTTGACATCCGTGGTTTTCGGGATGCAGGTGCTTTTGTGTGCGACCCGATCAATTGAATTTGCCTTGTGGCGGCAATATTCATTGAGAAAATTGTGAGTCTCTTGGAGCTTTGCGCAGTTTTTTGAGTAGAAAACAACGTTTTTGGAGCTCGAGGGACTGGTTGTCTAGACTAATGAGCTGTTAAGTTAAAGCAACGATTACGACAGTTCGGACAAAGAACCGCCTGGTCCCTAAGCTTGGATGTCAGTCTTTTTTGACTTCGTTTGAGGTAAGCGGTAGCGAAGTCTACTTGGCGCAAAGCTGGCAACGAACATTTCACGCCGATTCACGATGGGGTGAAGAAATTACCATGAAATATCCGCACAGTATTCCTCTCTGGCGCACAAATGAAGAGCTCTTGTCTGGCAATGCCCCTTCTCGAATCGTTCTCTCGAGCTTTGGCACAAAGTGGAACGATGTCGTGGTAGAACAGCATCACTTTCCCTGCAGTGAAATGGCCGATCTAATGTACAAGCAGCATGTGATTGTTATCAATCTTGGCCACTCCATGACATGCGAATACAAGAAAGAGGGGCAGTTTCGGCGCTTCTTCAAGACAAGAGGCGCGATTTCCTTCTTCCCGAGCCGTCAGCCCTTTTTTCTGCGATCGAAACTAGAGAGGGGCGTGTTTGCGAATGTTCTCTTTCTGGCTCTGGACCCAGTTTTCGTGAGCCGCGTTGCTGAGAGGCTGGAGTTCGATACAGATCGCATTGAACTAATTGAGCAGCGACGAAGTGCCGACCCTACACTTCACTACATTGCTATGGCATTGCGAGCCGGAGTCCAAAGCGGCGATGCCCTTGACCGGATGTATGGGGAGGGACTATCAACCGCGCTCGCCGCTCATTTGCTACGCGAATATGGCGCGGCAACACTAAAGCCGAAAATAGGCAATGGCGGATTAACGCGTGAAAAGCTGGTGCGTGCTGTCGAATATATTCAAAATCAACTGGATACAGAGTTAACCGTTTCCGGGATTGCTCATGCGGTTGGCATGAGTCCCAATTATTTCGGCAAACTGTTTAAAGAGTCTACTGGCCAGGCGCCTCACCAGTATGTCGTCGAGGCCAGGGTGAAAAAGGCGAAGGAACTCTTGACAACAGGCAAGTTCAACATCAGCGAAGCTGCGCACCAGGTCGGTTTCGTCGATCAGAGCCATCTCACCCGTCATTTCAAAAGAGTTTTCGGCTTACCTCCGAAGAGGTTGCTGCGTTGCAGAAGGCCAGAGATTGTGGTCTAAGCGGTCTATGCTGCTGCTCAGATGCGCCTTTCGTTCGGAACGATGAGATATTTCTCTCCGGTTGCTAGGCGGCTGTAGGCAGCGATGACGTCGGGCGACAGGGCCTCGGTCAACGATATCTCGGCTGTATAGTGGCTCGCAAAGGTCGTCGTCAGTTCGGCAGCAACGCGGTCGCGCAATCTCTTTGCTGCGTCCGGGCCGATCTTTTGATAGAACCAGGTCATCAGCCACCCGCCGATACCCCAGGCCGTTCCGATGTTGCCCTCAATGACCTTAGGTCCGGGATTGAGCAAACCATAAATGTAGACCTGTTTGTGTACCGGCGAGCCATAGCGGCTGTAGGACGTTGACCCGGCGTTTGCGACTTCCTCCATGGCAGCCAGGATAGTGGCCGCCATGGTACCGCCCCCGATCGCGTCGAAGGCGAGCGTGGCTCCGGTCTCGGCCAGCGCGGCAATGAGCGCAGGTCGGAAGTCAGGTGACGTGCTGTCGACCACATGTCTGGCGCCCTTCTTCCGAAGCAGGTTGGCTTGCGCTTGGCTGCGCACGATGTTCACGAGCGGAATGCTATCCGCGAGGCAGACCCGATTGAGCATCTGACCGACGTTGGACGCTGCCGCCGTGTGGACGAGCGCCTTGTGGCCTTCGCGTCGCATCGTTTCCACCATGCCGAGCACCGTCAACGGATTGATGAAGGCTGACGCGCCATCGCGTGGCGATGCGCCCTCCGGCAGCACAAGGCAGTCCCGAGCCTTTAGCACCCGGTATTGCGCGTACATGCCCTGGCCGCCGCCGCGTGCCGCGACCGTGCGCCCGATCAGCGACTGCCCGTCGGAGCCCGCTTTGATCACGACGCCTGCGCCTTCATTGCCGACCGGCAGCGCCACATCCAGCCGCGATTTCTGGCTCACTAGCCGCTCCGGGAGAATCTTCCCTATGGCGCGGGGACGCTCGCTCGTTCCGGCCTGACGGATTGCTGACGGATCGGCCGGGCCGAGCAGCAGGATAATATCGGAGGGATTGAGCGGCGCCGCCTCGATACGGATGACCAGTTCGTCAGGCGCCGGTTCCGGCACCACTACTTCTTCGAGGAAAAGTTCCAGTGTGCCATCGGAGGAGATCTTGGAGCGGAGCTCAAGACCGGATCTGTTTTGTGCCATGGTGATGTTCTTGGTTGGTAACTTATAATCGACTCTTAGGATTTCTACAGCCCGGCTTCGTTGCCACCCGCCAACGCTGATCCCATCGCCGCGGATGTCTCAAACGAAATTGCGAACGCAACTTCGAAACCGTCCGGAGTTCGCAAGGCAAGGATTCGACAATTCTGATCTTTGGCCAACTCTAAGGACCAGTTTCCAACAGAGAAAACGTAACGGGCCTGGGCGTCGCGTGCTTGCATTTTCAACGCGGCGGACAGGAGCCGGGGTATCGTCATGACAATTGATGCAGCTTGATCGAACGGCATCTCGATCGACACCGGTTCACCTGCTTGCCCCACAAAGCCTAAGCCAATTGTCCTTCCGTCCTCGATTACACTGCAGGTTGTAAGTTGGCTGATCACAATCCTATGAAGCGCATTATGCTCTTGGTCAAATGTTGCTTCTTTCTTTGAATCCGCCGCAAGTTCTACCCGGTCGTCTGGTTTGGAGGCTGCCGAAGCACTATTGAGAACGGTATTGGGTATGTTCATTGAATGTCGCATCAGGTGGGATTTTAGTGTCGCGCGCGACGACTAACCGAAATCGACGCCAGTTCTGGTTTAGGAACGTTGCGCAACCAGGTCTGCGAGACTCGTCCACTTAAGATCGGGATAACGATCGTTATCGTTGGGCGTGTGGTGTATGCTGAACATGCTCAGCATGTATTGACCTACTTGCCATAGGGGATAAAGCTCGTTCTCGCCCTCAGGGTGCGCCGCTCGTTCGCTTTTATTTTGAGCGCGCAGATCCTCCAGACCTCCTAGACGCACCAATTGAAAAGGCGTCTTCATCACTTCGGCCGTGAATTTCGCAAGCTCGCGCGGGGTTACGCTGAAGCTGGCGATTCGCAGGGCGCGGGGGGCGCTTTGGTCAAGGGCAGCCGCGGCCGTGTACGCCGCTACGTCGTTCATCGTGGTGAAGCCGATCCGCCAGTCGGGGTCCTCCCAGTAGCCGACCATCTTCTTTTTAAAATCAAACAAGGGAACGTGACTATACATCGTCAGGACTTCGCCAAATGGACCATTGAAGATCGATGTCGACGCGATCGGAGCGGCGTCGAGCCGCTGGTGAAACTCACGGCGCAGATCCAAGTTACGATTTTCCCCGGCTGGCTGCATTGGAAAATCCATGGAATAATCAGAGGGAATGAAGCGCGGGATACGAGCTGCCAGCGCTGCCTCCAACAGGATGGATTGTGTATCGACAATTACGTCCCGCAGACCTGCTAGCGCGGACACGACACAAGCCGCTCCGTCGCACGCTTTCGCGAGGTCAGAGACACTCGCTATATCAACTATCCTGATCTTCACTCGGAGACTTTCCAACGCCTTTACTTTGTCGGCCCGGGCTCCTATTCGCCCCAGGGCCACCACATCCGCTCCGCGCTTAGACAAGGCGTGCGCGATACGTGTACCAAGATCTCCGGTTGCTCCCGCTAATACGATTTTTTCTGCCATAATGTGTAGTTAGTTATAGTTAATTTTGTGTTAGTAATTCGCTAACCGTACAACGCTGAGGAGCGACCGAATAATGCCGAGTTAGGATTGCGGTGATACGCAATCTGTATCACGTTGTGAGATGCTGGAGGAAATCCGTTCGTTTCTAGCCGTGATCGAAGAAGGTAGTCTCCGTCGAGCCGCAGCGCGGCTGCACACCTCGCAGCCAGCCTTGTCGCGCCAGATGCAAGCCCTGGAACGCGAATTAGGAGGCCGACTATTGGAGCGCCTGTCAACGGGTGTCAGGCCAACAGCTGGTGGCCAGGCGTTAGTTGAGAGAATGAGCGCGGTGTTAGCGTCCTACGACGTGGCCATGAACGATACGCGGCGCGCTCTTCGCGGGGAGACGGATCAAGTGCGAATTGCTTACCTCGCCACGGCTCCCCAGCAGTACCTTCGCGGACTGTTGAGGAAGGTGCGGCGGAGTTATCCGGAAACGGATTTGAAGCTGGTGAACTTATCCCCGGGCGAGCAAATAGCCGCTCTTCGCGCGGGAGAGATTGATATCGGCATCACGAGTGACAACGGCGAGCTGTTAGGCCGCGAATTTTATACCCGAACACTGGCAGAGATGGGTAGTTCCGTTGCGCTTTCGGAGCAGCACCGGCTGGCGACCCGGGATCAAGTCCGATTGTCCGATTTGAAGGGCGAATTCTTTCTCGGCTGGGGCGCTGAACAGGTGCCCGGCTGGGAACGACAGGTCGAGGAGTATTGCAAAAAATTCGGAAAGTTCCGCCCGAAATTTCACGGCGAAGCGAAAAGCCTTGCCCATGCCTTCGAATTGGTCGCTAACGAAAACACGGTTCTTTTGTTGTTGGCCTCGGCCAAACATCTTTCTCCGGCTGGTATCGTCATTTTACCTCTAGCAGACGCGGGCGTGACTTGGAAGATTACGGCCGCTTGGCGGCGAGGTAAAGCAGGTGGTGCACTGAAGGCGTTGCTGGACGCCCTGTTAACGCTAACTGCTAATTGCTAACGACTGCCAGAATCAGGGAATCACAAGCTCGATCAAGAACGGTCCCTCACGCTGGTTGCTCACGGCCAGCAGATCTGCCAGCTCTTCTAAGGTTTCGGCGCGGGCCCCTTCCACACCCAGCGCCTCGGCCAGGCGGATCCAATCGAGCGCTGGATTCCCGAGGTCGAACAGATCGAGTGCAGTGCGACCGGGATTGGCGCCAACATTGGCCAGCTCCAGTTCTAAGATGGCATACTTACGATTAGACAGAATTACTGTGGTCACATTGAGCCTCTCGCGTGCCTGCGTCCAAAGCGCCTGAATCGTGTACAGCGCCGAGCCGTCGCCTTCGAAGTTGATGACCCGGCGACCTGGGGCGGCAACGGCAGCGCCGGTCGCAAGCGGCAATCCCCCGCCGATTGCCCCGCCAGTGACTTGTAACCATTCATGTGGTGCGGCGTCTTTCGTGCCGGGATAAAAGGCGAACCCGAAGCTGATACTCTCATCCACGATGACCGCATTTTCCGGAATGAGCGCAGCCAGGGTCTGCGCGACTGCGGCAGAGGTCACTGGGCCATGGGCAGGCTCAGGGCGGTTCGCTGGCTGCACGGGAACGGGTGGAGCAGCCAACTCCTCAGCTAGTGCTGCCAGCGCTCCAACCACATCCTCTTCTGGCCGGGCCAGCACATGAACAATCGACCCATCCGGCTTCATGAGGCTCGGTTTGTCCGGGTAAGCAAAAAACCCGGCCGGCTCTTGCGCGCCAACCAAAATGAGGTGGCGAATGCCGGCGAGCGCAGCAACGGCTTGGTCGATCCGATAAGGCAGGAGCGCAATCGGATGGCGGCCCCGCCCGCGCTGGATCAAGCGATTAAAGGTTGGCGCGAAAAGCTTGGCGCCAGTCGCCGATGCAATACTATGAGCGTCAGCCAGCGCGTTCGCCTCCAACCCGGCACCGGCTATCATCAAGATTGCTGGTTCACCGGTGCGTAACACGCGTGCAATGGCCGTGATGGTGGCAGGCGCTACTGGTAATGGTGAAGCCACGGGGAGGGGCCTGGCCGGCACACCGCCCTGATTCCACGACACGTTGGATGGTAGGATCAACGTCGCTATGCCACAGGCATCTCGTGCCGCTTGGACAGCTGCGGCGGCGTCGAGGCCGACCGACTCCGCGGAGCGCGCCGTCTGCGTCCATACTGAGACCGGGCGCGCCCAGCCTTCAATGTCGGAAGTAAGTGGAGCATCGAAGCCACGATGATAGGTCGCTTGATCGCCGATGATGTTCACGAGCGGAACGCGTGCGCGTTGTGCGTTGTGGAGATTAGCGAGACCGTTGGCCAGACCCGGTCCGCAATGGAGTAAAGTTGCGGCTGGCCTCCCAGTCAGGCGCGCATAGCCGTCCGCAGCCCCCGTCGCAACCCCCTCAAAAAGAGCGAGTACACAGCGTATACCAGGGACCCGGTCAAGCGCGGCGACGAAATGCATCTCGCTGGTCCCTGGATTAGTGAAACAGTGATCGACTCCACTCCCGACCAGCGTGTGCACCAAGCTTTCGGCGCCGCTAATGGAGCGTTCGTCCGTCATTGTCGGATTTCGCGAGCGCTCCGGCCGGACAGTCGCCTTGCCCGGGTGATGACTATAATCGCGCATTTTATTGATCAGTTAGTTTGCGTACTGGTACGCCAAGAGCGGAGCTATATTGCTCCCTCAACTTTACAGCTCGGACGCAGATTGCCTCGCGCCGTAGTTGTAAGAAATAGAGAGCACTGCCTCGGTAGCCATCTGTTATTTGTTTCAGTTGCCGCAATCATTGTCTTAATGATTTGGCCTGCCGCAATCGATTTAGCTGTGAACTGCAGGCCTTCCTACCCTTTTTGCCTGCTCAAGATTCCGAGTATCTCACCGCCTTTATCAGCCGGAAACTCTTTCATCAAGCCGACTAGAAGCGTATCTAAGTTCAGAACTTCCTTAAAGCTCAGTCCGTAGCGAGGCTTCAGTTGTGGAGAAATTGAAGGATTGACTTGTTAAATGTTGTGGGGTCCTGCCAAGGAGCAAAGTGGCTCACGTTGGGAAGGATGATTAGCTTTGCGCCAGGAATTGTGGCTGCAAGATAGTCTGTGTGAGCGCGAATAATGAATTCTTCATGATCGCCCTCGGCGATGGCGATCGTAGACACTTTGATAGCAGCGAGTTCTTTCGTTAGGTAGTTAGGCTCTTTCTTCTGCATCGCTTCGAGTGCTTGGTGAAGAGTGTTGAACCCGTCGGGGGTGGGCGAGATGCGAGCATAATCTTTCGCCAACTTTGCTGCCGCTTCAGAAAGGATGGGCGAAGTGAAAGTGCCTGGTACGATAGCATCAGTATTCATGTTCGCGCCAAAAGCGTAAACGCGGTTGACTCGTTCTGGATTCTTCATTGCCAGGATGAGGCTGATGTTTGCTCCGTCACTCCAGCCAACGAAGGACGCTTTCTTAAGATGTAGCGTATCCATCACAGCCACGACGTCGCTCTGCATTCTTTCATAGGAAAGTGGATACGGTCCTAACGTACTCCGCCCGTGTCCACGACTATCGATCAAGATGACCTCATGGCGGGTTTTGATCAAAGCTGGAACCTGATTCCCCCAACTCAGGCTGCTCTCCATCCCGCCGTGTAATAGGACAACTGGCTCGCCGGTACCGGCCGTTCCGTACCAGATCCGCGCTCCCTCGTGGTCAACGTAACCTTCCTTTGCCAGTGGCGGAAGGGGTTGCTCCACTGGCAGAGTTTCCCAGGTTGGAGTCGAAGAACCCTTCCGCGTTGTAGGCTGCAGGATAAGTACGACGGCGAGCGTAGTCGAAGTGACAAACAGCATGCTATCTCCTTATTCCTTTAAATGTTTTGTTCTCTCATCGACGGATCGCCCCTACAGGTTATACGCGGTCCGTATGGCCTCTGCAGCGCGTTCGCCAATGATCACGCAAGGAGCCATCGTATTACCCGTCGTCACGCGCGGCATGATTGATCCGTCGGCAATACGCAGGTTTTCGATTCCATAAACCTTGAGGTTGGCGTCCACTACCGACAGGGAGTCACGTCCCATCTTGGCCGTACAGGTCTGATGCCACCAGCTGATCGCAGTATTTCGAAGATAGTTCTCCAATCCCGACCCCTTTATATTCCCAGGAACCACCTCCTGCTTGAAAAAAGGGCGGAGTGCGGGGGAGTTGCCTATCTCGCGACAGAGCTCCACAACGGCGATTAGGGCCTTTAGGTCATCTGGATGCGACAAAAGATTGCTTTCGATGTCTGCAGGATCGAGCGGCCCCGGTCCCGTAAGACGAACGCGGCCTCGGCTCTTAGTCCGTATGACAGCCGGTAGCATCATCCAACCACTCGCAGGTAGAGTGGGGTTAATTTTTTTTAAGCCAGTCCTTTCAAGCGGAGCTTGGGTTGTTTGGAGATCCGGCACATCGAGGCTGGAGTCGCTCCTCGAGAACCAGTGAAAAATGGCGTCTGGCTCGTCGCCGTGGCACTCCCAGATCATGCCAGGCAAGGCGACGTGATCCTGGAAATTCTGACCCACTCCTGGCAAATGCTCCACTAAAGGAATTCCGAACCGGTGCAACTCAGCTTGGTCGCCAACTCCGGATTGCATCAGCACCTTCGGAGTATTGATTGCGCCCAGCGACAGCACGACCTCGAGCCCAGCGCCGATCCGATGAACTTTGTCCTGATAAGTAAACTCGACGGCTGACACTCGTTTACCTTCGAAGATCAGCCGTGTGACCGGTGCGGAAGTGAGGACCGTCAGATTTGGCCGATCCATGTAGGGGAAAGTATAGGAGCGGAAGATCGAGAGCCGTTGCCAGTCACGCATGCGGAACTCAACGAGCGAGCAGCCGCCAGGACCTTCCATCATGCGACCATTGATGCTGTCGAAGGTAGGAATCCCCACTGACCGCGCGCCCTCAAACATAGCCGGAACGATCGGGCCACTGCCAATTCCAGAGTTGATAAAGAGCAAGCCTCCGGTGCCGCGATGATCCGGATCAGGCGCGCCCTGCCAATCTTCGATCCGGCGGTAGATTTTCAACACCGAGTCGTAGCTCCAGGCTGGGTCACCTGCCTCGTGCGCGAAGTAGTCCCAGTCGCTCTTGTGCCCCCGCGCCCAGGCCATTGCGTTGATGCTGGATCCACCTCCCAGCACCTTGCCCGCAGCGAGCGAATCGGGGCGCCCGTTCAGATGGGGGTTCGGTCGGGTTTGGAAATTCCAATCTCGCTCGGTTTTGAGATTGCTGGCCCATTGACTACCATCAGTGATGCTGGGCAGATCGTCATGGCCACCAGCCTCGAGCAGTAGCACGCTCACAGCCGGGTGCTCGGCCAGCCGGCGTGCCACTACTGAGCCGGAGGACCCCGAACCACAGACAATAAAGTCATAGCGTGGCCTCAGTTCAGACGCGAGTTTCTTTTGATTGACCCGGACCCGCTCGGCCAGATCCGTGGTCGCACCACTTGGCTTCGGATTCGCTGTGGAATTTGTATCGCTCATAAATCGTAGGTCTATTACCTCCAAGGAGGTCGTCACAATATATTTTTCGGTTGTGTGATTCACCCAAGTGTTGGGATAACGGCATCCGGGTTACCACCCGAAGGGCGCCAACACTTTTTGCAAATACGGTATTAATGCCGGGATCAGCTCAATCGCCGGCGCGCTCTGCAATTATCTGCATATTGCAAAATTCTTCGAGGCCTTCCTGGCCAAACTCTGCTCCAAGACCTGAGTCCTTATAGGCAGTGGCTGGAACAAACGGATTAAAAGCCGGGATTGGCCAAACCGGCCCTTTTTTGTTCGAAATGCCGCAATTGCTTTCCCAATTGTTGCACCATCCGGTGCGCGCACCGTTCTGAGCCTAGGCTCTCGCGTTGTGTCGCTTCAGCGTCATTTGTTAGCCGGATCAAGAGCCACTCGAACACGAATTACCGCGATCGGGACAAAAATGGTCGGTCCCAGGAACCTTCGTGTCTATTTTCCTTCGGATGCAACCTAAAGAATTGGACTCCGAAAAAAAAAGCATGTCATCGACAAAACTGTTTGATCTGACTGGACGCGTCGCTGTCGTAACCGGCGGCAACGGCGGCATTGGCCGAGGTATCGCCTTGGGTCTGGCTGAAGCTGGATCTGCCGTCGCCGTTCTTGCGCGTAATGAAGAGAAGAACCAACGCGTGATGGATGAACTTCATGCGCTGGGAGTTCCTGCGCTAGCCGTGAAAATCGATCTGGCCGAGCGTGGGCAGCTGCAGCCTGCCCTAGATACAGTGGAGCAGGAGCTTGGACCTATTAATATTTTGGTCAACAACGCCGGCATAGCCGTCCTCGGAGGTGTCCTCGATCTTGCTCCCGAAGATTGGGATCGGGTGTTCGAGACGAACCTCAACGCCTGCTTCCTACTGTCGAAACTTGCTGCCCGATCGATGGTTCAGCAACGCCGAGGAAAGATCATCAATATCGCCAGCGAGTTGTCCCTATTCGGCTCCGGACTTCTACCTTCCTACAGTGCTTCCAAGGGGGCTTTGGTCCAACTCACCAAATCAATGGCAATCGAATTAGCTCCATTCAACATCCAGGTGAACGCCATCGCCCCCGGATTTATTGACACGGACATGGTGGCACCCTTGAAAACGATGCCTCTCTACGAACAAATAATCGCACGGACACCCGCCGGTCGTTTTGGGACACCCGAAGAATGTGCGGGAACCGCTATTTATTTGGCCTCTCAAGCCTCCGATTTTGTTACTGGTACTACCCTCTTCCTTGATGGCGGTTACGCCATCCGCTTGTAGGTTAGAGTGAAGAATTACAATGAACTATCCGCACAGTATTCCTCTCTGTCGTACAAACGGAGAACTCTTGCCTGCCAAAAACGCCATTTCTCGGGTTGTTCTCTCGAGTGTTGGCACAAAATGGAACGATGTCGTGGTGGAACAGCATCACTTTCCCAGCTTTGAACTGGTCGATGTAATGTACAAGCGGCATGCGATTGCTATCAATATTGGTCACCCCTTTATTTGCGAATTCGAAAAGGACGGGCGGTTTCAGCGATTCCAGAGGGCAAGAGGCGCGGTTTCCTTCTTCCCGAGCCATCGGCCTTTTTCTAATCGGCTGAAAGCAGAGAGCGGCGTGTTAGCGAATGTTCTCATGGTCTTCAGCCGGCACGCCCAAAAGATCAAAAATCACTAACGAAGGCAGCGGATAGGCAAATTCTGAGACGAAGTCACACGTTGCCGCTCGTTCCATTTCGTCTAACAAATGGTCGACATCCAGCCCGAATCACTTCCCTTTTGAAAAGAGAACGGTCTTTTCAAAGCCAGCCGGCAAGAGAGTGTTAACTCACACATTTAGCTACCAATATTGAATACCAATCTCTTGAAGATGGTCTCCTTTTGTGCCGATTCGCCGTCGGTTCGTGCGGGACCGCCTCCCCGGGGGGCTGGCTTGCCTCTCAATTACGCGCGATGATTGGCTTTCACGAGATCAACCCAATTATTCCTGATCGACCAGCAATCGTAACCGTGGTCTCCTATCAGGGCAATGAACGGTAACCGCCTTAACTTGACACACCCAGCGGCCGCGGAGTTTCTCGCTGGGAGCGATGATGCGAAAAGGCCCTTCGCCGGGTGGGAGCGGTTGCTTGTCCTTAGTGTCCGCCAAGAGGGTCACGCGGTCGAGGAAGTCCGGACAAAGCTCGGCCAATGAGAATACTGCCCGGTGTCCGTCGGCCGCTTCAATGAAGACAGTCATTGTCACAATTTCACGGATGCCCGCCATGCCAGGACTGAGCGAGAGCCCTCCAGCCTTCAGGATTTCCACAAATGGTGTGCCGGAATAGACGATATCCTTGCCCGAATAAAGCGGATCCGTAGTCCACACCTCCGCCCGAGGAAGTTTGTGCAACTCAGACGCCCTGATTCGCCGAGGATTCTCTTGGTCCCCGCGTAGGTCCAGTGAGTTTTTCGACATGGTTCTCTCCCCTATACGATCTTCGGTTATTAACGGTATGCAGGCGCGCCGTTGTTTTTATTTCTTCTTGTCGGCCCCCTTGGTCACACCCAGGGACGTTTCTACCAGATCGGCTGCAACCGAAAGGCCGTTGGTCTGGGCGATGACCTTCTGCAACTTACCTGCATTATCCCGATAGATAGAGTTGGTTAGCACTTCATCTAACAATGTTGAGAGATGATCGGCGGTTAATTTCTCTAACGAGGTGACGACACCGGTTTGATTGTGGGCGACTCTGGCCGCGACGCCAGGTTGATCAAAGGTAACCGGGACGGCTACCTGAGGGACACCTTGAGCCAGAGACTCCAGCACGGTGTTTAGTCCCGCATGGGTGATGCAGACCGAGGTCTGCTTGAGCAATTCCAACTGTGGCGCTCGCTTGACGATGATGGCATTTTTAGGAACGGGTCCGATCTGCTCCGGATCAAGCTGATCACCTATAGAGAGCACCAATTGCAAATCTCTATGCTTGGCCACGCCAGCAACAATGGCGCGAAAAACATCCAACCGGCCATTCAGTATGGTCCCCATTGAAGCGTAGATAAGTGGTTCGCCGGTTAATCGCTCCCAGGGGAAATCCAGCTTCTCCCGGCCCATGCCATCATGGAATGGACCGGTGTGATGGAACTGTGGAGGCCAATGCGAACTTTCAAAATCAAATTCCCGAGGACATTGGGTAATCCAGGCCAGCTTCGAGATTGTGGCGGATGGGTTGTCCCAATCGACATCGAGGCCGGCGCTCTTGGCATACGCTCTGATTCCGGCGTTGGCTTTCTCCAGTATTTTAGCATGCTTTGCGACACCTTCTCGATTTCTGGCCAAAGCCGAAGCGGTAGTCTGGTGAGGCCAATCATAATAACCGATGGGCGTGTAACCAGAGAAGTCGAGGTGCAGCGCGTTCGACACGTGTATATACGGCATACCCAACTGCATGGCACCCAATTCCGCATAGAATTGAACGGTATCGATTACCAGGGCATCGATGCCGTTTGCTTGTACGACGGCGGGCAATGATTCTAATATCGTCTCGGTCTGAGCCATCACCAAGCCGACGCCAAATTTCAAGGCATCCTCCCCCTGCATTTTGCTCAAGTCTGGTATGCTTCCATCAATCTGATCCTTTTCGGGACCAGAAACAAACGGTAGGCCGGCAGCACCTGACGAATAAAGGAAGACGACGTCATGGTTGCGCGCCTGAAGGCGGCGCGCCAGCGTAGTCATTGGATTGAGGTGGCCTGGCAGGTAGAGACAAATAAAACCCAGTTTCATAAATAGCACTCCCGTCTTTGGTTAATAATAGATTGCAGACTTGTTAGTTGTTCACCGGCTTAGCGAAGGCCTCTGCGTACGAACTCAATCGTAAAGCCGAACGCCTGGTTCCCGGAATTGATCCATTGAATCTGCATTCTCCCGGAGATATTCACTGAACACATTGTGACTGTCTTGAAGCTTCGCGCAGTTCGGTGAACTGGCTGATGTAATGTTCAAGAAGTAACGGGAGGGGCGTTGCGATCAGACGCTTTACCTAATCTGATGTCGTGAACACCGAGATTGTTCTGGTGACGAGCCAAATCTGCAATGGCATGAGCCGAAGCCGGATACAGCCATTCGCGTAGTTTTTGCACTAGATGCCTAGCCAAGTTTCTGAACGTTGCAGTAAGAAATCGAGACGTTCATCGCCATCCAACTCGAACGCTCCACGATGTTGAGGTGGTTCTTCTCTCTTGCACAAAAATTGATCGTCGTGGGAGTCGTTGCGATCTTTGAGGCCGAATGCGCAAAGCAATTATTGGAAGCCGGGGATTCGCCGTTTGGACCCTCAACAGGTCAAAACAGGAACAGCACCGGATTGCCCTGGTCCGCTTATTCGCTGCAGGCCTGAGCCAGCGTATGGATGATGGTCTCGGGAATGGATGCCATTGGTTTGTGACTGACAAAGACCATGGCAAGTGCCTCATTCACGGTGGAGACTCGGATATAAAGTTCATTCTCGAACAATGAAGGTAAGTGAAAGTCCATCTCCGATCGAGTGGTGGGATGCGAGGATTAGAACCGACTTATCCGCTTCATGCAGCAATAACGCGCGTATAAGTGGAGACTGCGCCGCGTCGATTGGTTTCGCCAATTCTCTGGCGAAAATGAGGTACAGGGGTTCCTTGTATGCAGACCGACAAAAGCGGATGACGCTCCTGGACGCGGGTAAGAGCGGTGCGCCAATCATTGACGGTGGTGCGTCCTTCCACATGCGCCGCCATCACAAAATGAATAGGATAACTTTGATCGGAGAGCCAAAAAAAGTGTTCAAGAGATCCAAGAGGGCGCAGGGCAATCGATGGTTCGTGGCCAAGAAGTGGTTCGATCATAATTAAAATTTGGACGTGTTGGTCTAAATCCTGGCGCCTAACCAGTTTCGATTGACTTATCGTAGTGGTGATCTGTTTGGATCCAGGTCCAGATGGTAGCGAATTCTAGTTAGGCGCCAATTGAACGGTATCTACCGCCGATGGTTTCCAGCGACCTTTCCTTCGCTTTTGGGACCGTGCTGCGATTCCAACTGTGGTCAGGTCTTGGCCCATGCGCAGACTTGCCCGGGTCCGACAATCTGGCTGCGCGCCGCGACCACCGCCTCTCTCAGTCTGCCTTCAAGGGTCTCGATCCCAACTAGTTCACCGAATGGGATTCCGATTCTTGCGAGTTGCGGTAGAAGGCTCTGCAGAGTTTCGGCCACCCAAGCGTAGAATGGCGAATCGATACCGCCCCCGACAAGGGTTTCGCCGAACAAGTTTGGTTCCGGCAGACCGGCTTCGGAAAAAGACTCAATCAACCGGTCGCTCACATCATGGTGTGGTAATGCAGACTGAGATGCCATCTGGATAAAGTTTCCGGTCACCTGCCACAGTGGAACAGGGGGCGCGGAATCAAACATCTGGAGCACTCGAATCTCATGGAAGGCTATACTCCCTCCCTTACTAACCAAACGTGCCGCGGCCCGGAGGAATCCAACGGGGTCAGACTGGTGGGCCAAGATGTATCTGCCGATTACGAGATCGAAAGTTTCCTGGGACGAAAAGGATTCAACCGATGTCTGTTTAAACGTAATTTGTGGCAATTCGGCCGCATGAGCCCGTTCTGCAGCCAAAGCGAGAACGTCCCGATTGCGATCGATTCCAACCACTAACCCTGTCGGTCCGACGAACTGGGCAGCCAGCATAGAAACATCGCCGGCACCACAGCCTAAGTCGAGGACACGCATACCTGGGCCGAGCTTCACTGTCCGTAGGAGGCGCTCTGTGACCGGCTTGACTATAGCTGCCTGGTAAATCAGACGCTGAATTTCTCTCTGTGAATGTCCAAAAACATATTCCAATTTCTTCACTGTATTCCTTTCTTTCGTTCTTTGTTTAGTTCATCCTTTTGAATAGCTGCAGGCGTTGGGCAAATGGTTGACCACCTAACTCGAAAGCGTGTTGAGTATTGGCTTCACTCTTTCGCTGCAATTACCTGCATATTGCAAAATTCTTCGAGGCCTTCCTGGCCAAACTCTACTCCAAGACCTGAGTCCTTATAGGCAGTGGCTGGAACAAACGGATTTCGAATAGCATGCTGGTTAATCCATACCGTCCCGGCTTCCAGTTGAGAGGCAACAGAACGGAGCTGGACCGGATCACTGCCCCAAACGGAAGCTCCAAGCCCATAGCTACTGTCATTGGCTCGGCGAATAGCTTCGTCTAAATCCTTGTATCTGAAAATGGAGCGGATCGGTCCGAAGACCTCCTGGGTGACGAAGTTCGCGCCATCTGGCGGATTGTCGAGAAGCGTTACAGGGACGAAAAAGCCTTCGGTATTGGTCGGTACGACTCCTCGGAAGAGGACCTTCGCCCCGCTTTGCTTGATCTCATCCCAGAATGACTGTAGCCGCTTGTACTGCAACTGATTCTGCACGGGACCTAACCTGGTGTCCGCGTCTAATCCATCACCGACTTTGGTGGCGCTAGCGATAGCAACCAGAGCCTCTGTTACTTTGGAATAGATATCCTCATGTACGTAGAGGCGCTTAAGGCAAATGCAACCCTGTCCACTGAGTACAAACATGCTGTTGAAGAGAGCCGGAGCGATTTTCTCTGGCTCGGCATCGGCGAGGATGATCCCCGGATCATTTCCTCCGAGCTCCAGCGTCACACGTTTAAGCGTAGCAGCAGCCGATGCCAATACTCGCTTTCCTGTGAATGTCGATCCGGTGAAAGTTATAAGATCAATTCCCCGGTGTGAGGTCATCCATGGTCCGAGATCATCACTACCGGTCACGACATTGAAGACACCCGGCGGAAGCAATTCATTAATATAATCTGAGATGCGAAGTACAGTAAGTGGGGCAAACGGAGAAGGCTTAAGAACGACTGTATTACCGGCCAGCAGTGCCGGGAGTGTCTTATAAAACGAAATTAGGACAGGTAAATTCCATGGGCTGATGGCGCCGACGACACCGATTGGCGTAAACCTCTTTGTAATGTGTCCTATCTCTGGCACTTCTTGCTCTTTCTCGTGCAATTCCATTTGCATGAGCCCTGGTCCCATCGCTTTTGTCAGTAGATCGAATTGAAACCGTGCTATAGCTAGAGGGCCACCTTGTTCTGCAGTAAGAAGCACGATTAGTTCCTCTGCGTGGTCGTTCATTCTGTTGAGGAGGCTAGTCAATATTACTTTCCGTTGGCTGATCGGAACTGCACGCCACCCTGAAAATGCTCTTTGTGCAGCACTGACCGCTTTATCCAGTAGAGTGTGATCCACGTCAGGAACAGTGGCCAGTTGCTTTCCAGTAGCAGGATTGACGACAGATAATGTCTTACCTCCAAATACTCTTTTGCCATCAATAATGTTATAGAAGCCATGCTCGAGCTTGGCCTTTTTCAATTTCTCATCAATTGTATCCATGTTGTTTCTTCGGAGATTGCAGACTTGTTAGTTGTTTACCGGCTTAGCGAAGGCTTCCGCAGGCGAACTCAATCGTAAAGCCGAACGCCTGGTTCCCGGAATTGATCAATTGAATCTGCATCCTCCCGGAGATATTCACTGAACGCATTGTGATTGTCTTGAAGCTTTGTGCGGTTAAGTGAGCTGGCTGATGTAATGTTCAAGAGGTAACGGGAGGGACGCTGCGATCAGACAGTGGAGCTTGGGAGTAAATCAGCGCCAGCACGGCTGTGGCCTTGACGCCTTGCTGGATTACGTCAGCAGACGGGCGCCGCTTTTGTTCCTCTTGCAGAAGCTAATACAAGCGTCGGGTCTTACCATCGCAGAAGGGTAAGCCGCTTGCCTGGTAGTCGAAGGGAATCCGGAACGTCTGGCCTCGGTCGCGTTTTCGGCATTCGAGGGCCTGATTGCGGAGACTAAGAGCTGCTCTGTTAAATCAACGATTACGACAGCTCGGACAAAAAATCGCCTCGTTCCTAAACTTTGATGGTAATGCTTTTGACTTCATTGGAGTGAGGGGTGGCGAAGCCTACTTGGCGCCAAGCTAGCAACGAACGTTTCACGATGGAGTGAAGAATTACAATGAACTACCCGCACAGTATTCCTGTCTGTCCCACAAACGGAGAGATCTTGCCTGCCAACGCTCTTTCTCGGGTAGTTCTCTCGAGCGTTGGTACAAAATGGAACGATGTCGTGGTGGAACAGCATCACTTTCCCAGCAGTGAATGGGTCGATGTAATGTACAAGCGGCATGTGATTTTTGTCCTTGTTGGCCACCCCTTTATCCTCGAATTCGAAAAAGATGGGCGGTTTCAGCGGGTCCAGAGGCCAACAGGCGCGATTACCTTCTTCCCGAGTCATCATCCTTTTTCTAGTCGGCTGAAAGCAGAGAGGGGTTTGTTTGTGAATGTTCTCGTTCTGGCTCTGAACCCAGGTTTCGTTAGCCGCGTTGCTGAGGGACTGGGGTTGGATGCGGACCGTATTGAACTAACTGAGCAGCGAGGAATTACCGACCCTACATTTCGCCACATTGCTATGGCATTACGGGCCGGAGTCCAGTCCGGCGCTGCCCTTGACCGCATGTATGGGGAGGCATTATCAACAGCGCTCGCCGTACATCTCCTACGCGAATATGACGCGGCAGTGCTAGGGGCGAAAAGACAAAATGGTGAATTACTGCGCGAAAAGCTGGTGCTGCGCGCTGTGGAATATATTCAAGATCAACTGGGCACAGACTTAACTGTTTCCGGGATTGCTCAGGCGGTTGGCATGAGTCCCTATCACTTCACCAGGCTGTTCAAAGCGTCTACCGGCCGGACGCCTTACCAGTATGTCGTCGATGCCAGGGTGAAAAAGGCGAAGGAACTTCTGACCACAGGTAAGTTCACCATCAGCGAAGTTGCCTACCATGTCGGTTTCGCCGATCAGAGCCATCTTACACGTCATTTCAAGAGAGTTTTCGGCTTACCTCCTAAGAGACTGCTGAGCCACTGAAGGCCAGAGACTGCGGGCTAAGATTCTAGCGCTCCTGCCGTGTCGTCAATCATCCTTCCGCGCAATCACCTTCTCTGCCGATGTTACTAAGATTCATTTTGGCCCCAAGCCACAACAGAGTGAGTGGGGCCTTTGCTCTTCTGTTTCGGGAGGCGCACTCGACGTCGAAGTGGGAAAAGGTCGAGATCGAATTTTTCGGTTAACCGGCAATTCCCTTGGGCATCGTTAAGGTAACGATGATCGCAACCGCCCCTAACAGCATGAAATACCAGGGGCCGAAGTCGGCGAGGAACCCACGCAATAAGAAGAATACGATGGTGCCGATCAGTGGTCCCTCCATTCGTCCGATGCCTCCGATCACGACAATGAAAATGACAAATGCCGTCCAATCATTGACGCTGAATGCGGCCTCTGGGCTGATCCGAAGTTTCTGCATCGAGATCAGCGCGCCGACGCTGCCGGTTGCTCCGGCGGTAAGAAAATAAACGCTGTCCGAATTGGCTAGTCAGAGTGATCAATCCGACCATGGCAAAGTTAAGCCCCAGAGCTACAAGTCCGACGTTGATACCAGAAATCAGCGGCAACTTCACCACGGCCGTCCAGCAAAGAAAAAGCAGCGAAACCACCAAAGCGGCGCCGATACTGAGAGCTGATGGTCGTCGATTGGAGAAAGAAAGGAGGATACCGGGAAGAAATTGGGCCGCTCCATTCGCCGCTACCAGAAGCATGCCGACCAGCGTGCTTCTAGCGGTTGCCCAACTCACAAAAGCAAACAGGGCCACTAACAAAACCGAGATTCTGGTCAAAGCGGTTTGATGCTTTTGGGCAAATGACTGGGAAAAAGTTCCTACGATATTCTTTGCGATAAGACTACCAGCTGCCAGGATCATCGATGAGCCTGGAACCAGAGCAGCCAGACATCCGGCTCCAGCTACTACCCCCACTACCCAGGCAGAGTAGTGGGCTTGAACCACCCGCATGAATGATTGATCCGCGTCGTCCCCTTTTAATCCAGGTGTTACCAAAAGGGCACTGAAACCCGCAACCAAAACCAAGACCAGAATCACTTGGTAGAATGGCAAGAGCATCGCGTTGCGTCGAATCGACGCTTCATCCTTCGCCGAATAGATGGCAGCAACGGCGTGCGGCCAGGTAATTATACCAACTCCGTTGACCAGAACGGTGGATACGAACCAGACCGTTCCATTTGGCATGGTGCCGGATCGAAGAGTCAGCCAATCAGGGTGCGCTTCTCTCAGTCTCTCGAAGAGATGCAACGGCGATCCGAAAAAATGGATAGGAATGATGACTCCAGCAAAAAGAACTGCGCCCAAGACCAGCACGTCTTTTATCACACTAACCCACGCCACACCACGCAGCCCATTGAAGAAAACAAAAATTACGATGAGAAAAAATGCTATGGCTCCCGCACTGACTCCCTTCACAGAACCGTACCCTGCAATTTCGAGAAGGATCTGAATGCCGGTGAGTTGCACGGTGAGATACAGGACAAGAAAAAATACTCCACAAACCGCCACCAATAACCCGAGCGAGCGACTCTCATAAATCGAAGCGAAATAATCAGCATTCGTTAGAAAGTTGAACTCCCGGGCGCGGCGCCAGAGCAATGGCCCGAAGAGAAATAACACGATTAACCCCAGGGGGAGGTACGCAAGTACGTAAAAGGCGGGTGCCCCTCTTGAGTACGCCCAACCGGCAGCACCGAGAAAAGTGAAGCTGGTGATTGTCTCGCCCGCGAACAACAGAGAAAGCAGAATGGTTCCGAATGACCTGTTCCCAATCACCAGTTCCTGGGGGCTCATTTTGATCTTCCCCACAGCGAGAAAGCCGAAAGCCATTGTCCCCAGGAGAATAGCGGCCACGATCGAGAACGCTACGAGCGAACTCACTGGCGCGCGCTCCGGTCCGCCAGCCACAGAAAGAGCGGCGTAGCACAGATCCAAAAAATCAAATACGTAAGCAGAAAAGGAAAGCCAAACCAGACCGGTTCATCGCGATTCGCAAAACAGACACCGAACGAAACAGCAAAGAATGGTATGCCGGCTAATAGGTAGGCGGCAGAGCCCAAACGTTTCCCAGGTTGAGAAGGGGAATGGCGGCTCGCTCCAGCCGGTGCAATGTTATCTTTGTTCATTAATTATACGAGGTACTATTTCATCGAATAGTGAATGGTTGGAGATCCGCAAAAGGGGCCGAAAGTCTGCGTGCTCGCGAAATTTGTATAACTAGATAACAGGATCCTCCAAGCAGGGTTTTTTCGTGTCGCAGTTGCCGCAATCGTTGTCCAAGCTCCAGAGTTGTTATACTGCGGATCAACGAACTGGGTTTTCATTCCGTACGCGCCGCTCGATTGAGCTTGGCTGCTGCTTCTCGGAAGCTGGGGTAAAAATCTTGATGATTACTGAGAAAAAAACCGGGGTAAAAAAGATTCCAAAGAAGGTTACCCCAATCATTCCCGCGAAGACCGCCGTACCCAACGCCTGATCCATTTCGGCCCCGGCGCCTTTAGCAATTACTAACGGCAATACGCCGAGAATGAAAGCAAACGAGGTCATGAGGATTGGTCGCAAACGCAACCGGGCAGCTTCTGCCGCAGCCTCGATGCGCCCTTTACCGGACAGCATCTCCTGCCGGGCAAACTCGACGATCAAGATCGCATTCTTACAGGCGAGCCCGACGAGAACAATAAATCCGATTTGGGTGAAAATATTGTTGTCCTGTCCTCGGAAATAGACCCCGGCTATCGCCGACAACAAGCACATGGGAACGATCAGGATAACTGCCAGTGGCAGGGACCAGTTCTCGTATTGAGCGGCCAACGCCAAAAACACAAACAAGACGCAAAGCGGAAAGATGAGAATCGCGGTGCTACCAGCGGTAACTTGTTGATAGGTCAATTGAGTCCACTCAAACGAGAACTGGCTCGGCAAATTCTCTCGACAGATTCGTTCCATTTTTTCGATTGCCTGGCCGGAACTGA
>Ga0209240_1000177_pt1 | contig 25786 bp, 25 predicted proteins | sample GraSoi_2013_80cm_FD_185828 | JGI IMG/M metagenome (GOLD analysis project Ga0209240, IMG submission 185828) | Grasslands soil microbial communities from the Angelo Coastal Reserve, California, USA - Sample 9_17_2013_80cm (SPAdes) (version 2) | ecosystem: Environmental > Terrestrial > Soil >...
GGGCCGCACGCTCCTGATGGTCGTTCCGCCCAATACCGTGACCGGGCCAGGGTCTAGGAGCAGGTCTGGAAACCGACAACTGCACGCCCAGTTGCGCCGCCAATCGGTGCCGGTTGGCGGATGAATTGCCTTGGCTCGTCGATGGTGAGGGCGGGTTGCCTGCGGTGGAGCATGGCATGGCAGTTCGGGCAGACGGGCCAGAGGTCGTTGATCGGATCGACGCGGTAGCCAGGTTCGACCTGTGACAGTTCATGCAAGCGGTGCACGTGCATGAGGGCGTCGCTGAGTTCGACTGGGAAGGCTCGGGTCGGCCGCAGGTCGTGGTCGTTCCATGCTTTGTGTTGGCTGGCGTCAGGGTGGCCCGATGAGGTCCCATTCATTGCCCGCGATGTCGAGGAATACAGCGACGTGCCCGTAGGGCTCAGATCGCGGCTGGGTCACGAACATAACGCTCGCTGCCGTCATGCGCGCGCAGGCGGCGTCGAAGTCCTGGACGCGCAGGAAGAACCCGACCCGTCCGGCGGTCTGACTGCCGATGATGGCAATCTGGTCGTCGCCGTCGGCTTGCGCCAGGAGAACGCCGGTCTCGGCGCCCGGCGGTCGGACTACCACCCAGCGCTTGGGCCGTCCGTCGTTGGTGGCGGCCGGGGAGTCCTCGGCCAGCTCGAACCCGAGCGCGCCGGTGAAGAAGCCGATCGCCTGGTCGTAGTCCTGGACGACAATCGTGACAAGGCTCAGGTGCACCGAGTCAGTTTAGGGCGATGGCCATTCCCGCGCGTGGGCCGCTTCTACCGTCCCGGTTCAGTTCCCCTGCGCCCGCGACCGCCGTCGAGAGGAACCGGGCTTAATCAGATCGTTCCCGCCGCCCTGTCGATTGGCGGCCATCGCCAGCTGGCTGCAGGCCGACGCCTGCTATGGCGGGCGGATAAGGCCGAGCGCGGCCAGCGCGCCGACCGCGGGCGCGCAGCAAACTCCGGGTCGCTAGCTCTAAGCGCACCTTTAGCCGACGTCGTACCGATTTGATCGGGCGCACGGGGTGTTGCGGTGGCTGGAACGGCCGCCGCGCTGATCCATCGAAGTGAGCCACCGCGCAGCGGGCTGGTCAGCACAGACGACAACGATCCCAGCGCCGAACCGTTCTGGCGGCTGAGCCATTTCGCGGGGCTGCTTAGGGATGGCTACATCACCTGGAACGCCATGCCCTGGGTACGTGTCGGCCACCGGCAAGAACGTTAACGCGACCGACGGCGACGGACAGGCCGCGCCGCCGTACCTGCACGAATTCGTCACGCTGCTGGCGGCGCTACGCGTTGTGGTAGTTATGGGCGTCTTCGCCAGCCAGCTGGGTGCCGCCGCTACTTGCAGCTCCGCACACAAGTAACCGCGCCCGGATCAGCAATCCTGGCCCGGCTAGCGCATTAGCGCTGAACACCGCGCAGAGCGACGAACTCTTCGCCCCGACCGCTCGCTGTCGCTGTCCCGATCCGCGGCGTGTCGCAGCCTCCCGGGCGGGGTCTGGGCGCGACGATACCGGGATGGACCGCGAAGAACTGATGGGGTCAGTGCGCGCACTGCGCCGGCAGGGCCGGACCCCGAAGCAAGTCGCCCGTGCCCTCGGCCTGCCGCCAGCGGCGGTAGCCCCGCTGGTCAGGGCCATCGCCGCGGAAGACCAGGCGAACGGCCCGCAGCGCGAGATCACCGGGTGCTGGGTGAGCCCGGGGTGGAGCGATGGGCTCACGGTCGCCGGTGATCCCGGCTGGCCCGACGTCGCCGCTGGCTCTGGGACGTCAGGCCTGGTGAGCGTCCTGGTCGCGCGTGACCAAGGGCGCGGCAGAGTCTCGGTCTGCGGCTACCTCGCCGACGTCTGGTGCCTGGGCGTGAAGGACGTCGACGGCCCGCGGGTCATGGACGGGCGCGCCCTGCCCGCGTTCACCCGGCGCTTCTTCTCGGCCTACCAGGGCCAGCCGCTGGAAGCGCCGGCGGAGCTGGCGCGCGACCTGGTGTTCGGGGCCGTCGAGTACGCTCGGGGCCTGGGCTTCGAGCCGACCCCGGAATTCGAGGAAACCGCTGGTCACCTCGGACCATGGGCCGGGCCGAGCGCGATCGGCTTCGGGCGCGATGGCAAGCCCTTCTACATCCAGGGCCCCTACGACAACGCAGCGCGCGTCATGAGCACGCTGGAGCATTCCACCGGGCGGGACAACTACCACTTCCTCGTCTCCGCATAGCGTCCAGCAGCACTCTCTCCTCCCCGCCCGTGCCAGCCCCGAAAGTGCGAAAGTCGAGGGTCTTGGCAAGCTTAGTATTTGCGCATCGAGTCAAGTGATTGCGTTGCTCGGCGGCCACGCTGCCGAAGGCATAAACCCCGAGCGTGGCGTATGCCGGCCGCACCTGCACGGTGACTACGGCGGAGCTGACACCTGACGCGTAGTGCGCGTAGGCTCCGCCGACGAAGTGGCCGGTGATCTCGAACACGAGGTTGACCGCCGCAAATCCAAGGCACCACAGCGCCATAGGACCACCACGCCCTGGACGCGCGGGTCGTGCTCCCACATCGGCTCCACCAGCTCGGCGTCGTGGATGCCATCCGCCTGCATCAGGCTGTCCCGCGCGGTCCGGGCGGTGTGGCCGGCGACGCGGACCGAGCCGGACGCGGACACCGTGGGCTGCTTCGGAGCCGCGCCGGCTCGGCCACGTCGGGCACGGCACGCCGGTTCCGCTTGCGGGACAGCACATCCGCGCCGTCACGGTCGTCAGGTACGCGGTGACCGTGCTGACCGGTCCGGGGAGAAGTTCCGCACTGCCCGTCGGAGTTTCGGCCGCTCGGGCGACTATGAGGGTGTGACTCACCCGCAGGTGCGGCCCGACCCGGCGTTCGGGCTGCTGAAGCTGTATGACGATGCGCTGCCGCACGTCTACGGCTACCTGCTGGCCCGCTGCGGCGACACCGGCCTGGCCGAGGACCTCACGGCCGAGTCGTTCCTGGCCGCTGTGCACGCGGTCCGCAAGCCGGGCGCGCCCGACCCGTCGATCCCGTGGCTGATCGGGGTTGCCCGGCACAAGCTCGCCGACCACTGGCGGCGGGTCGAGCGAGAGCAGCGCGGGTTGCGCTTGCTGGACGGCGAGCCGGTGCGCGTCGATGACCCATGGGAGACGATCGTCGACCGGGTCCGTGCCCGCGAGGTGCTCGGCCGGCTCGGCGCGCACCACCGGGCCGCGCTCACGCTGCGCTACCTCGACGGGCTGCCGGTGCCCGAGGTGGCCCGGCACCTGAACCGCACCCTGCACGCCACCGAGGCGCTGCTGGTGCGGGCCCGCGCCGCGTTCCGCCAGATCTACGAGGCAGAGGAGGGCTCGCGATGACGAATCCGTTCGAGGTTCTGCGCGAGCCCGTCACGCCTGTCGATCCCGACCCCGAGTTCGCCGGGCGGCTGCGGCTGCGGCTGACCCGGGAGGTCTTCGCACCCCCAGGAGGAGCCATGTCCCAGCAGACCGCCCCGACCCGGGCCGAGCGCGAGCTCGCCTGGCCTCCGACGCTGACCCCCTACATCGTCGTGTCCGACGCCCGGCGTGCCATGGACTGGTACGTCGCGGTGTTCGGCGCGCAGCGCCGCGGCGAGCTCCACATCAACGCGGACGGCACGATCGGCCACGCCGAGGTTGGTATCGGCGACGCGGTGCTGATGTTCGCCGAAGCTTCCGACCTCTGGCCCGACGTGCCCGTGCGCGCGCCCGATGCCCCCGCGACGTTCAGCCACACCCTCCACCTGGAGGTCGACGACGTCGACGCGAGTACCGAGCGGGCCCGGCGCAGCGGCGCCTCGGTGGAACGGGAACCGGCCGACCAGCGCTACGGTCGCGGCTCGGTGATCGTCGACCCGTTCGGGCACCGCTGGATGCTGCTCAGGCGGCCGACACGGGCCACCGGGCTGCGCCAGGGCGACGTCGCGAACGTGACGATGGTGGCGCCGGACGCGCACCGGGCCAAGGAGTTCTACGAAGCCGTGCTGCGGGTGCCGTTCTCCTCCGGCCACCCCGGCGCGTGGCGCACCGACGAGACCAGGCCGCCGCTGGGCATCTGGTCGTCGCAGGGCGCGGAGCCCGAGGTGCAACTGTCCTACCGCGTCGACGACATCGCGGCCGCGGTCGAGCGGGTCCGGGCGGCCGGCGGCCACGCGGACGACCCCGAGCGCAAGCCCTACGGGCTGATCGCCGAATGCGTGGACGACCAGGGCGCGACGTTCCGCCTCTGGCAGCCGCCCGACCGACCGAAGCGCTAGAACGCGGCGGCGGAGACAGCTGCAGGTCGCGGTCGCCAGCCGGGCCCCGTCGGCCATCGGGGTGACGGCGCCAAGGAGGCCAGCGTAACGCCAGTCGCGTGATAAGGCGCCGGTGTGAACATTCAGTGGCGGTCTGCTCGGCGCGACATTCATGGCTCACCCAACGGCGCACCACCGCGCGCAGATCGGCGGGAGTATCCGCGCCGCCACATCGATGAGCGATCACGCCGCGTGACCCCGGGCTGAGGCGGCCGGGAGAGGCCCAGTGGCGCAATGGTTTCAAGGCACAGTGTTCGACAGGCTCGCCCTCAAATGCGGCAAGTACCCGCGCGCAACGCTGATAGCGGTAGCCCAGTCCGGGTTGGAACGGCGCGGGCACTGGTCTGGGCGTCGGCAGCGCTGACCGGTAGACCTGGATCTGCGGCGGCCATGGTTAGGCTTAGGCGAGTGAACGAGGTGGAAGGTGCGGTGCCGCGCGGGCTGAGGCAGGCGATCGATGTGCCGCCGTTTGGCGAGCTTGCCGATCCGCGGGTGCTGGCCGGGCTCGCTGCCGCCGCGGAGGAGCGGGGCTGGGATGGTTTCTTCGTCTGGGACCACATCGTGTATCGCGCGCCGGTCCGGGCCGTGGCCGATCCGTGGGTGGCCCTGGCGGCAGTGGCGTGCGCTACGAGCAGGCTGCGGATCGGACCGCTGGTCACCCCGTTGTCGCGCAGGCGGGTGCACAAGCTGGCCAGGGAGACTGTGACCTTGGATCTGCTGAGTTCGGGCCGTCTGACCCTCGGAGTCGGGCTCGGCAGCGCGCGGAACGGCGAACTGGAGCCGTTCGGCGAGGTTGCCGATCCGCGCGAGCGGGCCATGCTGCTTGATCACGGTCTGGCCGATCTGAGCAGGTACTGGGCGGGGGGCTTCGAGCCGGTACCTGTGCAGCGGCCGAGGATCCCGGTCTGGGTGGCGGCGGAATGGCCGCACCCGCGGCCAGTGCGGCGGGCGTTGCAGTGGGATGGATTGTTTCCCACCGGGCTGCCAGATCCAGCCGCACTTGCCGAACTGACCAGCGAGATCCGGAAGGCACGTCCGGCCGGCGAGCCGTTCGACGTGATCGTGGACATCCCTCCTGGCGACGACCCCGTGCCGTGGGCAGGGGCTGGGGCGACCTGGACGGTCACCGATCTTGGCATGCAGCCGACCGAGGCCCAGGTCCGCGAGGTCATCAACGCCGGACCTCGCCGAGGCGCGTGACCGGACCGGAACGCCGGGGCACTGGTTCCGGTGCCAAGCCAAATGATCGGGCTCGCGATCAGCTCCGGAGCACGATGTGCCCGCCGCGCCTCGAAACTGCCGCACGTTGTGCAGCTGGCACCAGCCCGCGAACTGGCGCAGGTCCAGGGCGTCCAATCCGCCATTGGCGCGCGTACGTGACTGTTCTGCCATGCCCAGCGAGTGAAACTCGGGTGCATTTGCAGGCGCGGTATTGGGCGTTGGGAAGCGTCCGATGTGCCGAGCGCGATCCTTTGGTCCCGGAGCGGTCTTCTATGTTGAGGTGGTCATTCGCGGCTGTGTGCGTTGGTTGCGGTCTTGCGAGGGAGGTGGCCATATGACCACTGCGGCTGCTCCAGCCGCCCTGGGCGAGGCGGGCCTGACGGGCCTGGCTGGCCTGACCTGCGCTCATGACCTCCGTTCAGCCGTTGTAGGCGATGGTGGCGTAGTCGTCGCCTGAAATGGTCCCAGCGCTGCCGCCGGTCACGAATACCCGACCGCCGCGTGCGGCCAGCGCCGTGGCGGAGTCGACGCCACTGGCCGGGCCGTTGTACCGCCTGACCCACACCAGGGCGCCGGTGCGGACGTTGTAGGCGACGGTGGCGTAATCGTCCCCGGTGGCGCTGCCGCCCCGGCTGGTCCCGGTGACGTATACCCTGCCGTTTCCGGGAGCGGCCACCGCATGCGCTGCGTCGCTGTGGTTGCCGGGGCCGCTGTAGCGCCGGGCCCACAGCTGGTGGCCGCCGGGGCTGTAGGCCACGGTGGCGTAATCGCCCGTGTTCGGGCCGGGAAACCCGCGGATTTCCCCGGTGACGAGCACGGTCCCGCCCGGACTGACGGCCACCGAGTGGGCGAAGTCGCCGTAGATGCCGCCGCTGTTGTAGCGTTTCAGCCAGAGCCGGGCGCCGGTGCGGACGCTGTAGGCCAGGGTGGTGTAGTCGTAGTGGCTCCCGCCACGGCCGGTAAAGCGCCGCGCCCACAGCCGGGCTCCGGTGGTCGCGTTGTAGGCCACCGTGCCGTACTCGGCGTTATCCGCCTTGCTCTGGAACTCGCCGGTCACGAACACCCGGTTACCGCCCGGGCTCACGATCGCACTGCCCCCGGTATTGCCGCCCGGGCCGTCGATGCGGTCGACCCACAGCTGCGCGCCGTCGGAGGCGCCGTAGGCCACCGTGGCCATGCCGCTTGTTTCGTCTGCGCTGTCGAAGCTGGTCCCGGTGACGAACACCTTGGTACCGTCGCGGGCCACCGACACGGCGGCGGCAAAGTCGCCCTCGTTGCCCGGGCCGTTGTAGCGGGCGACCCACAGCTGCGTGCCGTCGGCGGCCCGGTAAGCCACCGTGGCATAGTCCGAGTTGGACCCGGGCGCGTAGCTGGCCCCGGTCACGAACACCGTGGCGCCGTCCGGGCTGACCGCCACGGCCCCGGCATAATCGAGAGAACCCAGTCCGATGTACCGCGCGGTCCACAGCCGCACCCCGGTGGCGGCGTTGTAGGCCGCCGTCAGGTAATCGCTGACATCGAAGGTCGCGGCGCCATGGCTGTCCCCGGTGACGAACACCCTGCCGCCGCCCGGGCTGACCGCCACCGCGCTGGCCACATCGGAGCCCTTGCCGGTGCTGGAGTACCGCTTGACCCAGAGCGTCGCGCCCGGCACGGCCTGTCGGTGGGCCGCCGCCAATGATGCCACCTTGGCCGGGTGCAGCGCCTGGGTGAAAGCGCCCGCTGCGCTCACCCCGATCGCGCCGGCTACGGCACTGACAGCCACGACGGCCGACGCTCGTGCGATTAGCCTGCGCATGGCAGACCTCCCTTCCGATTATCACGGCTGGCGGGCCCGCGGCAGCGGCCGGCACGCGACTACCGTGCCTGATTGACGCGCCGGAAGGCGCTGAGGTTGTCCAGACTTGCCGACATTCATTCGGACTCTGCAATGGCACATTCATGCCGGCGCAGCTCAGCCTCTGCGAGCCGCGCTGCTGGGAGCACGCCCCGGCGCGGGCATGCTGACGGGGTGCCGCGGATGGGTACCAGCACCGTACGCGAGCGACTTTAAGCATCTGCTCCGTCACCGTGCGTGGCCAGCTCGTACCGACGAGGCCGGCAGCCGGCCGCCGTCGGGGAAGGGCCCGGGCTTCGGGAATGCGAGCGGAGCGGGTACGCGTGAGGGCATGGCCGGGACCGCCCGGCCCAATCACCCCGGCGGGCGTGCGGCCGTCGGCGACTGTCTGCGTTGGCGAAGAAGCAGAGTCGGGAGGTTACGCCCACCCAGTGCAGGGGATCTAGTCGCTTAAGAAGGGTCTCATAGGGAAATCGCCGAGCAGGTCGGTGTTCCGACGACGCTGGTCGGGCGGCTTGTGAACGGCTACGACAAGGTGTCGGCCAGGTATAAAGAACAGCTCTCGTCAATCTTGGGCCTGCCTTCGAGGTGCTCTTCCACGACGATGACCCACGCCAAGTTCGCGCGAAGTCGCCACGGTGGACTGTGACTTGACGGCCCGGCCAAACGTATGCCGTGCAAATGGCAGCTTCACGACGGTCAAATCGAGGAGTTGATGCAGTTATGAGTCATCGTCGTCCGGGGGAGGGTCCGTTTTTGGTGAAGAAGGCAAGGCAAGGGAAGCACTTGGCTCAACTGATGCGCTTTTACGCCAACCTCATCGATGATCCGTTCCGGGCGTCTTTGATCGGTTCGGCTCGACCGCGAGAGTTCTGCCAGCTGTGACGACACGACGGACTGGACTTTCGGGGGGCTGTGGCTGTTTGAGCCGCGCTGGTTTGAGACGTCCGACGGGCGGATGCACTACGTCGACGAGGGGCCGCGGGATGGCCGCCCGGTCGTACTTGTGCACGGCAACCCGACCTGGGGCTTCCTGTACCGGAACTTCATCGGCCCGCTGACGGAGGCGGGCCATCGTGCGATCGTGCCCGACCATCTTGGGTTCGGCCGCTCGGACAAGCCGACCGATCCAGAGCTCTACCGGATTCCGCGCCATGTCGGGCGCCTCGAGACGCTGCTCGAGTCGCTCGACCTACGCGACGCAGTGGTCGTAGTGCAGGATTGGGGCGGGCCGATCGGCCTGTCGTGGGCGGTCGCGCACCCTGAGCGCGTATCGGGCGTGTTCATCCTCAACACCTTCGCCGGGCCGCGGCAAAACCTTCCAGTGCCGCTGCGGCTGTTCCGCACGCCGGGTGTTGGCGAGGTGCTCGTGAAGGGGCTCGACATGTTCGTCCGGGGCTTCGTGTTTCGCGCCGGCGTCGTGCACCGCGAACGACTTACGGCCGATGTGCGCCGCGCGTATCTGGCGCCGCACCCGACGTGGTCCAGCCGCACAGGCGTGCTCGTCTTTCCACGCGAGATCCCTGCCAACGCCACCGGGCCGGTCGCCGAACTAATCACGCGGCTGGAGCGCGGACTCGAGCAGCACTTTCGCCCCAAGCCCGCGTGGATCATGTGGGCGATGCGCGACCCGGCGTTCACGCCCGCGGTTCTCGAGCAATGGCACAAGATTTTGCCCGAAGCGCCCATGACCCAGCTTGACGACGCTAGCCACTACCTCCAAGAGGACTCCTACGAGCGGATCGTGCCCCAACTGCTCAGCTTCCTCGCCGGCACTAGCGCATGAGTTGGCCGTCGGGTCCTAGTCGGTCTGAGCTAGTTCTCGTTTAAAGGCGACCCCGGTCAACCGATGGTCGCGATCACGACAGGCTGATTCGGCATGAGCAGCGGGGCCAGCTCGCGGAAGACGTTGTGGCCTGTGGTGACGTTTATGAGTCAGAACGATAAGCTCGCGCGGTCGCCGGTCGCTGCCGATCCAGGCCTGGTCGTCGTGCTGCTGGTCGGCGCTGAGCCAGCGGCACGCGGTGCGGGCGGCGATCTTGCGGGTCCACTGCCAGTACGGGCCGTACAGCCAGGGCGGGCGGGACGCGCCCGTGCTACGGTGGCGCCGATCCGCACGTCCGGGTCAGCTTGACCCGGCTGGTCGTCGCGCCTGGACGGTGAATCCTAGTCTCTCGAGCACCCGTACGGCGCCGGTCTTCCCGCCCTCGAAATCACCGGAGGCAAGACGCTGGCCCGTGGCGAACTCATACGCTGTGCCCAAGATTGCCTTGGGCGGGTAACTGCGTTCCTCCCAGACCAGGTCATAGGTCGTGGTAGGGGCGAAACCGTGCTCAGAGAAAAACTTCTCCGGCCCCAACCTGGTCGTACTCGTGTATCGCGCGCAACACGTCAGCATGGGTCACGTCGTCCCACGACACTGTCATCGGGTCCTCCAAGGATCGTAATGGGCTGCATTTCCTGCCCCGCCGTAGCCGGAGCGTGGCCCGTACGCCGGATGCTTGGCCGGCGCACGAGCGTGCCGGGTCGTTAGTTGCGTGCTCCTTTTCGGCTGGGTGTGCTTCCTTCGTTCTGGGTGACCGGGCAGTTGTACGGTCTGAGATGCCCGGGGGACCGCTTGCGGGCCAGCCACGGTAGGCCTCGAGCAGGCGCAGCCAGACTTCGCTGATGGAGGGGAAGCAGGGCACGGCGTGCCGGAGCCGGGCCAGAGGGACCTGGCCCGACACGGCGATGGCCGCCAGCCACCGCTCCAGTCGCCGGTCGGTGACTTGTGCCGGATGCCGCTGACGTTGACGCGTGATCTTTGGTGTACCTCAGATCGGCTGGGATATTTGGCATGGTTCCTCGATCAGGACACGTTGGCGCCTGCCGGCCACCCGGCCGCGTGTCAGGCGTCCTACCCGGCCACGGCGAGCTTGACCAGGGCCGGGATGCTGGTTGGCCCGGTGACCGCGGGACGGATATGGCCGGGACCGCGCCGATGGCCGGGCGCCGATCGGATCGTCGCATCCAGCCCTTACCAGATGATCTCGGTCCTCGACTGGGGAAGGCGACTAGGGGTTTCCCCGATTCGACGCGCGGCAGCTGACCGTAACGTGATGGCTGCAGGTACCGACAGGCGCCAGGGGCCGCCCGCCGTCGATACACACTGGAGGGAAGATGCAGACCGTGCTGCATGGCGACGTCATCGCCAGGATGCTTACCTCCGACGAGCTCGAGCAGGAATTCGGCCAAGCGGGCGATGTAGTTTTGTCGGGATATCGCACAGCCCGCGGCCGGATGGCGGACGAAGACGGCGCACATGGAGCGGGGAGTTGCAGCGGCCGCGCAATATCACTGACCGTGCCGACGCCGATGTGCACCGGGACGTGCTGCACGCGCTGCTCTTGGACAGGCTCGTTCCGATGACTGTCGACGCCCAGGTCAGAGACGGAGTTGTCACGCTGACCGGTACGGTCGGCTCACAGCGCGAACGCGCCCTGCTCGCGCACAGTGGTGCTCTCTGGTGCGGTTCACTCCCGCAACGGCCATGACCTCGCGATCGCGACAGCCTGGTAGGTCGCCGATGTGAAGGCGGTCAATGACTGCATAGGCGTTGAAAGCTAACTAAAGACGAAGGTGGGTCCTGACGTGCAGAAAGGGGCGGCCAGAGAGCCGGAGCACGAGCTGGCCTTTGGGGAGTCAGGTGTCACCGGCAGCGACAGCGACAGCGACATGCGGGAGGCGACTATGCGGCACGACGTGCAGGCCGAATTGGCAGCGGAACTGGAGTGGGACCCGAAGGTGGACAGCGGCGACATCACGGTCGCTGCTCACGGAGGGGCCGTGGCTCTCAGCGTCGGCACCGTTTGGCACATGCGACAGGCGCAGAACGCGGCCTGGCGCGTCCGCGGCGTGACGAGTGTCGGCAATCACCTCAACGTCCGGACGGTGAACTGGGGGCCAGGCGAAGATGCTGAAGTCCGGACGGCTGTGCTCCACGCATTGATGCTCAATGCCACCATCCCGGCGACGATTCAGGCGGATGCAGTCAACGGCATCGTCCGCCTGACCGGCACGGCGACGTGGCAGTACGAGAGAGAGGAAGCAGAATACGTCTGCGGGGCCGTGCCTGGCGTGCTCGGCATCGCCGACGAGATTACCCTGATCCCTGTCCCGGCCAGCAAAGACATCCAGCAGTCGATTATTTCCGCATATCGACGCAACGCGCGATTGACCATGCAAGTGCTGTCGGTCGATGCGTCGGCCTCGGGGATCGTGATCTTGTCGGGGACGGTGCCGTCATGGGCTGAGCACGAGGAGGCTCTCGCTGCAGCATGGTCAGCGCCAGGCCTCACCAGAGTCGACGATCGGATCCTGGTTATCTATTGATATGACGTCCCACACCTGGCTGTCGGGGCAGCGAGCCGGGTGAATTTCGGCGCCGGCGGGGGACGGGTTGGCGCCGCCCGGGTCGGCACGGTCAGCGGGCCCGCCGAGCGCGGCGACGCGGCGTTCCTGGCCAGCTGTGCGCGGAGTTCTCAGCATCATGTACAAACTCCTCCTAACTCCTGCCCCGCCGTCAGAGGATGACGCGTGAATGGACGGGGGCGACCTGTCAGTAGTCCGGCCATGCGCGGGGGCGGCGGCGCTGGTCAGCGGCCGCAGTCTGGCAGGTAGCGCATCGCCGCCGCATTCCTTCCTCGTACGGCCACCGGCCGAGGGGCGAACTGGGCGCTTTGGTCGGCGCCCAATTTTCCGTTGTCGTGGTGTCTTCATTTGGCGACTCAAGGCGCCTGGCTGCCCGAAGGAGCAGCGGCGTAGCTTCGCTGTGCCTGTTGTGCGTGTACGCGAGGTGCGCACGCGCAGTGGCGCGGTCATGAGTGTGTCCGTTCGAGGAAGCCGCGGATGGCGGTTGCGATTTCCTCGACGTGGGTCTCCAGGGCGAAGTGACCGGTGTCGAGGAAGCGAACGTCGGCCTCGGGGATGTCGCGCTTGAAGGCTTCGGCCCCGGCCGGCAGGAAGAACGGGTCGTTCCTGCCCCACACCGCGAGCAGCGGCGGCCTTCTCGTGCGGAAGTACTCCTGGAACGCCGGGTAGAGCGCCACGTTGCTCGCATAGTCGAGGAACAGGTCGAGCTGGATCTCGTCGGCGCCGCTGCGCGCGAGGTAATAGTTGTCGAGCCCGTAGCCGTCCGGACTGACCCGCGTCTGGTCCGGCACGCCGTGCGTGTACTGCCAGAGCGTCGTCTGCGGCTGCACGAGCATGCGGATCGCTTCGCGGTTGGCCTTTGACGGTTCCTTCCAGTAGGTCTGGACAGGGTTCCAGCCCTCGCTCAGGCCTTCCTCGTACGCGTTGCCGTTCTGGGAGACGATCGCGGTAATGCGTTCGGGGTGCCGGGTGGCGATCCGGAACCCGACTGGCGCGCCGTAGTCGAACACGTAGAGGGCGAAGCGATCGAGGCCGAGCATCTCCGTCAGGCGGTCGATGACGTCGGTGATGTGCTCGAAGGTGTAGTCGAACTCGCCTCGTGCGGGCATATCCGACTTGCCAAAGCCGGGCAGGTCGGGAGCGATGATGTGGAACCGGTCGGCGAGCAGCGGGATCAGCTCGCGGAACATGTGGCTCGCGGACGGGAAGCCGTGCAGGAGCACCAGCGTGGGCGCGTCAGATACTCCGGCCTCCCGGTAGAACACGCTCTGACCATCCACGTCCGCCGTGCGGTAAGCGATGTCAGCCATGACAGTTCTCTTCCTCTCAGACGCAACCAACGGAGCGTGGCCGCCGGCACGGATGTGATGGACAGACCCGGTAACCTTCTTCGCCGTATCTGGACGGCCAGGTAGTCGGTGAGGCGCTGGTTCTCGTGGTACCCCTCGACAGGCGTTTCACCAGAGCAGTCACCGACCCGACTCGACTTCACGCACCGCCTCAAGCACGCCTGCTCCTGTGTCGAGGCCTGCTGGGCGAAAGCGTTCGCGAACGCCTCCTTGGGCAGCCAGATCAAGCTCGTGGCGATCGGGACCGAGCAGGGGGGCCTGTGGATGCGGCTCCGCTCGGTAGAACATGTCAGCGACGGTCTCGCCCTCGTCGGGGGCCGCTGGGAGGCCTGCGCAGTGAGCCCGCCGCGCGAGAGGGTGTAGTGACTGGGGGACGATCACCACACCCCGCTCCATCGGGCGACGGCCGCAGTCGTCGGCGCGCCTTCGGTGATGGAAGGCGCGTTACTCGCTGGCCAAGGTCCCAGCCGTCGGCGTCAGCGCGGCGAGCTTGAGGGCCAGGTGCAGCTTCAGCCGGTCCTCGCCGCGGCTCAGGTCGACCGACAGCAGGTCAGCCACCCGGGCCAGGCGCCAATACAACGTCGTCCGGTGGATGTGCAGCAGCGCCGCAGTCTGCTGGGCGTTGGCGCCGGAATCCAGGTAAGCCCGGACTGTCGCCTCATACATCCCGGTACGCTCGCCCAGCAGCGCCGTGATCCCCGGGCAGATCCGCTCCGGTGCCGCCTTGTCGCGGGGCAGGTACTGGAAGACGGCGTAGCTGCCCAGCTCGCCCCAATCCGCGGTCCCGCCGAAGGCCGGCACGTGAGCGGCGACCTCGGCCGCATATCGCGCGTCGTTCAGCCGAGCATGGACAGCCGCCAGCGTCGACGCTGCGCCGGCCGTGCCGATCACCAGGGGCGGCCCGGCCACCGCGCGGACTGCGCCGCGCAGCAGCCCGGTCGCGTCCCGGGTCGTGATCGCCACCAGCTCGTCCTGTCCCGGACTGGCCAGCACGAATCCGCCGGGTGCCGCGCGGCGGCGCAGGTCGCCGGCCACCCGCGGCAGATCGTCGCGGCCGCTGGCCGCATCCGCCAGGTACCGGATCACGGCCACAACATAGGGCGGCGAGCCGGTCAGCCCGGCCTCGTCGGTCAGCTTGCGCGCCGCCGCGCCGCGCTCTCGCGCATCGGCCCGCAGGAGCGCGTCGGCCAGCGTCCCGAAGGTGTCGAACTCGGCGGTCTGGCGCGCTGCCCGCTGCTGCAGCAGCCACCCGGCCTGGGCCGCAGCAGCCTCGGCCCGCTCGATCTGCGCCGCGGTCAGGGCCGGTTCGTCGATCAGCCACAGGAAGCCGAGTTGCTTATCGCCGTGCACCAGCGGCAGGCACAGCCGGGGGAGTCGGTGGCCGGGATGGACACCGGCTCACGCGCCTGGAAGATCCCGTGCTCGGCGAGCATCCGCCGGTGCCGCTCGCTGGTGCGCCGCTGCAGGACCGCCTCGACCCGGCTCGCGTCGAGGAGCCCGGTCTGCGCGCTGACCGCCAGCGGCCGTAGCGCGGCGTCGTCGATCATCACCGACCGCGCCAGGGCGTCCGCGAGCTGCTCGGCGATGAACTGTAGCCGCTGCTCGAACACGCGCCCCTCCCTCAGCGCCATCCTACAGATGTAGGAGTCCCGGCCAGAAATTGCCGGCTGCTGTCCGAAGAACCAGGCGCCACCGGCTGGTTACGCTGACGGAGCCGGCAAGGCGGTCGAGCAGCCGATCCGGCTGACGGATTCGCGCCGTCGGCGGCTCGGCGCAACTTTCGGCATATATGGGGGTTTTACTAAGGAGGCTCGCGTGAGTGTCGAACCGGGTGTGCTGGCACCGACGCTGGATGGCCGCTACTACACCGATCCAGGCATCCTGGACGCCGAGTTCGAGCGCATATTTGAGAGGGAGTGGTATTACGTCGGCCGCGCCGACGAGATTCCCGCCCCGGGCCGGTTTATCAGGCGGCGGGTGGGCCGCGAGACAGTCGTGCTGGTCCGCGGCCGCGACCAGGTGATCCGCGGTTTCCTGAACGTCTGCCGGCACCGTGGCGCGCAGCTGTGCCTGACCGACAGCGGCCAGGTCGGCAAGACGATCCGCTGTCCATATCACGCCTGGACTTACGGCCTGGATGGGCAGCTGGTCGCGGCACCCAACTGGCGGGCGCTGGACGGCATCGACCGCGGCCGCTACCGGCTGCATCAGGTGCACGTCGCGAGCTGGGAAGGGCTGATCTGGGTCAGCCTCGCCGAGCAGCCGGGGCCGCTGCGCGAGCAACTGCGGCCGCAGATCGAGGCCCGGCTGGCCGACTACGGCAAGTTCGAGCGGTACCGGCTCGGAGACCTGAGGGTCGGGGCCATGGCCGAGTACGATGTGGCGGCGAACTGGAAGCTGATCTACGAGAATTTCCAGGAGTGCTATCACTGCCGGAACATTCACCCGGAGCTGGTGATGACGATCCCGCAGTTCAAGTCGCCGGCCATCGGGACCGACGGCTACGATCCCGGCGGCTACCCGATCGCAGCCGACCGTCCGTCGTTCTCGCTCACCGGGCAGACCGTGCTGCCCAGGCTGCCCGGCCTGCTGCCCGCCGACGACCGGCTCTTTTACGGCATGGTTGTGCGTCCGAACTGTTTTATCTCGCTGGTCAGCGACCACGTGATCGTGCACAGGTTCGAGCCGGTCGCGCCGGATCGGACCAGGGCTGTGTGCGAGTGGCTGTTTCCGGCGCAGACGCTAAAGACCGGGCGCTACGACGTGGCCGACGCGGTTGCCCTGTTCGGTAAGGTCAACGAGCAGGATTTCGCCGCCGCCCAGTGGTGCCAGCCGAACATGAGCTCGCGCGGCTACCGGCGCGGCGGGGTGCTGGTGCCCAGCGAGGCCGCGATCATATCCCGCTACTACGAGTGGTACCTGGGCTTGATGGAGGACGCATGCCGCAGCAGTACCGGGTGATCGTCATCGGCTGCGGCGCGATCGGCGCGGCAACCGCCTACTGGCTGAGCCGACAGCTAGGCGACGGCGCCGTGCTGGCCCTCGAGCAGTACGACCTCGGGCACGGCCGCGGCGCTTCCGAGGATCACTCCCGGGTGATCAGGCACACGTACAGCCGGTCGGACTTCACCGCGCTGACGCCTGCCGCCTATCAGAGCTGGAACGTCGCCGAGCGGGAAACCGGCCTGCGGCTCGTGCACCGGACCGGTGGCCTGATCATCGGGATGCGCGGCAGCCGGGGGATGGAGTATGTCGATGCGGCTGCGGCCGCGATGGATGCTAGCGGCCTGCCCTTCGAGCTGCTCACCGGCGCTCAGGTGAGCGAGCGCTGGCCGCAGTGGCGGCTCGGCGACCAGCACACCGCGCTGTTCGATCCGGAGTCAGGGATCCTCGACATCCGCCGCGGCACCGCCGCGCACATCGCGCTGGCCAGGGCGCGCGGCGCGACCATCCGGCCAAACGCGCCCGTTTCGGCCATCACCGAGTCGCAAAATGGTGTCACGGTCACCGCCGCGGGCGAGAGCTATACCGCCGACCGGGTCGTGCTCGCGGGCGGAGCGTGGAACCCCGTGCTGCTTGAGCTGCTGGGCACCAGCCTGCCCATCACGTTGACGCAGGAGCAGGTCACGTATTTCGCCACGGCGAACGTGCGCGACTTCACCCCGGAGCGGTTCGGTGTCTACGGCTTCATCGCCGAGGATGGCCTGCTGTATTACGGCTTCCCCGTGTACGGCGAGGTGGCGACCAAAGCCGGAATCGACAGCGCGGGGCCGGTGGTGACGCCGCAGACCCGTACCGAGGCTGCCGATCCGCAGCGGGTGGCGAAGGTGCGGGCGTTCCTGCAGCGCTACCTACCCGGCGCCCTCGGACCTGAGCTCTACACCCGCGTCTGCTGCTACGACTTCCCGCCGGACCGCGACTTCATCGTGGACTATGTGCCCGGCTCGGCGCGGGTTCTGATCTGCGCGGGCGCGGGGCACGCGGGCAAGTTCGCCGCGCTGCTCGGGCGAATCCTGACTGAGCTGGCCATCGAAGGGGCCAGTCGGTTTCCGATCGGCGCCTTCCGCGCCGACCGGCCGGCCATCACTGGCGTCGGCGACGTAACGGTCCGGGTCAATTCGCTGTAACCGTTGCCTTCTCGTGAGCGAATGTGAGTGCTCATCGTCAGGCAGCCTCTCCTTGCGGAGGAGCGGTCCCGGTCTTGTCCAGCTGGGCTGGTGCCGGGTTGACGTTTCGTCGCCTCCTGCCCGCCCAGGCAGGGTCTTCTGGGTGGCTCCGCGTCCTGCCATCGGGCCACTCCCGGCAGGCCTGCCTTTCACGCCGATGGCGTGCTCGCTCAGGCGGGCGAGGTTGATCGCGGCGTTGCGGTCCCGGTCGATGGCCAGGCCGCAGGCGTCGCAGTGGTAGGTGCGTTCGTGCAGCGCCAGCTTGGCTTTCACCGCGCCACAGGAGGAGCAGGTCTTCGAACTGGGGTACCACCGGCCGGCTACCAGGAGCCGGGAGCCGTACCAGGTGGTCTTGTAGCCGAGCTGGCGGCGCAGCTCGCCGAGCCCGGCGTCGGCCAGGGCCCGGTTCAGGCCGCGCCCGCCTTGGCCGGCGCCAGGCTTGCGGCGGGTCATGTTCGCCACCGCGAGGTCCTCAACCACGATCACCTGGTGGCGCTGGGCCAGGCGGGTGGTCGCCTGGTGCAACGCGTCGCGGCGCAGGTCCGCGGCCCGGGCATGGATCCGCCCGATCCGCGCGGTGGTGCGCGTCCGCCGCTTCAGCCCGCGCCGCCCGGTGAGCCGGTCCGGGCCGTCCTGCCGGGCCGCGCGGCGCTGCATGGCACATAGCCGGGCCTGCGCGGCGGCGAGGCCGCGGGGCGCGCGCACCCGGGCGACTTCAAGATCTACGGGACACGCGCTGCGGGACACGCCCTAGTCGGATTGCTCAGGCTACGCGTGCTGATCCGCGGCAGCGCGCGCACGGGCCAGACTCGCTGCACACTGAAGGCCAAACTCGATGCAACGGGCCACGAGGACCGCAAGTCAAGACGCTTTGAGCGCCAAACATCGTGCAAATTCACATCCGCTCCCGCCTCGCCGGCAGTCCGGGCGCGACCGCGCGCTAGCCCGCGCCTGGCGGCAAGCTAGCCGTGCACCACGCACGCTAGCCGTGCATCACGCGGGCTAGCTGTGCACCACGTCGGTGTGGTGGCAGAAGTGCACCCGGGCCGGGGACAGCGCGCGCATCCGGTTCACCGAGGCATGCCAGGAGTCCTCGTGGGCGGCCTGGCCGGGCGGCAACCGGCCGGGCTCGGGCCGGTACTGGCGGGGCGTGTAGGCGGCGTCGCCGATCAGCAGGTCCGGGCCGCCGTCCCCGGCGGCGACCAGAACCGACTGGTGGCCCGAGGTGTGCCCGGGGGTGCTGATCACCGACAGGCCGGGCCGGACCTCGGCGTCCCCGTCCAGCAGCTCGAAGCTGGCGTTCTGGAAGTCGAACCAGTCATACAGCGCGGGTGACTCGCGCCGGCACCGGTCAAGCTCGGCCCGCTGCACGTAGAACGCCGCGTGCTTGAACACCGCGTTCTGCCCGCAGTGGTCGAAGTGCAGGTGGGTGTTGATGACCAGGTCGATGTCACCGGGGACCAGGCCCAGGCCGGCCAGGGCGTCGGCGGCGGTGACGTTGACCACCTCCCAGTCCCGGATCAGGTCGGGCGGCCCGCCGACCCCGGTGTCGACCAGGGCGGCGCCGCCGGGATAGGTGACGACGAAGCCGTGCACCGGCCACCGCTCGGTGTCGCCGGGACCTACTGGTGTACCGCCCAGGTGCAGCCGCTTGACCTCAAGTGACACCGTCCGCTGCCCCTTTCCTCGCCCGCTCGCGCCGTCCCATCCTGGCAGCAGCGGCCGGCCGGGTCCAGGCCCGGCCGGCCAGGGCACCCGGCCCGGCCCCCAGGGCCAGAGTTGGCCGCAAACGTCGCAGCGCTGTTCATCGACGCATCGGTCGCGATCCAGCCCGGTGCTGGCACTTTCCTTAGGTCGACGACGCTCCGACGTTCGCGCAGCTTGCTGCAGCCGCACTTCACGACTGAGATAAGAGCTCTCGCAGTGCGGCAGATCAGCACGTTTCTGCCCTACTGGACCAGCAGGCAGAAGGGTGCCCAGCTGGATCGGCGAGCACATAGAGGGGTTCGCCCTCGTCCCGTGAGCGGTCATACAGCAGCCGAGCACCCCACCGTTTCCGCTCGTTCGCGATGCCGCTCGAGGTCCTCGACAGTCGGCACCTTGAAGTCCATGTGCATGTGCATCGGCACGGCCTCGGAGGGCCAGGTCCGCGGCGTGGTGTCCTTCTTCTCTTGAATGGTCAGGACTCTGTTGCCGTCTTCATCGAGAAGGACCAGCCAGTCAGCTTCATCAGGGCTGCCGTCGGCCGGCGGCTCGTCTGCGTCCCGATACCGCAGCCAGAGGAGCTGTCGATGGAACTCGCCCAGGCCTCGGCAGTCGCGCGCATTGATATCCGTGTGAAGCAGAACCGGATAGCTGGACACGCGCGCCTCGCTCATGGGCTTGAGTCTTCAAGCTATCGCCAGAAGTCAAACCGCTCATCGGCGGATCCGGACCACATCCACGCACAGATCGACCTGATCGGAGGGCCCGACTGATGAGCGGCGAGGGACCGTCAGCAGCACCGAACGGCGGCTCACATTCGGTAACTGAGCTTGCCGCCTCCCGCAGTTCCGGATCTGCCCAGCGGCGGCCATGCCGAGCTTCCCGGTGGCGGCCAGCGCGATTACCTGGTGTGACTCTGGTCGATGGTGGAGGCGCGCAAGTAGCCTGCGAGCCAGCCGGACTAGCCGGTCACGGTGCTCCACGACGATTACCGTGACAGACAGGTCCGACAGAATCCGGCGCAGCTTCGGCCGCCGCCCGTTCATCCCGGACCCGACCTCGCACACCACGTCCGCCACCACGATTCCTTGCGCCGTGACCAACTCGGTGAGCCGGGCGACCTGCCGGTCCAGATCGGCCCGCTGATCGTGGCTCGACACCCGCGCGTACACCGCCGCCCGGCCACCGTCACCGCACGGCACAACGTCAACCCAGATCGTGCCCGACACCAGCCGCTACGCCGGCACCGGCATCTGGTCCTCCCGGAACCACCGGTACGCCGTCTGCGGATGCACCCGATTCACGCATGCCCGCTCAGCCAGCTGCACCGGCTCGCCAAAACACACGGTCGCTCACAGATACTCACGACACGCCGAGCAGTTTCTAACCCCGGTCAGCCGGGCTACAGCGAGCCGACCGGGCGCGTCCCAGCAGCGTAGCTGGTGGCTACGGCGAGGGACCGGCCCGTTCGGCCGGGGCTGCCTAGAGGAGGCGGACTCGCCAGCACGCTGGCCGCCTCGGCCCGGCAGACTCTCCCCCGGTCCGCTGCCCGAGGGTGCTCCTGCGCAGGCGTTCCGCTTCGTTCGGTGGCTACCTAGCAGTCAACCGGTCTCGCGGTGATGACCGAGGTCACAATTCAGTCGCCGAAAGCGGTCAGCGCGTTGCCCGCGGGGACGACCAGCAAGCGGTTAACCGCCGCCGGCCGTTGGATCCTAACTAAGCTCCTGATCGCCCAACGATTGTGCTTCGTTCTCCGCCGGTGTGCCAAGTTCCTTCTCAGCGGCAGATGGCAGAGCGGGGCGAGCAGACCCTGTCAGTCCGCTGCGGCCCTCCAACTGCCGTGCCGCATGTCCGTTCAGCCGGTATATCAAAACGAGCCCTACCGGAGGGAACGCAATCCGCTGCTTACCGTGGGGCAACGCAGGCGGCCCGTGCTCGGCTTCCGTCGTCCACGCGAACGCCAGTGCGCCGCCGACCACACCGGCCACCATGCCGACGAAGAACCCGCCGAGATTGGATGTAATCCACGACCCTAGGGCCAGGAAGAGCGCAAGGAGCGAATAAATGATCCGGTCAATGGGATTGAGCCACAGCAGCGCTCCGCAAAGCAGCATGAATGCAGGAATCAGGTAGCCGGCTAGACCCTCGATCCCGATGTGGGTAACAATCCGAAGCGGAGCTTGCTCGGACACCAGCATCTCGCCAGCGCCGACGATAACGATGAGCCCGCCCCAGAACGGGCGGGTTCTCCGCCAGATCCGGAACGTATGCCGTGCAGCCGCGAGTGATCTGCCAGTCGGGCGAGCCGGGTTCTGTTTAGATCGCCCATTGCCAGAGCCATATATGCAGGCCATCACTGCTAGCAGCCGCCACCGAACCGCAGCCGGAATCCTGGGAGCGTAAACGTCCCCGCAGTAGTGGCGAAAGCATGCTGCTTCAGATTGCTTATGGTCACGGTCTTGGCGTGCATAGAGAAACCACCTGACGGGCCCCGTATGCCGGGCACCTCGTTGAGTGTGCTGGCGTCCCTACCCAGCGTCAGGTGCTTGAACGACGCGTTCCCAGAGAACCGGTCTGCGAATACGACAAGGTTGGTCGCGACAACGGGGGTACTGCCATTCCCCGCCGTAATGATCATCGGCACACCGAGGACGTTCACGCTCTGACAAAGGTGACTAATCGTGGCCGATCGCATTGCGGTAGCAGCAAGGACAATCTGGTTGCTGTGGCCGGGCAGGTCGTTAGTAGCCGAGTGCTCCACCACGCCAAACTGCTCGAAACCCTGTCCCTTCAGTAGCTTGGCAGTGACGTCGAACGGCTGGCCGGAAATGCTGACCGACACAGCGAGCACGGACTGCGAGGTAAGCATCAATAGCATGACGACCAAGGCAGTGGCGGGTACCAGGATTATCGCGAACCGTCGCCAGCGCACTCGTCCGAGCCTGGCGGGCGCCGTCTCTCCGACAAAGGTCATGCTGTGCCTCCAAGCTGCGAGGCGCGGGCAACCGCGCACGGGAGTACGACCTCCAATTCGGCAAGCGCGGATGCTACGTTGTGTGGCCTTGCCGATACGGAGTGCAACTCCCGACCGCAATCTACCGGCAGACGAACCTGATTACACGGCTCAGCACAGCGTTTCGCGCTTACTTGCAAAAGCCAGCCCGGTCCGCGCCTTCGACAGCCGGATCAAGTTCAGCGGCCAGTCGCCGCCCTAAGGCACCGTGTCAGGCTTGTGGCGGCGGCCCGAGCGACGTGGCTTCTAGCCGGGTAGCGACCAACCCGGTCGCGAGCGATGACCAGTGCGACAGGAGAACAGCTATGCAGTGGCCCGAGGGATTCATGTGGGGAACCGGCGCCTCGTCTACCCAGTGTGAAGGCGCCTCGCCGGCCTCGGACTGGTGGGACTGGGAGCGGAGCGGGCACGCGCCGCTGTCCGGCGAGGGGAACGGGTTCGCAGTCCGCTACGCCGAAGACTTCCGGCTCTTGGCCGGCCTCGGGCTGCGCCACCACCGGCTCAGTATCGATTGGGCACGGGTGGAACCCGAGCCGGGTCGGCATGACCCTGCCGCCATCGCTCATTACCGCGATGTGCTAGCCGCCGCCCTCGACGCTGGTGTCGAGCCGTGGGTCTGCCTGCATCACTTCACGCTCCCGCGATGGTTCGCCGATGCTGGCGGTTTCCTGGTCGAGGCGAACCGGACCGGCGGATGGGCCAGGCATGTCGAGTTCATCGCCGAGACATTCGGCGACCTCGTCCGAGGCTGGCAGCCCGTCAACGAGACGAATTACTACGCGTTCGCTGCCTATCGGGGCCGCGGCTGGCCGCCTGGCCATAACGACTTCGCCGAGTGCGCGCAGGTCTCTCAGGCGATGCAGCTGGCCACCGCCGAGGCCGCCGTGCGGCTCAGGCAAACCGGAGCACCGGTCGCGTCAATATTCGGCCTGTCGGGCATCAAGGCTCTCGACGACACGCCGGAGACGACGCGGCTGGCCGGCCTGCTCAACGACCTCAACTGGCGGGCGGGCCTCGAGTTGTTCCGCGACGGCGTCCTCAGCGTCCCGGGACTGGAGCCGGCCGAACGGCCGGACCTAGCCGGCTCCTTCGACCTGATTGGCTTCTCCTTCTACTCGACAACGGGAATCCGCAAGGGCGCCCTGGTTCCGTACCCGCCCGACGCCCCGGTGTCCCCTTTGGGCTACGGCATCTGGGCCGACGGCCTCGGCCCTGTGCTCGATCGGCTGCACGAGGTCGTGCCCGGGACTCCGCTTCTGGTGGCCGAGTACGGCATCGGCACGAGCGACGACAGCCAGCGCGCCGCATACCTTCAGCGCGGCCTGCAGGTAACCAATGACGCTATCGCCCGGGGGATCGACGTGCGGGGCCTGTTTCACTGGACTGCCGTCGACAACTACGAATGGCTGCACGGCTACGACGTCCAGTTCGGGGTCATTGACCGCGACCGTAACATCCGGCCCAGCGCCCGGGTGCTACAGCGCGAGGCCACCGCATGAGCTACCGCACGCGCGTCCAGATCAGGCGGACCTGTGCGGGGGTTGGCAGCGACCGCTCAGGTGGGACGGGCCAAGCGGCCTGACGGCAGTCTGGCAGCGAGTACACCAACCGCATGTCCCGCTTCCTCCGCAATGCGCTCATCGCCAGTGCATCCGAATGGCGCGTCATGGCGCGCCTGGCGGTGCTGTCGCCGGCCCGCCAGCCGCCGGCCCGCCAGCCGCCGTCCCGCCAGCCGCGGAGGACAGGTCGGCCGGCCGGTGTCGGCCGGCCGGGCGCACTGTGAGCAAACCTTTGCTCATCACGCCGACGCGCTCAGCGCGCTGGGCAATGGCGGTGTCGTGGGTGACCAGGATCAGCGTCAGCCCGCGTTCGCGCCAGAGCTTTTCGAGCAGGTTGATGATCTCGTCGCGGGTGTCCTCGTCGAGGTTGCCGGTGGGCTCGTCGGCCAGCAGCACAGTGGGCTCCTTCACTAGGGCCCGGGCGATAGCTGCCCGCTGTTCCTGCCCGCCAGACAACTCGCCGGGCAGGTGCCGGGCCCGGTCAGCAAGTCCGACCGAGTCGAGAGCGGCGTCTACCCGGCGGCGGCGCTCGGCGGCGCCTATCCGGAGCGGAATGAGGGCAGCCTCGACGTTCTCGGCCGCCGAGAGCGTGGGCACCAGGTTGAACGTCTGGAAGATGAACCCGATCGACCTGGCCCGCAGCCGGGTCACCCGATCTTCGCGGAGCCGCCCCAGGTCCTGCCCGTCGAGCTCGATGGTGCCTGAGGTCGGCCGGTCCAGCCCGCCGAGGAGGTTGAGCAGCGTGGACTTGCCGTGTCCGGTGCGGCCCTGGACTGCCAGCCACTGGCCGTCGTCGATCACTAGGTTAAGTTCCCGGACCGCGGGGACCGTCTGGCGGCCCTTGTGGTACAGCTTGGTCACGTCGGTTAGCCGGTACATAGTCCCATCTCCTGTCGTCTCGTGCAGCCGGTGTCGATGCCGCCGGTTCTCATGCCACCCGTGCCAATGCGTCCGCAGGCCGGAGCCGGGCAATCCGCCAGCTGCCGGCAGACCCTGCGAGCAGCCCCCCGAGGACTGCGAGGACCACGGCCGCCACGAGCGCGGCAGCGGTGACCGATGCGGACATCGGTACGGCTACCGTGTGGGTCACGGTCGGCGAGAAGTTCTGGGGGCCGCCAGGGCCAGCGGCAACAACGTGCTGGCCAGTCGAGTTCGCGATCGACGCCGACAGGCTCGGCGCGACCGCGTTGATGATCGCCGCGCCCGCGAAGCCGAGGCCAACCCCGGCCGCGCCGCCGACGACGCCCAGGACCAGTGACTCGCCCATCACCTGCGTAATGATCTGGCGGGATCGCCAGCCAAGCGCCTTGAGCGTGCCGAACTCCCGTACCCGCCTGGCCACTGCCGCCAACGTCAGCAGGCTGGCCACCGCGAAGGCCGCGATCAGCACCACGATTGACAGCCACCTGCCGAGGTCGTTCGCCAGCCTCGCGGTGCCGGACAGCGATCCGGTCACCTGGCTGGCCAGGCTCGATGCGCTGGTGACCATGTCGCCGGGAAGGAGACGCTTGATCTCGGCCTGCACGGCGGGGATGTCGGCGGCGCTGCTCGCGCTCACGTAGATCGTGTTCACGTCGTTCTTCAGGCTCTTGCTCCCGGCTTTGGCGAGCGCCTGGGCGCGTGCCAGCGGGATATACACCTGGGGCGGGCTGCCGCTCTGCGGCTGCGCCACGATGCCGATGACCGTGAAGCGGTGCCCGATGATCTTCACCGTCGAGCCGACCTTCAGCTTGTTCGACTTCGCGTAACCAGAGTCCACCACGGCCACATCCGAAGCAGCGTCGGCACCCTTGAGCGAGCGGCCCGCGGTCACCGTTCCGGCGCTCAGGGGGCCGAGCGACGGCTGGCCGGTGTCAACTCCCTGCACGTTGAACGAGTTCGGTGTTGGGAGGGAGCCGCCCGGCTGGCCGAAATGCTTCGGGATGGTGATCGAGGTGTCGCTGAGTGCGAGCCCGCCGGCGACTGCCTTGACGTGCTTCAGCTTCGCGACCGCCGCGACCTTGGACTGGCTGAACGGGCTGTAGCTGCCGCTATCCAGGTGGTCGATCGTCTGGCCCGCAGCGTTGTGGCATTTGCCGTTGCTGCACACCTGCGCCCCGCCCGGGCCGACCTCAAAGGTCTGGCCTCCCTTCCCCGGGCCGCTTGCTGGCAAGCGCGGCCTGGGTGCCTTGCCGGTGACGGTGATGTCCGTGCCGACCCCGTAAAGCG
>Ga0209240_1000181_pt1 | contig 25394 bp, 21 predicted proteins | sample GraSoi_2013_80cm_FD_185828 | JGI IMG/M metagenome (GOLD analysis project Ga0209240, IMG submission 185828) | Grasslands soil microbial communities from the Angelo Coastal Reserve, California, USA - Sample 9_17_2013_80cm (SPAdes) (version 2) | ecosystem: Environmental > Terrestrial > Soil >...
GCGTGGCCAGTTTCAGATGGCGCGCCGGCGTACTTAGCTTGGGTAGAAGCGAGTACGCGAGGAAGCGAATAGGAGCCAAGGGCCACGTCTGTCGGATCATTCGGCTTGGAATTGTCCCGAAGGGTGCCGTCGGACTTTGTCCCGGAGGGACTGAATGATCGTAGCCAGGCAATTCATTGCCTGGATTGTGCGCAGGAAAGGATCCGTCCCATAGGGACGGTATGAGGCGTGATCACCCCGGACTTACCATGTTGCGACGACGTTTGTAGCAAGCCCAAGAACGTGTTGCACAAAAGGCGAACACCCATCATACCAGGGCGACGATGATCATACGGTACCCTACGGGACGGTGCCGCTCATGGGGCCTATTCCAGGCAATAAATTGCCTGGCTACGATCATTCAGTCCCTCCGGGACAAAGTCCGACAAGCCCCGAAGGGACGTAATGACTCAGCCCAGGGTTTCAACCCCGGGTAAATGTTCAAAATGGTGAGCCGCCCTCACAAGGGGCGGAAGACAAATCGGATCCGCGCTTCTGCAAGGCGCCGTTCACATTTCGTCGGCGCACGGCCCCCTAACACCTGCCTGCCGCCCCGTTAGGGCGGGGCTTTTTGAGCGGATGACCCGGGGTTAAAACCCCGGGGACAGTCCTTATGTCCCCGCCCGCAACGATTCGCGTAGCGACGCGGGCTGGGCCCTTGGGACAGATCTGACCGAGAAGGTCCCGAAACCCAGCTACGGTTTTTTGGTCGGGCTCGGGAAACCGCCTGGCTTCGTATTTATTGCGGGCGTATTGGATGCGCCCGGGCTGGTGCCTGCCTTAGCCGAAGGCGCTACCGCCGGACGATTGGCGTTTAACTTGGCAATCACCGAGTCGCTAAAATCGATATCGCCCCGCGCGAAGACCAACACCGGGACCCCAAGAGCAACACTTTGTCCCGACTTATCAAAGACCAAGTCGTAGTTCTGCGCTTTAACCTGGTCGGTGACAACCTTCATGATCTCTTCCACCAAGGCTGAGACCATATGAGTTTTTTCGTCTTGAAGCTGTTTCTGGCGCGTCGAACGAAAGTCAGTGATTTCACGCTCTAGTCCATTAGTCTCAGCGATTTTCGAATCGCGTTCCTGAGCCTTTTGATCCTTGCTGGACCCACTGAGATCGGGCTTATTCAACTCCTCATTCAGCTTATTGATGCTATCGAGGTTCTTTTTGTAACTGTCCATCCGCTGGTTGAGTTCATCTTGGGCAGACCGCTGGGCTTCCTCTAACTTTTGTTGCGCCTCCTGGGTCTTGTAGTACCCCGCCATGACTTTGGCCATGTCGATCGTACCAATTTTCAACTCAGCTTTTGCTTGGGACAGTACGCCAAAGCCCAAGCTGGCAGCGACGCAAGCCCCCACGACGAATGAGGATTTATTCATATTCATTAACTAACAGTGGATCCGAACTCTCCGGTTTGTGTGAGACGCCCCCAAGCCAATTCTGTTCAAAATTGGTAACCCACGCTGAACTGGAAACGACCGGTGGAGTTATTGAACCTATCCGATTGAATCGGGATACCGTAGTCAAGTCGGATCGGGCCGATCGGCAGGTTTAAGCGCAGACCGGCTCCAAAGTCGGAGTTTACATTAGTGGCTCCGAAACTCCAGGATTTGGTGTTTACGAAACCAGTGTCATAGAATACAGCGAAACGAACTCGGTCGATGATCGGGAGGGTGTATTCAACGGTGAGGCGGGCCAGCGAATTACCACCGATATCGTCGCCTTGTGAATCCTTAGGGCCAACCCGATCAAAGTCGAAACCGCGCAAGTTATTGGCACCTCCCAAGAAAAGCCGATCGTAAATCGGGATTTTGCTTCCGGAACCCCAGTTCGCCACCGATGCCACTTCTGCGTCAAAAAGGAGGATGGTGTCAAAAGGCAAATGGAAGTATTGCTCTCCCTCAAGGTCGAATCCGTAAATTTGTACGTCTCCGCCTAAGGGCCCACCGGCTACGTAAACCGAGAAATCGACCCTCGTTCCTTTACGAGTCAAAAACGCATTGTCCCGTTTATCGTAAGTCAGACTATAGGTGAACCGGCTCTCTAACGTAGATCCAGCCTGACTGGTGATTAGCGGGTCGGTCGTCGTAATATTGAAGATATCCGTTTCCTGCAGACGATATTGGAACTTCTGCGCCAAGAAGTTCGTAATTGGTTGGCGCAGGAACACATCAAACCCGTAGTATCTCTCGTCGTAGACGTTACTGAAAAATGACGAGTCCAGATAGAAAAGGTCGGTACCGACAGCCAGCCTCTTATCCAAGAAATACGGCTCCGTAAAATTCGCCGTAACTTGCTTCTCTTGAGTACCGATCTGAACCCGGACGCGGAATTTTTCGCCGGCGCCCGTGAAGGTCTTCCAGTTCAGGATATCAAAGTTACCTTGGCTCAATTCGGCGAAACCCAGCAATCCCTGATCTGAGCTGAAACCCATACCGAAGTTCAAGGAACCAGTCCGCTTTTCCTGGACCACAACATTGAGGTCCTTTCTTCCGGGCACTAGCGTGTCGGAGGCGTAGGTATCGACCTTCTCGAAGTACTGCAACCCTTCAAGTCGCTTCTTACTGATATCGACTCGCACCGTATCAAACACATCCCCTGGTGCCAGAACCAGTTCCCGGCGAATCACTTTATCCTTCGTGCGCGTGTTGCCGCTGATATTGATCCGCTCGACGTACGATTTGATTCCTTCTTCGATCTTATAATGCAGGTCAACCGAGCCCGGGCCAGCCGGCGTCGTTTGCACTGCTACCTTAGCATCAGCATAACCAGCGACTCCGTAAGCATCCTCGACCGCCTTGATGTCCTTCTCCAGTTTCTGAGGCGAGAATACCTGACCTTCCTTTTGCTTAATTACCTTTCGGAAATTGGCCTCCGTAACCACCTGCAGTCCGTCAACGGTGACCGCGTTAATATGGTACTGGGTTCCCTGGTCAATATAGATATCAATGTCGACGTACTTCGGCCCTTTTTCCCGGTTGATCTTGACGTCAGTGATCTGGACGTCCTCGTAGCCGTTATCCTGGAACAAGGCTTTGATCTTTTGGACATCTTCGTCCAACTGAGCACTGTTCAATCGGCCGGCTCCGGTAAGAAAGGCGATGAGGTTGTTCTCCTTAGTCTTCATCTCCTTCTTCAACCGCTTTGAATTGATAGCGGTATTACCGGAGAACCGGATCTTCTTTACGATCGCTTTCGTCCCTTCACTGACCGAATAAGTAACCGTAGCCGTGCCACGATCCTCATTGGTCTCGACCTTGTATTGGACGTCGATATCCGGATAACCTCTCTTTTGATAGAGTTCGACGACCTTTTGGCGAGCAGTCTCTAAAGTTTGCTCATCCAAAGGCGCATTGATTTTCAGCGCCATTTCTTTGCGAATCCGGGAGGTCTTGACTCGCTCGTTGCCGACCACGTTGACGCCTGCCAGCGTGACTCGGGTCTGAACGACCACAATGACTTTTACTCCATCCGGCAGCGGTTCGCCGTAGATACGAACATTGGTCACCAGGCCGGTCGCGTACAACGCCCGCACGTCATCCTCAACGACGCCCTCTGAATAAGGCTGACCAACCGTGGTTTTCATGTTGGTCAAAATCCGTTGCCGGCTCAGCGTGGCAGGGCCAGCATATTGGATCTCAATCTGCCGGACGATAGGGCCGGCCGGACGTTGGGTAGGGGTAGGCGGCGTCGCTTGCGGCTGAGCTGCCGGAGCCTGCGGAGCTGGCGTATTTTGAGGCGCCGGTTGCTGCGCACAAACCGTAGACGCGACAAAACCGAACAGAATTAAGCACAATAGCCATTTGCGTTCGGGCACACGCTTTTGCTTCATAGGTTAAGGGGAGCAAACGATCTCAGCGAATGGCGCTAATTCACGATGATGACGTCCAAAACGTCAACAGAAAAACCGCGAACGGTTGCGCTTGTTTAATTCAGCAAACTGTAAACATTGTTTCGGGAGTGTGGTTCATACCCGGCCTCGGTAATTAGCCGCTCGATTTCCTCCCGCGACAACCTGAAGGTTGTACCCGCGCTGCTCACGACGTTTTCCTCCATCATAACAGATCCGTAGTCGTTCGCACCGTAGCTTAGTGCGACTTGGCCGATCTTGGGGCCTTGGGTTACCCAAGAGCTCTGTAGATTTTCCACATTATCTAAGTAGATCCTCGCCAGAGCCTGCGTACGCAAATATTCAGCCGATCCCACTGGTCTCGCCTTCAGGACGACGTTCTCCGGCTGAAATGTCCAGCAAATGAATGCCGTAAATCCATGGGTCCGGTCTTGAAGCTCCCGAATACGCTCCAGATGCTCAATCCGGTCTTCTATGGTCTCCACGTGCCCAAACATCATGGTAGCGCTGCTTCGCAACCCTTCCTCGTGCGCAATTTCCATCACCCGCAACCACTGTTCGGTATTACATTTCAGTGGAGCGATTCGGTTGCGCACGCGGTCTACCAGAATCTCGCCTCCGCCTCCCGGGATCGAACCCAACCCGGCCTCTCGAAACCGGACAATAACGTCTCGGATCGACATCCCAAATACCTCTGCAAAATGGTTGAACTCCGGGGGACTAAACGCGTGGAGATTAATTTGCGGGTATTTCTCTCGGAGGTGGCTGAGCAGATCGAGATAGTAATCGATCCCCAGTTTCGGGTTGTGGCCGCCTTGCATCAGGATTTGCACGCCGCCGATGCCGACCAGCTCATCGATCTTCCGGTCGATCTCCTCATGCGTCAGCACATAGTGATCGGCATCTTTTTCCGTGCGGTAGAACGCGCAAAACTTGCAATAAACATTGCAAACATTCGTGTAGTTGATGTTGCGCTCGACGATATAGGTGACGATTTCGTTCCCTCGTCCTCCGTAAGCAGTCCCTTTCGCTAACCTGCGCCGGTGATCCGCTAACGCGCCTAGCTCTTCAATCGGGAGCCGATACAGTTCCAACGCGTCTTCTTTATCGATTCGTTCGCCCTCAAGTACCTTATCAATAACATCCGCGCCGGAAATCAAAGCATTCATTCGCAGGGCTAGTATTAAACCACTCCTTTCTATCGTTCCAGTGCGTTTCGTAGGCCGGGAATTGTCCTCAGCTTCGTATCAATCCCGGTAGCAAACGGAGTAATCAGTAATCAGTGGGTCAGTAATCAGTTCGGAACCGGCCGATCTTTAGTCACTGATTACTGATTACTTTTGTGTGCGGGGCGGCGACGAGAAGCGGCTCGGCCTTTTGCAATCAAACCGCGGTAAGATCTGGAAAGTGGCCGCGAAATGCCCACATTGGTAAGCCAAAGCGTGGCCGAGAATTTTTACCAAGAAACTATCCAGGCACCCAAGAGCCCGTTTGACCTGTCGCTACGGCCTCCGTTGTTCTCTGAATTTCAGGGCCAGGCCCGCGTGAAAGAACGGCTGGAGCTGATGGTGGCCGCGGCCAAACAGCGCGGGGATGTTCTACAGCATATTTTGTTGAGCGGTCCTCCGGGTCTGGGGAAAACCAGCCTGGCTTTCATTCTGGCCAACTCGATGGGCGTCAACATAAAAAGCACGAGCGGTCCCATGATTGAGAAAGCAGGAGATCTGGCGGGCCTGCTCACTACCCTCGAGCGAGGCGATATTCTGTTTATCGACGAGATCCACCGCCTGCAACCGGCCATAGAAGAGTATCTCTACCCGGCTATGGAAGATTTCCGTTTAGACATCATCATCGATCAAGGACCAAACGCTCGCAGCGTCCGGCTCAACTTGCCCAAGTTCACTTTGGTCGGAGCCACGACGCGTGCCGGCTTGATTAGTTCGCCGTTACGGTCCCGTTTCGGAATGACTAGCCGGCTAGATTATTACAGTGTTGAGGAGCTGACCAATGTCATTGACCGAAGCGCGGGGCTAATCGGAGTCACCATTAACAAAGAAGGTGCTGGCGAGATTGCGGCTCGTTCCCGCGGCACCCCAAGAATCTCCAACAATCTGCTCCGCTGGGTACGCGATTACGCTCAGGTCAAAGCCGATGGCGCTATTGATAAGAATGTGGCCGACCTAGCCTTGAAAATGCTCGATATCGACAACGACGGGTTAGACGAGATGGACAAGCGCTTGTTAGAAGCATTGATCACCCGTTTCCAAGGCGGCCCCGTCGGCCTTAATTCACTCGCCGTTTCGGTGGGAGAAGATTCAGGCACCATCGAGGAAGTGAATGAGCCGTATCTAATCCAAGAAGGATATCTCCAGCGAACCGCTCAAGGCCGGGTTGCGTTGCCCAAAGCATACAAAAAGTTGGGGCTGGAGCGCTCTTCTCACGGCCAAAAGGAACTGTTTTAGCCGGTAGGGATGAGCTCCTGCTCATCCGAAGAAGGAGCCAGGAGCCAGGAGGGTTTTCCGTGTATTCCGTCGTTCGTTCTCGAAAACAAATCCGCTTCGGCGACCCGATTTTGTGAATGCAACCGACTTCCAGGCCGACCGGATGAAAGCGTTCGAATTGCAGGTACAGCGCTGTCTGGCCATGCGGCCCTCCTGGCTCCTGGATTCTGGCTCCTGGCTCCTTCTTCATGGATTGCTGGCTTCGCTTGGCGCTTTCTTCCTCACCCGTAACGGCGTCGGCGAAGTAGCCTGCTGATACTTGATGGTTGAGGGCCAAATAAGCCGCCAGGGCTGCTCTTTCACCTTACCGGAGAGCTCGGTCATATCCGAAGCGAAGGTGTTCACTTGAGGGATGAATTTGTTCAATTCTTCCTGGACCTGACCAAGCACGGTTTTTAACCGGCCCGATGCAGCGTCAAAGTTGGCTAGAGTTTTGGTAAGATGTTCATCCTTTTCGACCTGTCCGACTAAGCCCTGCACATCCTTCAGCACGGCTTGAACACCGGTCAGGGTTTCATCAACTGAACCGCCCTTTGCTGTCAGCCGCTGCAGGTTTACGCCGACCACTTGGAAATTGTCGAGGGTTTTATCAAGTGATGCTAAAAGGCTCGAATCCTTCGCCGTCAAACGGGTCAGATTCTCCGCCGTACGATGCAACGCGATCAGCGTGCCGGTGGCTTCTTTTAGTGTCGGATCCAATTTCTGAAGAATACTGGGACCAACCTCACCCAAATCCGGAGAACGTACCCCTACAAAAGCGTCTCCGTTCACCGCCCGGCCGGAATTCGCGTTGCCTTGAGTAAAATCGATGACCGGTTCCGCCAATAACCCAAAGGAACGCATGGTCACGCTGTTTTCTTTGAAGATTTCCGCATCCGCCGCCACCTGCACCGTAATGACCGCTTCGTAATCCGGTTTGCCGGGCGGACGCTGGGAGCTTGTCACCGGCGATTGAATAAAATCCACCGTCCCGATTTTTCTTCCGGCTAAGGCAACATTCGCACCGGGCTTGATCCCTGCAGCGTCGTCAAAGAAAATTCGATAGTGCACAATCGGGCGAAATAGGCCAGGCGCCGACAGATAGAGGACGACTCCAACTAACAGCCCGACAGTCAGGATTACCAAAATGCCCGTCCGAATCTCGCTACGTACTATCTGCATCGGGCAATGTCTCAGTCATGGGGCCGTCAACGCCGCCGGTAACAAACTGACGAACGACAGGGTGATCTGATCTCTTAAACTGATCCGGCGCATCGTCCAGAATGATGGCGCCCTGCCAAAGCATGGCAATACGCGTGCCGATGCGAAAGGCGCTATCCATCTCATGGGTCACAATAACCGATGTAGTATTTGTCTTCTCCGTGAGATTAATGATGAGTTCATCGATCACGGAGCTCATAACCGGGTCTAAACCAGCGGACGGCTCGTCGAACAGCACTAACTCAGGATCGAGCATCAGGGCACGAGCTAGACTAACCCGTTTCCGCATCCCGCCGCTAAGTTCAGAGGGTAGCTTGCTCTCCGTCCCGCTCATCCCTACCATGGCCAACTTCTGTTCCACTAACGCATCGATCTCGCTCTCAGATTTGCGACCTAATTCCTGCACCGGCAGCGCCAGATTATCCCTGACATTCAAGGAACTGATCAGAGCCGAATATTGGTACACCATTCCTATTCTACTTCGCAGTAAATTCAGTTTGCTTCTACTTAACCGGCTGACCCGCAAATGCTTGTACTTTATTTCGCCAGATGTTGGCTTCAAGATTCCTAAAATCAATCGCAACATTGTGCTTTTCCCCCCACCGCTTTGCCCAAGGATGACCAAGCGATCTTGCGGAAAGATTTTTAGTTCGACGCCATTGAGGACAGATTTCCCGTCGAAAGCGAGACAAACCTGATTCAAATGGACCAATGGCGTTTCCGTCATTTGGTGTACTGCGTAACGATTATATTAAAAAGGCTATCGAAACCGATAACGCTGGTGATCGCAACCACCACACTCCCAGTAGTAGCCCTGCCGACACCTTCCGCTCCGCCTTGAACGGTAAGCCCTTTAAAACAGGCGATGAGGCCAATCACCAATCCGAAGAAGGCGGCTTTAAAAAATCCAATCACGATATCATTAACCAGCAAACTGCTCAGAACTGCATCGAAAAAGAACGCTGGCACAATATTCAGCGTAACCCAAGAAATCAGACAGGCGCCGATCAGCGCTGCAATCACGGCGCAAACCGATAGACAGGGCATGGCGCCCACGATCGCCACCAGGCGCGGAGCCACCAAAAATCGGAGTGGCCCTATCCCCATTGCTTCGATGGCTTCGACCTCTTCAGCCACCTGCATGGTGCCAAGCTCGGCGGTAAAAGCAGCACCGATACGGGCAGCCAATACAATACCTGTGATCAAAGGGCCTAGTTCACGCGTAAACGCAATCGCAATTAGCGACGGGATCAGGCGCTCGACCCCAAACTTTTCCAACTGATATCCGGTCAGCAGCGCCATCGTCAGCCCTAAGAAAAACGAGACCATCAGAACCAAAGGCACCGAGCCCACCGCCGTACGATCCGCTTGAGTAAAAAGAGCTGAGAGCCGAAAAGGTAATCGCCCCCTGCGAATGTTGTCGGCCAGCTCTTCCGCAGTGTTCAGCAGAAGCCAGACGATACTCCCCAGAGTTACCAGGGCATTACGCGTCAAGAAACCGATCCGATAAAGCAAAGCGCTATTTATTAGACCGCCCTGGGCTGGAATCAAGATGATTTGAGCCGTTCCGGGAGGGGAGCCGCTTTACCAGTACGGCAGTTCTATCGCTCTGCAGCAGGCGGCTCCCGGAAGCTATCCAGGATGTTCGCGTCAGCCCGGGACCTCGAAGCACTCCCACGAAAACGTGCGAACGTCAGGGGTAATGACAAATCAGGGACCGTTTCCGGGAGCCGCTTGCTGCAAACCTACAAAACTGCCGACCTATAAAGCGGCTCCCCTCCCGGTGCTGGGCCAATCGCCTAACCCATTTCCTCCTGGATTCTGGCTCCTGGCTCCTGGCTCCTCTGCTCACCTTTCACCAAACACCTCCCCAACCTCAGCTTCCGCAAACAGCCCGCTCTGATACAGCCGGCGATAGATTCCGTTGGCGAGCAGCAGTTCGTCATGGGTCCCGCGCTCGGCGATTTCCCCTTCGTCTAATACCAGGATCTGATCTGCCTGACGGATCGTCGATAGGCGATGGGCAATGACAAAACTCGTCCTACCCAGAAGCAGCCGCTGCAAGGCCGCTTGAATCTCTCGCTCAGTCTCTGTATCCACACTTGCTGTCGCCTCATCCAGGACCAGAATCGGTGGGTCCTTCAACAACGCGCGTGCGATCGACAGCCTCTGTTTCTCGCCTACGCTGAGCTTGACTCCACGCTCGCCGACCTTTGAATCTAATCCCCCGGGCAGCTTCCTCACAAAACCGATTGCAAATGCCGCCGTTAACGCTTCCTCCAACTCTTTTTCGGTCGCCTCTGGTTTACCGAATAGAAGATTCTCCCGGATCGTTCCGTTGAATAAAAAAGTCTCTTGAGTCACAAATCCCGTGATTCGACGCAGGGTCCCTTTTGACAACTCTCGGATCGAGCGTTCATCGATCAAGATCTCACCCCCGTCCGAATCTAGTTCATAAAAACGAAGTAAGAGGGTGACCAAAGTCGATTTCCCAGCCCCGGTATGACCAACCAACGCGATCATTTGTCCAGGCGAGGCCGATAACGAAATATTTCGAAGAGCCCGCCTCCCCGGTTCGTAGCCAAAACTGACGTTCCGATACTCAACGGACCCTAACGGATTAAAATCGTCGTCCGCAGGAGAGGCCTCTTCCGCTGGCTGATCCAATATCTCGTACAACCGGTCGGCCGCCGCTCGGCTGCCTTGCAACATTTGGTTGAGGCTATGTAGCCGGCTAACCGGCTCATAGAGGAAACGCACCATAATCAAGCTGCCGACCAGTTCACCTAATCCCATTTGCCCGTGCAGCACAGCGTTTCCGCCAAAAGCAGTCACGATGACCAGGCCGGATCCGGCGAAAAACTCCATGCTCGGGTCGTAAATCGCCCAGGCTCTCATGACGACCAAACTCGCCTCTTTCAACTTAGTACCAGCTCGATTGAACCGTCCGTGCTCCGCTTCTTCCCGCACGTACGCTTTAATCTGGCGGATACCGGCCAAATTATCGTGAAGGACAGAGTTCATTGCCGAAGCCGCTTTTCTTTGCCCGGCATAACGGGATTTGGCAGTTAAGGTGTACCAAAGGGCGCCTGCGGCCAAAAAAGGGATCGGAATCAGGGCCAAAAGTCCTAACCAAGGCTCCGTCACCACCAGCAGACCGGCAACAATGATAACCTGGAGCAGAGCAACTGTACCTTGCTCAATCCCGTCGATCAGCACCCGCTCAACGGCGTTAACATCCTCCAACACCCGCGTCATGATATCGCCGGTCGCCTGTTGATCGAACCAAGACAGCGGCAACCGCTGGATATGGTTATAAAGATCGCTTCGCAGATCGAAGATGACCCGTTGCTCGAACGTATTGTTCAGCAGGATCCGCAGGCCATTAGCGATATTCTGCAGCGCGAAAGCGCCTAACGCCACGAGAGCCAAGGGCAAAATCAGTTCGGCTCGATTCCCCCGCACAGCATCATCGATGATCCGCTGGGTCACTCCGGGAAAGACCACCACCGTGACAGTCGCGAGCATCGCAAACCCGATCGTCCCAGCTGCCAGCCACGGATATCGACGCAAATAATGAAAAACTCGAAAGATCGTCGGCATTCGAACTATTCCTTAGCCCGCATCTCCAAAAAATGCGCATGCATTTTTTAGAGATGCGGGCTGTGGCAGCAGAACGTCCCGGCTAACGCCGGAACGTTCTGCTGCGGTACCTCGACAACAAAAACGGCGAATTTTGGTGGGCCGAGGCTCCGGAACTTCCTAAAATGGCGCTCGAAGCGATGCCCTCTCACTAGCCCATGGATCCGCGACTCCAACCGACTGGCGAGCCGCTGTCGCAGAACGTGCCATCGCAGCAACCTCTCACGTCTCACCCGTTCGACGCGCTAAATGCTTGCTCAGGGCGGGCCAGTCACTAGTCACCAATCACCCTCCCCGCCTCCACCTGTCGCCACTTCCCCGGACCCAAATCCGCCAGCCACAATCGGCCGATACGAACCCGGATCAGACGCAAGGCGGGGTAACCGACCGCAGCAGTCATCCGGCGCACCTGCCGGTTCTTTCCTTCATTAAGAACGATGCTTAACCAGGAATCAGGGACCGTTTTACGGAATCGAATCGGTGGGTTACGGGGCCACGTCTGTGGAGGTTCTTCATGCAACCGAACTTTGCAAGGCAAGGTGCGCCGGCCTTGAATAATCAGTCCACCGGCCAATCGCTCGAGGGCTTCCGAGGTTGGAACCCCTTCCACCTGAACCCAATATTCGCGTTCATGGCCGATCTCCGGGTCAAGAATAAGCTCGGTCCAGCGAGCCTCATCACTAAGCAACAATAGGCCCTCGGAATCGGCATCAAGTCTGCCGATCGGATAAACAGCCGGCGGAAAATCAAAATCGGCCAGCGTCCGATGATTAGACCCATCCGGAGTAAACTGCGAGATTACGCCGAAAGGTTTGTGAAATGCGATCAACACCTATGGAAGGAGTTCGAGAAGTTCAAGGAGTTCAAGGAATTCGAGAATGAAGTCCGCGAGATCTAAACTCTAGGCGGTCCACAAGAGGTTGGCGTCGCACCCATCGGCAATAGCTTACCGAGGGGACGAGCACTGATTACTGATTTACTGACTACTAATTACTGGTTACCACCGATCGCCAGGTACGACATGGACACTGCATTACCTATTTTTGAACTAGAGACCAGTATCGTCGAAGCCCTGGCCAAAACTCCTCGGTTGATCTTGCAAGCTCCCACTGGCTCAGGCAAATCGACCCAAGTGCCTCAGATCTTGCTCGATCACGGCTTGTCCGGGGACGGCCAAATCGTGGTGCTTCAGCCTCGGCGGTTGCCAACCCGTTTGCTCGCAGCACGAATTGCCGATGAACGCGGGGCCATTTTGGGCGAAGAGATCGGATATCAGATCCGTCTGGATAATGTCGCTTCTCCATCGACTCGGATCCGGTTTGTTACCGAGGGGGTGTTACTCCGGCAAATGGTGAGCAATCCTCGCTTGACCGGAATCTCCATCATCATTTTTGACGAATTTCACGAGCGACATCTCTACAGCGACATTGCGCTCGCCCGCGCGCTCGAAATCCAAGAGAACTATCGCTCGGATTTGAAGCTGGTTGTGATGTCGGCGACCCTCGAGACCGCCCAACTGCAAGCCTATCTCGATCCATGCACGCTCCTGACCTCAGTGGGACGGACCTTCCCGGTTGAGATTGAATATCTGAAGCGACAAGTAGTCGATGAACCACCCTGGGAGCTAGCGGTCGACGCGCTCCAACAAGCGGACCAGGAGGACGGCGATGTACTGATCTTTATGCCGGGAGCATACGAGATTGCTCGTACGATCGAGGAGATCAAACGCTCTCGATTCGACGGGATTGTATTGCCATTACACGGCGATCTGTCGCCACGGTCACAGGACGCAGCGGTCGCCTCTTACGAAAAACGCAAAGTCGTCGTTTCAACAAATGTTGCCGAAACCTCGCTAACCATCGACGGGGTCACTCTAGTCATCGACAGCGGGTTAGCGAAGATCGCAAAATACGATCCGCATCGCGGGATCAACACTTTGATCCCGGAGAAGATCAGCCGTGCCTCAGCCGATCAACGCGCCGGCAGAGCGGGGCGAACCGCTCCGGGTCGCTGTATCCGCCTCTGGTCGGAACGCGATCATCTGAACCGGCGAGCTCAAGATCTACCCGAAGTCAGACGACTGGACCTCTCCGAAGTAATCCTGAATCTGAAAGCCGCCGGTGTATCGGACATCAACCGGTTCCGATGGCTGGAACGGCCTGATCCTCGGTCGCTGGCGCGGGCTATCGAGTTACTCGCGGATTTAGGTGCGATCGATCGGCACACGGAAGAAATCACGGCCTTGGGCGACCGCATGTTGTCATTTCCAGTCCATCCCCGCTATTCCCGGATGCTCTTAATGGCCGATGAACTCGGCCGCGTGACAACGGTGGCTTTGATCGCGGCGCTTACTCAGGAGCGTTACCTTTTACGCCGAGCCGAAAATAAGCAGATGGAGCACGACCGCGAGCTTTTGCTCGGTGGTGAAGCGGAATCAGACTTCTTCGTATTGATACGGGCATGGCTCTACGCCAATGAACATGGCGCTGAACAAGCCAAACGCCTTGGAATTCGTTATTCGGTCTCTCAACAAGTCGGGCGTCTGTTCGATCAATTTCTCGATATCGCCAAAGCCGAAGGATTGGACATTTCCAGACCTCCGGATGATTTCGACGCCGAATCTCTCGGTAAATGCCTGTTGGTTGGCTTTTCTGATCATCTTAGCCGGCGGGTCGATGCCGGAACACTAAGATGCGATCTAGTCCATAGTCGTCGCGGCGTCCTTGCCAGGGAAAGCGCGGTGCAAAAGAGCCCTCTCTTTGTAGCGGCAGAGATTCGCGAGATACAGGCGCGCGACGAAGAGTTTTTGATTCTACTGTCACTCGCAACCGCCGTACGAGAGGAATGGTTACGCGAGCTCTACCCAGACGACTTTCAGGAAACGCACACCGAGTATTATGACCCTGCATTGCGTCGGGTCGTGGCTCGCACCGATCTGACCTTCCGCGACCTCGTGCTGCACAGTCGCAAAACCGACCCGCGCGGCGACGACACGACTGCATCCACGCTCGCCGCCGAGGTTATCAATGGCCGGTGCCCGTTAGACCATTGGGATCATGAAGTCGAGCAATGGATAACCCGAGTAAATTGTTTGCACGACTGGTGTCCGGAATTGGAGTTACCGGAGATCGACCAGGAAGCTCGCAGTTACTTGATTACCCAAATCTGCCATGGCGCCACCGGCTACCGCGAGATCAAGGACCGTCCGGTTTGGCCGGTACTCAAAGCGTGGTTACCAGCGTCAAAATTGCCGTTAGTTGATCGTCTGGCGCCGGCCCGGTTCGATCTTCCCGGAGGCAAGCGTTTGAAGCTTTCGTATACCCGAGGGCAACCACCGGTGTTGTCCGCGCGAATCCAAGATCTTTATGGCGTCGAAGAATCTCTCAAAGTTTGCGCCGGGCGAGTCTCAGTGCTGATTCATGTATTAGCTCCAAATAATCGCCCCGTTCAGATCACCCAAGAGCTATCGACCTTTTGGCGCGAAGCCTATCCCAAGCTGAAGCTGGAGCTTCAACGAAAATATCCGAAACACGAATGGCGCTGAGAAAGGAGTTCAGGAGTTCCAGGAGTTCGGGAGTTCAGAATCGAGTAGCCGCTCGATCGACGTCGTAACAGCGCAAGATGCATGCTTTCGCGCGAATTATGCGGCGTTTGCCGCGGGCTACTTTGCGCCTCCTGAACTTCTGAACTCCTGCAACTCCTGAACTCCTCAAAATGAAAGCATCATTTGGAATCTTCGTTCCAGGGCTTATTGGTCTGATAATACACCAGGCGCCTTTGAAACTGAGGAATGTCTTCTGCGTCCCCGCCAAGGATCGCTTTACCTTCCCAACGTTGAGCCGAAGCGAAATCTCCCTGCGCCGCGTACGCCGCCGCTAAGACATCCAAAATCGTCGCGTCCTTTTGATGAGCCAGTTTGGCTGCCTCTGTTGCCAGCTGCATCGCCGCCGACGGATTATGAATCTTTGGATCTTTCGTAGTGGCAAACAACCACGCTGCTCCCGCTCGGCTGTAGGGATCTTTTGGATCTGTCTTCGCTGCCTCTAGGAAAGTATTAGTTGCCTCCGCTCTATTGCCGAGCCGGCTCTGTGCGTTAGCCTTCAAAATCTGGAGCTGACAAACATTCAACCGGTTGGCGTCTCCGTTGTTAGTCTGCAAAGCATGATCGACCGCGTCGATGACGTCCTTGTGGCGGTTCAAATTCGCCGCGGCTGCTGCTCTCGCCGCATATAACCACCAACGTTCCGGATGCTGTTTTACCGCCTTAGTTACGAACTTGTAGGCGTCTTTCCACTGGCCGTTCTCGCAAAATACCCCGAACGCGCTCGCTTCTGCTTTCTCCTCGGGCGTAAATTTATGCCCGGGAGGGAAAATCTCGTCGAAACTTTGGGTCGGAGCCGGCCCCTGGCCTTTCCGCGCGATTCGGTGCTTCGTTAAAGACCGCCGTGAGTGCCCCTTGGCAGCTTGGCTTTTCTTAGCGTCTGCGTTCTGTGATGAACTCGAAGATGCCAACGCCGGCGAGGCTCCATTCAGCAGCCATACCGCCGACAAAAAGATTCCTATGATTCTCAAAACAAATTTCACTTTTCCGTGCTTAAATCCCGTAACCTCTGAAACCGGATCTCAATAGTTTACAACTGTCTCCGAAAAAACTTCAGTAGCCAGTCTAACGGGCTGAACGTCCGAGAACTTGCCGTAGACCTGCACTGACGCCACGATTTTTTGGTTTTTCCTTTTTACCTGCATATTGTAACAAATCTCTTCAATATGATTGCGGGAACTTCGAGCCGCGATGTGACGGTGCAAGATCGCCTCCGCGGAGCAGTTTGGGGTCAATTTGTCGGTGACGCCGCCGCCCTGGGGACACACTGGATTTACGATCTTCAAGAATTGTCTGTTAAATTTCCGGGTGGGGTTGTTGGTTTTGAAAGCCCGGCGCCCGACCATTATCACGCACGACGTAAACCTGGTGACCAGACTCATTATGGCGATGGCGCGTTGGTGCTCCTCGAATCTATTGCCGAGGTGGGTGCGTTCGACGTCCGCTCGTTCGGCAAACGATTTGTAGCGACCTTCGGTTCGCCCAATTATCACGGTTATCTAGACAAAGCGACGAGCGGTACGTTAGAAAATTATAAGCGCTTTTGCCAAACTAACCCTGCAGAGAGCTATGACTTCCAGCAAGGCGCTGACGACGATCAACTCGCTGGGGGGTCACGTCTCGCCAGCTTAGTGGCGCGCCACTGGCGCGACCCGGGCCTGCCCGATTTGGTGGAGCTAGGAACGAAGGTTTGTCAAAACAACCCTGCGGCCATCGGATACATGAAATTTCATGGCCTCTTTTTGGTAGAGCTTTTGTTAGGACGGGACATCCACCGCGCCTTGAACAATGCACAATTCAGACTCGATTTTGTGGCTCCGGCTCTAAGTCCGGAGATCCGCCAAAAAACGCAACAGGCTCTGGGCGAAACCTTCGAGGAGGTAACCGAGGCAACCCTAACCTTTGGCCAAGCTTGCCCTTTACCTCAAAGTTTTCCCTCGGCGCTGCACGCCTTCTTAAAACATAGCGACGACTTCGAGACTGCGATCCTATCCACTCTCCGCGCCGGAGGCGACAACGCCGGGCGCGCCGCCATGCTCGGCGCCTGGCTAGGCGCCCATCTCGGTATCGACGCGATCCCAAAAGATTGGCGCTCGAAGCTATCCGCCGAATCCCGCATCTCCACCGCGCTGGACAGAATCCTCCTTGACGAGAGCCGCTAGGGAACGAGCGCGAACGCCGGGAACGAGCGAGAGCGAGCGAGAACGAACGGCAGCACGCCATCGTTCAGGCGTTCTCGCTCGTTCACGGCGTTCGCGGCGTTTACTTCCCCCGCCTCCCGTAAGAATATCCCCGACTAGTCCGATATCCCCTCACCGGCTTCAGGTTCTGCTTCGCCTCATCAAACAAGGCCGTGTAAACATAAGGAAAATCTTTTAGCCTCACCCGAGGCACCTTCTGGTCAATAAAACGCTCGATATCGAGCATCGCTTTCAACTCCTCAGCAGTGACCAAAGTAAATGCGTCTCCGGCCTGTTCCGCCCGTCCCGTACGCCCAATACGATGGACGTAATCTTCGGGGTGAAGCGGGATGTCGTAATTCATCACATGCGTAACCCCTGCAATATCGAGGCCGCGCGCAGCAATATCTGTCGCCACAAGCACTTCGTATGTCCCTTTTTTGAACCCCTCTAGCGCAGCGATTCGTTCACGCTGATTCCGGTCAGAGTGCAGCACGGTGACGGAATGCTTCAGCACCTTGAGCCGATCAGAAATTTCATCTGCGGCCTGCTTCGTCCGCGTAAACACGATCACACTCTCATAGTGGGTCTGCTCCAAGAGCTGGACCAGGAGATCAAACTTCTGAGCCGCTGCCACCGGATAAAATGCATGCGTCACCGTTACAGCCGCTTTCCGGACACCGATGTCAATTACGACAGGATTCTGTAAAACCCAGGAAGCGAAGCCTTCGATTTCAGGCGGGATCGTCGCCGAAAACAAAAGGGTTTGCCGTTGTTTTGGGCAGAGCTCCACGATTTTGCGGACGTCGGGTAAAAAGCCCATGTCCAGCATTCGATCGACTTCATCCAGGACAAGAATTTCGATCGACCTCAAATCCATGATCCCTTGCTGCTGCAGATCCAGTAACCGGCCGGGAGTCGCGACAATGATATCGATGCCGAATTCGAGCAGCTTCTTCTGCCGATCGTACCCGACTCCGCCGTAAAAGACCCCGATCTCGGCTTCTGAAAAACGGCCGTAATATTGAAACGCACTCTCGACCTGCAACGCCAGCTCGCGTGTCGGCTCTAAAACCAAACAACGAGGACCTTTCCGCGCCCCCAGCAGAGTGAGGATAGGCAGCGCGAAGGCCGCCGTCTTACCGGTACCCGTCTGGGCCGATCCGATGAGATCTTTCTTTTCCAGGATCAACGGTATACATCGCTCCTGAATTGGCGTCGGCTCGACGTACCCTAGGGACTGCACGCCGTGCACTACGGCGTCTGATAGACCTAGGTTCTGAAAGCTCATCCGGGCTTGAAGTATCGGGTATTCGCCCGAAATCGCAAATGCCAAGGCAACAGAAGCCTAAATCCAGGAGTCAGGAGCCAGTAGGGGGACGGTGAAAAGTGAAAGGTGATAGGTGAAAGGTTGAGGGGGCGTCGCGTCATTTGTCATTCGCGTCGCATTCGCTATCGGCTAATTGCTATCCGCGAGCGCTGTCCCTTCCCCCTTGGCTCAAGACGGATCCAAGTCGCGGATGGCCTTTAGATCGGACTACCGCGGGCAAGCCGGCTCGGATCTGCGACGCCGCTTCGGCGCCTATCACCTTTCACCTATCACCTTTCACTTTTCACCGCCCCCCACCTGGCTCCTGACTCCTGTCTTTGCTTTCTTGCCCCCTTCAAGCTATCCCAAAGAAGTGACAAAAAAGGTCTTGTTCATTTGTACGGGAAACTTCTATCGAAGCCGCTTTGCTGAGGCCCTTTTTAATTTCCACGCCAAACAACGGGCAATTCCTTGGCAAGCATATTCACGAGGGCTGGCGATCCATTGGGCGGATGGAATCTTATCTCCTTTTACGGCTGCGGCACTATCAGCTCGACAAATCCCGGTGTCCTACACAGGTCGGGGTCGGATCCAACTCACTGAGAACGACTTAGAAACTGCAGACCTTTGCATCGCCTTGGATCGCAATGAGCATCTCACGATGATGGAACAGCAGTTCCCCACTTGGACCCAAAGAATCCAATATTGGGAAGTTCCAGATATGCCGCTCACACTGCCGGAGGTGGCGCTGCCGGCTATCGAAAGCCAAATCCTGCACCTGCTCGATCACCTGTCAAATGTCCCTTGAATTTGATCTTCCCGGCATAAAAAAAATCGGCAGCGGCAAAGTCCGTGAGATTTTCGACGCAGACGAGCACGTTGTGATCGTCTCTACCGATCGTATATCGGCCTTTGATTGTATTCTGCCGCAACCAATTCCAGGAAAAGGATCTGTCCTGAATCAGCTCTCCGCTTATTGGTTCCGGAAGTTCGCGGATATTCCCAACCATTTTGTTTCGACCGAAGTCACTGAATTTCCTGATCAGTTTCGGCCGTTCGCAGCCCAACTGGCCGGCCGTTCCATGCTGGTCCGGAAAGCCAGCTCATTACCCGTGGAATGCGTGGTTCGCGGCTATCTAGCCGGCTCAGCTTGGAAAGAATATCAATCTACCGGCCAAGTTAGCGGCCACCCGCTGCCCGCTGGATTGAAACTCGCCTCTCGCCTTCCGGAAGTACTCTTTACCCCTTCAACCAAGGCACAGACCGGACACGACGAACCGATTTCCTGGAACCAATTCTGCGAGTTAGTAGGCCCTCAATTCGCCGAACTAGTTCGCGAAACCAGCCTATCTTTGTTCCGTGAAGGGAGCGATTTTGCTTATGATCGCGGCATCATCGTTGCCGACACAAAGTTTGAGTTTGGCGTGATCGACGATCAATTGGTCCTGATCGACGAATGTCTGACGCCGGATTCCTCGCGATTTTGGCCCGCTGCCGGTTACCAGGAAGGGATTAGCCCGCCAAGCTTTGACAAACAATTCGTGCGCGACTATCTGGAGTCTGTCGATTGGAACAAACAACCGCCCGCCCCGTCTTTGCCTGCTGAGGTAGTGGAAAAAACAGCTCAAAAGTACCAAGACGCCTTGGTACGATTAACGGGTTATCGGTTGGCCTCTCGCCAATAACCACGTTTCTTATTGTTTGATCATGATCGACTTGGAAAAGTACCTACCCAAAAAGGGCGGGTTCGACCTTAAAAAGATTCTAGTACCGCCGGGTAAAGAGGTAGACTTGGAGAAGGACTTCGAGACTGGCTACACCGGCGCTTACAAAGACAAGAAAGAAGCCGAAGTCGATCTCGCAGCGAACGTGCTACGTTTGGCCGACCAGCAGGACCTGTTATTTGCCAACGATACTTACTCACTTTTGATCGTGTTCCAGGCGCTCGATGCCGCCGGGAAAGATGGCACCACTAAACACGTCATGTCCGGGGTTAATCCTCAAGGATGTGATGTCCATGGTTTCAAGGCGCCGTCGACCGAGGAGCTTGATCACGACTACTTATGGCGGGCAACGCTTAAACTCCCTCGGCGCGGACAAATCGGGATTTTTAACCGTTCGTATTACGAGGAAGTCTTAGTTACCCGAGTACATCCCGAGCTCTTACAAAACCAGCATTTGCCGAAGCCGGATAAGAAAACCATTTGGAAACAGCGTTTCGAGGACATCAATAACTACGAACGTTCCCTGACGGATAATGGAACCGTTATCCTGAAGTTCTTCCTTAATATGTCCAAAGAGGAACAGAAGAAACGCTTTCTTAAGCGAATTGAAGAAAAAGAGAAGAATTGGAAATTCTCGGCCGCAGATATTCGCGAACGGCGTTTCTGGCCTGACTACATGCATGCCTATGAACAAGCGCTCACTAACACCAGTACTTCCTGGGCGCCTTGGTTTGTTATCCCTGCGGATCACAAATGGTTTACCCGTCTCTCTGTGTCGCAAGTGATCGTAGCGACGTTAAAATCCCTGGACCTCAAATATCCCACGGTCCCGAAAAGCAAGGCTGAAGAGCTCGAAAAAGCGAAGCAAGAACTGCTCAGCGAGAAGTAGAGACGCAGTTTCTACATGCATTTTGAAGTACTTTCCACTGACATTATCTCCCGTGCCCGACGCGGACGTCTAACTACCGCCCACGGTGTGATTGAAACCCCGGTATTTATGCCGGTCGGAACCCAAGGAACGGTCAAAGCGACCACCCCTTCCGAGTTACTCGAGGTAGGCGCTCAAGTGATCTTGGGGAACACCTATCATCTCTTTTTAAGACCCGGTCTGGAAGTGATCCAGCATTGTGGCGGCCTGCACAAGTTCATGGGCTGGGACCGTCCTATCCTGACTGATAGCGGAGGGTTTCAAGTCTTCTCCCTGTCTAAGTTGCGGCGCATTACGGAAGAAGGCGTCCATTTTAACAGTCACATCGACGGCGCTCCCTGTTTCCTTAGTCCAGAGCTCTCGATGCAGGTCCAACAGACCCTTGGGTCCGATATCGTCATGGCCTTTGACGAGTGCCCTCCCTACCCCAGCGAATACGAGTACACTGCCACCAGCCTGGAACGAACTCTGCGCTGGGCGTACCGTTGTCGTGCCTGGGGCGAAAAACGGCGTAACGGTACGCATCCTCTCCTATTCGCCATCGTCCAGGGCGGCATTTATCACGACTTGAGAGAAAAAAGTGCGCGCGAGTTAGTCAGCCTCGATTTCGATGGCTACGCGGTCGGCGGTGTCAGCGTTGGTGAACCGGAGCCGGAGATGATGCGTGCTATCGACAACAGCGAACCGTTTCTGCCTCAAGATAAACCCCGCTACGCGATGGGATTAGGCACCCCGCCACAGTTGGTTGAGATGGTGGCGCGCGGAATCGATATGTTCGATTGCGTTCTGCCCACTCGGTTGGCGCGCAATGGAACCGCCTTCACCGCCACCGGCACGATGAATCTCAAAAACGCGACTTACCGGACCGACCTTCGCCCCATCGAGGAAGGCTGCTCCTGCTCAACTTGTCGTTCCTTCGCCAGAGCTTACATCCGGCACTTGGTGAAAGCCGAAGAAATCCTTGGTCTGAGGCTCATCACCATCCACAATCTCCATTTTTATCTCAATCTGACGAAACAGATTCGCGCTGCCCTGGAGGCAGGCACATTCGCCCGCTTTCGAGAGCATTTCGTGGCCAATTACGTCCGATACGAACCTCAAGTTTCCGAGCGCGAATCCGAAGTTGAACCCTAGCGCTCCTTTTCGAGCTGGGTTTTTGCTCAGCGCACGCTAGAGATAAAACCATGAAATGGATCCTGCTCTGCTGGTTTCTTTTCGGACCGTCCCTGCTTTTTGCTCAAGAGGCAACCGACGACGGGAAAATCATGCTGACTGTTATCTTGCGTCACGACCAAAGCAAAACCCTGGACGAAATCGACGACCACTTGGCCAAGACCGGCTTCATCAAGAATTTCCCGCCGGAAGGGGTCGAGATCATTTCGTATCACATCGTCATGGGGATCGGCCACATCATCACGCTGAGACTGCCACCTGATAAGCTCAGAGAGGTCAACGTTGCTTTCGAAAAAGGAGTCTGGGGCGCGTTTCGGACGGAATTTTATCCCACCTACGACTACCTGAAAATTTTCAACGAGTTGAAGCAGAACGCACCGGCCCCCGAAGCCGAAACCACCCCCGCCCGGCCAACGCCTTCCGCAACTCCAACCCCCAAACGCACGACCCATCGCCGAAGCTCTTAAGGGGTGAAGGAGTACAAGGAGTTCAAGGAGAAGCGTAAGGAGGATTTTGGCTGTGATAGCTGATTTGCTGTCCTTTTGATACCAAGCGATCCCGCTTGGCTGTTCACATGCCCGGCCTCGCGTCTCCTTGAACTCCTTGAACTCCTTGTACTCCTTGTACTCCTTGGACTCCTTCTGCTGCATTCCGAGGAGCCCGAACGTCCTCCAGAGGAAGCCTCCTCCCCCGAATTAAGAGTTGACAAAGTGAGGCCATTGGCCCAGCTTCCGAGTTCCTTCGGCCCGAGGGCCATTTAAAGCGAGCTGTCAGCACTGAACTATGTCCAGTTATCTCCTCGAGGAAGCTTCTAAAGTCATTCCAAACACTGCGGTCCTCATTAACCTCGTTTCTAAACGAGTTCGACAACTCAGCAACGGCCAAAGGCCGTTAGTCGAAATTGGGCCTCGCATGTCAAATGCCGATATCGCCCTCCAGGAGATTATCGAACGCAAATTAGTGTGGGCAGCGACGGAGCCGAGCACCAACGGCGCCGCCTAAGCTCTGGCCTACCGCTATGCCGGCCGAGATCGCCTCAAATCGGCGAGCATTTCATAATTATCAGATCCTGGAAAAGATAGAGGCCGGCATCAGTTTGACCGGTACCGAGGTGAAGTCCATTCGTGCCGGATTCGCCAATCTCAGCAACGCGTTCGCGCGTATCGAAAATCAGGAGGTATTTCTTTACGACGCCGATATTCAGCCTTACGAACGCGCCAGCCACGAGCAGCACGATCCTAAACGGCCGCGCAAGCTGCTGCTTCATAAAACCGAAATCACTAAGCTTTTCGAAGCCAGCGCCATAAAAGGCCAAACCCTCGTCGCCCTTCGCCTCTACTGGAAGGATCATCGAGTCAAAGTCGAGATCGGCATCGGTAAAGGAAAAACCCACGGGGACAAACGCCAAGATCTTAAAGAAAAGGCAGCTAAAGACGAAGCCAGGCGAGCTGCCGACTCCTTCAATCGAGGAAAGTTCTAAAAACGATCGCTTCCGGAAAATTCGCGGTTTTAGGCTGGCCTCTCCCAATCCCGGCTTGCCCGACGTAGCCTCCTGGCTCGCCCGACGTAGCCTCCTGGAGTTTAGAACGACAGGGCAGAGTCGGGGCGTTGTCAATGGTTTCAACACCTTGAGCATCATGTAGTTCCACTCCATCCAAAGCGGTGCATTTTCGGTTACTTACTCCACTTGTCAGGTCACCATTTCTGCGTGCCCCCGGAAGCGGCTAAAATTGAGGCCGGACACCTTTCGCTAACCGGCAAGGAGGCGAATTGGTAGTTAGCAGAGCTTGTTAATAACTTGGCAATAACTTACAAAAACTTTTCCTGGTGGATCACTCAGATTCACCCAGCCCGTCGCATTCGGATCACCGGAATCTAGCCTTTTGAACCGTTAAACCGCGCCTGTCCTCGATCTACCGACTATTGGTTCGTGGCGGCAATCCGATAAAGCCAGCAGCAAAGCTTTGTGTCGGTCTAAATAGCTCTCGCCACCAGAAACGCGGGGAAGCGGCTATTTAACTGGCTCCAGCGCCTGATAAAGGCTCTAATCTCCGTATACGTGTCATCCATCAATGCTACACAAGTCCTTACCAGACGATAGCTTTTCATACATCGGTTAAGACAACCGGCTGACTACGGGGGACGCCGGTTTTTCCGGGACGCGGCCGTCTGGCGATCGCTTTTGCAAGAGCGCGAATGCAGGCACCATGAAGAAAAACGTTGTTAATAAGCACAACAACACACCCAAGGCGCACACCGTGCCGAGGCCGCTCAGAGCGGGGTTTTGCGCTGGGATTAGCACCGCGAACCCAGCAAAAGTGGCCAATCCGCAGATCGAAAGCGGCTTGAGAACGTTGGCGAGATTTTCCCTTAGATCCCCTTCGCGCCGGCTAACCACGAGGAATTGGATGCCATAGTCCACGCCAATCGCGAGCACCAAAGGAAAAGCCAGTGTATTCAGGAGGTTGATGCTCACATGGAAGAGCTTCAGAGCGGCCACCAACCCCAACATTGAGAGTAAAAGGGCGGACGCGTGGATTAGCCACAGGGAAAGCCGGCGGTAAACAACCCAGAGCAACAACAGGATCAACAGTCCGACGACCGTGGTAAAGGTCACCAATTCGCCCTTTGCCCATGGAATGAGGTCCCACAAAGTGTATTGCCAGCCCGTGATAATCGCCTGGGGATCCGCCCCGTGAATGAATTCGCTAAGTTTTACCTGGTCCTCAGTAGACCGGATCGGCAGGGCGGTCCGCAACATCCCCGCTTCTGTCCGCTGGTCCTCTGAGAAAAACGTGTTGTCAGGAACCACCAGCCCGATTTTTCCGGAAAGATCTTTGTCCAGTCAGGCAATCCAGAGGCCGTTTGTTCAGCCTGCATTTTGTCTAAAAGGACAAATACAGATTGGAAGGCATCAACGGCGAAGCCATTCTTTTCCAGTGTATCCCGAACATTTTGCTTCACTTGATTGAAGTCGACGGTTTTTAAGATGGCCCGATTTTCGTCGATCCGTTGGGGGTTCAGCGTGAACGCGGCCGGTGTGGCGGCGAACTTCAAGTAGCCCGATTTTAAGCCGGCTTTGAAAGCGTCGTCCAAACGGTGCCAGCGTTCATAGGCCTCTTGTTGGTTGCGCGGAGTGACCAGTACCCGAATAGGATCGGATTCTTGCTTCAGTTCAGTGCTCATCACCTGTAACGCAATGGCGGCGGGAACAGTCTTTGGCTGCAGAGAAAACGGGCTCGTA
>Ga0209240_1000187_pt1 | contig 25215 bp, 27 predicted proteins | sample GraSoi_2013_80cm_FD_185828 | JGI IMG/M metagenome (GOLD analysis project Ga0209240, IMG submission 185828) | Grasslands soil microbial communities from the Angelo Coastal Reserve, California, USA - Sample 9_17_2013_80cm (SPAdes) (version 2) | ecosystem: Environmental > Terrestrial > Soil >...
CAGTTGGAAACTTGAATGCCCGCTATCGATGTTTTCTGGTTAAACCATTCCATGACCTTCCTCCCAAATAGGCCGCCTCAGTTGACGGCTTCGTCATCTCATAGATGATCTTGAAATATGCTCGACGCAGTATCAAGCCAGAGCTTTCGTTTGGCTTCCGGTCAGATGTCGCCAGCGGGCGGCAGCCTCGGCCTCCCTGATGAGCCTCGTTCATGTGGTGGATTTGCAACTGGCCCGTTTTGTGCAGAGGAAGTCATATTCCTGTATGAGTCAGATGCGACCGTAATCCCGATGTTGGAGATTGCAATCGCCCTGATCATCGGGTCTGCGCTTGGATATGGCGTTCGCGAAGTGCGGAAAGACGCCGCCGCCATCTCTGACTATCCTGTAGGGTCAAAAAATTAAAAGTGTAGAAAAGACGAGGACTTATCCATTCCCAGGGTAGCGCTCTGGATTTCGTCCGCTACCTTTGCGGCGATCCGTGATGCCCGAGGCGGCTCCGTGTTGAGTGGCTGCTCGCGACGCCGCGTCGTCATGTGTTGCCCGTCAATCGCAGTATGGCGCCAATGATGGCGTCAGTTGAGCTTGCGATCACTCGCGAGACGATGCTGAGATCGACTCCCAATTGCGCACCCAGCATTGGCAAAATGAAGAGGAGACCGACGAGGATTAGCATCCCGTAAGGCTCTAGCCGGGCAAGCGGGTTGGCGAAGACGTTCGGAAGCACGCCAACGGCGATGCGTCCGCCATCGAGTGGCGGAATCGGAAATAAGTTGAACACGGCCAACACGACATTGATGATCAGCGCGTTCTTCAAGTTCTCCGCGGCCCATTGCGCCGCAGTTACAGGAAGGTATCCGACGAGGTGGAATGCGAGCGCGGCCAAAATGGCGAGCGCGATGTTCATGGCAGGGCCGGCCACAGCTACCCAGACCATGCCGCTGCGCGGATTTCGGAGCGCTCGAAAATTGACCGGCACCGGCTTGGCATACCCGAACAGAAATGGCGAACCCAGTAGCAGCAGGAGGCCGGGCAGCAAGATCGTCCCAGTCGGATCGATGTGCTTCAAGGGATTAAGGCTCACCCGTCCCAGCCTCCATGCCGTCTCATCGCCGAGGAAACGCGCGACGAAGCCATGGGCCGCCTCATGAAAAGTAATGGCTATAACTAATGGGATCACCCAGATCGAAGCCAGGTAGATCACGTTTGGTAGCTGACCCATTCGACCCCAAAATTGAAACTGCAGGAAAAGGCGGTGAGTTGCCCATTCCTGGCGTAGCCTCGCCGGGTGCCGCTGGCTACGATACGAACACCCCGGCTTCGAGCGCTCCGCGCGTAAGGTCTCCTATGTCGTTCCTCGGTCCGCGGACATCGATCTGAAATAATGTTCAGCGTGCTGATAATAGTTCTCCGCCCCGATCACATTGCCGGACAGGGCTTCAGCTCGGGCCAGCGCGAGATACCGCTCATAGCTTCTTTGCGCGTTTTGAGGGCCCTTCGGGTCTGGGCGGGTGGCACTCGAGGTCCACCGCATTGAGCGGGCAGCAAATGACGCCGCCGATTTGTGTTGGCGCCTACTCATGACAGTCTTTGGGCCATTCTGCATGGCTCACTCCTTCGTAATGGCAGGTGAAATATGCTCCATGCGGCACACGAAGGGAGCAGCAGCGCTGGTGGCATGTACACCACCCTTTGCGGCGAGCCGCCCAACAAACGAATTCTTCGTATTCACAGTGGAGAAAGGTCCCCCCGAGGAAATGCTCACGATTTTCTGGAGCTGATCGGTTCAGTCCCTGGTGACTACACGCTGCTATTTATGAACCAATCGTGAATTATTTGGGGATAGCCGGAGGAATCGTCAAGCGCGCTAAGTCTGGATAATTCGGGACCGGCACCGCCTGTGCCGATCGTTGACCTATGACCGGAATGAGTCCAAGAGCTGATGTGATTTAAGCGCCTTTGGCACGTTGCCAATGGGGCGCAAGCCACTGCTGCTGCAGCGTCGGGATGGGCCGCATCGTCTTTCGCTTCGGCACGCGGGTCAGCAGCATGCCGGCCGCTTCGAAAAGATAACTGCGTTTTGCCGTGAGTTTGCGCGATGCTTATGGCCTTGCTACGGACGGCAGGGCCCAGACTTTGGGACCGCGATCACCATGGGCGTCCGCGTCGTCACCGTTTTCGGCGGAACCGGCTTTCTCGGCCGCCGCGTCGTTCGACAGAGGGCGTCAACCTAGGACTGCTTCCTTCTGGAAAGGCCCCCTGCAAAGTCGGCCAACCAGTGGAAATGAACTGATCACCTAAGCCGCAGTGTGATTATGCCTACAGACCCGGCCCCGCAAGCAAGGGTTTCCAAAATGAAATCTCAGCCTTGATGAGCCGTTTTAGCCAGTCCGACGAGCGCTTATCCTGCGGAGCAGGGTCTATGCCCAACTCCGCCATGCGTTGTTGCACGTTGGGATCATCGAGTGCGATCTCAAGCGCCTGGTGAACCTTGGCCACGATAACGGACGGTGTTCCTTTCGGCATTTGCAGCGCGAACCATGCGTTCACCTTGAAGTCGGGCAAGCCAGCCTCCGCGGTGGTCGGCACATCGGGAATTTGCGGCAATCGATGCTCAGCAGTCACCGCAAAGGCTTTCACCTGCCCGCTGCGGACCTGTTCGCCAATGTTGCTGTACTGGTTGCAGAGATAGTCGATGTTGTTGCCGAGCAGCGCGACCGTGATATCGGACGTCGCACGGAACGGCACGCGGGTGGGGTTGATCTTGATCAGCGAGTGAAAGTAGGTGCAAGCGACGTGCGAGATCGATCCAACGCCGCCGTGGCCTTCCGTGACCGTCTTCTCGTTTGCCTCCAGATAGGCAATGAACGCCTTCAAGTCGTTCGCCGGTAGTTGCCGCCGGCCGATCAGAAGGACATAGGTCATCGCGACGAGACCAACCTGCTCAAAGCTCTCAGTCGGATCGAATCCAAGATTTGAGTACAGCGCGGGCGCGCCGGCATGAGTCCCCGAGGAGGCCATCAGCATCGTATAACCGTCGGGTGCGGTGGCCGCGGCTCGGCGGGCAGCGGTAATGCCGCCCGATCCGGGGACGTTTTCGACCACGACCTGCTGGCCGAGAGCTCGCGACATCGGATCGGCGATTATCCGCAGAATGGTGTCGGGCGGTGCACCGGCTCCGGCGGGCGCGATCACGGTAATGTGGCGCGTCGGATAATCCAGGGCCTGAGCGATCGCTGTCAGAGACATCATCAGGAGGCCAGCGCAAAACATCCGCATGATCGTCTCCGATGGAAATTGACCCGCCATATGGCATAGGAAGCAGTACGATCGACAAAGAATTTTCGCCGAGATCAGCAGTTCATCGCGGCAGAAACTCGTTGGTAAAAACCAGGCTTGGCGCAACGGTGCCTTTCGGCAGGTTGACGTATTCAACCAGTAGATCAATCGTATCCTGCCAATCTTTTTCGTCCATCGCGCCGATCGGTTTGTCCTTTGTTCGCGGCGTGTGCAATAGCTTCATGGCCTCGTTCCACTGCTCGGTCACAACGCTCCGGCTCAAACCGGAGTCCTGTGCATATTGCATGAATGCATCGAGGCCGTGTTGCGGGTTGGTGACGGCGGCGCCGAGGGCTTCGACTGTGGCGGCGGCAAAGCGTCGAACGAGGTCTGGATTCTCGGCGATGATCTTGTCACTGGCCACGATTCCGTTACTCATCAAGCTCAGGCCGTAATCCGAGAAGCGGATCACGTTCAGCTTGCAGCCGCACTTTTCCTGTAAGATGGGCAACTGGGCCGCTGCCAGCGCAATGTTGAAATCGATTTTTTTGAGCAGGAACAGATTGTCCCGCGTCGGCGGATCGACCGACACTCCCTTGATGCTGGCGAAATCGATGCCTGCTTTCTTGGCAAAGGCAGGGAAAATCTGGTCGGTAGCGCTGCCCGGTGCAAATCCCGTGGTCTTACCGTTCAGGTCCTGAGGCTTGGTAATTCCGCTATCGGGCAGCGTCATCACCGAATTCGAGCCAACCTGGAGGATGCCGACAATCTGTTTGGCGCGCAAACCTTGAGCGGCTAGCCTCACAAGCGTCGCTCCGTCGGCAAAGCCGAATTGATCCGACATGTTCGCCACGGTCTGGATCGTGGTGCCAGACCCGCGGCCCGTCGCGAACGTCGCATCGATCCCGTGCTTCTTGTAGATGCCATCGACGATGCCAAGCATGATCGGGACGTGGGCGCCGTAGTAGAAAACATCCGCACGGACGGAGACGCGATCAAGAGGGCGACCCTGCGACCTTGCGACACTGGGCGCAATGATAAGCAATGCTGCCATGGTCGTGAGACAGCAGCATAAGATTTTCCGATAGAACGGCATCGGGCCTTCACTCCTCGCATGGGTGTTCTACGATCATTCACTTTAGCACCGTGAACGACTTCAACGCATGTCAGAAGCTATTAGCGACGCTTAAAGATATGGCCGCTCCTGTCAATTCCCCGAGCAGGGCGCAGTGACGGCCATTTTGACGTGTGCGACGATGTGTCCGAAGATCGGGTCGCGCATCGAGGTATCCGGCGGCAAATTGCAAATCCAGATTCATCGCCGTATCGTAAAAAGTACACTTCTGCGCTGAATGGAGACGTCCGTGGCCATCACGCTGTACGATCTCGTTGACAAGGACGGCAAGCGATACAGCCCATATGGCTGGCGCATCCGCATGGCGCTGGCCCACAAGGGACTCGATGTCGCGGTCGTTTGGTAAAATTGAGTTTCAGCGGACAGTCGCTGGTTCCTGTTCTTGTCGATGACCAGCAGGTGGTGAGCGATTCCTGGAACATCGCCTGCTATCTCGATGAAGCCTATCCCAACCGCCCCATGCTGATGGGCGGCGGCGAGGAAGGGCGCTCCTTCGCGAGGTTTATGAATCTGTGGACGGACTCCATTATCGGACGGCCGCTAGTGCGGTCGCTCTATCTCGACATTTGTAAATCGCTGCACCCGGACGCCGATCGGAACGAATTTCGAAAGCGGCGTGAGGAGCGCAACGGTGCAACGCTAGAAGCTCTGCATGCAAACCGGGACAAGGATTTCGCCGAGCTGAACCGTGCGATCGCACCGCTCAACGAGCTTATGCGTCAGCAGCCGTTCGTCGCCGGCGCTGCGCCAGCGTATGTTGATTACATCCTGTTCGGCACCCTGCAAATGCCGCGGTGCCTCAATGGCGTCGATCCGTTGTCGCCCCAGCAGGACGCCATCCTCCGATGGCGTGGCACGATGCGAAAGCTGTTCAACGGTTTGGCCGACCCCTCATCAGGCGTTGACCAGCCCGTGCCAGCCTCGGCTTGAGCGTCGCGATGCCGATGAGTTTGGGCGGACGTCATGACGTACGGAAGGCAACGGCCTGATGCTCGATGCCGCCTCGACCGGTGCGCTGATCAATGCCGAGTCGATCTCGAAGGCGTTTCAGGCCGGGGACGAAATAGTCTACGCCTTGAGGGACGTCTCGTTCGGCATCGGCAAGGGTGAATTCGTTGCGTTGCTGGGGCCGAGTGGGTGCGGCAAGACCACTCTGATGATGATTCTGGTTGGTCTCATCAACGCCGATGCAGGTGAAGTCCGCATAGAAGGGCACCATGTTCGCGCGCCGTTCACCGACGTTGGGATTGTCTTTCAAAGCCCGGAGCTTCTGGAATGGCGTACAGCGCTCGAAAACATTCTGCTTCAGATCGAGATTCGCCGCTTGCCGGTTCGCAACTTCATAATCCGCGCCAAAGAGCTGCTGGCTCAGGTCGGACTCGGCGGTTTCGAGGACAAGTTTCCGTTCGAGCTGTCCGGCGGCATGAAGCAGCGTGTCGCGCTCTGCCGCGCTCTGGTTCACGATCCCGGGATATTGCTCATGGACGAGCCGTTCGGGGCGCTCGATGCTCTGACGCGTGACCAGATGAACCTCGATTTACAGCGCATCTGGCTGGAAAAACGGAAAACTGCTGTGTTCGTGACTCACAGTATCGACGAAGCCGTCTTCTTGTCTGATCGCATCATCGTCATGACGCCGCGCCCGGGCACAATCGCGGAGATCATCAGCATTGATCTTCCCCGACCGCGAACGCTCGATGTCAAGGATACGGCGGAGTTCAATGCATTCACTGGGCACATTCGAAAGCGTTTTCTCAATCTTGGAGTGTTGAAGGATGGTTGAGGTCCCATCCCCACCCGTCTCTTCGAGACGGCCTGGAGCCGTTTGGAACTGGAAATTCCATGGTGCCTGGATCACGCCGGCCTTGTCACTCGTTGCGTGCCTTGCGGTGTGGGAGGCTGTGGTTCGCTATGCCCAGGTGCCGGTCTATCTGGTGCCCGCGCCGAGTCTGATCGCGACCAAGCTTGTCGCAGCCTATCCGCTCTTTCTCCAGGAGACCCTGCATAGCGTCGTTTGTTGGTTTCGCCTTGGCCGTGCTCATCGGTATTCCCGCCGCAACCCTTATGATCTATTCCGAGTGGTTCCGCCGCGGCGTATATCCGATATTGCTCACCGCGCAGGTGCTGCCCAAGGTCGCCCTAGCGCCGCTGTTCATCGTCTGGTTTGGCTTCGGTCTGCTGCCAAAGGTCCTAATGACCTTTCTCATCTCGTTTTTTCCCATCGTGATCGACACCCTGACGGGTCTGAATTCAGTGCGGCCCGAGAGCCTAATGCTGATCCGCTCCATGGGGGGCACGCGCTGGCAGTCGTTCTGGAAAGTTCGCCTGCCGAGCGCGCTGGCCAGCATCTTTGGCGGCTTCAAAGTCGCGATCACATTCGCGGTCGTTGGAACGATCGTCGCCGAATTCGTCGGCTCGGATCACGGGCTCGGCTATATCCTCGTTCTGGCGCGCGGCAATCTGGATACCGTCACCGTTTTCGCAGCCATCCTCTGGCTGATCGCGATTGGCTTTTTGTTTTATTTCGCGGTCGAAGTGGCGGAGCGGTTCTTTGTAAAGGGGCGCGCGGCAAACCGAAAGCACGAGCTTGGCGCCGGACTGTAGCGCCGATGCCTGCGGAGTATCAGCATGCCTATGACACCCGCCTCTCCAACTGATTTTCCGGACTCCCCTCTGGCACGGGTCATGAAACAACCCATGTTGTTGGGACTGTTCCTTCCGATCCAGAGCGGCGGCTGGTCGCCGTCCAGGCTGCCGCGCAGCACGTCATGGGAATTCGACTATAACGCTCGCCTAACGCAGCGCGCGGAGGAGCTGGGTTTCGATTTGGTGTTTGGTCTGGCCCAATGGATGGGAAAGGGGGGCACCGGCGGCTCGATCCACTTTCGCGAACAATCGCTCGATCCGTTTATTACCGCGACCTCGCTCGCGGTCATTACCCAGCGCATTATTCTCATTTCGACGATCCACATCCTCTACGGATCCTGGCATCCGCTTTATCTCGCCAAGTTCGGCGCTACGATCGACCACATCTCTCACGGCCGATGGGGCCTTAACGTGGTCACGGGCTTTGTCCCGAGCGAAGCGCGGATGTTTGGCAATGAGCAGATTGCCCATGACACGCGCTATGTGATGGCGAGCGAATTCACCGAAATGATGAAGGCGCTTTGGGCATCGAATGAAAACTTGTCTGTCGAAGGTCAGTACTGGCGACTGATCGACGCCTTTGTGACGCCAAAGCCGCGATTTGGACGACCTCTTCTGGTCAATGCAACTGGTTCCCCGGCCGGCATTGCTTACGCGACCAAGCATTCCGATCTCGTGTTCATCACCAGTCCTGGTGGTGGCCAGGTCGACGCGGCCTTGGCCGCCTTGCCGAAGCACAATGACGCGATCAAGAGCAAGGCGGCCGAGCTGGAACGTGAGGTAAAGACCATCATCAACCCGATGATTATCTGCCGTTCGACGGAGCAGGAAGCTCGCGCATATTACGATTCAATCGTGGCGGCCGCCGACGTCGAAGCGATCGAAGGGTTTATTGGGCGCCGGTTGAGCGGCGACGCGAAGGGCTGGAAGACCGATCTCGGCGCCTATCGGGCGGTCGGCGGGAATATGCAGATTGTCGGAAGCCCCACGCAAATCGTGGAGCGATTCCTGCAGCTCAAGAAAGCCGGTTGCGACGGCGTGCAGTTGACATTCTTCGATTTCGCAGCCGATTTGGAATTCTTTGGTAGTGAGGTCCTTCCGCTGATGAAGCAAGCTGGGCTTCGCGTTTAGCGTTGAGATGTCCTTTCCGAAAATTCCATCCAGTGCAGCGGCGCCGCCCCCCGGGCATTTCGCAGATATGGCTTAGTCTCCGTGTGCGGGGTTTTGGGTCACGGAAGTATGATTCCGGCTCTTGTCTCCGGGGCTATTTTTGGTGTCTCGTTTCTGATGGAGCGCTGAAAACGCTTGGTTGGTTCTCGTGCGAAACCAGGAGGTATTCATGCGTATCGCTATCATTGGCGCCGGATCGGTTGGCGCAACGCTGGGACGAGCTTGGATCAAGCTTGGCGAGGATGTGATCTGGGGAGTACGCAATCCCGCCGATCCGAAACATGCGACCCTACCCAAGGAGCGCGTCAAAGCGCCAGCCGAAGCCGTTAAAGAGGCCGAGATCGTGGTGATCGCAACGCCCTGGTCCGCGGCCGAGGCGGCGATCAAGAGCCTGGGCAGCCTCGCGGGTAAGATCGTGATCGACTGCATGAACCCGTTGGGTATGGGGCCCGACGGCTTGCAACTTGTCCTCGGCCTCAACACCTCTGCCGGCGAGCAGGTCGCAAGCTGGGCATCGGGCGCCTTTGTCTTCAAGACGCTCAACACGACGGGTGCGGGCAATATGGCCAAGGCGGCCGACTATCCGGTCAAGCCCGTCATGCTGGTTGCCGGCGACGATGCCGACAGGAAGCCGGCTGTGATGGAGCTCGTCGGTAAGCTTGGTTTCGAGCCAGTCGACGCCGGCCCGTTAAAGAACGCGCGCCTGCTGGAGCCGTTCGCCATGGTCTGGATCGACCAGGCGATGAAGCGCGGCCGCGGGCGGGACTTCGCCTTCGCGCTGGTGAATGCGAGGTGATGTCATGCGGTCGCGGCCTTGCGCCCGTTAGGGTCCCACCTCGCAAGCCTGACAAAGCTGTGGCTGCCACTTAAAAAATCATACGAGAGTAGGCGCCACGGGGCGCTCGATAACGGGAAGCGATCGCCGACGGGAGGACGGCAATCATGAGAACTTTCATTCTGCGACGGCGCCGGGGCGGCGCCACCATCGCCGCCGCATTCTTGTTCGCATGCGCCGCCCATGCGGCCGAGCCCGACTTCGTGCCGTCACCCGACCTGCTGGCCGCTGCCAAGAAGGAGGGCAAGATCGTCCTTTACACCGCCAACTTCCTCGAGACCGAGCAGGCTGTCGTCAAGCGCTTCGCCGAGCGCTTCCCAGGTATACAGATCGAGATTGTGCGCGCGCCGACCGGCCAGCTGATGACGCGCATCAAGACCGAGGCGGCGGCCAACCGGATGATTGCGGACGTCATCGACATTGTTCGCACCTTATGCGCCGCCGAACGCCGCCGACTATCCCGAAGAGGCGCGCACGGCCGACCGCCTATGGCCACGCTCTGGCAACGCCTGGACTATAACGTACAACTCCGCGCTCGTGACCGACCCGCCGAAGTCGTGGGCTGATCTGGTGAAACCCGAATTCGGCACGCTGCGTCTGGGCCAAACCGTGATCGCATCCGGGGGTGGACCCTTCAATCGCGCCATGTTCGAACGCAAGGTGCTGGGCGAGGACTACTGGACGAAGCAGGCGGCGCTCAAGCCGGCGCTGTTTCCGAGCCAGGCCCAGATGGTCGATGCCATGATCCGCGGCGAGATCGCGATTGCGCCACTGGTCACCAATCTAGCCATTCCACTGACCGCTCAAGGCGCACCACTCAAGTGGTTCTTTGCTCCGGAGGGTGTCCCCGTCACGGTCTTCTGCGCTGGGATTGCCAAGGGCGCGGGCCACCCGAATGCCGCCAAGCTGTTTCTCGACTGGGCCCTGTCGCGTGAGGGCCAAGCGCTGATGGTCGAGCTCGGCTCGTTTTCCGCCATGGCGCAGGCCCCGATGCCACCGGGCGTCGATCCTAAGGCCATTAAGAGTTGGTATCCCGACGACGCCGAGATCGAGAAGATATTCAAGTCTTGGACCGACGACTGGAACAAGACCTACAACTATCGCCAATAGGGAAGCCGCCGTGGCGGCCGATCTGGGCGATGCTCCGGCCATGTGGTGCGTCTGCAAGAGCTTCGATTGAACCGGCTGTGGTCAGTGCCCTGCTGCACTTCCTCACCTTTCTCGTCATGTAGCCCGTCGCAATTGCTGCCTTTCGGCGCAACAATACGGATCCGATGGTGGACGGGCAGACCACCACTTTATCATTCACCGGTAGCCCACGGAGGCCACTGTGCTCACCGTCACGCGCGATATGATTCTGCCCACCACCATCACTGGCTCCTACCCGCGACCACATTGGTTTGACCGCAGCCTCGCTGGCCGATCATTCAAATCCGCGCTCGGCGATTCCCTTTTCCGCGAACAGTATCTTGACGCGGTCGCTAGCATTATTGTCGAACAGGAGGCAGCAGGGCTCGATATCGTGACAGACGGTGACAGCCGCTTCGATCTGACGGTGGGTCTTCTACCCAATCGAACGTCTCGGTGGCATCTGCGGGCACCGCGACACCTCGCGGGGCTGGATGGCGCGCCACGGTCTGCGCCCGGGGAAAATATTGTGGGAGGTGCAGGAGGCCTATCAGCCCGGAGTGGTGCGTGAAAAGCTCACGCGCGGTCCGTTCGAATACGCCGCGCTTTGGCAAGTCGCTCAGCGCATGACGGACCGGCCTGTGAAGTTCGGTACCATCTGTGCCCCTGCCATCGCATCGATGCTGTGGAACGAGTTCTATGACGACGACAAGGCGATGATCCTCGATCTCTGCGACATCATGAACGCGGAGCTCCGCGATGTGGCCGCGGCCGGCTGCCCTTTGATCCAGGTCGAGGAGCCGCCGCATCATATGCGTGCCCAGCAACCAGAGTGCACGGATGCCGATCTCGACTTTCTTACCGAGGCATTCAATCGCCAGCTCACCGGTGTCAACGCTGAGATCTGGGTGCACACCTGCTGGGGCAATCCGAATCAGCAGCGTGTACACTGGGAAGTGCCGAGCTACGAATCTTCGCTGTGGCATCTGTTGCGGCTCAACTGCGACGTATTGACGATCGAGTGCGCAAGCTCAGGCGGTAAGGATTTGCATCTCTTCAAGCACATCAAGACCGACAAGAAGATCGCCATCGGCGTGGTCAACCATTGCGACACGGTAGTTGAACCGGCGGAGCATGTTGCGGCCTTGATTCGGAAGGCGCTGGAATACATCCCCAAGGAACAGCTCGTTATCAGCACCGATTGCGGCTTCGGCCGCGAAGGCCTCTCGCGGCGGATCGCGTTTTACAAGTGCGTGGCGCTCGTGGAGGGCACCAATATGGTCCGCCGGGAGCTCGGCCTGCCGGAAGCGCGCGTGCGGGTTGCCGATCCGAAGCTGTGGTTCGCGGGGCGGGAACTCACCCGGTGAGCGGTGCGCGCCCCTAAAGCCGCTTCATCCAAGACACGGCCTGCGCGCGCATGGTTTGCACTCGTCGCCTATCCACCGAGAAAGATCCGTCGTACCTCCGGGCTGTTGATTAGGGTGGGCGCTTCTCCCTCAATCGCGAGACGCCCGCTTTCCAGAATGTAACCCCGGCCGGCCATGGAAAGCGCGAGTCGAACGTTTTGTTCGATGAACAAGATCGCGATGCCCTCCGCCTGAAGCGCCTGGAACACCGACTTCATCTGCTCGACGACGCCCGGCGCGAGTCCGAGGAACGGTTCATCGACCATGAGCAGTCGCGGAAGCGCCATGAGGCCACGGCCAAGAGCAAGCATCTGCTGCTCGCCGCCTGAAAGGGTACGTGCGAGCTGGTTCTCGCGCTCCAACAGACGCGGAAAGAGCGTGAATACTCGTTCCAAGGTTCGTGCGCGCGCGGCCTTTGCTGCCGAATGCCATGCCCCCAGCGTCAAATTCTGCAGCGCAGTCAGGTGCGGAAAAACACGCCGGCGTTCAAGGACGTGAGCGATGCCCAGACTTGCCCGCACGTGCGTCGGTCGGGCCTTGAGACTCGCTCCGTCGAAGCGAATTTCGCCTGCCTTGGCGGCGAGCAGACCGCTGATAGTGTTGACAACCGTGCTTTTGCCGGACCCGTTGGGGCCGAGCAGCGCCACGCTTTCCCCGGCGGCAACCGAGAGCGATACGCCCCAGACCACCTGGTAGTCGCCGTAGGCGACTTCGAGATCGCTAACCTCAAGCAGCATCGGTGACGGTCCCGAGGTAGGCGTCGACGACAGCGGGCTCGCTGCGCACCTGCTCAGGCGCACCGAAGGCGATGGGTCGTCCCGCGTGCAGCGCCAGGATGCGATCGGCCAAGCGCATGATCACCTGCATGTTGTGCTCGATCATCACGATGGTGAGCCCCCGCTGCTTGAGCTCGAGCACGAGCGCGATCAGCCCGGCGATGGAGCGCTGGTCGACGCCGCCGGTCACTTCGTCCATGAGGATCAGCCGCGGGCTCATGGCAAGCCCGCGCGCGAGTTCGAGCCGCTTGCGTTGTCCGGTGGAGAGTTCGCGCGCGAAGTTATTGCGCTTCTCCAGCAGGTTCACGAAGGCAAGCGACTCCAGCGCCCGGTCGCGCGCGGTTTTCATATCCGACGTGTGGGCGAGCGCCCCGACGATGACGTTTTCCGTGACCGTCAGGTCGAGGAAGGGCTTCAGCTTTTGAAAGGTGCGGGCGACACCCAAGCGGCTGATGCGATCGGGCCGCAGGCCGGTGATGTCGCGCCCGTCCAGGAGGACGCAACCGGCGTCGGGCTGTTGGAAGCCGGTGATCAGGTCGAACAGCGTCGATTTGCCGGCACCGTTCGGACCAATGATGCCAACGATCTCGCCCTCGTTCACATCGAAGACGATATCAGCGTTGGCGGTTAGCCCGCCGTAGCGCTTGGTCAGGCCGCTGACGTCGAGCAGCGGGCTCATGGCATTTCCGTGCGGCGACGAATGCGCTCTTCCAGCAAGCTGAGAATACCGCTCGGGCGCCACATGCACACAAGCAGGATCAAGATGCCGTAGAGGATCAGATCGATTGTGCGACCGGTGCCGCCAAACCAGATCCGACTGTATTCCGACAAGGGCACCAGGATCGCTGCTCCCAGCGCTGGGCCCCATAACGTGCCGCTCCCGCCAAGCACGGTCATGAGAAGGACAATGATCGAGATCTCCGCCGAGAACAGTCGCTCCGGGTCAAGGACCAGCACATATTGCGCATAAAACGTGCCCGCGACTGACATCATCGCGGCGGAGATCATGAACGCCAACACCTTGTGGCGTGCGATCGCGATGCCGAGGCTTGCGGCTCCATCCGGTTCATCCCGCAATGCCTGCAGGCGGAAGCCCAGCCGACTGCGACGCAGCTTCCACACTGCCAGATAACCGCCAGCCGCCGCACCCAGCGCGAGGTAATAGTAGGGCACCTTGCTCGTGTGGAACTGCAGATAAAACCAAGGCGAGGCGCGTTCGATCGGCACGTACAGCCCGGACGCTGCGCCCACCCAGTCCCATCGCTGAAAGACGATCTGCACGCTGGAGCCGATGAGCAGCGTGGCGATCGCGAAATAGTGCCCGCGCAGGCGCAACGTCGGCACCCCGATGGCAACGGCGGCGAGTGCCGAGAGCAGCATGCCGACCATCAATCCCACCCAGGGCGTAACGCCGTATTTCGCGAAGAGAACGGTCGAAGAGTACGCGCCGATTCCAAAAAAAATCGCCTGCCCGAGGCTGATCTGGCCGGACAGTCCCGCGACCACGTTCCAGGACTGGGCCATGAGCGCGTACAACAAAATGAGAATCATCAGGTGCTGGGAAAACGACGTCGTGAAGATGAAAGGATAGGCGATCAAGAGCGCGAGCGCCGCCGCGCCGAGCGCGGACACCCACAGCGGCGGCCGTGGCCAAAGCGGTTCGGCCCGCGCCGTTTTCAGCATGTCCGTGCGACTGCCCGACATTGCTAGAACCGGCCGAACAGGCCGTGTGGCCTGAAAATGACGACTGTAAGGTAGAGTCCAAACACGATCAGAGTCTTATAAGACGGGTCGAGCAAGAGCCCACCGAGCGACTCGACAAGTCCGATCAATAGGCCAGCGAGAAGGCTGCCGAGGATGCTGCCGAACCCGCCGAGCGCCACGGCAACGAATGCCAGCAGAGCAAAATTCGTGCCCACGTCGGGAAAAATGTAATAGAAGGTCGAGAGCATGGTGCCGGCGATCCCGACGCAACCGAGTCCGATCGCCCAACCCAACGCGAACATGCGCTCGGTCGGAATCCCTATCACGGCTGCCGCCTGGCGATCCTGCGCGGTTGCCTGGAGACCCAAACCCGTTTCGGTGCGGGTGACGAACCACCAGAGTGCGGCGAAAGACAACAGGCAGATGCCGCCAGAGATCAACTGGGGTTGGCCGATGAAGATTGGGCCGATTTGCACGCGCCCGGCAATGAACGGGTTGGTGATGGTGCGAAAGTCGGGCGTCCAGAGGAATTGGGCGCCGGCACGCAGCGCGACACCGAGGCCGAACGTGCCGCAGACTTGGGCGAGCATGGGCGCCTTCAACAGCCGCCGGATGATGCCGAAGTGCGCCAATATGCCGGCAACGGCGAGCAGAATCGCTACGAATGGCAGCGACAGCATTGGATCGAGGCCGCCAAGAGCCCAGAACCAGAACGCCGTGAACATGGCGAGCATGAGAAACTCACCATGCGCGAAGTTGACAATTTCCATCAGGCCAAAAATTAGCGTCAGGCCGACCGCCACAAGCGCATAAATCAATCCCATCAGAAGCCCACTGATGACGGCTTGTAGGATGAGGTCTCTGGACATCAGCGCGCGCACATCTCTAAGAAACTAAATTGAGTTGACGAGCACATGCAAAACACGGTCCAATCCAGCACTGGTCTCCCACTCAGGAAGCGGTTTGGCATTTGAGATCGCTGCTCGAGTTTGCTGTCCCGATGATACGAAGTTCAACTTAACCGCACTAGTACGAGGTCGAACGGAGCGCCGCTATGAAACTCAGAATCGTTGTTCTCGCGTGCGTCGCAATGTTGACTGGCGCAGCATCAGCGATAGCGCAGCAAGAGGTCAAGATTGGCGCGCTCTATCCGTTGTCGGGCCCGACCGCGCAGATCGGCATCGATGCCGTAGCCGCGATTAAGACGGCCGCAGAGATCGTCAACGAGGGCGCTGACCTCCCGCTGGTGCTCGCCAAGAACAAGGGCTTGCCGGGCCTCCGCGGCGCCAAGGTCGTCCTCGTCGTCGTCGACCATCAGGGCAAGCCGGAGGTGGGCCAAAGCGAAACCGAGCGTCTCATTACGCAGGAGAAGGTCCAGGCACTTATTGGCGCCTACTTCTCCTCGGTGACCGCCGCGGCAAGCCAAGCCGCCGAGCGCGCGGGAGTCCCCTTCATCAATGGAGATTCCACCCAGCCGGCGCTCACGCAGCGCGGGCTCAAGTATTTCTTCCGGACCACCCCGACCGACGAGAACTTCAGCGAGCTGATGTTCGACTTCTTGAAGGATTTCGCAGCCCAGTCTGGCAGGAAATTCCAATCCGTTTCTCTCTTCCATGAGGATACCGCCTACGGCACCGACAGCGCAAAAGTCCAGGAGCGGCTTGCCAGGGAGCGCGGTTTTCGGGTCCTCGAAAAAATCGCCTACAAGGCCCAGACGACGTCACTAACTGCTGAGGTGCAGCGGCTCAAGGCCGCCGACGCCGACGTTTTGATGCCGTCGTCCTATACGTCGGATACCTTCCTGCTGCTCCGTACCGCCAGGGATCTGGACTACAATCCAAAGCTCATAGTGGCTCAGAACGCGGGGTTTACTGACCCAACATTCATCAGCACGATGGGCAAGGATGCCGAGGGCGCGATCACCCGCTCTCCGTACAATGCCGACCTCGAAAGCCGCATCCCGCTTCTTGCCAAGATCAATGCCATCTTCAAGAAGCATTCAAACGGACGTGATCTTTCGGACGTTCCAGCTCGCAACTTCACCGCCATTATGACCCTGCTCGATGCGATCAACCGGGCCGGCTCCACGGAGCCTGAGAAGATTCGCGCTGCCCTCGCGGCAACCAATATTCCGGCCGACCAACTGATCGTGCCTTACCGCGGAGTCAGGTTCGCCACGACAGGGCAGAACGAGCTGGTGCGGGGGATCTTGATGCAGGTGCAGAAGGGTAAGTACTGCACCATCTATCCGTTCGAGCTAGCGTCTTGTCAGGTGCTTTCTCCAACCCCGACTTGGGCCGAAAAAGCGAAGATGTAAGCGGCGCAGAACGAGCCGTGCTGTCGACAACCAACACGCGGCCGGCCCTTGCCGCGATCGATGCGAAGCGTGTCCTGGATCTTGAGCAGCGGTCGATCCGAACGCCGAGCTCGACCTTCGAGGAGGGTAAAATCGCAGACCTCTATGCGGACTACATGTCCGACATGGGCCTAGAGGTCGAGATGCAGCAGGTGACCCATCCATTCGATCCGAAGCGTAAGAGTCGCCAGCCTATCGGCCGGCTCAAAGGTACCGGCGGCGGACCAACACTGCTCATCAACGGTCATATGGATCCTGGCGTCGAGATGAGCGGGTGGACCGTCGACCCCTACGCCGCGAAGTTCGAGGACGGTTGGATCTGGGGAATGGGCGCGCACGACGACAAGGGCGGCTGCGTGGCTGCAATTTGTGCGCTGGAGGCCATCGTACGGTCAGGCATTCGGCTTAAGGGCGACGTTTTGATGACACCCGTCGTTGCTCACAAGCTCGGCGGGGCCGGTACTCGCGCGCTCCTGCGGCACGGCGTCAAGGCCGACCTATGCATCAACATGGAGCACTCGAACAACACAATCGCCAATGTTTGCGTTGGTGTCGTGATGGTGCGATTCATTTGCTCGGCGCCTGAGCTGTTTTTCCGTTACAGCCCCGAAGCGCGCGCCGCTTATCTCAATCCCATTGAGCAGCAGATGGAAATCGTGCAGCGGATCGGTCCGAGTCTGATGCCGATCGCTTCCGATGGCTGGATGACCTTTACGCCGCATCCGGAGCTTCCCGGGTTTCCGACTCACACCTTCGACGTGATGCACAAGGAGCATTACTATTTCAAAAGCGCAACGGGGCGCTCGACGCGAGAGTGCGAGCTGACCTTGCAGTTCCGCACCGTTCCCGGCCAGACGAACGCCACGATCGAGAGTGATCTCAAGCGACTCCTCGCGCGCATCAAGAAAGACCATCCGGCGTTCAATTGTGTACTCGAAGTTCCCGCACGTGGCACCGAGCTAACCTGGAACCAACTGGCGATGGTCTGCCCTTCGCATCACCCTCTGGTAACCGCGCTGGCGGAGGGTCAGACTTTGGCCTCGGGACAACCGGCCGTGGTCGGCGCGCATGGGCGCCTTGGCAACGTCGGTGACGGCAACATCATCCAGGAAGTGCTCGGTATCCCGACCGTGCAATACGGTCCGGGCGACATCCGTGTCTACAAGGAATGGCCGACACCTGACGAGCGGGTGCGCCTCACGGACCTCGTCACCGCCGCCAAAGCGGTCGCGCATGCCACGCTCCGATTGTGCGGCTGATGCTTGAAGAGCGGACCCTTCAAGGGGCGCGTTCTCAAGCGGAATATCCAAAATACCGCGGCTGAGACGGCTCGAATCCTACGTACCGGGCACTCAGCGCAGCTCGCAGACAGCTTTCGCGCGAAAAGTCGCGGAACAACCGGAATTTACCCGTTCGGCCCCTTGATGATCTGCACCAGCACCTGCCTGCCCTTTTCGACGCGGAAATGGCCGTAGTGCCGATTGAGTTGATCGCCTCTAGCGTCGAAATCACAGATCGATCCTGCCCCTTGAAAGTTGATCTTGACGCCCTCGCGCACTTTCTTGAGGGCGACGAGGATATCGTCGATTTCCTCGCCCGGGGGATTGTCAACCGCCGGAATCTCCTTCGTGTAGATAAGCGAATCCGTACTCTTTGCCTTCTCCATCGCTAACGCCAGCGTGCAGATCTGATCGTGGGTATTGCCGGCGAACAGATAGAGCGCGTTCTCGTCAGTCGCTCCCATCAGCTTCTGGAATTTCTTGTAGCTCGGGCTTCCGAGCGGCGGGGCCGGCTGAAAATGCTCGATACCTTCGGCGACATCCGGTCCCATCGCCTCGATGAACTTGCCTTCGGCGTCGGCCATGATGGACAGCGCCATGATCTTGCTGGTTGCCCCCATGCGGACTGCCTCGCGCACGATGGACACGAAATCGGTGAGCAGGCCGAGGCACATCACCGCTTCGGGCGCAGGGTTTGCGCCGAAGATCCGTTGCACCTCGGCACGGTAAGACGGTTGGTCGGGGTTGTAGATGACCGTATCCAGCACCTTGGCGCCGGCCGCCGCGAACGTCTTCTTGGCGGGCTCGATCATGGGAATGACGAAGGGGTTCTGCTGCGCCAGGATCGATACCGTCTTCCATCCGCGCGAGAGCATGGCCTGCGCCATGGCCGGCCCCCAGTCGGTGGCCTTGGCCTGGAAGCGCCAGACCAGGCCTTTGGTGTCGCCGTCGGTGATGGCGTTGGCGGCGCCGGAGACCATCATGCAGGTATTGGCGTTGACGAGCACGGGCTTGATCGCCATCGCGATGGGGCTGCCCCAGATGCCGATGACAGCCACGCATTTGTTGATCTCGAGCAGCTTCTTGGTGGCTGCAAGGCCGGCCGTCGGGCTCGATTCGTCGTCCTCGAAGAACAGCTTGAATTTGCGGCCGCCGAGAACACCGCCGGCGTCGTTGACGATCTTCGTCGTCAAGTCGGCCGCCTTGCGCATGTCCGGCCCGTAGGCGCCCTGCGAACCGGTGAACGGCAGCAGGACCCCGATATTGATGTCGCCTTGCTGCGCCCGGGCGAGGTAAGGCCAAGCAACCGAGAGAGCGCCCGCTCCCGCCATGCCGCCGAGCATGGTACGCCGGGGAATTGGCTTGGTGATGGACGTCGTGGTCATGGTGTTGGCCGTGGTCATGATCGTTTCCTTTCTTCCCAACGAAGCATTCTCGCGAATTCTCACTCGGCCACCCGGGCCGCTTCCTCGAGCTCGTTGTCGATCTGCAGGGCGTCGTTGAAGCGGTTGAAGAAGCCGCATAGCGCGATGCGCAGCGTGAGCTCGACGATCTGCGCCTCGCTGAAATGTGCGCGCAACGCATCGAATATCCGCTCGGGGATCCGCTGCGCGCTGTTCGTCACCGCGACGGTATAGTCGACAACGAGCCGATCGACCTCGTCGAGTTCCTCGTGTAGCGCCGGCAGCATCTCGATCGCGGCCTCCGACAGGCCTTCGACCCTCAGCGGTGGGGTATGATGGGCGACGCAATAGCGACAGGCGTTGAGCTTGGACGTCACCACGATCGCCAGCTCGACGTAGCGCCAGTTCAGGTTGCGCTGCTGCTTGAGGTCGAGGAGGAGACCCATGATGTGCTCGACCGCGCAGGGCACGTGCGCGAACACCGCCACCTGGTTGCGGAACTGTCCGTAACCGATCGCATATTGTTCGTAGATCCGGGCGACGTTCGCCGGAAGGTCGCTCGCGGGAACAAAGGCTACGCGCGCCATGCGATCCTCCCTTCAGGATGCGCTCTGGGATACGGACGGTCGCTCGCGGACAAGCGATCTGGTCTTGAGACGATATTCGGGCAGGAAGCCCTGCGGCCGATAGATCAAGAACAGGATCAGCCCAAGGCCGATCAGGATCAGGCGGATGGCGGCAAGCTGCGTGGCATCGAGCACATTGAAGAGGTCTTTGAGGAAGCGCGTGCCTTCGATGAAGACCATGATGGTCGCGGCGCCGAGCAGAAGCCCTCGGTTCGAACCGCGGCCACCCGCGATCACCGCCATGAACACGTAGGCGGTGATGGTGGCGGAGAACTGGCTCGGATCGATATAGGTCAGGTAATAGGCGTGGAACGCGCCGGCGACTCCGATGATGGCACCGCCCAGCCCGAACGCCTTGACGCGCAGCATCACGACGTTCTTGCCGAGCGTGGTTGCGACGATGTCGTCCTCGCGCACGGCGCGGATGGCGCGACCGAACGGCGAGTGCAGTAGAATTTCGAGGGCGACGAACAGCGCGAGGACGACAGCGATGAGGAGGCCGAGGAACAAGGCCTCGTAGCTCTTCTCCGACACGAAGCCCCAGAGTGGGCGCGGGATGCCGGGAAGACCAAGCGACCCGTGCGTCAGCCACTCCTCGTTCAGCACGAACAGCCGGATCACCTCCCCGAAGCCCAGCGTCAGGATGGCGAGGTATTCCTCGGAGAGCCGCAGCGAGATCACCGCGACGACAGCGCACGCCGCCGCGCAGACCACGGCGGCCGCCAGCGTGGCAGCGAGGCTGCCGGCGCCCGCGAGCGCCACGAGGGCGGCGGTATAGGCGCCGAGCGCGAAGAACCCCGCCATTCCGAAATTCACCATGCCGCAGAGACCCCACTGCAGATTGAGCGCGAGGCCGAGGATGGCGACGATGCCGACCAGCGTCAGGATGGTGATGAGATAGGCGATCATCTTGGCAAACCGCTCACTTCTTTATGCGCTGTACGCCGAGCAGCCCCTGCGGCCGCAGCAGCAGTAACAGCGCGATGGCGCAGAAGCTGACGACCTGCCGATAATTCGGCGCGATCAGGAGGGTCGAGGTCTCCTCGACGACGCCGACGGTGAGCGCCCCGAGCACCGCGCCGACCGGATTGCCGAGCCCGCCCAGGATGGAAGCGGCGAATACGGTGACTATGTAGTTCCATCCGAGCAGCGGGTCGATGGCGCGATCCATGCCGACGAGCACGCCGGCAGCGGCGGTCAGGAGGCCGGCGATCACCCAGGTCCAGCGCACGATGCGTTCGCGGTCGATGCCACGGGCGGCGGCAAGCGCGGGGTTGTCGGAGACCGCGCGCATGGCGCGGCCGAGCGGCGTGTGGCGGAGCACCACGTACACCGCCGTCATGGCGGCGATGACGGCGACCGCGGTGAATATCTGCTCGTTGTTGATGCGCAGCCCGAACACTAGCTTCGGCCGGGCGAGCGGCAGCTCGAAGCTGCGGGCGCCGTTGCCGAAGATGAAACGCACGATGTTCTCGAGCACGAAGGATACGCCCATGGAAGCCACAAGCAAGGTGATCGCGCTACGCTCGCGCAACGGGCGGAACACCGCCTGATCGATCCCGACCGCGACGACCGCGAACGCAGCTGCGCCGATTGCGGCGGCATAGAGGACGGGCAGCGACAGGTAGACGTTGAGCGCGAGCGCGAGGTAGGCGCCGACCGTCAGCATGGCGCCAATAGCGAAATTCGGAAACTTGAGGATGCCGTAGATCAGAGTCAGCGCGACGGCGGGCAGGGCGACGACCATTCCCGTCACCAGGCCATTGAGAATCACCTGGGCGGTCATGGCGCTCTCCCGGGTGGTGCGTCCCGGTCGCGTCGGGATGATTGGTCTGAAAGGTCTCGGTCCACCGAGGTCATCCAAGATAGAGCTTGTGGAGATCGTGTTTGGTCAAAATGTCATCGGGCGTCGCGAGCAGGCGAGTCGCGCCGTTGACCAGCACGAGCACGATGTCGGCGATGCGCAGCGCTTCCTTGACGTTCTGCTCGATCATCACGACGGTGACGCCCATCGCATTGACCGACTTCACCTTGTCGAAGATCTCGGCGACGAATTTCGGCGAGAGGCCGGCGGACGGTTCATCAAGCAGCAGCACCGTCGGCGCCGCCATCATGGCGCAGGCGAAGGCCAGCATCTGCCGCTGCCCGCCCGAGAGGTAGCCGGCGCGAAGCCCAAGTCGCCCGGCGACTTCCGGGAATATAGCGAGTACGCGCTCGCGCTGCTCGGCGCTCGCGCGCCGCTCGCGCTCAAGGAATTCCGTCGAGACGCGCAGATTCTCTCCGACCGTCAGGTTGGTGAAGATGTTGAACTCCTGCGGCACGTAGGCAAGCCCGGCCGCCACGCGTTGCGGTGCGGAGAGGCGCGCGATCGACATCGCACCGAGGCGAATCTCCCCGGTGCGCGCGGGCAGTAGTCCGGCCAAGACCTTGATGAAAGTGCTCTTGCCGGAACCGTTCGGTCCGATGACGGTGAAGATTGAGCCCTTTCCCACCGCCACGGATATGTTCGAAATGATGTCGTCGCCGCCATATCCGGCCGCGACGCCCTCGGTGCTGAGGATGATCTCTCGGGCGCTCACCACGCTGCCGTGGATGTTCACTTGAGCCCTCCGAGATAGGCGTCGACAACACGCCGGTCGGCCGCGATCTCCTTGAAGCTGCCACAGGTCAGGTTGGTCCCCTCGGCGAAGACATATATGCGCTCGCAGATGCTGGCGACCATATCCATGTCGTGCTCGACGATGACGAAGGTGATGCCCTCGTCGCACAGCGTCCGGATGACGCGGGAAATCTCGGCGCGCATGGGCGGGCTCAAGCCGGCAGCCGGCTCGTCGAGCAGGACGACCTTTGGGTCGAGCATCAGCGCGCGGCAGAGCTCGAGCAGCTTCTTCTGTCCGCCGGAAAGCCCGCGCGCGGGCTGGTCGGCCAGCCGCCAGAGCCCGACGCGCTCCAGGATGGCGTGCGCACGATCGGCTGCCGCGCGTTCCTCGCGCCGAACCCGGCGCGGGAACGCGAATGCCTTCCACACGCTTTCGCCAGTCTGGTTCGGCCGCGCGAACAGGAGGTTCTCGAGCACGGTGAGCTCGCCGAGCTCGCGCGAGATCTGAAAGGTCCGCACCAGGCCGCGCAGCGCGCGCTTATAAGGAACGACGGCGGTGATGTCGACGTCTTCGAGAATGATCCGGCCGGTATCAGGCTTGAGCAGACCGCCGATCACGTAAAGCAGTGTGCTCTTTCCGGCGCCGTTCGGACCGATGATGCCGGTGATCATGCCGGTGGCCGCATCGAGCTCGACCTCGTGCAGCACGCGGACGGCTCCGAAGGCTTTGCTCAGGCCGGCGACGCGCAGCATCGCTCCCCCCCGTCGCCTATCGTCGCCCCGCACCGCAGCAATCTATCGTCCTCTTTTCGCACGGTGAAGTCCATCGACACGATCGCCGGCTTGGCATCGCGAGCCGGTCTTGGAATCTTGTTCGGCGCAATCCTTCCGCAAGAGCAATCAGTTCTCCGCCGATCGGAAGGCGCGGATCCGATCCTTGAGTCCCGGCGTGGCAGCAGAGTCTACCAGGGCCGCCATGTCGCAGGCGCGCATGTCCGGCTTGACGCGCGCCTTCAGGCGCATTGTCGCGATGCCGTCGAGCCTTTGTGCGTCGACGATGCCGCGGACGATCTCCGGCCACGCGCCGGGCTCGGCGAGGCGCTGAACAAAGCCGAGGCGCTCGGCCTCGGCCGCCTCGAAGCTGCGCGACGTCACGACGATTTCATGCGCCGCATCCGCCCCCACCAACGCGGCGAGGCGACGGGTGCCGAGCACGATGCCGAAGCGCATGCCCGGCATCCGGAACCGGGTTGTGGGCGCGGCGATTCGACAATCGCAGGCGGCCACCAGGTCGGCGCCGGCTCCCAACGCGCTGCCGTGGCACAGCGCGAGCGTCGTCAGCGGCGCATGGTGCAGCGCCTGCAGGAGTTGTTCGATGCGCACGAACCGATGCAGGAGATCGCCGTCCGATTGTTGATCCAGGTCGGAAAAGTCGAACCCCGCACAGAAATGCCGCCCCTCGCCGCGCAGCGCCAGCAGCCGCGCGCCGCTGTTCGCGGCCCCTGCGACGGCGACGAGCAGAGCCTCGACCAGCCCCGCGTCGAGCGCGTTGGCCTTGTCCGGCCGGTTGAGGACAAGCTCGATCACCGCGCCCGCCTGTTGGATCAGAAGCGGATCGGCCACCGAGCGACTCATGACAGGGCGCGTTTGTTCGGCGGTGGCGCCGGCGCGCCCGGCCGGCCGGCGCACCACTCGGCCATCACCTCCTGCGTATGGGCGCCGAGCTCGGGCGGCGAGCGGTAGATCTCGTACTCCCATCCGGAGATGGCGACGGGAAAGCCGACGGTGCGGGTCTCGACGCCGTTGGGCAGCGCGAGCGGCCGTACCAGGCCCATGTGCGTCACGTGCGGATCGGACAGGATTTCCGGGTAGGAATTGATCGGCGCGCAGGGCACGCCGCGGCGATCCATCTCGGCGAGCCATTCGCGGGCGGGACGGGCGGCGAATTTCGCCTCGAGCAGGCCGGCCAGCGCGACCTGATTGCGCGCGCGCTGGAGTTGGCTGTCGAAGCGCGGATCCGCGATCAGCTCCGGCAGGCCGACGGCCTCGGCGACTTCGCGCCAGAGCGCGTCGTTGCCGGCCGCGATGATGAAATAATCGTCCTGCGCGCGATAGGCCTGGTAGGGCGCATTGCGCGGATGGGCCGAGCCGATGCGCGTGCCGGCTTTACCGGTGCCGAAATACTCGCTCGTCTGTAGCGCGGCGACACCAAGGAGCGAGCCGAGCATGGAACAGTCGATGTGCGCGCCTTCCCCGGTCTCGCGAGCGCGCATCAGCGCCGCCGTGATCGTGTAGGCGGCGTAGAGGCCGGCGCAGAAATCGCCGACCGGGACCCCGCATTTGACCGGCGGACGACCCTCCTCGCCGGTGACGCTCATCAGCCCGGCCATTCCCTGCACGGTCACGTCGAAGGCGCCTTTTCCGGCATACGGCCCGCGCTGCCCATAGCCGGAAATAGAGCAATAGACGATGCGGCGATTGAGCGCTTTCAGCGCATCGTAGCCGAGACCGAGCCGCCCGAGCACACCGGCGCGGAAGTTCTCCAGCACGACGTCGGCGACGGCGCACAGCGCCTTCAATTGCGCGAGGCTCGCAGCATCCTTCAGATCGACCGCGATTGACCGCTTGTTGCGGTTGACCGACGCAAAATTCTCGCTGAACGTCGGCCCACCGTCGATCGAGGAAAGCGGCGGCCAGCCGCGCATGCCGTCGCCGCCCGCTGGATTCTCCACCTTGACGACGTCGGCGCCGAGATCGGCGAGCAGCGAGCCCGCGAAGGGCCCCGCCGCGATCTGTCCGAACTCAAGGACGCGGACCCCCGCCAGCGGTCCGTGGCTGTTGCCGTTGCCCGGTCCGCTCATGCCAGCGCCCC
>Ga0209240_1000188_pt1 | contig 25081 bp, 18 predicted proteins | sample GraSoi_2013_80cm_FD_185828 | JGI IMG/M metagenome (GOLD analysis project Ga0209240, IMG submission 185828) | Grasslands soil microbial communities from the Angelo Coastal Reserve, California, USA - Sample 9_17_2013_80cm (SPAdes) (version 2) | ecosystem: Environmental > Terrestrial > Soil >...
ACCTCTCGGACATCCTTCCCACTGGGTATCACGGATGCGTCATCGCTGGCGTAAAGACCGGTTCCACTGTGTATATCGCTGGCGCAGGACCCGTAGGGCGCGCCGCGGCTGCCAGCGCTCGGCTGTTAGGCGCCTCGGCAATCATCGTTGGCGACCTCAACAAAGAGCGCCTCGCCGTCGTAAAAAAAGCGGGCTACGAGGTCGTAGATATTTCCAAACCGACTCCACTTGCTGATCAGATCGAAGCCATCTTGGGTGTCCGGGAGGTCGATTGCGGCGTGGACTGTGTCGGGTTTGAAGCGCATGGTTACGGCCCAGGCGCTGGTGAAGATCCATCCGCCGTCCTGAACGGTCTGTCTGAAGTCGTTCGCTTCGGCGGCGGAGCCGGCATACCAGGCATTTACACCGCCGGAGATTCACAGGCCAGGAACGAAATGGAGAAACAAGGAAGATACCCGCTCGACTTCGGCAAGGCGTGGATCAAGTCGCCGAACGTCACCGCCGGACAATGCCCGGTACTCAAATACAGCCGTGACCTAATGCAAGCCATTCTCTGGGGACGCCTCGACCACTTGGTCGATGTAATGAACGCCCAGGTTGTTTCGCTGGACAACGCGCTCGAGGCCTACAAGGTCTTTGACCATGGCTCGGCAAAAAAGTACGTCGTCGATCCGCACAACGTAACTGGGAAAATCACCCCTCTCGCCGCCGCCGCCACTCGCTAAGTGGGCGATCGGAGCGTCCCGGCAGGATTTGCGCTCGAACGGTTAGCTCGCGCGGCAGTGGACGTAGTCGCATAATCGGAAGAGGAGCCGCTTCTCCGATTGAACCCGCTCGTTCGGTTCGCTGATTGCCGGCGCTCGGTTGCGCTCTGGATGACAGCTCCGCTATTCATTTCATCCGGGAGTAAGACAGAAGCGTGGCGTTGAGGTCCGATTTTGGATCTCGGCAAGCTGGGGCGCAGCAGTGCTGCGCCCCTACTGTCGCTATTGCATTAGTAGGTGCTGGAGTTCGGTGAGATCGTCGGGGGATACGTCGGAGACGGCGCACATCTCCATGCCGGATTTGCGCCAGTCGGTCCAGTGGTAGCCGAGTTGGGAGCCGGAGAGCGGCTCGGAATCGGGTTCCGTCGTGGGCCAGACGAAGACGTTGATGAGGTGCTTGCGGCGGGCGTAGACAAGGACGGCGACGGTGCGGCCGTGTACGACGTCGAGGCGGCCGCCCTGCAGGGGAAATCCTTCCTTCACAAAATCGTGGACCGGTGGAGCGAAGTCCAGCTTGCCGTCGAACCACGGCTTCACGGTGTGCTGGTCGGTGGACTGCACATCTTCGAGATGACCGGGCTGCAGCGAACGCAGGTGCGCGTCCACGATGGCGGAGGCCAGCGCGGTTTCTCCACTGCTGCCGCGCAGGAGCGGGAGCAGGCGCCAGCCGAGAAAGACGGCGAGGAGGAATGTGGCAGCAATGGCCAGCCAGCGCCAGGGCGCCGGATTTCTCATCGGGATGACGGAGGAACGGGCGGGCGCACCTAGCGCAGCTTGCACCTTTTGGCGCAACGCGACGGGAGCGCGCTCGTACAGGTTGGCGCGCTGGAGGGAAGAGCGCAAATTTTCGTTGACCTCAAGAGCGGCGACGCATTCGGCGCAGGAAATCAGGTGGCGCTCGAAATCGGCGGCGCGTGCGGCGTCGAGCTCGCCATCGAGATAACCGTGCAGGACCGTTTGAGTGAGCTCACAGGTCACGGCCGGCCTCCTGTTTGTGCTGCGCGGCGGACTGGGTAAGAACGCGCTGCAAGCGCTGGCGAGCGCGAGCGAGCGCGGACATCACCGTGCCGATGGGAGCGGAAGTAATGGCGGCAATCTCCTTGTAAGAGCAGCCTTCGAGTTCGCGCAGAACGAGCACTTCGCGAAAACGTGCGGGAAGCTCTTCGAGGGCGCGGGTGAGGCGCTCGCGATTGTCGCCGGCGATGGCCAGCGCTTCGGGCGTCACGCTCGGCTGCGGGTGCAGCTCTTCATCGAATTCAGTCGTCAAGTCCACGGAACGGTTTTTCTCCAACCAGGTATAGCAAGTGTTGCGCACGATCTGCAAAAGCCAGGCGCGGGCGTCGCCACCGTGAAAGCCGCGAAAGAAGCGCAAGGCACGCATCATGGCTTCCTGCGCGACATCCTCCGCGTCGGCGCGGCCATGCATCAGCCAGCGCGAAAGGTTAAAGGCGGCGTCGAGGTGCGGCAGCACGAGCTGCTCGAAGCGCGCCCGGTCCTGCGAATCCAACACGTCCAAACTAGCCCCTTCAACACCTGCACTCATAGAGGGAACCGCCTGGCATTCGATTTTATTCCCAGTTTATGCGGATAACGTAGCGAATTAAAAAATTCAGGGATTTGGAATAAGGGCGCCACAGGGCTGGTCTGCATAAACGAAACACGTCCCAGAGCGGCGCGGGCATTTTTCGAGATGCCTCTCGACTCGCGCCGCTCTGTAAATGCGAGCGAAAGCGTTTCCAGCACTTGGACGTGTTCGGGAGAGCGGGATGACGAAGAAAGTGAAAGATGAGATTTTGCACGATCACAACAAGGATGGTGTCGATCGGCGCGGATTTCTGAAGTGCATGGCGTGGGCGGGAACGGGCGCGCTGTGCGTGATGCAGGGCGGCGTATTGAAGTCTTATAGCTTGAGCCGGCTTTCGGATCTGGGAGCGGGTGCAACGGCGGCGGGCGAGCTGAGCTTCGTGCAGATCAGCGATAGCCATATGGGATTCAATAAGCCGGCGAATCCGGACGTTGCGGGAACACTGAAGGCCGCGGTGGACAAGATCAATGGACTGTCGGCCGCGCCGGAGTTTTTGCTGCACACCGGGGACATCAGCCACTTGTCGAAGCCAGAAGAGTTCGACACCGTGGATCAGATTCTGAAAGCGACGGGCAAAGACGTTTTCTTCGTGCCGGGCGAGCACGACGTGTTGAATGATGATGGCGCGCAATTCCGCGAGCGTTACGGGAAGGCCGCGAAGGGCTCGGGCTGGTACAGCTTCGAGAAGAAAGGCGTGCACTTCATCGGGCTGGTAAACGTGATGAACTTGAAGGCCGGCGGATTGGGAACGCTGGGACACGAGCAGCTGGAATGGATGGAGGATGATGTGAAGCACTTGAAGTCGAGCACGCCGATCGTGGTCTTTGCGCATATTCCGCTGTGGTCGGTGTATCCGGAGTGGGGCTGGGGCACCGACGATAGCGCACAGGCCCTGGCGTATCTGAAAAAGTTCGGGTCGGTGACGGTGCTGAACGGACATATCCATCAGACGATGCAGAAGGTGGAAGGGAATGTGACGTTTCACACCGCGGCTTCCACGGCATTTCCGCAGCCGCAACCAGGGAAGGCGGATTCGCCGGGGCCAATGAAAGTGCCGGCGGAGCAATTGAGGAGCATTTTGGGAATTACCGACGTGAACTATGTTCGCGGGCAGCATGCCCTGGCGGTGGTGGACTCTTCACTGGCTTAAACGCCGGAAGAGCACCGCACGACGATACATCTGAAAAAAAATTAGAAAGGGAAGATAAATCATGAGGAGACGTGTGTGGATTTTAGTTCTGGCGGCGCCGGTGGTTGCGGCGCTGTTGGTAAGCGGTTCGAGAAGTTTCACGGCGAGGGCGGAGCAGACGCAGGCATCGAGTGCAGAAGTGAAGATCGACAACTTCAGCTTTGGGCCAGCGGCAGTGACGGTGGAGGTGGGAACTACGGTGACGTGGACCAATCGCGACGACATTCCGCATACCGTGGTCAGTGACGAGAAGGTGTTCAAGTCGAAAGTGCTGGACACGGATGAGAAGTTCTCGTTCACGTTCACCAAGCCGGGAACGTACGGGTACTTCTGCTCGGTACACCCGAAAATGACCGGCAAAGTGGTGGTGCAGTGACGAGCGTCGCGAAAGTCTTTGACCCCGGAACGGTGCTGCTGGCAAAGCACGCGCAGCACGTGGTGCTGGTGCACTTCCCGATTGCGCTGTTCCTTACGGGAGTGGCCTTTGGCTGGGCAGATCGATGGACGAGGAGAAAGGCATTGGCGGAGGCGGCTTACTACAATTTGCTGATGGCGGCGCTTTCCACCTTGCCAGTGGTGGCAACGGGACTCCTGGCCTGGCATTTTCAACTCGAGGGGCAAAAGCTCAAAGGGATTCTGCTGCTGCATTTGGTGCTCGGTGGGATGTCAACCGGGTTCATCTGGCTGGTGTGGTGGCTGCACTTCCGGGCGCGGCGGCAGGGAGAGGCGCTGCTTGGATACCTCTGGGTGATCGAAAGCGTTGCGGTGGCAATTGTAGGCATGACAGGGCATGTAGGCGGGTTTTTGAGTGGGGTAAACTCGGTCTGACATGCTGTAAGTGCATTAGTTTCAGCTCTATGTGGATACATGCCCACAGGACCAGCGAAGCACTAGTACCACGACCCACGTACCCCGCTTGGTGGCTCCGGTGGCCCATTGAGCCACACAGACCGGACCCGTAATGTCTGAGGAACGGGTTGGGGGCCGCGCGGGGACAGCGGCCTCGAAAGGGGTCGTGTGCGAGCTACCCAACCCGCCAAGTTCTTCCCTCCAAATGCTCACGCCAGCCGCTAGGGTTGGCGTGACGCCAGCAAGTCTGGAAATAGTGCGAATTCATGAAAAAATAGGAAGGTGAAATGCGCTTGCGATGCGCCGAGGCGCGCGCGGACGAACCTATGTTGCTATTTTTCATGGACTTACGTGGCGGGGTGATCCGGGGGACTGAGCGATTTGCGGGACACTTGGTGCCTATGGCGGACATTACCCTAACCGCAGCCTTTTTGTTTGGTCTCCTGCTACTGTTTGCGCCGGGGCTGGTGGCATCGGGGGCGGCTGAACCGGCCGCGGCGAATTTGAAGCCGAACACAGTCGCGGCATTCAACGGATATGTGCAGTTGACCGACGCGCGTAACAACGACGAACTGCGGCGCGAGACGAATCTGCTGTGGATCGATAGCTTGCCGGAGAATGAGCGAGCGCAGGCGTACTCGGCGCTGAAGCGCGGCGAAGTGAAAATGCGAAAACTGGAGACGCTGGAAAACGGAGAGAAAATCCGGTGTCCGGGCGGGATGATCCATCACTGGACTGGCGTGGTTCTTATTCCGGAGACGAAGCTGCAGGACGTTTTGCGAGTGTTGCAGGATTACGACGATCATGCGCAGTATTACGCGCCAGACGTGGAGCGGTCGAAAATCGAGTCGCACGACGGCGATCACTTTGTGGTATTCCTGCGTTTTCGGCGGCACAAGATAATCACGGTGGTGCTGAACACGCAGCATGAAGTGCGCTATTTTCGCGATTCGGAGACGCGAGAGCACAGCCGCAGCTCAGCCACACGCATTGCGGAAGTCGAAAACGCGGGCAAGCCGAACGAGCGCGAGAAAGCGCCGGGCGAGGACGGTGGATTTTTGTGGCGCATGGAGACGTGGTGGCGGATGGAGGAACGCGACGGCGGAGTTTACGTGCAAAGCGAAGTGGTTTCGCTGACGCGAGATATTCCCACGGGCCTGGGATGGCTGATTGGACCCTTTGTGACGAGCATACCGAAGGAGACGCTGACGTTTACGCTGGACGCGACGCGACGCGCGGTCACTTCGCATTCCCCCGCCGTTTCCGCGCCAAAGCAGCGGTGAGGAAGTCCCAAGTAGCTGCCGCGTTACGCTCCCACGTGTGGTCCGCGGCAGTCCGCGCCGCCTCTTCGGCGATCCTGCTACGGAGAGCAGCATCGGAATAAATTCTGCGCAGCAGCGCGGCAAGTTCGCGTGAATCCTCTGGGTCGCGAAGCACCAAACCATCGCACCCATCACGAATGATTTCAGTTGCGCCGGCACGGCTGCTGGCGATTACCGGCAGTCCACAAGCCATGGCCTCCAAAATCGGCAGACCGTAGGCGTCCTCGAGCGAGGGAGCGACATACACATCAGCCGCCGCGTAGAACTGCATCACGTCCGGCGACGATCCGAGAAATCGAATTTTAGGCCCCAAGTGGAGGTTGCGAATCTGCGGTTCGTAAGTGCGGTGATCGCCGGAACCCGCGACCAAGAGAGTAAACCCAAGTTCAGAGCAGTGCGCGAGAGCGGTCAAAAGCGTGTCCAGGCCTTTGCTCTTCCAATCGTTGCCGATTAGCAGAATGCAGAAGTCTGTTGCGCGAATTCCGAGGGAAGCGCGCTCGGAGTCGCGGCGTTTGACGCGGGCCGCGAGATGGAATGTTTCCGTATCCACTCCGTAACGGACGACGAGTACGTCATCGCGCCTAAAGAACTGCCGCATGCAGTCCGAGGAATGCGCAGAAATCGCTGTCAGAGAGACGGCCGGACGAGGGTAAATTCGCTTCTCGAGCAGGCAGATCAGGCCGTAGTAGAGCCGTCGATGAAGGTTAACGAGCAAAAGCCTCACTGGAGCGCGGCCGAGGCCCAAGCGGGGACGCATGCGGCGATGGAATTCGGTAAAAACGACGTGAATCGAAATCGCGTCGGCGTCAAAGGCGTTAATTCCCGGCGAATAGAGTAAATCGAAGTTCAGTCCCCGAACGCCGGCGTCCCACCAACGCTGCAGGCGATTGGCCAAAAGCCACCAGATATAGCCAAGAAGATGCGGTCCGGGCAGGCGGGACACTTTGTGCCAAACAATACAGCCCGGTGACCGAGCGGGATGGCGGACCACGTTAGAAAGATCTTCGACACGTTGCGCGTAGAGATGAATCTCCGCATCAGGTTGTGTAGCAAAGCGCGCAAGCTGCTCGGCAAGGCAACGCTCCGTGCCGTGGCGGCGATCCAGAAAAGGAGAAATTACGGCGAGGCGCAAATCAGCGGATCCATCGGCTGCCGGGCTGCGCCGCCTCGGCGGTGGCGGAAAATTGAGCGTCGAGCGCGAGTTTAGGCAAGCGGAATAGCACTCCCAAGAGAAGCCAAAGATAAGCGTTGAGTATGAAGTCCTGATAAGCCTGGATGCCTTGAAACGTGAGCGGCAGCAGCAAGAGAAACGCGTACCAAAAAATCATGAACGCCAGCGGAAACCAGGGAGAGCCTCTCAATTTGCGCACAACCCCCCATGCGGACCACAGAATTGCGCCCGACATGGCGAGCCAGAGGATAAGTCCCCCAATGCCTAGTTCAATTACGAGACAACCGAAACCGCTCTCGACGCCGGATACACCGGGTTTGGCGTGAAAAAACCGCGCAACGTACTGTCCTCCAAGAGAAAGGGTGCCGATGCCATAACCAAATGGCCAGCGATCATAGTCAAAGGCGGCCAGGAAGTTCCGTAAAGGATAGTCGCGAGTGCGATGAACAAGTTCGCTCGCTGGACTCCTTGGGTCGAGCGTCTCAGAAAAAACAGCCAAGCGGTTAAGAAGCGCATCCGGATAGGTGAACAGCAATAGGACGACAGCAAGCGCGGCCCCAAGCGTGGCTCGCTGCAGCGCGCGAAAAATGCGCAACGCCTCACCATGACGCCACGGCGCACCCCACAGGAAAGCAGCGCCGCCAACCAAGCCACTGCCCAAAGTCCACATGAAAACTCCGCGTGAAGCGCCCATGACGCAAGCCGCCGCTGTTATTGCGAGTGCGATGAAAGCAAAGGCCCTGCCCCGCCGATGCCGAAGAAGAAGGTAACCGCTAAATCCGAACACCAACAGCCAAGCGACAATCACGAGATCTTGAAAGCGACCGATGCTTACAAAAATGGATGTAGGCCGGTAAACCATCACGCCGGAGATCGGAGCCGTGCGATAGGTCTGGCTCAAAAGGCGAATATCGTCAGGAAGAACTTCGGGGCTCAGAAATTTAGGTCCGACGATCGATTGCACGATTCCAAGCGCAATGATAACGACCATGAGGCCCAGATTGATGTTGAAAAATTTGCGTAATGCGCTTTCGGAAGTAATCAACGCGTAGCCAACGATGATCAACGGCACGTAATAGAAATAGAGCTTCATACCGAGCAGGCCGTAGACGATGTGCGTCGAAGCGGGGTTGAAGACCTGCATCACGCCAAACCATACGAAGACAAGCAATATTCTAAGGAAAGGCGGACGGAAGGTTTGGACAGACTTGTCCCTACGTCGATAAGCGATAAAAAAAGAGAGATAAACAACGATCAGAAGGAAGTCCTTGGCGAAATAAATCGCCATGTTGTTGCCGAGAAATTTGCGGCTGAGATCCTCGAACAGCAGCCACGCCAAGAAGAAATAGAGGCCATTGCGCCAGTCATGCAGAATGGCTACCACAAGCACGCCAATGGCATACGCAATTCCCACATAAGCCAGGCCGGTCAGATCACCCTTAAGAATGTACGTACTCGTTTCGTAGGCGGTGGCGGCCGCCAGGACCAGAAAGAAAACAGTAGCGAGAGGACTACGGCGGAACTGGCCGGGAAATGCCTCTACGAGCGATCTCATCGCGCAGCCTCGAACACAAGTACGTGATGGTCACCGGTGATCACTTTTTCCCGAAATACTTTGGACGCCAGCTGGAGCGACAACGCTATGGGTCTGCGGGTTAGCTGATGCCCATTCGGAGGAAAAACAAGATGTTCCTTCATTCGCAGACCCGCACGCGGCAAGAACTGCCGGAACAAGAGATCGGCAAAAATGGGAGAAATATGCGTCGGATCGCTATGTTCGTCCATCATGCGCAGTCTGCCCGCCAGCAAGAATTTCAGGCGCGCGGCGAGCGAGTCGACGTTTGGCGTAGTGATTACAGCAACACCGTCCTTCGCCAGGAGGCGGGCGACATTGCGCAGAAAACCGATGGGACTCTCGACGTGCTCGATCACTTCCACGGCAAGCACCAAATTGAACGCACCCACACCCAAGGCGTTGGCGAACGAAGGCTCGTCGAGATTCAACTCGACAAAAGGATGTTTTCCTTGATAAAGGGCCGCGTCCCTGTCGACCGCAATGATGTCCAGGCCCATAGACTCCGCACGCTCGCCCATCGAGCCAGGACCGCATCCCAGGTCGACCAAGCGAGCACCCGGGGAAGCATAACGGGCGACGACATCCGCAGCGAATTGATGCAAACCTGATGGGGTGACGGTGGGTAACATCGAACTCAAAGCCCCTGACGCCTAACATGATATACGTCTAATGGCTGGCAAGTGAATTCCCGTCTCAGACGCATCAAAGTGCGGCGCGCCCTGCCAGCGCTTCTTCATAAACTCTTTGGTGTTCGTCAATCATCCTCGGGCGAGCAAATAAACTAAGTGCGCGCAGTCTCGCCTCGCGACCCATGGTCTCAACCGTTGCTGGCTCGTGCAACGCACGCCGCATGCACGCCGCCAAAGCGACTGCGTCTCCGGGGGCAAAGCGCAAACCTGTGTCAGCCAAGACTTCGCTAAGCCCGCCTACATCCGAAGCAATGACCAGTCTCCCGCGCATCATTTGCTCGATTGCCGCCAACCCGGCGGTTTCCTCCCATACCGAAGGCATGACGACCACCTGTACGTTCCGGAGGGCATCAACCAATGCGGCGCTCGCAAGGTAACCCGTGATGTGAACATGATCTCGCAACTGGTCGTGGTTTATGATGCCTTCCAGCCTGGTTCTTTCCGGCCCATCACCTATCAGCCAAAGTTGGAATTGCTCGCCCTCCGCGATAAGCTGACGAACTGCCTGTAACAGTACGGGAATTCCCTTCTCTGGAACAAAACGGCCCACAAACGCGAAGGAAATTGTTCCCGCCACGTTCTTGGCTGTCCCTGATGACCCTTCAACGACTGGATCGGGAATGCCATAGTACAAAACCTGCGCATGCGGCAAGTTGTGCCGGTCGAGCACGTGGCGCGTTATCGCCAGATTTTTCGCAACCCCACGAACCAGCCAAGACCGGACTAGGGTCAGGAGCACGCTGAGCACACTGCGATGGGGTGGCAACTCGCAATTCTGGCATCGCACGCAATTCCCGTAGCGGCGCGCCTGAAAATGCCCCGGACATATTGTGCCGTCGGGCTGATAGATCAAAATACCGTTTGGGCAAATGGCTTGATAGCCGTGGTGTTCAACAACCGTAGGTTTACGCGCCAGAAAGCCAAGGATGAGCGGAGCCAGCGCTGGTCCAGCAATATGGAGCAGATGGCTGCCCCGCACTAACCGCCAAAGCCGGGTCAGACCGGGCCGCCGCACGACGCGAAATGGGAGGGCACTGTCATCAAAGCTTTCTGCCGGCGTTTGCGTGACTGCGGTGACGTCAAATGCGGGCGCACCGCGAGCATTGCTCAACTCCTGCAATCCGGTCGCGAGCGACTGCACACTGTTTTCGACACCTCCGATGCTCGGCGCAAAAAAATGAGAGTAGATCAAGAGCTTCATTCGCCTAGTCTCTCACCTCAAGAATGAGAATGGGGATCCGTTGCCGATCCTCGGATATACGCAAACCTCGAAAATCTGTGATTTCGGCTCGGGCAATTGGCACCAGTTGTCCACGCGCTTCGAGTTGCGCAAGGGGGGCCGATATGGCCGGGGGGAAGTTTGGTGAACGGACTACCCAACGGATGCGCTCCGCTCTCATAAATGCCCGCCAATCATTGGCGGTCTGAAGCTTCATGGGATCAACAGCCCAGCTTGCCGATGGGTCACCATATAAAAACGGGATTGTCAGGTAGTAGGTGTGACGTAAAAACACGAGTGCGAATCCTTCAGACTCTCTTCCGGAGAGAACGCGATTGACAAACTGGTTTATTGCGTACTCCGGTGCATGGTTACGCAGGTACGTTTCGGGCGAGGTCAAGCCGAGCGCAACCGCCAGGGCCGAGCGCTGATACGTCAGCAGGCCTGCGGTTCCCGTCACGATAAGCAAAACGAGCGTACATATCGAGGCGTACCGGGCTAAACCGTACCGCAATTGGGGGATGCCGGTCAGCACCGCTGCAATTGCAATCGGAAATAGTGGCAGCAGAAAACGTGTCATTCCCGACGTTGCGCTAATCCCTGCGGCGCTAAGCATCCAGACAGTAAGTGCCGCCCTCCACGCGGGAGTGTTGCGTGCGACCAGGATCAACAGCGGAGCAAACACCACAACGATGGGACCAAAATATTGCCAGAATCCCGCATGGGCGGGATCAATTCCCACGAAGAAAATCGATTTTACTATGTACCACACCCCTTTGAACTCTCCCGCTCCCGTATCTGCGAGGTAGGAAGCGAGAGCAAAAGCATTCACCCTATCCGGAAAGAGGTGATTCGTTAAGAACGGAAAAACAGGGTCTCCAGTCCAAACCACATTTCGCAAATAGGGCCAAACGCCGGCCAATAACGCCCCGAACGCAAAGAACAGGGACTTGACCATTGAGCGAACGCTCCAGACGTACGCGATCGCAAGGCTAAGAGCAACGATGCAGCCGGTATATTTCGTTCCCGCAACGGCACCAGCTAAAGCTCCAGGCAGAACGGCCGGAAAGTTTCGGGGCAAATCGCTAAACCGTGGAATGGCAATCACTCCCATGGTTGCAAAGAAGGCCATCCAAAGATCCGGCGCGCCGGAAAGAGACATTTGCCAGAAAACGACGGGTGTAACCAAAAATATAAGAGCAACGATCCACGACCAGCTTCGGTCCATCCACTGGCGCGCCAGGCAGACGCTTGCCAAAGCCGTCAAAACTCCGCCCAGGAACACCAGCCCCGTTGCGATGCGGCTACTCCCAAGCGCAAGTCCAGCCAGGATCAGCAAATGAGATTGCCCACCAAAGAAACTATGTGACAGAAAGAAATTGGGATGGAAACCCGCACGCAAGATGAGCTGAGGCGCGGTGAAATGATAGTGAAGCGCGTCAGAACCGGTAAGAGGAGCCGTTGCCGCGAGCCCTTGCAAGAGCAAAAGTATGCCAACGAAGCCACTAGAGACCACTTCAGACCTAGGCGCCCTGATCACTCGCCGTAAAACCCCGGACGCTCGATTCATGACGAGCAAAAAATCACGGCCGCCAAACAACACAGACGAGACTATAACCGCGAGCACGCCCACCCGAATGTGCGAGGAAATCTGCACGAAGAAAAGAAATACCTCGACGCAAATGAAACCCAGCGCCGCGGAGAATAGCAGGTGTTCTGCGAAGGTAAGCTCGACGGAGAAAAGGCGCAAGAGTCGATGGCCGACTGCGGTTGCAATCCATGCGAAAAGTCCGACCAAAAGCAGCACCAGCACAGACTGAGCTAGCGCCATAGCTGACGCAGCGTAATCCGGAAAATGGATCGGAATTGTTCGCTGAATTGCAAGTAATACCAGAGCTGCGCTGCCACTATCCAAATCGCGAACACGATTCCCGGGAGACCCGGGCGGGACCGCAAATGAGAGGCTTCAGCAGGCACGCTAAATGGAAGAAGACCTGCCCTGTAGTTTCCTGTGCGACTTATGGCGCGATCGATCGCTTCCACTGTTGCAGTTATGTTCCGCTCCGGGCACCAGCCTTGAATGTGGGTTCTGCCACGTTCGCTAATCTCTTTGACAGCGGCGGAATTTGCGGCAGTCCAGGAAAGAATCCCGGCAAGCTCATCAATTTCACCGCAATGGAAAATGAATTCGGAGTTGACGGGAGCAATCAGATCTCGCGCGGCGCCCACGAGATCGCTGGCGATCACCGGACACCCGCACAGCATGGCTTCATTGACCACGACGGCGAACGGCTCGTATTCGGATGGCAGCACCATGACGTCCGCCGAGGTGTACACCGCGGGAAGCTGGGACTGATTGACGAAGCCGAGGAAACGAACGCGCGAGTCGACACCTAGAACCACAGCTTCCGCCGCGAGCTGCTGACGGAGCGGTCCTTCGGCCGCGAAAACTAGAAGCGCATTTGGAAGATTGGCCTTCGCAAAAGCGCGCAGGAGATCGGCTGGGCGTTTCCACGGTTGCAACTTCGCGCAGAAAAGAATGACTGTGTCACTGGGCTTTGCTCCCCACGACGCGCGCACCGCTTCGCGGTCGACCCTGGCAGACTGCGCTGTCCACCAGTCATTATCGACGACGTACGGCGTGAGCGTGACGCGCTCGCGGGGAAGACCGAGGGAAAGAATCAGATTCCGCGTGCCAGAGGAGGGGACGATCACCTGGTCCGCCAATCGAAAGAGCAGCGGCCACGCCATGCGCTTCGCCAGCCGCTTCCACGCACGATCCTGGCGGGAAACGAGCGTGGTGGCGTCCGTACCGAACAAAAAGGCTGCGCCCGCGGATTTTGCGGCAAGGTAGGCGATCCAAAATGTGGCGCGCAGATAACCGGTGTAACACAGCAGGGCGTCGAAACGGCCGTCACGTATGAATTTCCAGAGACCGGGATTGTAAAGCCCAAAAAAAGATTCCGAAGCAGATCCTCGATTCGGCACGTGCGTCCACGCATAACCGTCGAGCAGAGGGACGTCCCACTTCACGCTGGTGCCAAACTCCGGATCGCGCGCCTCCTCTGCGCCGCGCAAACTGCAATATGCCACGTGGAAATCGAGCTGGGGGTGCTGCGCCATCAGGCGAAAAATCGGCGCCGCGTATTGCACCGGATGGGAAGCGACAGCCAGGACGCGGAAGCGGCGCTCAGGCATGGCAAAGCCTACGGTGAATCAACTCGTTAGTGGCGGAAGAAAGCTCTTGCAATGCAACCTTTACGATGCAACAGGATGACCCAAGCGGAAGTATACTCGTTTCCCGGGGCAACCGGCTGTGCTAAACTGCTGGGGTTCCGCAGGGTTTTGCAGTTCACTGTAGGTCTCCGCATCGTGATCTGTGTGCCGGCCGCGGGCTCGGGTAGGGCGGCGGACGGGCGAACTTTCACCATCGTAAACGGCGGCAGTTCGCGAACAAGCGGAAACACGCGCCGTGGGGCGCGAAAAATCAAAACGAGGAAGTGTCATGTCTGGGCATTCAAAGTGGGCCACGATCAAGCACAAGAAAGCGGCCACGGACGCGAAGCGCGGCCGCGTGTTTACCCGAGTCATCCGCGAAATCACTATTGCCGCACGCATCGGGGGCGGCGACCCCAACTCCAATCCACGCCTGCGCTCCGCCATCCTGGCCGGCAAGAATGAAAACATGCCGAATGAAAACATCGAGCGGGCCATACTTCGCGGCACCGGCCAACTCGAAGGCGAGCAATACGAGGAAGTGACGTTCGAGGGATATGGCCCGGGTGGCGTGGGGATGCTGATCCAGGCAGTGACCACCAACCGCAACCGCATCGTCGGCGAATTTCGGCACTTGATGACCAAGAACGGTGGCAACCTGGCCGAAGCCGGAGCTGTTGGCTGGATGTTCCACCGCAAGGGCGAAATCGTTGTGCCCAAGGAACAGGCCAGCGAAGACAAGATGCTGGACATCGTGCTGGAGGCAGGGGCGGACGATTTGAAGGACGATGGCTCAGGTTGGTACGTGGTGACTCCACCGGAAGCGTTGGAAAAAGTTAAAGAGGCGTTGACCAAGGCGGGAATCACGCCGGCGTCGGCTGAAATCGGCATGGTGCCGCAGAATTACGTCAAGCTGACCGGAACGCAGGCCACACAAATGGTGCGGCTGGTGGAAGCGCTGGAAGAGCACGATGACGTGCAGCACGTGTACGCCAATTTCGACATCGATGAGTCGGAGATTCAGGCGGCGGTGGGCGCAAACTGAAATTCTCGCGAGCGCGGAATAGATTTGCGGCCACTGACGGTTCAGTGGCCGCTTTGCTTTGCGGCGCTTTTGCGTGAACGAAGCGGAAAAGAGTGGCACGGCTACGCCGTTCGCCTTAGACTGTGTTCCGATGAGCGCACTGAATGGCAGGAACGCGCGACCTTGGATGCGCGTGCTCGGTGTTGATCCGGCGGCCGCGGGGCCTACCGGTTACGGAATCGTGGAGAGCGACGGGCGGAAGTGTCAGATGCTGCATTATGGTGCACTGCGCGTACCGGCTGCGCGGCAAAAGGAGTCTTCCGGCGCGGCTTTGCAGGATATTCATGAGATGGTGTGCCGGCTCATCCAGGAATTTGCGCCTACGGTGATGGCTGTGGAGTCCGTATTTACCGCGCTAAATATGCGCACGGCGCTGCGGCTGGCGGAGGTGCGCGGCGTGCTGCTGCTGGCGGCGGAACAGCATGGGCTGGCGGTGCACAGCTACTCGCCGCGCGAAGTGAAGGCGTGCGTTGCAGGATACGGCCACGCGGACAAGCGGCAGATGCAGTTGATGGTGCGCGCGCTGCTATCCATGACGGAAACGCCGGAGCCCGCTGACGCGGCTGATGCGCTCGCCGTTGCGCTCTGCCATTTGCAGGCCGAGCAGGCGCGGGTACGCTATAACCTGCCTGACCCGAAATTGCTCGCGAAACCTCGCGCTTTACCGCTGGCAGCATCTCCCGCGCGAGGCGCAACGCGACTCCCTGCATCGCGCATCGAATCGACACGATGAGAACTTCTCTCGCCCGTTCTATTCTGCTGACCTGTGTGGTTTCGCTCGCCTGCAGCTCCGCGAGCTTCGTTGCCGCGGATGGTGTCGCTGCGCTCGGCGCTAGTGTGACGATGCGCTCTGCGCCCGCGTCGGCTGGCGCCAAGCTGACGTTTCGCCGCATCTTCAAATCCAGCTCGCCGGAGTTCATCGAAATCTCCGTGCAAGAAGATTCCGACGACGCCAGCTACGAGATTCGGCAGCTCGACGATGATCCCGGCGCAGCGAAGTTCCAGGTCAGCGCGGCGCTGCGCGCTAAAATGTTTGCCATGGCGCAACAATTGAATCGCTTTCAGGGACAGGATTTGGACGTACACCGAAAAATCGCCAACCTTGGCGAAAAAACGTTTCGCTGGGAGCAGGGCTCGGAAACGCACGAGGTGAAGTTCAATTACACTTTGAATTCGACCGCCAGCCAGCTTCTGCAAATCTTCGAGGGCTTGGCCCGCCAAGAGGAATTGTTGATGCTGCTCGAGCGCCGCATGAAGTACGACCGGCTTGGCATCAATGATGCCTTGCTGCAATTCGAAACGGAGCTGAACCGCAAGCTCCTGCCCGAACCCGAGCGCGCCCTCCCCACCCTGGACCAAATCGCCGGCGACGCCCGCTTCGTCGAAATCGGCCGCCAGCGCGCCCGCAACCTCGCCGAACGCATCCGCCACCAAAGCTGATCAACGCCAGCGCTTTCCCGGCCCTAAATTCTACGAAATTATGTATGACATCCTAAAAGACGGAATCGAAGTTAGCTAAAGCTCCGCAGGGGATTTTATAAATGTAATATTCTGCGAGGTTTATTTTAGGTCGAGGCATGGTCCGCTTCTTGCAAAAGTAAGCCCTCAGTTACCTTTGTCACTTTGGATTCGGGCATGTAAGGGGTGTGTTTCTTGACCGAATCGACCGCCCGGGGCTTCCGCGTTTATGGGGAAACGTCTGCCCCGGAACTTGGTAACGATCTCTATCCAAGAGAATTAATCTGCATTGCACAGAAAATGGAGGGGTAATGAGCCGTACGTGGAAAGTGTCGCGATTGTTTATCGCCACAATGGCGATCATCGGCGTGGTATGCATCGGCATGGGGCTAAGCCTCACGTTAGCACCGGTAGCTGAGGCTCAAGCAGGGCTGTCAACCGGAAGCATCCAAGGAACAATTCTCGATCCCAAAGGGTCGAGCGTACCCGCTGCAAAGGTAAGCATCACAAGCAAAGCAACGGGTGCGAAGCTTCAGGCTGAAATGTCTCCGACCGGCACGTACAATTCTGGGCCATTGGTTCCAGGTGAGTACCTAGTGCGCGTGGTGGCGCCCGGGTTCAAGACCGTGGAACTCCCTGCTACCGTCCAGGTTGGTAACATCACCACAAGTTCCGTCACCCTGGAAGTCGGCGCTACAACTACGGTCATTACTGTTGAAGGTGCCGCCATCACGTTGAATACGGAACAATCCACGATCCAGGGCGTAGTGACGGAGCAACAGATCGAGAATTTGCCCATCAACGGTCGCAATTTCCTGGACCTCGCTCAGCTCGAACCCGGCGTGCAAATCCAAGACGGCGGCAACTTCGATCCCACGAAAAAGGGCTTCTCTTCGATCTCCTTTGGTGGACGATTCGGCCGCACGGCGCGTATCGAGGTCGATGGCCTGGATATCAGCGACGAGACTGTTGGTACGACTACGCAGAACATTCCGATCAACTCCATCAAAGAATTTCAAGTGAGCCAATCGAGCCTCGACCTGGCGACCGAGCTAACCTCTTCCGGCACGGTCAACATCGCCACACGATCCGGCGCCAATGAAATGCACGGACAGGGCTTCTTCTACTATCGTGGCGACGCAACGTCGGCCAAGATCGGCAACCCACCGGCCGTGTTCGATCGCCGGCAGTACGGCGCGAGCCTCGGCGGGGCGTTCAAGAAGGACAAGCTCTTTTACTATGGTGCGTTCGAGCGCACAAAGCAGGATCTCCTTTCCAGTGTAACGTTTGATTCCACGACGCCATTTCAGGCGCTGTCGGGGAGCTACAATGCACCTTTCCGGGACACCCAGTATCTGGGACGCCTCGATTATCAGCTCACCTCGAATTTCCATATCTTTTACAAATTTGCTTATGAGCAAAACCTGAATGTGGCCGCCTTCGTACCGAACACCTACGAACCCTTTGGCAACGTGGACAACACGCCCTCGCACGCAATTGGGGCGGACTTTAATACCGGGTCCTTCACGCATCAGATCCGTTTTGGTTATCTCAAATTCCGGAACGGAATCGCGGATGCTGTCAGTGGGACGAGCATCGTCAATCCAGCTCCAAACCTCACGTTAGTGGTCGGCAACGGCCGGACTTCGTGCACTGCTTCCGGCAACGTCTTCTGCTCCGGACCGAATATTCTGGCCCCGCAAAAGACTTTCCAGAGCAACAAGCAACTCAAATACGACGGCAGCAAGATCTATCGCAGCCATGTTTTCCGCTACGGCGTGGGCTACAACAAGATTCTAGGCGGCGGCTTCGCCAATTTCTTTGGGATCGCTCCGGCAGTGCGCGGTGCCTTCACACCTGACACCATCGCATCCGCGCAGAGCGGGCCATTCGCGGGCGGCTCCTCGAACCCTTTGAACTATCCCGCCCATCGCATCGACCTTGGCAATGGCGAAGGGTGCTTTACGGAAATCCCGCAGTTCGGTTCCCCGTGCGGCGGGCAATTCGATTCTCGCTTCCAGGCTTACTTCGGCGACAGTTGGAAGGCCCGTCCGAATTTCACCATCAGCGCAGGCATCCGTTACAACCGCGACACCGGCCGCAGCGACAGCGACCTTCCGGCGGTTGCCGCGCTAAACCAGTTCCAAGCTGGTCTCGGCGATCCGGTCCGCCAGCCGAACAAGAATATCGGCGGATCCCTTGGCTTCGCTTGGGATCCCTGGAAGAATGGCAAGACCATTGTTCGCGCGGGCTCGGGTATCTATTACGAGAACGGCGTGTTCAACAACATCCTCTTTGACCGGCCGGGACGCCTGCCTGCGGGACTGTTTAACCAAGTCCAGGAGGTCTGCACTCAGAAAGGCGTGCTGACACTTCCGGATGGCACCAAGGTAACATCTGTCAACGGCAAAGACATCCTGACACAGATTTGCGAACAGCCGATTGGCAGCGTGGCATCAGATATCGCGGCGCTGCAAACGCAATACCAGCAAGCTACAAAGGCCGCGGGTCCTCAGGCTAATGGTGCATTCTTCGGAAATCCCAACACACTGACGACCGCTAACACTGGCTCGATGTTTGATCCGAACTACCGGTCACCGTACTCCGTCCAGATGAATGCGGGCATCCAGCGTGAATTGAAGCCCGGCACGGTCCTCAGCGTGGATTACGTGCGAAACGTCGGCCTCCATACCCTGCTCGGCATTGATGCCAACCATGTGGGGGATGCCCGTTTCCTTGATAAGGCTGGGGCACAGGGCGCCATTGCGGCCACACTGTCGCAGTGTGGCGTTACCTCGATTGATGCCGGAATCAACGGCAACTGTCCGGGTGGCCCGGATCCAAAGACTGCTATTACCGGGCGACCGCTAATCATCGGCGACTTCGCCGGAAACGGGCTCAGCACGGGCGGACTGCTGGCTGGCAATTTTCCGGCCGGGCCGGGTAGCGTCGCTTTCCCCGGCAAGAACGCGAACTTCGGTCAAATCCTCCTTCTTGAACCGGTTGGCCGGTCGGTGTACAACGCTTTCCAGACTTCGTTGAAGTCCAACGTACACAGCCCGACGCGGTTCATCCGAAACCTGAATGCTACGGTTTCCTACTCGCTGTCGCGCTACAAGGCTCCCGCCGTGGACGGAGACTTCATCAACACGGCTCCAGACCAGCGCAACCCAGGGCAATTCTCTGGGGCGAACGGTCTCGATCGAACTCATCAACTCTCTGCCGGCGTGACAATGGATATGCCCTTCGGCGCTCGGGTGAATATGATTACCCACTGGTATTCGGCGCTGCCGCAGGATATCTACTACAACTCTCTCGGGAATCCCGAGGACGTTTTCCAGTTTGACTACCTTGGCGACGGGCAGGCCACGGTGAACCAGCCAGTTCCGGGAAGCAACGTCGGTTCGTTCGGCCGGGATATCAAGGCAGGCGACCTGAATAAATTCCTGCAAACGCTGAGTAGCCAGTTCGGCAACAAGCTTACGCCGGCCGGACAGACCCTAGTTGACGCGGGGCTCTTCACTCAGGCTCAGCTTGTGTCTCTCTGCGCTGTGACGCCTTCCCTCACCGGCACTGCGGGCTGCGGACCGAAGTTTGACCTCGCACCCACCAGACAGGTAGGCAATGACGCCTTCTTTACGTTCGACCTCCGCCTGGGTTGGAGCATTAAGCCTCTGCGGCACAAATTCGAGCGTTTGACCTTCGAGCCACAAGTCGCCTTCTTCAACCTATTCAACCGGCAGAACTACAATGGGCCGGACAACCTGTTGCACGCGACGCTCGACGGCAGTACGGGCTCCATCAATAACACTACCCGAACCACTCGAAGCGGCAACCTCATTGGACTCGGATCTGGCGTATTCGGCCTGGGCACACCCCGGTCGCTCGAGTTCGGCTTCAAAGTCAACTTCTAACCGACTACCGGCGAAGGAACGGCGGGGAGGGAACCAATCTCTCCGCCTTTTCTTTTGAAATCACAGATTCCGCCCGGTCTCCCGGCTGTACACTTCTTCAGACACCGAAAATCGGTCGCATGGAGGTTTTCGTGCGCATGTTAATTGTATTTTCATTCTTGTCAGCTTTTTTCCTGGTTCCGATGGTCAGCGGACAACAAGGGCGTCCGATTCCTCCAGGAATTCGAGAAGCAGAAAAGCAATCGAACAAGCCGTTGGATCCCGCGATGACCGCAATGCCCAGTGCGCCAGATCCCGCAAAGCTCAAGCAAGAAGCTGACGAATTGGCGCAACTCTCCGCCGGGGTCCCTTCCGATCTCGCCCGGGTAGCTCACGGGCAACTCCCCAAGGACCTGGCCGACAAACTCAAGCGTATCGAGAAACTCGCCAAGCAATTGCGCAACCAACTGACCCCATAGCCCTCGCTACGAATAGATCTTCATTGCTGGATTGCGGGCGCCGTTGGCGGCCGATGGTCGACGAAGCAGGCATACGCGACCAGAGCTAGGCAACCTAAGCTACAAAGTCGCATTCAAAACGTTCTGAATTCATATGAATTACATATGCCAGTAACTTAGGTGCTCCCTCGGGCCCAGCCTTTTTGTTGCTTGTCCCCGTAAACACCTTAAATGTAAAGACGTTCCCATCCTCTATGTCAAATGGAGGGATGCAGTTTTGCGCGTGGCTTGGGGTGTGACTTTTCGAAAATTTAGGAGAACTTTGGTGACCATTACTACGGGGATCGTGAAGCAAACACATTTAGCTGTCCTTGCCTTGTTCGGTTTCGTCGCCTTATTACTTTGTGCGCCCGCAGCTTGGACGCAGACCACCATCTCTGGAGAAGTTACCGGCACCGTTGCGGACCCAAGCGGCGCTTTTGTGCCGAACGTCACCGTAACGCTCAAGAGCGCCGATTCCGGGAACACAGTGACGACTACGACAGGAGAGTCCGGCAATTACCGTTTCGCGCTGCTGAGGCCCGGCCAGTATTCAGTGTCCGTTGCTGTAGAAGGTTTTGAGCACGTTACGATCTCTAGCGTGACGGTTTCCCTCGGACAGGTCACCAATGTTCCCGTTGTTTTGACCGTAGGACAGGCCACCCTGACGGTGGAAGTAACCGCTGCCCAACCCCTGCTGGATACGGAGAACGGCAACATCACCGCTAACTACAGCGCAAAGGAAATCGCACTGCTGCCGTCACCGGGTCAGGATCTGACCAACTATGCGCTTTCCGCGCCAGGAGTCGCCCTGAGTACGGGCTCCGGCTTCGGCAACTTTACCGCCAACGGGCTGCCGGGAACCTCGAACCTCTACACCATCAACGGCGGCGACATGAATGATCCATTCAATAACCTGAACAACTCCGGCTCCAGCAACAACATGTTGGGAGTCAACGAAGTTCAGGAACTCACCGTGGTTACCAACGGTTACACCGGTGAGTACGGTCGCGCCGCGGGCGCCAACATGAATATCACCACGAAGAGCGGATCCAATCAATTCCACGGGGATGCGATGTGGTTGTGGAATGGCCGCGCTCTGAATGCCAACGACTACTTCAGCAACGCTAGCGGAGCACCGCGTTCGTTTGCCAATAGCAACCAGTGGGCAGGTGCTATCGGCGGCCCCATCAAGAAGGATAAATTGTTTTTCTTTTATGACAACGAAGGTCTGCGCTATGTGCTGCCGAATTCGGTTAAGGTTTTTGTCCCTTCACCACAATTTCAGGCAGCCACGATCGCAAATCTTAACGCAACGGGCCAAGGCGCCGAAGTGCCCTTCTACCAGAATGCCTTCAAGCTATATAACAGCGCGAATGGCGTTTCGCGGGCCGTGCCCGTCACCGCAGCTTCAGATCCAGCGCTCGGATGCGGCGATCTCGGCCCCGGAAAGGGAAATCCCAATCCCAAGGGAACACCCACAGGACTCGCAGGCGGCGGTATCTTTGGCGTGAATACGCCGTGCGCTCTAACCTTTCAGGGCGGTAACAATAACCTGAACAAAGAACGCTTGATGTCCGTGCGAGTGGATTACGTCGCCACCGACAATGACAAACTGTCCTTCCGGTATTGGCAAGACCGCGGCATGCAACCAAGTTATACCGATCCCATCAACCCGATTTTCAACACCCAAAGTAGTCAGCCGCAGGATGCGGGCCAGTTGACCTACACCAAGGTCATAAATTCCCATATGATTAACCAACTGATTGCCGGCGGCTCTTACTACAGCGCGGTGTTCAACGCCGCTAACTTCCCGACATCGGTGGCAGCCTCTCCCTTTCAAGCTCCGGTGCAGTTCTTTGACGGAGCGCCGTTCACCAATATGGGTGGAACTTTGTATTCTTATCCCCAAGGACGAAGGGTTTCACAAGCCCAGTTGGTAGACGACGTCTCTTGGACGAAGGGCAACCATGATCTGAAATTTGGAGTAAATCTGAGGGGCAATCGGCTAACCGATCTTACGCCGTTTAGGAATACGACCGGGCGGCTGGAAGTCTTTAGCATGACATCCTTCTTCAACGGAGTTGCCGATCGCTTGAACCAGCGCTTCGAGACGACCAATGAGGCGGGCCTTAGCTACTACAGTTTGGGTCTGTATGCCCAAGACGTGTGGCGCGCGACGGCAAAGTTGAAGTTGACCCTTTCGTTGCGTGCCGACAGGAATTCTAACGAGTCCTGCACCCAGGGCTGCTTCTCTCGTTTTGCCGGCAGCTTCCTCAACCTGAATCACGATCCCAACTCACCTTACAATGCGGCGATCCAAACCGGACTCCAACAAGGGTTCCCCAAAATGGAAGCTATCGTATGGGAGCCTCGGGTCGGCTTTGCTTATAGCGTACGGCACGATACGGTCCTCCGGGGAGGCTTCGGAGTGTTCTCCGACCTGTATCCGGGGCAGATCATGGAACGCTTCGTAAGCAATCCACCGTTCGTGACCAGTTTCAACATCGACGGTCTCAATATCGCACCAGGAGTCCCCAATAGCGCATTCACGGCAGCCGCTAATTCCAACCAAGCGTTGTTGCAAGGTTTCCAGTCGGGTGGAACCCTGGCTAGCATTCAGGCCGCCGCCGCCGCTGCCGGAACCACCTTCAGTCCTCCAACCATTGCGTCAGCTAACAACAGCGTGGCGAACCCAAAGTATCTTCAATGGAACTTCCAAATCGAGCACTCGTTCGGAAGCAAAACGACGATGACGCTCAACTACGTGGGTAACCATGGTTACGATCTATTCGTTGTAAATCCGGGGTACAACACGTTTTGCGATCCGGCTAAGGTTGATGCGGCGACCGGGCTAATACATCTGTGCGCGGCTAACGGCTTTATCGGCGTTCTTCCTGCCGCTGCGGCCGATCAACGCTTCAACAGCGTAACGCAGCTAACGAACCAGGGAATCTCCAACTATAACGGCTTAACCGCTACTCTCGTTCGCCGCTTTACCAAGGGTCTGAGCGGGCAAATAAACTACACCTGGAGTCATTCGCTGGACGACGTGTCTAACGGCGGCCTCGAGGCGTATTCACTCAACAATGCTAGCGATAGCCTCTTGTTCCAGATCGATCCGGCCAATTTGAGGCGGCTGAACTATGGTGCCTCCGATTACGACTTTCGGCACAACTTCAGCGCCAGCTACATTTGGGAATTGCCGGTTAAGGCATCGAACCGCTTCTTGAATGCGGCGGTCGGAGGCTGGACGATCGCGCAGACCTTCCATGCCCGCAGCGGCCAGCCCTACAGCGTGGTGAACAGCAATATAGCCGGTAATGTACTCGGTAATGGCTCCTCCGCTGTAGTTCTGGGCACGTTCCTGGGCGGGAGTCAACCGAGTTGCAATAGCCCTAACCAGGCCTGCCTGTTATCCAGTCAATTCACCATAAACGGGTTCGGCAACATCCCGCGTAACTCGTTCCGTGGTCCGATGTACTTCAATACTGATCTTTCGCTGTACAAAGCTTTCAAGGTCAAGGAGCGTCTAACGTTCACCCTTGGGGCCAATGCCTACAACGTTCTAAATCATCCGAATTTTGCCAATCCCAATGGAGACCTGGCGTCTGGTACGTTCGGCCAGATCACCGCTACGGTGTCGGCGCCAAGCAGTCCGTATGGAAACTTCCAGAGCGCGGCAGCTTCCGGACGCATCGTGCAACTCATGGTCAAGGCCCAATTCTAAGCTAGACCCAACCACGAAGGCGGCCTCGAAAGAGGCCGCTTTTTTTTGTATCCGCCGGATCTTCATTGTCATGTCGGGTATCGCTGCGTAGACTCCTCAAAGATAGACACACATGGCTGGTGAACAATTTCCCGTGACGCGTTGGTCGGTGATCGACGCGGTCAAGAGCCAAGATCCCGAGGAGCATGCGCGGGCGCTGGACACTTTGTTCGCTGCGTACTGGAAGCCGGTCTACAAGTATGTACGCTTGCGGTGGAACCGGCCGGCGGAAGATGCGCAGGATTTGACGCAAGGATTTTTCGCGGAAGTGCTGGAACGCGAGCTGCTGGCCAAATACGATCCGGCAAGAAGCAAGCTGCGCACTTATCTGCGCTTGTGCGTGGACAGCTTTGTGATAAATCAGGAAAAAGCGGCGCGGCGGCAGAAGCGCGGCGGTAACACGGCGCATGTCGCGCTCGATTTTCAAGCGGCAGAAGGAGAATTGGTGGGAGCCACCATCGACGCCGCGTCCATCCCGTCTCCAGAATCGCTGGAGGAATTCTTTGAAAAGGAATGGGTGCGCAGTTTATTTGCGCTCGCGGTGGAAGACCTGCGCAAGCTCTGCTCGGAGCGCGAAGGGGAACGCACTTTCCGACTCTTCGAAGATTACGACTTGTCGGGTGATCCGGAGATTTCCTACGGAAAACTGGCTGCGGAGTACGCGATTCCGGTCACGGACGTGACCAACGCGCTTGCCTGGGCGCGCCGCGAATTTCGCCGGATCGCGCTCGAGCGGCTGCGCGAAATCTGCGGCAGCGACGAGGAGTTTCGTCGCGAAGCACGCGCCGTCTTCGGCTCGG
>Ga0209240_1000189_pt1 | contig 24863 bp, 21 predicted proteins | sample GraSoi_2013_80cm_FD_185828 | JGI IMG/M metagenome (GOLD analysis project Ga0209240, IMG submission 185828) | Grasslands soil microbial communities from the Angelo Coastal Reserve, California, USA - Sample 9_17_2013_80cm (SPAdes) (version 2) | ecosystem: Environmental > Terrestrial > Soil >...
CCCGTCTTCATGCTCGTTCTGCCGGGCATCATCGCCTTCGCGCTTTTCCCCGACCAGGTCAAGAAGCCGGACTTCGCCTATCCAACCCTCGTCCTCAACCTCCTCCCGGTCGGTCTCGTTGGCTTGGTGATGGCAGCATTGCTCGCCGCCGTAATGGGAGCCATGAGTTCGGTCTTCAATTCCGCCTCCACGCTTGTCACCCTCGATTTCTACAAGAAGATTCGTCCGCAAGCCTCCGAAAAGCAGCTCGTCAATTTCGGCCGCGTCGCCACCGGCATGATGGTACTCCTCGGTCTCCTCTGGGTCCCTTTCATTGGATATATCAGCAGCCAGCTCTACATTTATCTGCAAAGCGTTCAGGCCTACATCAGTCCGCCGATCTCCGCGTGCTTTATTCTCGGAATCCTCTGGCCCCGGCTTAACGGCGCCGGCGCCATCACCTCGCTCCTGACCGGTTTTGTATTGGGCGCGACACGCTTCATTCTTGAGCTCGCCGACCGCGCCGGCGGCAGCCACTTCCAGTCTTCTGCGGTCCGCTGGCTGATCGACATGAACTTCTTGCATTACGCCATCTTCATGTTCGTGGTCTGCTCAGCCGTCCTCATCGCTGTCAGCCTGATGACCCCCGCTCCCGACCGCAAACGTCTCGCCGGTCTGACCTTCGCCACCGTCGACGAAAAAATGGAAGCCGTTGCCGTGGGCACGCCGGTGCGCAAGCCTGCGCATGAAACTCCGACCGAGCGCCGCGTCAACGTCATCTTCAGCCTCTTGCTCCTGGCCACCGTCATTAGCTTGTGGATTTACTTCCGGTAAGGGCTTGGCGGCAAGCAAATCCATGAGCTCAACCTGCATCCAGACTCTGAAGCCGGCTGTCACGCAGCAAGAAGCCCTGCGCACATTTTCCGGCGTTGGGCCTTCCACGCTTTACTGGAGGATGCGCAGCGGCCCGTTGCGGCGAATTGCCGACGTCTACGTCCCGTATTGGCTCTATCGCGTGCAGTACAACTTGGGTCGCGCCGCGCACGCGACCCTCTTCGCCATAGACGCTGTCAACGGTTCCCTGGACCTCTTCACATTTCCGCGCATCCCCCCTGCGGAGGACCTCGTCAGTATCCACACGCGAAATCGCATCGCGCCTTCGCTGCAACACTCCTCCGCCGAGGCCTTGCTCCGTCAAAAAGTGCTGCGCGTCATTTTTCAGCAAGGCTTCTTCAAAGTGCGTGATCTGAACCTAGAAATTGCGCTGCAGCCACTGGAATTGCACGTCCCGTATTGGCTCGGCTTCTACGGCAACGCCGCCGCGCGCTGCCGCGTGCTGAACGCGGTGCGCCGCCGCATGGAAGGCGCCAAAGCTTCCGCGCTGTTCGAGTCGTGGTTGGCGGCTTAAGGACGCCTATTTTTGCTATACACTGGAGTTCCCTTCCGATACGGAATGTCATCTCGGAGCTAATCACAGGGAGAAATTCATGCTTGTTCTCGCAAGACGCTCCGCCTTGGCTTTGCTCGCGTTCGCATTCTGCGCGATGTGGACTTTTGCCCAGGGCTGGCAACATCTCGGCGCAGTGCAGCGAGTGGAAAAACTCAAGGATGGCGTGGAGTTGACCGCCGGCCGCGCCAAAGTGCGCATCACCGGATTTAACAACGCGGTCATCTGCGTGCGCGTGACGCCTCAGGGCAATTTCCCGAAGGATTCCTCCTGGGCTGTGATCGCTGCGCCACAGCCCCCGGCATTCAACATCGAAGAGACCAAGAGCGAGCTAAAGATGACGGCCGGAAGTACCACGGTCATCGTGCAGAAATCGCCGCTGCTCATCCGCTTTGCCGATGCCGCCGGAAATGTACTCCTCGCCGACGAGCCCACGCTCCCGATGGCTTTTGACGGGCCCCGCGTCCACGTCTGGAAAAAAATGCCGGCCGACGAAAACTATTACGGCCTTGGCGACAAAACAGGTCCGATGAATCGCCGCAACCGCGCCTTCACGATGTGGAACAGTGACGTTTTCGGCTGGGGCGAGTCCACCGATCCCATGTACAAAACCATTACTTTCTTCTTGGGCTTGCGCAAAGGCACCGCCTATGGGGTATTCTTCGACAACACTTATCGCAGCACCTTCGACTTCGGCAAGGAATCGCCGGACTATTTTTCGTTCGGCGCCGAAGGTGGCGAGCTCAACTACTATTTTTTCGCCGGGCCTGAACCCAAAAAAGTCGTCCAGGAATACAGCGCGCTGGTCGGCCGCTCGCCCCTGCCGCCGCTCTGGAGCCTCGGCTATCAGCAGAGCCGCTACAGCTACTATCCCGAAGCACGCGTGCGCGAGATTGCCGCCACTCTGCGCGAAAAGAAAATTCCCGCCGACGTCATTTATCTTGACATCGACTACCAGCAGGGCAACGCCCCGTTCACTATCAACCGCGAGTATTTCCCGCACTTCGAACAGATGGTCGCCGACCTGCGCTCACACGGCTTTCGCCTCGTCGTCATCACCGACCTGCACATCAAGAAGGATCCCGGCCACGGCTACTTTCCATACGACTCCGGCATCAAGAACGATGTTTTCGTCAAAAATCCGGATGGCTCCATCTTTGTCGGTATCGTCTGGCCCGGCGAAAGCGTATTTCCCAACTTCACGCTAACCCGCGTGCGCGACTGGTGGGGCACCCTATACAAAGACTTCGTTGGCATGGGCGTCGCCGGTTTTTGGAACGATATGAACGAGCCCGCGCTCTTCGAGCGCGCCGATAAAACCATGCCGCTCGACACCCGGCACCGCCTCGATGACGGCACAAGTCTCGATCACCGCGGCATCCACAACGTCTACGGAATGGAAAATGTTCGCGCGACCTACGAAGGTCTGCGCAAATTGCAAGGTGACGAACGCCCGTTCGTGCTCACGCGCGCCGCGTACTCCGGCACGCAGCGCTACGCCGCCACCTGGACCGGCGACAACAGCAGCACCTGGAATCACCTCAACATGAGCACGCCCATGCTGCTCAGCCTCGGACTTTGCGGCTACACGATGGTCGGCGACGACATCGGCGGCTTCGCCGGCTCGCCGCCTGCCGATCTCCTCACCCGCTGGTTCGAGGTGGGCGCGCTAAATCCCATTTACCGCGACCACACCGGAAAAGGCACGGCGGACCAGGAGCCTTGGGTTCACGGCCCTCGGCATGAGGCCATTCGCCGCCGGTACATCGAGTTGCGTTACCACCTGCTTCCCTACATTTACACCGTCATCGAAGAAAGCACGCGCACGGGCCTGCCCTTCATGCGTCCGGTTTTTCTCGATTATCCGCAATCCGAAGATTTCTACGGCAACAACCGTGATTTCCTTTTCGGTAGCGATCTCTTCGTTGCTCCTGCTACCACCGAGATGGTCGACGCTGAAGACGTACAGCTTCCGCCTGGCGACTGGTACGATTATTGGACTTCGCAAAAACTGAACAGCAAAAACAAAATTACGCTGCATCCCACGCTCGATGAGATGCCTCTGTACGTCCGTGCCGGCGCGATTATTCCTACTCAGCCCGTCGTGCAAAGTACCGGCGAAAAGCCGGGCGGGCCTCTCGAATTGCGCGTTTACGTTGGAGATGCCTGCCGCGGCTCGCTCTACGAAGATGACGGCCACACCTTCGCGTACCAAAGGGGCGAACTATTGCGCGTGAACTATTCCTGCCAGGCTTCGCCCGCCTCGATCACCATTACCTCCACGACGGAGACGAGTTCCTTTCAGCCGTGGTGGAACAGCGCGGAAGTGACTGTCTTGGGAGCCAGCGCCCTGCCAAAGGAAGTGCGCATCGGCGATCGCGTTATTCACGAATGGCGCTACGACTCCATCGCACACTCGGTCATTTTCACCGTGCCCGATGCTTCCAAAAACTGGACCGCGCAACTGACGTTTTGAGTTTTATTCCAACGAGAAAATAGAAACCGACTCCGCAGGAGCGCGCACCCGAACCTCCTTGCCAGTCAGCTCCGCATCCGCCTCCCCGAAGAGGCGCGATACCCTCGTCGCATTTTGCGCAGGCGTATCCGCCAAAGTGAACCGGAATTCGCGCGCCTGCGGCGAAGTCTGGAAGATCGCCATCACGCGTTCTTCTTCCGTTTCGCGCATGAAAACGTAAGACGCCTTGTCTGAAAAAAGATGCCACAGTGGCCCGCCGCTTAGCGCCGTATGTTCGCGCCGCAAGCGCAGCAGCGTCTGCACATACGCAAAAATTTCCTTCTGCTCCTGAGTCCGCTCCGCCTCCACAAACGCATTCTTCGCGTCCTCGCGCCAGCCACCAGGGAAATCCCGCCGGTTATCCGGATCGTCGCCGCCCGGCATGCCGATCTCATCGCCATAATAAAGCTGCGGGATCCCGCGCAGTGTGAGCGTCAGCGCAAATGCCAATTTCAATTTCGCCGCCGAGCTTCCCCTCGCGCTCGCAAAGCGCGTGGCGTCGTGATTCCCAAAAAATGTGACCAGCTCCTCCGGCCGCGGATACAGCGCATCGTGCCGCAGCACATCCGCGATGCGCCCCGCTGGTGCGCCGTTCAGCAGCACATCGCGCAGCACGAAATACATTGGATAATCGAAAAGGGTGCTCACCCCCGTATCGATTCCGTCATACCGTTTCTGCCCGCCGGCAAAAAACGAAGTCACGCTCGCATCCGGATGAAACACTTCGCCGATCGTCGTCAGCTGTGGATAAATCCTGCGCAGCCCCGCGTGCCACCGCGCCCAGAATTGCCGCGACACATATGGAAACGTATCCACGCGAAACCCGTCGAGCCCCGACGCTTCCGTCCACCAGATTGCGTTCTGCAGCAAATACTGCGCCGCCACCGGATTTTCCGTGTTCATGTCCGGAAGAAGGTCCACGAACCATCCTTCCGTCATATTGCGCCACAGCCGCGGCGGTGCGTGCGGATCCACTAGCGCCTCGAACAAATCATGGCCGTGATCTTCCGCTTCTCCGTAGAAAGTGGCGCTCACTAGCGCGGAAGAATTCATGTGGTGCTGCACCGGTCCGTGAAACCAGTCCGGCAGAGGAGCCTTCGCAGCCCACGGATGTTTTGGCCCGACGTGATTGGGCACAATGTCGAAAACAATCTTCATCTGGCGCTGATGCGCCGCACCCACCAACTCCTTATACTCGCGCAGATTCCCTAGGTGCGGATCGACCGCATACAGATCCACCGCCCCGTACCCGTGGTAATCCTCCGTAGCGCCGTTCTTAACGATCGGCGTCAGCCACAACGTCGTAACTCCCAAGTCCTTGAGATAATCCAGGTGCTCGCGAATTCCCCGCAAGTCCCCGCCATGATACGCGCGAGCCTTCGCGCGATCGTGCGATCCGGGCGCTTCCGCCGGCTCGTCGTTGGCGGGATCGCCATTCGCAAATCGGTCCGGCATGATTAGATACATCACGTCGGCCGGCGTCAGGCCCTGAAATTTGTGAATCGTCTGCTCGCGCCCCGCGAGCGGCAATTCGAATGAAGTCGTCCCCAGCGGTGTGGTAATCCGGCAAACGGCCGTCCCCGATTTCAGCTCCGCGCCCAATTTCAACCACACGAAAAGATAACTTCCGCCCGCGGTCGCCTGCGTGCGTTCCACCAGCAGACCCGAAAGATTGCAGGTAACCCCGGTCGCTTCCAAATGGCTTCCGCTCAGCAGCACCATAATCTCCGGCGTCAGCCGCAGCCACCAATTCGGCGGCTCAACCTTCGTCACCGCCGGAGAATTGTCAGGAGAGCTTGTATCTTGCGAAATCTGCGCGGCAAGCGGATTCGCTGCAAAGGAAGACACAATGCTGAATAAACCTAACAGAACGAACAAGCGAAATCGCAGCGCGCGCGGCACGCAGCAAGCATAAGAAAAAATTGCTCCCTTCGCTAGCCCCGGATTTTGCTGGCTGCATCGGTGAACACCAGCACCCCAAACGCTTCCGGCACATGAAAATTTGGCACTGGCGTATTCGTGGGCCGCCACGCCGAATAGAAGCGCGGCTCCGCCGCCCCTTCCACTCGGAAAAAATTCACCCTCCACACCGCTGGCATCTCGAAGCGCTCAACGAGGGTCCTCATCGGCAGCGCCAGAACCGTGCGCCACTGTTTTTTCTGCTCATCGATATTCACGCGCCGGCGCAAGCCGCTTTGCAAGGCGCGTTTTTCTCCTGGAGCAATCTCGAGATCAATCCAAAATCCGTTGGGCGCCACTTCAATCTCTTTGTACGCACGCGCAGCAGAGCAAGGTGGCTGCAGAAAGACTTCGCAGACGTCGCGATCCCAAAGGACGTCCCGCCGCCCCGAGGGCTCCGCATCGGGAAAAACGGTGATGCTCCTATACCACGCATCGAATCGCAAAAACAAAGACTCCGCATTCCACAGCAGCCGCACCTGCGTTTCCCGCTGCCCATCCGCATTCTTGCCCTGCCAATCGGCGTTAAAGCAAATTGGCGGAGCCATTTCCCAAGCCCGCTCCGGTGGAAATCCTTCCGCGTCCACCGAGCCAGCCATGAGAACCGCAAACGCGATATCCGTTCTGATGTCAGGCATATTCAGCGCTTCTGATGTTCGCACGACTCATCGGCGCCATCCCAGAGCGTGCTCATTCGATTACACCAGGGCGTGCGGCCGCCCTGCTTAGCCGCAACTGTTTGCGCACCTTCGCTGCTGGTCCAGGAAGCAAGATGCAAACGCTGTGCTAGCATCGAATTTGCCCCGTTTTCTCCCGCTTTCGCCGCGGCGAACGGTTCAGGAGGCCACCAATGGTTGAGACGGTTAGTACCGAAGAATTCACAACTGGAGGCGTACGTCGCAAGCCAGAAAGCTTTGAATTCGTAAAATTTCGGATCCACGACGGTGTCGCTCGGCTCACCCTGAACCGCCCAGATCACAATCTCCTGAACGAAGCCATGCTCCGCGAAATTGCCGACGGCATCCTTTTTGCCGGCGAACACGACGACGTCAAGCTCATCGCCATCGATTCCGCGTGCAAAGTTTTCAGCGGCGGCGTGGATATCGGCGAATACACCACGCAGCGCGTCTACCAGATGCTGGAAGCGTTTCACGCCGCCTTCGCCGGAATGCTGGAGGTCAGCAAGCCCGTCCTTTGCGTTGTAAACGGCCCGGCCATCGGAGGCGGCGCCGAGCTAGCCGCCTTCGGCGATCTCGTCATAGCCACGCCGAAAGCCCGCTTCGCGCAGCCCGAAATCACCATCGGCGTGTTCCCGCCCTTGGCCTCCACGATCTTGCCTTTCCTGGTCGGGCCAAAGCGCGCCCTCGAAATCATTTTGACCGGCGAAGCGGTTACTGCCGAGCGCGCGCTCGAACTCGGCTTGGTCACTCGTCTCGTCCCCGAAGCCAAGCTCGATGCCACCGTCAACGAACTCGTCACGCGGATCACCTCGCACTCCGGCCCGGTTCTGGCCATGGCCAAGAAAGCCATTCTCGGGGGTATGGGCCTCTCCCTTCGCGAAGGACTGAAGAAATCGATGAACATCTTTCTCAACGAACTCTACCGCCTCGAAGATTCGCAAGAAGGCCTTCGCGCTCTCGTCGAAAAACGCAAACCCAACTGGAAGAATCGCTGATGCCCATGGTGTAAGCCCCCGACTTTTCAGTCAGGGGAGCGGCGCCTTAAGGCACCGCGAAAAGCGGAACCGGAAAATATTGGGGGCTTTAGCCCAGGAACTCCCTTGTCACGCATTTACGCCTTGATTGACTCCCTCGCAGACCGAGCATACACTCATCTTTCATTTTTGCAGGCAAGGGCAGCGGGGAAGGCCGTGCAAATCGGCCGCGGTCCCGCCACTGTGAGCGGCTGAAGAGCCGCAAGCCAGGTTACCCTCCCGTGCCGCGGGGATTGCGCTTTTCGCGAGAAGAGGCGCCGTCTTTGAGCCCCAGCGCTGCTCGCATGGGGCTTTTTCGTTGGCGCCCCTTTCAGTGGTGGGGACTCGTGTTGCGAATGTTCATTCACTCGACGCTAAGAGCCGTTGCCGCCGCCGCACTCATCTTGCTGTTTACCGGGGCCGTAATTTGTGCTTGGCAGGAAACCCTGCCACTGGTACAAACGCCTCCCGCATATCGCCAGGTCACTGACGAAATCGGTCGCACCATCCGCGTCCCGCAGTCCATCCACCGCATCGTCTCTCTCGCGCCCAACCTCACCGAAACTATCTACGCCCTCGGCCTGCAGGATCGCCTGGTCGGCGACACTGACTACTGCGATTTCCCGCCGGAGGCGCAGCTAAAAACAAAAGTCGGCGGCGCGGTCAATCCCAGCCTCGAAGCTATCGCGGCTCTGCATCCCGATCTTGTGCTAGTCACTAAAAATCTGAACCGCCTCGAAACCGTCCAGGCGCTCGCGGAAATCGGCATCCCTTCGTACGCCACCGATCCTCATACGGTCGATGCCATCGTCGCCTCGATCGCTCGTCTTGCCGACTTGCTCGGTGCCCCAGAAACTGGTGCCACGCTCGCCGCCGATCTCGAACACCAGGTTGCGGGTCTCCACGACCGCCTCGCTTCGCTGCCTCTTCGTCGCGTTCTCTTCATTGTTTGGACCGAGCCACTCATCTCCATCGGCAACGACACGTTCATCGCCGACGCGCTGCGTCACGCCGGCGCCGTCTCGGTAATCGATTCCTCGCAGAACTGGCCGCAGGTCAACCTCGAGGAAGTCGTCCATCTTCAGCCGGAATTTCTGATTTTTGTGGAATCGCATTTCGGGTCCGCCACACAAAGTGCCGAAACTCTTGCCGATCTTCCCGGCTGGCGTCTGCTCAATGCTGTCCGCAATCGTCGCTACGCCACGATTAGCGATGCCATCAACCGTCCCGCTCCGCGACTCGTCTCCGCTGTCGAAGACCTCGCTCGGCAACTTCATCCGGAAGCCTTTACCGAAAAACCGCAGAACGACACGGACCAGACAAATCCGCCGGCATCCGGCACGCCGTCGCGCGGCTCATTCGCGGCATCAATCGAAAACGCTGTGACCCAGAAGGAGCAAGCATGCGCCCGCTGACGCTGCGACGCCTCTTCCTGCAGTGCAGCTTGCTGGCTGCCATCCTTTTTGTCGTCGTCGTGGTGGCGCTCAAGCTCGGTGCCGTTCCCGTCTCCCTTTACGGTCTCGGTCGCGATCTGATTAGCGTCTTGCTCCACCAGACCAGCGCCCTCTCCAGCGATTACGGCATGATCGTGATCGACATTCGCCTTCCGCGCATTCTCCTCGCCATTTTCGTTGGCGCCTCTCTCTCCGTCGCCGGTACCAGCTTCCAGGCGCTGCTCCGCAATCCCCTCGCCGATCCTTACATCCTAGGTGTTTCCAGCGGCGCCGCCGTCGGAGCGATTCTGGCGGTAGTTGCCCAGACTCATCTCGCACTCCCTGTTTGGCTAGCTACGTTGACGACACCATTGGGCGCATTTCTCGGCGCGCTCGCGACGATTGCAGCAGTCTATTTCCTCGGCCTCCGGGAAGGGCAGATTGACAGCGGAACTTTGCTCCTCGCCGGAGTCATTAGCGCATCCTTTCTCTCCGCCATCATCATCTTCTTGATGAGCACGCTTAGTCGCGACGTCCGTGGCATGGCGTTTTGGCTCATGGGCGATCTTTCAAATTCTCTGCAGCCCAGTTTGCGCTGGGTTCTCGGCGCAGGATTCTTCGTTGCTTCTGTCGCAATCTACACGACGGCGGCGGATCTAAATCTGCTCCTCGCCGGCGAAAAGGAAGCCATGCACCTCGGCGTTGACGTCCACCGCGTCCGCTTGGTCGTGTACATCGCAGCATCCATCTTGACTGGCTTGGCGGTATCCGTAAGTGGCGCCATCGGTTACGTAGGAATTCTCGTTCCTCACGTTATGCGCCTGCTCTTCGGCTCCGATCATCGTATCTTGCTGCCCACCGTCGCTTTCGGCGGAGCCATCGCCGTCGTCGCCGCTGACACGCTGGCCCGTACCGTGGTCGCCCCCTCAGAGCTTCCCGTCGGAGCAATTTTTGCGATTGTCGGCGCGCCCCTTTTCATCTATCTCTTGCGCCGAGGCTCTATATGAGCAGCCCGGCACACTCGTCCCCCGCATGGCCGAACCTAGGCGACGCGCCCCGCGCCGACAGCGAAGTTCGCCTCAGCGTCGAGCAGGTCAGCTACGCCTACTCCGCCAACCCCTCGCAAGCCCCGCTCTTCACCCTGGAAGCCAACAGCTTCCAGGCGCGCCCCGGCGAAATCGTTGCCATCCTCGGCCCCAATGCCAGCGGCAAATCCACTCTCTTGAAGTTAATCGCCGGAGCGCTCGAGCCGCTTTCCGGACGCGTTTTGCTGGATGGTTTTGTCACTCACGCGCTGGCGCCGCGAGCCCGCGCGCAACGTATCGCCATGGTCCAGCAGGAAACTCCGCTCCTCTTTCCGGCACGGGCCTGGGAATTTGTCCTGCAAGGCCGCCACCCTTACGGCCGCACCCTGCGCTTCGAAAATGAAATGGATGTCCTCATCGCCCGCAACGCTCTCGCGCAAGTCAGCGCCGAGCATCTCAGCGATCGCTGGATGAGCGAGATCTCTGGCGGCGAAAAACAGCGCGTTATTCTCGCGCGAGCTTTGTGCCAGCAGCCGCTGCTCTTGTTACTCGATGAGCCCACGCTGCACCTCGACATCGGCGCGCAAGTCGATCTTCTCGCCACGTTACGCCGCTTAGCAGCTGAGAATCGCTACACCGTTGTTGTCGTCACGCACGAGCTCAATCTCGCCGCGGAATATGCCGATCAGGTCGTGCTGTTGCAGAAAGGCAAGAGCCTGCGCGTAGGGTCTCCCGCCAGCGTCTATCAGCGCGATTTGCTGGAAGAGGTTTTTCATACGCCGCTCACCGTCGAGCAAGGCTCGAATGGTCGCCCTCGTGTGAATTTGTTGCCGACGTCGTAGGAGTTTTCTTGTTAACCCCAACGCCGCGTCGGCTGTCGCGGCATTTTAAAAACTACTAGCGGGCTCCGCGCCCCTCACAATCACCGCGAACTTCGTGCTCGGGAAGACGGGCAACCTTCAGGTTGCACTTGTTTCCGTCCTCGTTCCTTAGAGACGCAAGAAACAAGAAAGCCGTCGCCGACGCGCGACTGTACGGCGGAACCACACTGCGCTAGTCACTGCGGCGAAACGCTTGGCTGACCCGGCTAGGGTCACTCTGGAAAAGCCAGGCAGCGTCGCGGGAAGGCCACGCACAGGCCCGGCAACTCGGGCCGCACTCCCCGCCAAGCCAGGAGACCGGCGAAGTTCGCAGCCCGCGCGCTTTATCAAGCCCCGGGCCAACCTTCAAGCTCCCACGCGTGCGGGAGCGGAGGACAAACATGAGCTCAACGCTTCGCCGTACCGCATTTCTTGTTTTTCTCGCATTCACAATCAGTTTTTCCTTGCAGGCCCAATCCGATTCGCCGGCCGCTCATCTTTCCGGCGCTTTGTTGGATTCCAGCGGCGCGGGTGTTCCTGGAGTCCGCATCACCGCGCAGTTGGAGAACGCGCCCAACGCAACTCTCTTGGCCGCAGCCTCCGCAAACGACGGCTCCTATTCGCTCGCTCTCCCGGCTGGCCGCTACCGTATCCAATTCGCCCGTGAGTCCTTCGTGCCTCGCGACTTCATTCTGGATTTTTCTCCCGGCCAATCCCGCGAGTTGGATCTGCACCTGGAACTGGAGCGACTTTCTTCGAGCGTGGTAGTCACTGGGGAAGCAGAACCGGCGTTGGCGCAGGAAACCACCGCCTCCGTCACTGTCATCACCCGCGATGAAATTGATAACCGCCAGGCGGTTCCTCTGACCGATGTTTTGTTGTACGCTCCGGGAGTCGCGGTCGACCGCACCGGCCCGGAAGGCGGGCTCGCGGGAATTTTCCTGAACGGCGGCAACTCCTACCAGACCAAAGTGCTCATCGACGGCACCGCCGTCAATCTCCCCGGCGGCACGTTTGATTTCTCCAACTTCACGCTCGACAACATCGACAAAGTCGAAGTCGTACGCGGCGCCGAAAGCGCCCTCTACGGCACTGACGCCGCCTCCGGCGTCATTCAGGTGTTTACGCATCGCGGCGAAACTCGAGTTCCCGCTTTCAATCTCTTCACTGAAGGCGGCAGTTTTTCGACTGCCCGCGGCGGCGCGCAGCTCAGCGGCCTGCTCGGCTCGTTCGACTATTCCGGCGCGGCCTCTTACTTCACTTCCGAAGGACAAGGCCCCAACGACTCCTTCCGCAATCGCACCATCTCCGGAAACTTCGGCTATGCCTTCAGCGAAACCAATCAGCTCCGCCTCGCGCTTCGCAATAACACCAGCGAAGCGGGCATTCCCGGCCAAACCTTGATCACGCCTCCGAGCCTGCACCAGATCAACGACCTCCACGATTTCAGCGCCAACGCCCGCTGGGAGTTTACCAGCGGCGCGCATTGGCATCATCAAGTCAGCGGTGCGGAGTCCTACCATCACGTGTTCACCGCGAATCCGATCCAGAGTTTTTTCGCCACCGACCCCTTCGCCGGTTGCCCGCAAACCGATCTCGCGGCCGTAGCCACTGCGGAGTTTTGCGATTTCACCTCGCCGGGAGCAAAGAGCGAATACAACCGCGCCAGCATCAACGCGCAGACCAGCTACATACTCCGCAAAATCAGTGCTACGGCCGGATATCAGTACGAAGTCGAGAACGCCTACATCCCTTTCCTGGGCATCGGCCATCTTCGCCGCAACAATCAAGGCGGTTATCTGGATTTTCGCTACCTTCCTATTTCGCGTCTGTCCCTCGATTTCGGCGGGCGCGCCGAGGCCAATGGCAGCTTCGGCACTCGCGTCGTTCCGCGCGTCGGCGCTTCGCTGGCTTTGCGCTACAGCAGCGGATTCTGGGGCGACACGCGTTATCGCTTCTTTTACGGCGAAGGCATCGTCGAGCCCCGCTTCGACCAAAATGCCGGCTTCAGCCCGTGCTTCCCTGGCAATCCCACGCTCAAGCCCGAAGCCAGCAAAACTTGGAACACCGGCATCGAGCAAAAGCTTGCCAGCGATCGGGTGAAAATCTCCGCCGATTATTTTGCCAGTCGCTTCTACGACATCATCAGTTTCACGTCCTGCTTCCCCAATTCCGGTTGCTCCGTCCCTAGGCCTCCGGCGTGCCTAACCCCGTCGGGTGCGCCGGGCACATTCTGGGGCAATTTCTTCAACACCGATCTGGCTCGTGCGCGAGGAACGAACATCGCCGTCGAAGCCCGCCTCGTTCACTGGCTCCTGCTCGCGGGCAACTACTCCTATGACGACACCCGCGTTCTCGTATCACCCAACGCTTCCGACCCCGCGGAAATTCCCGGCAACCATCTGCTCCGCCGGCCTCCGCATTCCGGTTCCCTCACGCTGAGCTCCTCGTTTCGCCAGTTCAATTTCACTATCGCCGGCTACTTCAGCGGCCCACGCACCGACAGCGATTTTCTCTTTCTCGGCCTGACGCGCAATCCCGGCTATGCCCGCTTTGACGTCGCCAGCAGCTACAACTTTGGCCGCGGCGTTTCGCTCTACGCCCGCGCCACCAACCTCTTCGACAAGCGCTACCAGGACGCCATCGGCTACCCCGCGCTCGGCCGCGATGTCCGCGTAGGCCTAAACTACCGCTTCGCCGGCAAGAACTAGCGATGCGCGAGCCCATCCTCTTCTGCTGGTCCGGCGGCAAAGACAGCGCAATGGCGCTGCACACGCTCTTGCGATTGCCGGATGTTCGGATCGTCGCGCTGCTGACCACCGTCACCGAAACGTATGACCGCATCAGCATGCATGGCGTGCGCCGCGAACTCCTCGTGCAGCAAGCCCAATCCATCGGGCTACCACTGCACGAGGTGCGCATCCCGCCGCAATGCGTCAATCCCATCTACGAGGCGCGCATGGAAGAAGCCTTGCGCATCTATTACGCCGAAGGCGTGCGAACGGTCGCGTTCGGCGATATCTTCCTCCAGGATCTCCGCGCGTACCGCGAGAAAAATCTCGCGCGCATCGGCATGACTGCGCTCTTCCCCATCTGGACGCGCGACACTCGCGAACTTATCCACAGCTTCCAAGCCGCGCGCTTCCGCGCCATCGCCGCGTGCATCGATCCGAAAGTTCTCGATCGCAGCTTCGCTGGCCGCGAGCTCGACGCTTCTTTCTTCCGCGATTTGCCCTCGGGAGTCGATCCCTGCGGCGAAAACGGGGAATTCCACACCTTCGTTTTCGACGGACCGATTTTCCACAATCCGATTCCCGTTCGCCCCGGAGAAATCGTCGAGCGCGATTCCTTCATCTATTGCGACTTGCTTCCATCCGAAGGCGTTTTAGGGGCGCAGCGCCGTTGCGCCCCAGCTCGGCAACCAGATAGCAAATAGCAGACGCCGGTCTTGATCCCGGCCAAAGGAGAGACAAAATGAAAATGCAAAAATCCGAAAAAGAATCCATGGTGCTCCGCACCATTCTCATCTTCGCCATGATCGTCCTTGCCTCGGCCTTGCGCCTCGCGCCGCATCCCTGGAACTTCACTCCGGTCGGAGCCATTGCGCTGCTCTCAGGCGCCATGGTGCGCGACCGCCGCCTGGCATTTCTGTTTCCCGTGCTGGTGATGTTCGCCACGGACCTCATCATCGGTTTCAACAGGCTGAGCCCGCTGGTGTACGCAAGTTTTCTCCTCAGCGTGATGATCGGCCGCTTCTTGAAGCAGAATCGTAGTTTTCTGCGCATCGGAGGAGCCACGTTCCTCAGCGCTCTGCAGTTTTTCTTGATCACCAACTTCGGCGTGTGGGCTTTTCTGAACAGCTACCCACGCACGGGCGCAGGCCTCGCGGCGTGCTACCTTGCCGGCGTGCCCTTCTTTTGGAACACGCTCGCGGGCGACGCCGTCTACGCCACCCTGCTCTTCGGCGGCTTTTTCCTTGCGGAGCGTCTCGCGCCGCGTATTCGCCAATCCGGGATACCGAACCTTCAGGCCCGTCGCTAGCGAGGGCGCAAGGAGTTTGCCCATGACCAAAACTCTCACCTATACCGAGGCTGACGCCGCGTTTCGTCACGCCGTCTATCAAATTATCGTCGCCCGCGGGCACCTTCCGCACACGAACGCTGCTGCATCCCTTTCTACGCAACTTGGTATCTAAATGTTGACAATGCGGCCGGGGCATGTTTACCGTAACGGAGTGGCTGGCCAACGTCCGGCGTCAATCCCTCGAGGGGAAAAACATGAGGTTACTGCTGGTTGCCCTGCTCGTGCTCGCTGCTGTGAGCTGCGCCGGGGCGCAAGACGATCGCACAATTTCCTCGCAAGCCAACGCAAATGTGGCTGGGGACTTCGCAAACACCTCCGCGTCGTCGTCGCCTAAGCTTTCAGACGCTACCTCGTCGTGGCCGTCAGCAGAGCTGCAGCTTGCAAATGCAACCTCGCTTGCGGAGCCACGCTCCTTTGCAGCCCCGGCCGAAGCTATGCCGGCTGCTCCCGAGCCGAAATTTGTCTATGGCAGCCGCGATGACTTTCGTTGGCAACTGGCTTTGGGCGTTTCCGTGCTGCGGTTTCGCTCCTCGATATTCTACGCTACGGGCGTGGGCACTAATACGTCCGTCACCTATTTCACAAACGAGTGGTTTGGAGTCGAGGGCAGCATCATCACTGCCTTCGCGCCTACGATTTATCTGAACGAGCACGTGAAATACTTCAGTTACGGCGCTGGCCCCAAAATCGCCTGGCGCGCCCGCAAATGGGAACCCTGGGCGCACACCATCGTCGGAGGAGTGCGCATCCAGCCCCAGACTGCGGATAACAGCAAGAATGGTTTTGGCTTGCAGGTGGGTGGAGGAGCGGACTACCGTATCTTCCCGCATCTCTCGGCGCGCGTGGGACTCGATTGGGTGAGGACCCATCTATACGGCGAATGGCAAAACAGCGCGCAGGCGAACGCCGACATCGTTCTTCACTTCTAGACTCCCAGTCAATCGTCTCGACATGTTCTCTCCTAAACGATCGACACTCGACCGTCAAAACGACCGCTCTTTACCGTCGCATCATAAGACAAGGACGCCGCGAAGGACACGCGGGTTTCGTTGTGGCTCTTTAAAGAATCAGCGCACGACGGTGCCGTAGAAAACATTACGACCGCCGCGCAAGTCGCGGCCGTAGATCAGGACCACCGTGATGCTTCCCAGCACGCGCACTTTGCATTGCGCACCCGTGTCAAAGAGCCAGCGTTGCGAGCCAAACAGATCGGAAGCGTCCGCGATGCTGCCGGTGTCGAAGAATGGACCAAGCTTCACAGTGAAGAGACCATTGCTGTAAACGTTCTTGTCCATTTCCCAGTTCGTCAGAAAATAGCGGCGGCCAAGCGGCGCGGCGCCCTTGCGGCCGTCCGAAGTGCCAGCGTGGCCGCGCAGCCACAAATCGTTGTCGCGCTCGACGCCGAGCTGGAAGAGCTCATCGAACGGCACGCTGCCCAGCGTGGCGCCTGCGCGAACGCGGGTGCGCAGTTCGTAGTCATCGCCGGTGGCGCGCGGCAGCCAGTGCGCGTCTAACGAGCCACGCGCCGTGCCAAACGCTCCGAGGTTATCCGCGAACGTTCGCCCGACCCGTCCTTCCGCCGATGCGCCCAGGGTGAAACGATGCTCGGGCACGCGCCACAGCGAGCGGTCCGCGCGCAGCCAATAGGCGAACGAATCGCCATCGGTGAAGAAAGCCTTTTCCGCCGTTGTGGTGGTCCCTGGAAGATTGCGGAACGAGCGGCCGGCGACTTCCATCCCGGTGCTCCAGCTCCAGCGCCCGTTCGCGACCGAATGGAGTTCAATGCCGCCTGCAATGCGGCGCAGGTTCAGGTAGCCCAGCGGTGGCCCTACGCCAAAAAAAGTATTGCTCAGGTTCCAGTTTTCGTTTCGCGCGTCGAAATAGAGCCGCAAGCGGCGAGCCGGGTTGTCGAAAAGGGGCGTGGAAAATGTCGCGAAGGCCCGGCGCTTTTCGGAATCCCAGCGCAGCAAGGAATTGAAGTTCATTGCCCGGTGCCCGATGTTATAGATTTCGGGATAGACGGTTACGTAGGGCACACCGCTCAGCAGCGCGATCGCTCCTTCCAGCTTGGAATCGCCCCAGCCATTGCGCTCCGCAACATGCAGCGTGGCATCGAAATTTTCGCCTGCCGGCGTCAGCTCCACGCGCTCACGCGAAAAGATGCCCAGATTCTGCAGCCGCGCGCGCGTGGCCAGCAAGGCATCGCCGCTCAAAAACTGCGGCGCATTGAATGCGATCGCGTGGCCGAGGAGCGTTTCCTCAAGTCGCGGGGGAGGTTGCACAGCGACATTGCGCAGACGAGGCTTGTTGATGGCGTTCCAGTATTTCAGCGCCGCTTCGAGATTGCCTTGCAGAAAGTAGATGGTTCCCAGGAAATCCAGCGTGTAGGTATCTCGCGAACCGAGGCGTAAAGCGGCGCGCAAGTTTTGCTCCGCCGCCGACAAATCATTCTGCTTGTAAGCAACCCCGGCCAGCTCCACCAGAAATCGCGGATCGCCCGAATTTTTCAGGTGTCCGGCGGCGAAGGCTTTACGCGATTCGTTCCACTGCTGCTGTCTGGCGAGCGCCAATCCGCGAAGGAAATCCAGATCCGCAGACTGGTCTTCAGGGCCTTGCGACAACCTCGCCGCTTCTTGCCACTGTTCAGAGTCGAAGGCTTTTTGCGCGGCGGCAAGGCGCGAGGCGTCCGACGGAGTTTGCTGGGCAGAGGCCGGCGAGCCAAGCCCTAGCAAAAGAAAAAGAAAGATCAGTTTGCCGTGGCGGGCACCGCCAGGAGCATCCAGTTTCGCGCCGCTTGCCATTCTTTCTCGAATTCCTGCCGCTCGATGCGCAAAAGCTTCCCGCGCGCCGGATCGTTGACGAACACCGCTTCGCGCTCCCAATCCATCCCGGTCACAACCACGTAGTGAAGCGGCACTTTCGCGCTGCCCGGTTGGATGCTGATGATCAGCGGCCTGCCTTGCTCGAGGTGTTGCCGTAAATCACTCCATTCGCCGCGAATGGCAAACTCGCGAAAGCCGGACTCGCGAAGATAGCGCTGCATGTCCGAAGCGAAAATGCCGCGCGCCTTTCGCGAATAAAGCTGTTTCTGGATGGCCGTGGCATCCGCACGCCCGGCAGCGACCGGCGTGCCATGCGCGCTCCAATATTGCAGAAGCATGGCGATGGCCGCCGAGCCGCAGCCGTCTTCGGTCTGTTTGACATACGGAACCTCGAGCCACACGCCGGAGCTCTTCGCCGGCGCTGCTTGGGCAAACAGCGTCGGGAAAAAGGCCAACAGGAAACCCGTGGATACACGGAGCATCGAGGTTTTTTAGCAACGCGAGCGCGTGGTCTTCAGCGCAGAATGGCTATCAGCGCAATGACCAGAACCGCGATGATGATGATGATCAGCAAGTCGCGGTCAGACAAGCTTCCCGCACTTCTTCCACCGGCGAAATTGTGCTGCACTTGGCGCGAGCGCGCAGCCAGCTTCGCCAAATCTTCATCGCTCAACTGGCCGACCGCTTTGTCCACTTTCCTGTAATCGATATTCGCGGACTTGAGCGCCTGCTGCGCTTGCTCGGAGGAAAACAACTGTCGCAACGCGGCCTCGTCGGCTCCGCGCATTTCGGCGGGCCGCGCTGCGTCCTTGCTCAACTCCTGAGAGGTGACGACGTGTTTGTCCTGCGCCTGCACGCGCGCAGCGGTCAGTGCAAAGCACGGCAAAAGGATTACTGCCAGGGCCCGGCCACACCACTTCCTGCAAACGTTCATCCATCCTCCTGTAATCCGTTCGTCGGCTAGGCTAATAAAGTTTACGGAATTACACCGCATGCTGACAAGAAACTTTGCAGGAAAAAGCCGCACACGCAGAGACGTATGTCGCGGCGCCTGCGGCGCCTCAGATCAGATCCGTGAAACCAGAACGATGATCACCACGATGACCACAGTCGCCAGAATGATGTACGCCAGCGTCTTGGCGGAAATAAGTCCCGCTGCAAAGTCGTTTTCCGCCTGGCGCGAGCGATCCGCCAGCTTCGCCAATTCTTCATCGCTCAATTGCGCGATGGCCTTGTCAACTCGCTGGTAATCGACCTTGCCGGATTTCAATGCCTCTTGCCCGGCGTCCGAAGACAACAAGTGCCGGACGGCATCTTCGTTCGCCTGCCGAGTTTCCGTAGGCCGCGCCGTTTGTTCATTCAACTCGTCCAGCGTAACAACGTGCTGCTGCTTTTCCTGCGCTTGCGTTCTCGCCGGCGAAACCCCGGCGCCCACGCACACGGCCACACCCAACATCGAGGCACACCACCTGACGCGCGCATTCATAACTCCTCCTTTCTTTTCTCGAGGGCTGAGATTTCGTCGATTACCGCCAATCGGCCGGGTCCCGGCTGCCGATTAGACTGCGAACTCACAAGAAAGGTTGACCGCCAATGATGGTTTAGGAACAGGTGGCTAGTTGAGGCGCTGCGCTGTTCCGCTTACTTGGCTGCCACAGGAGTCTGATACTTGGACATATCCACCTGCTGCCATTCGCCGCGTTCGATCCCGGCACGGATCTGCGCGGCGTTCTTGCCCTTGTGAGATTGCTCGTACGAATAGATCGCTTCTCGCATGCACACGCCGCAGCCGGAGCCATGCTTGCTGGCGAAGCAATCGAGCAGGCTGGTGTGGCCTTGGCTGCGGTCGCAGTGGCAATAGCAGGGCTGCTGGTAGAGGGTTTTTTTCACGCGCGCCGCGAGTGTGTACGCGTTCTGCACCACGACGTCGGTGAACTGCGAAGGACTGAGCGTCTCCGGAAGCTGCCCTTGCGGCGGCTCGTTGTGAAACGCCGGCACCGCTTCTTCCGCGCTCTGCGCCAGTTGCGAAGCGCCACGCGGTGCGCCGATCGCCATGCCCAGCGCCGCCGCGCACAAAATCGCGCCGCTAATGATTCTGCTTTTCGCTCCCATACGACGCTCCCCAAAGCGCAAGGAATGCGCTTCGTTCACACCACCACAGCCACTCTACTTCCGCGAAACGAAAATTTCCACTAAGCGATTTAATTCAGGCTAGGGTTCAGCGTAGGGAGCGGCCGCGCGGCTCTTGCGCCCGTGGCCAGATGCTTTTCCCGTAGGTTGCGCTGTACGCGCCGGCCCCATGTGCGCACAAAAGAAAAATTCAGGATTCCGCCGATCGCCGAGCTGGCCACTGGAACATCCGCCCAACCCATTTCTCGGCGGTTTCCTGGCCGAGCTTCACCGCCAGCCTCTTCGCAATGCGCGGGGCCAATCTCTCAAACATTTGCTTTTCAACCAAGTCTTTCCCGTAATCCACGCCGGTGGCCGACGCAGCAGCCAGCCACAATTCCAGGCGCTCGTCCTGACCGCGCGTTTCAAATCCGTATAAGAGACAAAGCCGCTGAATCAGTCGCAGGGTAATCGCCGTGAGTATGCTCGCGTCTGGCAACAGCGTGATCATCCCTCCAAGCCCAAATCCCGCGCCCTCGGCCAGCGCCAGCCGCTCCGCATTGCGGATGAGTTTTTGTGCGATCGCATCTAGTCTCTCCAGCGGCACATCCTGCATGCGGCCGAAATTCGGCACCCACAGACCGTGTTTATCCGCGAGCTGCCGCCGGAAATCCTCGGGATTCACCTCAACCGAACCCAACCCGCGCCGCACACCAAACCGCAGCATACGGTCCAAGCCGCGCCCCATCGCCGATCCCCGCCGCATTTTGCGCAAATCCGCCATTACAGTTCCATCCTAAGTCGTTGGAGCCGCCCAAGCAACCCCGCGTTGTATCTGCGACGCGCAACTTGCACCTAATATCCGGTTTGTAGTAAGGGGTTACCCGCCACGTAGCATCGCAACCCGGGTACTACTTGACGCCGAGGCGCTTTTCTGTAAACTGCCTTTTCGCCATGGCCACGATGGCACAATTCGTTCCCACCGAAGTCCCGCTGGACTTCGATGTTCCGCAGCGCGAAGCCGCTTTTTTCTACGGCCTCTTTCTGCGTGGCCATTCCGCCGAGCAGCTCCGCCGCGACATCGAAGTGCCGCCTGCGGTCCTTGCTAAGTGGCATCGCGAAGCAGAGCGCGAGCCGGAGCTACGCGATATCTTCTCCCGCATGGTCGAATACCGCCGCCACGTCCTCGCTATCTTCGACTCTCTCGTTGGCTGGGACTGCCAGCAGCAGCGCGTCCAATAAACTCCATCCCAATTTCGTAGGGCGCTCGCCTCAAAAGACCTGTACCAACGAACAGGCCAAAAACTGTCAGGCAACCCTATTTTGAGTTCCGCGTTCTAACCTCCCCCGGGGCCACAAGTGTCACAAAATGCAGGAGATTCGTTGATTGACGGGAACTTTCCCCCAGGTTAGAATCTCGTCTCTTAGACATTGAGGTGTTTCTATGTTGCGGTTAGCCCGTGCCACAGTCCTTTCATTCCTCTCCCTCGCTATCGCCGCCCCACCGCTTCTAGCGCAAGACGCTCGCGATCCCAACGCAGCCCCTGCCCCGCAGAAGCCCGACAAAGAGCAGAAGAGAAAGATGAAGAAAACGCTCAAGGAGCTGGACACCCCGTACAAGCAGTGGCTCAACGAGGACGTCGTCTACATCATTTCTCCCGAAGAGCGCCAGGCTTTCTTGCAACTGGATACTAACGAAGAGCGCGAGCAATTCATTGAACAGTTTTGGCTCCGCCGCAGCAGCAATCCCGATCTTCCCGACAACGATTTCAAAGAAGAGCACTACCGCCGCATCGCGTACGCCAATGAGCATTTCGCTTCCGGAATTCCGGGCTGGAAAACGGATCGCGGCCGCATGTACATCATGTGGGGTCCCGCCGACGAGGTCGAATCGCATCCTAGCGGCGGCACCTATGATCGCCCTATGGAAGAAGGCGGCGGCTCGACTTCGACCTACCCTTTTGAGACGTGGCGCTACCGATACATGGAGGGAATCGGCGAGAATGTGATTTGGGAATTCGTTGATCCCAGCGGTTCTGGCGAGTTTCACCTCACCATGGATCCTTCGGAAAAAGACGCCCTCCTGCACGTTCCCGGTGCCGGCTTGAGCTTGCTCGAACAGATGGGCATGGCCTCGAAGACCGATCGCTTCACCCGTTCCGACGGAACCAATTTGCCGCGCAGCCTGGGCGGTGAATCATCGAGCATGAACGAATTCAATCGTCTGGAGCAGTATTCCAAGGCCTTTCGTCCGCCGGCCGTCAAATACAAGGACCTCGAAGCCATCGTCACCGCGCGCATCGTGCGCGACCAGGTGCACTTCACTTATCGCACCGATTATCTGAAGGTCACCAACGACACCGTCCTCGTACCCGTCACCGTGCAGATTCCCAACAATCAGCTTTCCTTCGAAAACAAGGATGGCGTGCATTCCGCGACCATGAATATTTTTGGCCGCGTCAGCACGCTCACCGGCCGCGTGGTGCAAACTTTCGAAGATCCCGTCAGCCGCGACTTCCCGGAGAGCTTGTTCCAGCGCTCGTTGAAGCTGCAGTCCATCTATCAGAAGGCGGTTCCCCTACGCCCCGGCCTGTATCGTCTGGATATCGTCATCAAGGACGTCAAGAGCGGCAACGTCGGCGTCATCAACACGCGCCTGCAAGTTCCACGATATGACGACGATACGCTCGAGGCCAGCTCGCTGATTCTTGCCGACCAACTCGAACGCGTCCCGGCCAAGCAAATCGGGACCGGCCAGTTCGTGCTCGGGTCCTCCAAAGTTCGGCCGAAGCTAGACGGCGAATTCCCTTCCAACGAAAAGCTCGGCATCTACATGCAGGTTTACAACCTCAAGCCCGACGACAAAACGCATAAGTCCAGCGCCACCTTCCAATACACGGTAAAGAAGGGCAACGAGCAAGTCATGCAGTTCAAGGAAACTTCCGAAGAGATGAAGCAAACCGGCGAACAAGTCACTATCGAACGTTTGCTGCCGCTCGCCACCCTCGCTCCGGGGAAATATTCCCTGGAAGTCGTCGCCACTGATACGCTCTCCAACAAAACCGTTTCCAAGACGGCGGACTTCTCTGTTAAGGCTCCGCTGGAGACTAAGAGCGCCGCCAACGCTGCGCCCGGGAGGTAGTGCCCCGTGAGACAGGAACGCCTCCGAACCCGTGGGGCCCTCATCCTGACGCTGACGTGCTTCTTGATCGGAGCAAACACGTCGGCCGCGCCGGCCGGAGCTGCCGCCGGCAAGCTTTCTGGGGTTGTGCGTGACTCCACCGGCACGCCGCAGATGGGCGCGACCGTGGAAATTGTCCCCGAAGCCGCCATCAAAGCCGCTTCGCTTGGCTTGCTTACCAACACGCAAGGAATTTTTCACGGGGAGAGCATCGCGCCGGGTTTGTACACTCTTCGCGTAACGCTGGCCGGCTTTCTTCCCACCATTCAGCAGCACGTGCGCATCAGCGCCCACGTGACAACCGTGGTGCGCGTTGAGCTCGAGTCCATGTTCGCTTCCCTCGACCAGCTCCGCCGCCAGCCTTCCACCGCCAGTGTTGAAAGCGACGACTGGAAGTGGGTGCTTCGTTCTGCTTCCATTACCCGCCCAGTCCTGCAATGGGCGGATGATGGTGCCACGACCGCCACGAACACCTCCTATGATGCTCAGGTCGCGCACCCTCGCGCCAGGCTGGATTTCACGGACGGCGCTCGGCGCCCGGGCTCCGTCTCCAACCTGCCTTCGGCCCCGGCCACAGCTTTTGCTTATGACCAGGATCTCGGCGGCGCGGGTCGCCTGCTCCTGGCCGGCCAGGTAAATTACGAAACCGAAGTCGCCGGGGGCGGCATCGCCACCGTATGGCTTCCCACCGGTTCGCTCGGCGTTGGTCCGCATAGCGCGCTCGTTCTGCGCGAATCGAAGCTTGGCCCGGACGGCCCAGCGTTCCGCGGCGTGCGCCTCGAGCAGGGCGGCGCCCTGCCGTTGGGCGACCACGCACTGCTCCGCTACGGCGCAGAATACGTGCTGGTTGGCATGGTGAAGTCCGCCACGTCTCTTCGCCCGCGCCTGGAATTGGATGCGCGCGTTACGGATGTTTGGCATACAGCATTGATCTTTGCCGAAGAGCCTGGCGCGGCCACTCCTCTGGAGTCCGACGAGAGGGAAATCGGAAGCGAACTGGCTGCCGCTCTCAACGAGCTCGATTCTTTCCCCACTTTGCTTTGGCGTGGCGGCCGCCCCGTACTCGAAGGCGGCTGGCACGAAGAAATCGCTGCGGACCGCAAGCTGGGCCCGCATGGCAACCTTCAGGTCGCCGCTTTCCATGACGACAATCGGCACGTCGCCGTTTTTGGTCGCGGCAACGGTCTGCCCGCCGCCGATTATTTCCAGGATTATTTCTCCAATGGATTCGCATACGATGGCGGCGCTTCCGGTAATTGGGGCATGCGTCTGGCCGTTCGCGAAAAGCTGTCCGACTCAACGGAAGTGACCGCCGTATACGCGTACGCGGGTGCGCTTAGCCCCGCCGATGTTGTCGACGCACCGATGCGCAACATGCTGCGCGATACCATGCACAATTCTGTCGGAGCTAGTGTCTCCACGAAGTTGCCGCGCCTGCGTACTAAGCTGAATGCCGGTTACAAGTGGGTCGGCGGAGAAGCCGTATCGCGTTTGGACGCCTATGGCGAATCTCTCTTTCAAATGGATCCGTTCCTCCACGTGGGTGTGCGCCAGCCCTTGCCTAAGTTTGCGCGGGGCCGCTGGGAAGCGATCGCCAATTGCGACAACCTCTTCGCTCAAGGCTATGTCTCGGTGAACACGCAAGATGGCCGCTCGGTGTTGGTTCCAGCCTTCCGGACGTTCCGGGGCGGATTGAGCGTGCAGTTCTAAAATGGTATTTAAGGTTCGGAAAGCTGTAGGCATCCTTCCATAAAGTG
>Ga0209240_1000190_pt1 | contig 24826 bp, 22 predicted proteins | sample GraSoi_2013_80cm_FD_185828 | JGI IMG/M metagenome (GOLD analysis project Ga0209240, IMG submission 185828) | Grasslands soil microbial communities from the Angelo Coastal Reserve, California, USA - Sample 9_17_2013_80cm (SPAdes) (version 2) | ecosystem: Environmental > Terrestrial > Soil >...
GGTCGCAGAATTATCACCGCTCTTTTGACCGCCCGTCGAGCTGATGTCGATCAACTTACCCGTCTAGCAGCTTGATTTGCCCAGCAATAAATCCTCGCAAAAAAACAAGATTCTCATCTATAGCAGTACAAAGTTCACAAAGGGATCGGGCAAACGGGGTCGCGTCTATACAAAACCTTCGATTCTGGTGAAAAACCCCGGTGTCCCTAAAGATGAGGAGAATTTAGCCTAAGGGACGTATCTTACAAAGACGCGATCCATGTGCCTTCTCCCTGCCTCGCTTGCGAGGCAGGGGTTCGAGGGATCGTAATAGCCGCGAAAGAGTGCAAAGAACGCAAAACAAAGACTGGTCGCAGATTTAGACGGATGGGGTTGGAGAGGTGATTGGCGAGCAAATCTCAATTGCCGGGGGTTGATGGAATCTTAGGTTAAGCTCGCAGGCGATGCGTGCTTCGACGGTTTTTTCTCGAGCGGCGACTGCCGAGCGAAGGTTTCCCGGTCTTGCGACTGCGAGATGGAGTCGAACGCATCTCCTTTTCAAGAGCAAGGTGCTCGATCAGATCTAGACAGTTATCGACCGACGACCGTATCCAAGGCCCTTGCAAATACAATGGGCTGACCATGAGAGGTGGAAGCACAAGCAGGGTGAACCATTGCAATCCAGGAAAAGCGGTGATTGGAGTAAAGAGCGGTTGCAGCAAAATCTGTAGGAAGCCCACCATGATGCAGACAAAGATCGCAATCATGGCGAACTTAGATCCCGAGTTTCGGAGACGAAATGTGTGACTGTCCCGGATAATTCTAGCGACTTCGCGGAGTTGTGTTGACCGGAATATGCCCGCAGTCGTCAGATAGCTGTCGAACCTGCGAACCAGGATAACCTTGAGGGGTCGACCCATTGACATTTCCGTCTTAGCTATAAATAGCCGATCGTCACGGTATCTTATTTGCAGATAAGCTTTCATGAGAGATTCCACCCGGGAGCTGGCGAGCCACAGAACAGCTAAAGAGACGGCGAGACCAATAGCCAGGTGAAGCACGAGTGGCCAATTTGGAAATACCTTCCAAGAGATCAATACGGCTAATCCTGATAGGATATAGATTAATATTAAAAATCCGTACCTAATACATATTCCCTTCCATCCTAACACCTGACGGGATGACATCATCCTGCGGTACTCGGTTAGGACTCGGTCATGAATCATCAAAGGATGCGCATTTATCACCTATTGTTTTTGCCACGGCCAATCCAGACATCAAGGATCGTGTTTCGGGATTAGGGAGCGCAGTAAACTGTGGAGCGCGGACCTGTTCGAAAGCAATTCGTGGCCACGGGCAAAGCGCCACAGCATCCGATCATTGTCGGCCTTGTGCTAATGTCCCAGCGGATTCACAAAATAGGGTCACACCTAAACTTTCACTTTCAACGTTGCCAATGCCGATAAGCAGCGTGCAGACTCCGGAGACTGTGTACCCTGACCATGCGTCGGACGCGCCGCCGATTACTCCTCCAACGATGGAGCGATTTCCTCCTCTTTCTTTTCTTTGCGCCTTTGCGTCTTTGCGTGAGATTTCTTTCCTAAATCTCTTCTTTTATGTTTTCCGTTGAGGCTGATGACAGCGACCGGCTGCTTAAGATCAATTGGTCGAATGTTGTTACCGTCGATGAGATGCGTGAGTGCGCGGACCAGTTGCGCCCCTTGATCGCGGATATGAGACCGGGCTTCCGATTACTTGGCGATTTAACCGGACTAGTGTCGATGGATCCGGCGGGCGCCTCCTATATTGCGGTGATCATGGACCTTCTGGCCGCAAAACAAGTTGGATTTATCATGAGAGTGATTCCTGATCCTCGCAAAGATATAGGCCTCAATATTCTCTCTTACTTTCATTACGGTCCGGAAGTGCGGGTGGAGACATACGAACGTCTGGCGGATGCGTTGCAACGGCTCTCGCTTGGCGAATAAGCTTGGCTTCCTGGCCGTACGTCCGACCCGATCGTTATCTTCATCGCGGTCCGTAGTTCCTTCATGAACGATCAAAATCTGTTCAAGACATCCGCACTTCTGTCGTCAAAAACATGGTTGTTGTGTGTTTTGTTATTAGACGCGACCCCTATTCCGTACCTATTTCGGCACACCAAGTTTGGCACTCACTTGGATATAAAACCGATTCGATGCTTTCCCACAATTAAGCGATTGCGGATCTGCCAATTTACTCTGCTTTCACCTCAAACACTTTTTCAACACTGTGGGGATCGTGATTTTTATACTTGAACTCCGCGTGGATGAGAAGGAATCTCAAGTTTTCTGGGACGACGGGTGACGTAGGTCAACGGTTGCTTAACACCGGCTTCAACGAACACGTAGCTAAAGTTGCGATGAACCATATCAATTCTATACTCTTCTGTCTCCTCTTCGCTAAACTTGGGAACGACTCGCGTGGGGAATAATGCCCTCGGTTCCTCACCGCGCCAATATGCCAACTCGGCATCCTTATCGATTCCGCGAATTTTTACGTTTATGTGCTCGAATTCTTGCCGAGTGCTACCGAGGTTCTCTACAGTGATTTGAATTTCGGCTAAGTATGAGTCCTTTTGCGGACCGAAAAATTGGCAGGCCAACGTAAATCCAACGTGCGGTTTGTGTAGTCGCTCTCTACGAAATCGATACCATGCCCAGAGCGCTGTGGCCGTCACCACGGCCGTGGTGGTAATCTTTGAGCAGATATCGATCAGGTCTTTGATGTCCATGTTCACCGAATGAAAGATCAGGCGCCATACCGTTGCGTTTTTTGAATCCAGATGTAACGGAGGGCTCTATCGGAGAGAGTTTTGCTTCTAGACATGTAACCGCGTGCCCCTTTCTCGCTGCTGAATTCCTGCAATTGTGGTGAGTCCTTCAGTCAAAAAGCGCGGAAGAGGATCGCTCTTTGCGCCCGAATAAATCTAACCTTACTTCTGCAGGCCTTTTTGATCCTTCGTGTTAAAGCATGCAGCCTGTCGAATGCTCGAAAACAGTTAAACCGGCAAGTCGATTGACCTTTATCATGTTCCCGGACTCCCAGATGCGACGGTTGCTTTCACACCCGTGGCACCAGATTTTTCCAAAACTCCGCGATCGATGCCGCGCAAGATCTGACGCATAAGGTCGATGGTAGCGTCAGTATTGAAACAGGCGCCATGAACGGCTTGGCTGTCTACGGCCGCGGGAAAGAAGTCTGAGCAATCAACGTCCCAGACGTTGTCGGTCTGTGGTGGCGCGGTGACTAACGGCGGCCGAGTCGCGAGTCCGCTTCGACCCAAGCGGCGAGTGCCAAAATGTTTCAAACCAGCTGACGCGCCTAGTACTGCGTCGCGTCCGCTATATAATGCAGTGATGCGGTAGGTCAGATTAGCCATCGCCGCTCCGTCATCATTATCTGGTGCGCCTGCATCGAAAAGGTTGTTGTCCACGTCTGCCGCCACCATCAGGAGCTGATTAATGAGAGTGACAAGGAGCGGCTGGTTTTTTCGGGTCCATGCGGCTGCCATCGCTTTTTGCAGAAGATAATTGCCCATGCTGTGAGCAATGACTGAAACTTTCGCTTTGCAGGCCTTCTCCGGGTTGCCGCCGGATCTGATCGCGTCCTGCTGCTTCCTTATCAGCCAATCGAAAAGCTCTGAGAGAATGTTGGTAAGATCGTCGGCGCACGCTCGAGCCTGAGCGCGGTCAGGCTCATAGCCCACAACGGTACCGAGAGAAGGCCAATCGTAGAGAATACAAAGCCCGAGGCTATCAGCGCCGTCGAAGAGTTTACCGCAAACACTCTCGTAAAACCCGGTTGAACTGTCAAAGCTCACATTGAAACCGTGAACGAGAATCGTTACGTGACTCTGCTTTTCGTTTTCGCCTTGAGGAAGCGCTGGGAAAGCTTCAGCGGCAGCGGAGAGGAGTGTGCGGAATTGTGTCGGGGTAACCTTCCGCCAATTGCTGATGTTATTGAGTGGTCCACCATCGCTGACCCAGTAAGTCAACCCCTGGACATTACGCCCGGTGCCCGTGCCTCCGTTGTTACGATCGCTGATGAGCCAGTATTTCGGCATGGAAGAGTTGGGAATACTGCTCCCATTCTACGGTTGGCTGGAAATTGGTCTATACGCACTTTGACGTACGCGCTTTTGAACTTCTTCATGAGATCTACGTAGAGTAGTCTCCGTGCGAGATCTGGCTCGGCCGAGCTGTCCAAAGTTACCTTACTCCTGACCGGCGTCCAGCCCGGACATTATCGGATTGAAAACCAATCCTCCCAAAAGTGAGAAACAGGAATAGCCGCAAAAAGGCACAAAAGACGCAAAAACGAACCGCGAATGGACGCGAATTTACGCAGATCTTGGATGGCCCTGGCCAAGCTGCGAGCGCATCGAAGGGGTGATTCTAGGTTTCCTTCGTGACTGTTCGGCTGAGCTCAGGACATTCGGCGAGCTCAGTCGAGCCGTCGAAGCCTTTGTGATCTTCTGTGCAAAGTCCGATTCCTATCCGCGGCTGCGGGGGAACGTGAGCGTTGCTATCTAAGATCCTGAATTCACCGATCGCTGCTTTTTGTCTGAACTGTCGGTATCTCTGTCCGAATGGCGCATTGAGATTCAGTGTCAACCGGGACAGCTTAAAGATAATTATGCCTCGTAGTTTTTGGGTTTGCACAATTATCACGACTATCAGCGCACTGGTGAGTGCTGGTTTCTCTGTGGCCGGCTTACTGGCGCCATCTGGCAGTGACAGCTTTGCGCGTTATGCGGCATCGCGTAGCATCGCCCTACTCATTGCCGTGCTGTTATCCTTGAGGGTTCGCTCGCGCGAGGGGATCGCGGCTCTGGCGCTCGTCATGAGTTTGGTTCAAGGGTTCGATGGCGTCATCGGGATGCTCGCACACGACGCGGCCAAAACCTACGGCCCCTTTGTTTTTGCTCTGGCAAATTTCATTGCGCTCATGTGGCTGTTGCGCCCGGCAGCGCAAAACGCATCAAGGTAGAGCAAAGCCGCTCTGAAAGAACCACCGGACCCCTATGGGCCTCGACCCGCGCTCGATCAGGCTGGCTTCGTCAGTCATACCGAGAAGATCACCGTTGGAGTACCAATCTGGTTTCTCGGCGAATGGAGACGATCTAAACCGCTCGAAACCACGTTGCGCGGCACGCGACGGATCGCCGGTGTGGCTCGCACGGAAATGATTCGGGGTACTTGGGGCGACGTTGGCGCCCGACGGCGTGTCATTCGGAAGGATGGTAACCAGACATTAGAGGACGTCTTGGAAAACAGGCAGCCTACCTTGTTTCGTTACGAGGTATGGGGTTTCACTGACTCAGCTCGCATTCTGACCAACTATGCAGTCGGCGAGTTTCAGTACGGCGAGGTACCCAGCGGGACCGCAGTGAAATGGACCTATTCTTTTCATAGCACCTCGCTGCTAACAAAACCCTTTCTTTCGTGGAAGGTGCAAACCGATTTCGCGGAGTTCATGCGCTCCGCTTTACAAAGTATGAAACAGCAAGCTGAACAGAGCTACCGGGAGCAACCTTAGCGTAGCAGCTTTCCACGTTGCCAATGGCGGAATTATTAACCGGAAAAGGAAGAACGACGAGCTCGCCGCCGGGCTAGAAGGCGATCGGCGAGTCTGGGGTCACGTATTTGACGACCTCGCGGAGAATCTCGAAGGCTGCGAAATCCGTGGTGCTGGTCTCGCTCTTGGTCGCCGCCAATGTAATGGTTACGCCGTCAGGCATACTGTAACCGAAAGCGGCGCTGTAACCGTTGATCGCCGGATTCTGCACAATCCAACCGTTGGTGACGATAAATCCAAAGGCAAAATAGGCATCGGGCCGGTTCTTACCTAAGTGTGCCGAGGTAGGAGCGATTTGTTCGCGGAAAAGCTCAGGGGTAAGTAAACGGCCTGTCCCCAGGATCGGGCCCCATTTACCCACGTCGTCAAGATCGGAGATAGGTAAGCCTGGAGTTGATCCCCACGATGGGTTCCAGTACGTGCAATCTTCGTAGAACGGGCAGTTCTTCATACTGCGCTCGCTGGTGAATGCGTGCAGAACTGGATTCTTGATGTTCTGATTGACCGGAAAGTAGGTGTTCTCCATGCCCAACGGGACAAAGAGGTTCTCGTTGTATAGCTGTTTAATGGATCTCCCGGTGGCGCGTTCAATGGCTTGACCCAGGATGACATTGTCAGTGTGGGAATACGCCTGGCTGGTGCCAGGCGGAAAGTTCATTTTGTCATCCCGGACTGAGTAATTAATTAACTCATCGTCTGTAAAGGCGCGAAATGGCTGGGACTCTTGCAGTGCAACGAAATCCGGGACGACAACATAGTCGATATAACCGGCTGTGTTCGCCACCAGCATTCGGAAGGTGACCTGATCCGCTGCCAGCAGACCGGGGAACCAGCGCCCGATTGTCCAATTCAGGTCAATGCTGTGTTGCTTAACCAAGATTAGCAAAAGCGTGGACATGAAGGTCTCAGCGATCCCTCCGATGCGATAATGCATAGTGGTGAGTGCAGGCACGTCGGTCATGGAATCGCCTAAGGCCATCGTTAGGATCTTGCTATCGTCCACCCACACTCCGAACTCAATCGCCTTGCAGTTACGCTTTGCCGCTTCGGCTGTGACAATGTCCCGCAGGATCCGCGGATCGCTGTTAAATCCAGGCCGAGCTACGATAGTACCGGAGTACGGTTGTTCGGAGGGAGGAACGTTGGTTGAGAGGGTGGGGGTTATCTGCGCCATGGCAACCTGTTCACCTACACAGCACAGAGAAACGAAAGCAAAGAACTTAACTATCACGGCGGCGAGGTTATATTAAATTTGGCGGGTTGGTCGAGAAGCATTTCCAGTCCACCGTCCTCCCGTGGACGCGGGAACTATGTCGGACAGGTTGGTGATTTGTGATTGGTTTGCTCGGGCATAAGCATTACTCAATCTAACCGAGACAGCGCCGATTGCGGAACGAACCAGATGCAAAATCTGCTTCAAATGCGTTGCGGAACGATTTAACTCCAAACGATACCCACCAACACCATCCCAGTTTTATGATCACGTTCATCAAACACGCCCTTTCGGCCAACGCCGAGGCGAACATTGAGATCGCAGGTTGGATCCGATCCCGGCGAGACGCCAAAGCCTTTTCGTTCCTTGAGGTTAACGATGGTTCCTGCCTGCGCAATCTGCAGGTGATCGTCGACCAGGAGGTGCCGGGTTCCGAGCAGGTGCTGCAAGCGACGACCGGTAGCTCGGTGCGGGTGGCGGGCCGGCTACTTGCGTCCCCCGCCGCCGGCCAAAAATGGGAGCTTCGCGCCACGCAGGTGGAAATCATCGGAGGGGCCGATGCGACCTATCCCCTGCAAAAAAAAGGGCACAGCGTCGAATTCCTTCGCACCATTGCGCATTTGCGCCCGCGATCCAATCTGTTCGGCGCCGTTTTCCGGCTTCGGAGTCGTCTGGCATATGCGGTGCATCAGTTTTTTCAGGAGCGGGATTTTGTGTACGTCCAGACGCCGATCATTACGGCCAGCGATTGCGAAGGCGCGGGCGAATTGTTTCGCGTCACCACGCTAAAACCGGGCAGAGACAAGGCGGACGAACCCGACTTTTTCGGCAAGGCTACGTACCTAACGGTCAGCGGGCAACTGGAAGCCGAAACGTTCGCCTGCGCGTTGTCGAAAGTGTACACCTTTGGGCCTACCTTTCGGGCCGAGAATTCGAATACCTCTCGGCACGCGGCGGAGTTTTGGATGATCGAACCGGAGATGGCGTTCTGCGACCTACAGGGGGATATGGACCTCGCCGAGGAGTTCGTGAAAGCAATGGTGCGACACGCGCTGGAGCACTGCGCGGATGAACTGGGCCTGTTTACCAAGTTTGTGGACAAAGAACTGATCGCGCGGCTCACTCTCGTGGCTGAACGCCCTTTCCAGCGGCTTCCCTACGCCGATGCGATCTCCATTCTTAACGCCTCCGGGCGGAGCTTTGAGTATCCCGTCACGGATGGCCAGAGCCTGCAATCGGAACACGAAAGGTTTCTGACCGAAGAGCATTTCCGGGTGCCGGTGACCGTCTTTGATTATCCTCTGCAGGCCAAGCCCTTCTATATGCGCGTGAATGATGATGGCAGAACGGTAGCCGCGATGGATGTGCTGGTGCCGGGGATCGGCGAAATCATCGGCGGTTCGCAGCGCGAGGAGCGTCTGAGCGTGCTGCAGGACAACATGCGTTCGCACGGCGTGCGCGAGGAAGATTATTGGTGGTACCTGGACCTACGTCGTTTTGGCACCGTCCCCCATGCTGGTTTCGGTCTTGGGTTCGAACGGCTCCTAATGTTCTTAACCGGGGTATCCAATATTAGGGATGTGATTCCGTTTGCGCGGACGCCTGGGAATGCGGAATTCTAGTGTCCAGGCATGAAATGCCTGGTAAAGCTTATCCCGAAGGGATGAAAGGACTCAGCCTGGGGTTTTAACCCCAGGGATAAAACCAACCCATGAACCCGCCCTGAAAGGGCGGCAGATAGGTCGTCTCAAATCGGGTTCGAAATTTGGTAGCGCAAAGTCGGATCCTGCCGCCCCTTCAGGGCGGATCATGTATTTTATCGATACCCGGGGTTAAAACCCCGGGCTGAGTCCTTTTATCCCTTCGGGATAGTCAGGCGTGGCAGATTACCGTGCGCGGGATGGTTTCTGTGCTTCCTTCGCCCAAGAGTCCTTGAGCGTGACCGTCCGGTTGAAAACGAGGTGGCCAGACGTACTGTCTTTGTCCAGGACGAAGTAGCCGAGGCGCTCAAACTGATACCTGGTTTCGCTTCGCGCCTCCCGCAAGTTTGGCTCGCATCTAGCCGCAACGACTTCGGATGAGGCGGGATTCAAATGACGCTCGAAGTCGGTTGCGGTCTCGGGATCGGGTTCTACGAAGAGGCGATCGTAGAGACGCACTTCAGCATCGATCGAATCTGCTGCGCTAGCCCAGTGGATTGTGCCTTTGACTTTACGATTCGCGTTCGCGCCGCCGCTCTTGCTGTCAAGGTCCGCTGTGCACCGGAGTTCTAAAATGTTGCCAGCTGCATCCTTGATGACCTCTTCGCATTTGATGATGTACGCATACTTGAGACGTACCTCGCCGCCGGGCCGTAGTCGGAAATACTTCGGCGGCGGATCTTCCATGAAATCGCTACGTTCAATATAAAGCTCGCGCCTGAACGTAACACTACGTGTACCAGAGTTCGGGTCTTCCGGGTTGTTGACCGCGTTGAGCGTTTCGCTTTGACCTACCGGATAGTTCGTAAGAATCACCTTGATCGGGCGCAAGACTGCTAGACGCCGAAGCGCCGTCTTGTTCAACTCGTCGCGGATGCCGTGCTCGAGTACCGCGACGTCGGTCAGGCCGTCATATTTGGTGATGCCGATGTTGTAGGCAAAGGCACGCAGAGCACTGGCGGTAACACCGCGGCGGCGCAGTCCTGAGATCGTGGGCATCCGCGGATCGTCCCATCCGGCGACGAGCCCTTTTTGAACAAGCTGCATCAGCTTGCGCTTGCTTAACACGGTATAGGTGAGATTCAGGCGCGCGAACTCGTATTGGTGCGGTAGTTTCCGCGGCAAATCGAGGTTTTCCAGAATCCAATCGTAAAGAGGACGGTGTACTTCAAATTCCAACGTGCAAACGGAATGGGTCACACCCTCGATATAATCGCTCAAGCAGTGTGCGAAATCATACATCGGGTAAATACACCACCGGTTGCCAGTGCGATGATGCGCCGTATGCCGAATCCGGTAGAGCACGGGGTCCCGCATCCAGACGTTCGGCGACTGCATATCGATCTTTGCCCGAAGCGTGCAATGACCGTCGGGAAACTCGCCCGCGCGCATCCGGTGGAAGAGGAGCACGTTTTCCTCCGGCGAGCGTCCGCGAAATGGACTCGCCTTTCCGTTTACGCGGTAGCTGTCAGTGTCCGTAGGCGAGAGGTTGTCCACGTACGCCTTGCCTTTGGCGATGAGCTGAACTGCATACTCAAAAAATTGTTCAAAATAGTCCGAGGCGTAGAATGGCTCCGTTTTGCCCTTTGATTTCACCCCGAGAACGTGGTCTGCCCAGCCGGCGACTAGCCAATTTACGTCCTCGACAATCGACTCGACGTACTCAGTTTCCTCTTTGGTCGGGTTCGTGTCATCCATGCGGAGGTTACATACTCCTCCAAATTCACGGGCGATCCCGAAATTGAGGCAGATCGATTTAGCGTGGCCGATATGGAGATAACCGTTTGGTTCTGGTGGGAATCGGGTGTGGCTAGATGAATACTTACCGGCCTTCAAGTCGTCCGCGACGATGTCGCGAATAAAATCTGAAGGTGCAGTTTGCTCTCCGGTCTGTGTGCTCATGGAAAGATGGGCAACTTAATCGCGCGTGGCGAGTGTTCAAACTTTCGCACCAAGCACAAGGTCCTCAACGCGCTTCGTCGAGCAAGATCTTATCCAGTGCGGCGGATATTCGCGGGACGGCTGTAAGGCGGGTCCGCCATTCGCGCGGAATCGCGTCGACTCCGAGGTATGCGCCCAGCCAGGAACCAAGCATAGCCCCTCTTCCGGCATTGTCGCCGCCTGCTCGCAACGTCGCTAGAATAGCGGTCTCAAAATCGTCGCTGTGCTTTAGGAATGCATGGAGAGCGGAGGGGAAGCTTTGGGGCAATGGGCACGCTTGGCCGAATTCTAAGGTGGCTTCCGTCACTTCCTTCCCGATTTCTGCGAGCACTTTCTGTGTTTGTTGGCGAAGCTCACCGCTGAGATCCGGCGCCAGCGGGCCGACTCTCACCATCGCGTTTTCTAAGGCGTCGTGTAGATCGCGTCCAAGAAAAAGCTCCACCAGGAGCAGCCCGTGAAACTTCATGTAGCCAATTGCACGCCGGTTGTTCTGGCAGACGCGGGTCAGAGACTCGATTGTCGCCGGCAAGTTAGGGTCACGCCGATAACGGACGGCCAGTCCGGCCAGCCTGGATGCGGTAGCGGGCTCGGCATCATCGGCTCCTTGCTGAAAGTCATAATCCCCGGATGAATTTGATTCCCTGAATCGTTTGTAATTTTTGAGCGTCCCCAGGGTCGCCCAGTCCAAGTAATCATGGTAATGAGAGGACCCAAATGTCTTGACAAAGCGGTCACCAAAAGCGCGAGGATCGAAGCCGCCATGTTCGGCAATTGATTCCAGCAACACCAAGGCACCATCTCCGTAATGGGTTTGATCTCCCGGTTTCTTCGATTCATGGTACTCCCCAGCTGCTGGCGCCTCGAATCCAAATATGCCACCAGGGAATCTAGCGGAGAGTTCAGACAGATCGTAGATCCAGTGCGCGCCTAGAGCGGCCGCGTCTCCGACAAATTGACCCCACACCGCTCCCCGGAGTCGGTCTTCGGTAGTTACCTCCTTGGCTGAATCTTTCGCAATCATATTTAGCAAGTGACGTACAATACTCAACGTTACCAAATGGTTTTTATCGTCGATTACGTTGCCTCCGCTCTTATCGATCGATCACGCGGTTTTTCCGATTTCTGAGTATATCGCGTCTCGCTGTTCATCTCTTACTGCGAGAAGCAGAGAAAGCTTGCTTCTCCTAAGCCGTGAAGTCCAGGCGTGGAAACAAGCAAAAAAAATTGTTCTTCGTTCCGGCCACGGATTTCTGCAAAACTGTTATGAAACTAGTCACAAATTCATTCTAATCTCGAGTGCGGTCGGACTGATCGTAAGTAACACGGCCTGGGCGGCAACTGGGCTGTCGCCGGTTACGACCAACTTGACATTATGGCTGGAAGCCGATCAGGGATTGGCTTCCAATGGCTCAACTTGGGCCGACCAATCGGGCCTGGGGAACAATGCTACCGCGCTCCCAGCTGGGAACCCCACCGTGGTGCCAGGGGTATACAATGGACTGCCGGCAGTGAAGTTTAATGGTCAAGCGATGCGCTTCGCTGCGCCGGTTATCACGACACAGCAGTTCACTATCGTTGTTCTGGCGATTGACAAAACCAACAAACACAGCTCGAACACTGGGTTTCGGGAGATTTTCTCGAACTGGGATGGAACAAATTCGGATACGTCGGTGTTCCTTGGAACTACCTTTATCAATCCAACCAAGGTACGCTTCACCGACGCCATCGGCGGGCAAGATCAGGGTCAAACGGGTGTCGGCATGATCGGAAGGCCACAAAATGGCTTTATCCTGACTGGAGTGAGCGGTGCCAAGGACGCCAAAGTGTATCTGAATGGGAAACTGCTTTACGACCTAGGAAGCGCGATTCCACCGCGAGATTTGAGCACCAGCTTCTACCTGGCAGAGCAGGGCAGTTTCGCTGGAGAGTACTGGAACGGCGACATCGAGGAGATATTGGTTTATAGCGTTGCGCTCACGCCGAGGCAGATCAAACAGAACGTTGCGTACCTCAAGGCGAAGTACGCTCTCCCTTGACCAACGGCGTGTTCCCGTTCGCTAGGCGGTAGATAACCGCAGATTTACGCAGCTGGGGAACGCGGATGGTGAAAGGTAGAAAGGCTTTTCGGGGAGAGAAAGTCTTCGTGACCTTTGCGGCCTTAGAGAGCTTGTTGTGCCAATTATAATTTGGTGGCTTGCTGCACACCGGAGATCCATACAGCACCCGCTTGGCTTGCGCTAAAGAATAGGCCAAATGATGCTTCTCATTTGCCCAGCTTAATCGGTTGTAGAACCACCGTTCCTCCATCGGACAAAAGGCCCTGCCAGGTTGCGCCCTGTGGCGATCCCCGGTTATTTGGCGTCGCGCTGGCAATCGCAAGGGAAGCGAGTGGCTGTCGAAACACCAAAGTGCGATTCCAGTAGATCTCGAGAAACAGTTTACTACTAGCGTCGGGAGGCAAAGATGCCTCCAAACTGAAACTGCCTTTGCCATCAGTAAAAACCGGGGCGGATCTTCCAAGCTCCGAAACCACCGATAGAAGGCACCCGGGGAGTGACTGCCCGGACGAGTTCGTGACTGTTCCACTCAACGTCAGCACTTGCATCCCCGCCGCATCGGTCGACCGGATGGCTCCAAATCCCAATACCAATGCCAGACCAACCCTTACAACTACCCGCCAGTGATTGTTCATTGTGCCTTAAGGGGTGGTAGCGCCTTGTCCACTTCTGCTACTTGCGCCGGGTTCACTTCCAACTTCGCCGCCGGAGTTGCAGAAGGACCAGTTGGCGCCTTCAACTCGAATTTCACTGGCCATTCCTTCTCCTTGCTCGGATACAGAGGGAACTTTTGTGGCTCCTTACCGCCTTTAGCGATCTCCAGCACCACTAGGTGCACATCTTCCGGCACTTCCTGTTCGAATTGGCCCGTGTTATCCGGGTAAGCGACTCCCATAACTCCCGTGTATGCCACCGTGTAGTCCTTGGCGTCGGGATCAGTCAAAATGCCACTGACCATCCTTCTCTGACCTTTGCCATACTGCAGGGCTAGCCAGAAACAACCGACTGCCACCAGGAAGAGCGCAATCGTCGGATATTGGCTCTTGATCTTGATCTGGCCAATCTCGACTGCTAATGCATCCCCACCGGTTCCGTCCGCTGGCTCTTTTCCCTCCTGAACTTTCTCGTGAATTGCCTGAAGAGTAATCCGGCCCTGGTAAAGCAAGACCAGGGAACCGATCATCAGAATAATGCCTCCTGATGCGGCGATAATTGCTATGATATTCTCGATCATGAAGAGTACCGGTGCTGACTGTGTCTCTCGGGGGTAACCGCAGGAATTTTCTTGCCGAGTCCAGAAAGATAGTAACGCTCATCGCCGTTGTAGTGCAATGCGTCCTGAGTGGTTCTATTGCCCATTCCTCTCAACTCGTGAAGTAGCGCAACGCGCGTAAACTCGGCAGAAAGAAATATGCGCCGCCGCGAACCGTTACGAACTGCGGAAGTCCCGAGACATGGCACCCTAGACCGTCGTCTTTCTGTTGGGTGAAATTGTCGGCGCCCGGGCGACCCGATGTTGTCTCGCGATTGCCGAGCAGGGGATCATTCTCTCCGGTTAAGCCAGAGAACTTGGTGTTCATAACCCACGCGTTCTGTAAGAACTCGAATTGCCGGGAGATATTTGCGTTGAGACAGACAAACCGAAGTCCCCGTTCCGGATCAGCCGGCGGCGCTGGTAATAGGGCGTCCGACGGCGAAAGGCCGGGTCCATATTCCCGGCCGCGTCGCAGAATGCGATGAAAGCGAACGGAGGACATGAGATCGTCGCGGAATCCTCTTGGGCCGAAGCCCGCCATTGCCAGAAGGCGTGCAAGGCCGGTCGGGTGGCCGGGATAGTCGGCATTGCGAGGATTCGCTCGGCGGATATGTGCACCGAAAGGACAGCCAGCGCCCGTCGGATCTTGATCGAATGTGAATTGATTCTGACGAATTTGATCCGGTTGGGGCCCAATCCCGGGAATTTCTTCTTTCTGGATTGGCACCAGCGGATCGCCTGTTCTCGTCCGGCCGACGAGCGACGCGGCAAGTTTGTCGATTTCCGCAGAATCCCCACGGGCTTTCCGGCTGATGAACTGCCAGAAACTCCGTACGTCTTGCCGTAAATCGCGCATCACAAGGTAGGTTCCGTTTCGACCGACATCCTTTTTTTCCGGCGCATCTTCCGCAGGAAGCAATCCCGCGCTCCGGGCATTGGCATCGATCAACGGCCGATCCGTGTATTTGTCGTACTCGTTGCGATAGCCGAGCAAAAACTCACCAAGCGCCGCCACGTTCGTGTAATAGATTTGACCGCCTGCCACATCGCGCTGCTGCTCCCAATCGAGTTGAGGTTGACTGATGCCGTCTGTGAATCCGAATGGTTCGAAGCCGCCAAGATCACCGGTGTCAAGGGACCGCAGCACGTCGAATGCGTCGTTCCATGCCTTCCCGGTAGAGGTCGCAACAAAGGTCTCGAGGCGCCCCGGCTCCGCAAAGAACATGACAACAAGATGCGGCACGCTGCCAGAATTGCCCCATGCCCACTGCGAGGGAGCGCTGTTTCCCTCGTCGCCCAGGCGGCGCGAGCGGCTGTCTTCCGTCATCCCCGCTAGGAATTCGGAGGAAAAGTCGGAGAGGACCGCATCGGCTACACCGAGCGCTTTGAGACCGGCTGCCGTGAAAGCGACCTGCATAGCAGTTGCGGGCGGAGGATCCACCGCGACGGCGGTAGTGACCGGCGCGGCACCTAACCAGGATCGCGCAGCTCCAACATCCCTTATGCGTAAGAGGACGTAAGAGGCTTCCGTCATCCGTTTGTAACCGAAGCGGACCAGACCTTGCACGTCGCTGTAATCGATTTGGCTTTGGGTCATAGAAGGGCAACCCATTCGCGGGCCTCTTGATCGCTCATCGACAAGGACTCCAATCCCTGACGGATGCGGGTATTCCTCTCTAGTTCAACTGCCGTCAAACCCGGACAGGCGTCATACCACACTTGCGTTGGTAGTTGGTGACGGCGCAGGTATTCCTTGAATTTCCGTTCGTCTGAACAGCCATCCTTGATCAGGAAGTTTGTTCGGGGATAACCGATCCCGTTACCGAAAATCAGATTGAGTCCGAAGCCCACTTTGTTGATGAAATCGTCCATGTAGGCCTCCAGACTGCCGTCATAATTACTAAAGAACACGACCCGTTTTCTGCCGTCGAGAAACACCCATCGCGCGAAATGGATCGTGCGCACGCGGGCCAAGCGGCCTCGAATGAAGAGATGCCGCGCGGCCCAATCGATGACCAAAAGAGCGAAGATCGTGATCAAAAGGCGCATGATGCCGGGTTTTAAGCTTCCCATGGCGGTGAACTGATTGGTGACATCGTGATCTTCCAAAAGCGCGAGAGCGTTGGAGTACGCTGCGTCCACCCGTGGACACAGCTCGGGATCCGTTTTCTCCAGGGTGCGCAGCCGAATCAGAACGATGAGTCCAATTGGAACAAGGATCGGCAACGCCAGTAAGAACAGTAGTGGAACGCCAATCAGATGCAGAAAATTACTGATCCACCATCCAAGCGGGGTTGGGTCCTCGGGAGTCAGGGTAAGACGCCCCGAGGATGCCTCCGCTTGGAGGAACCGCAGCAGGTGTGTGTGAATTTCTTGCGACCGTAGCCCGGTGAGAGTTGCTGCAGCGCCCTCGATGTAGTCTTCGAGTGCTTCACGCAACCTCGCTTCTTCCCGAATGCAGCGGACTGTTCGCCCCCGCCAGTTCACGTAACTGGCAGCGGATGGAGTACTGTGCTGCTTCATCCAGGCGACGAGATCGGTGTCGGATGTGAATCCTTCGCAACACAAAAAAATCGAGCGTAATCCATTTGGCGCGAGTCTCGCCAGTTCCTCCAGTAAGGTATCTCTATCCCCGTCGACGTCGCCAAGAAAGGCGAGATAAAGCGGATAGTTGACCGGGGGTAGATTGTAAGCGCGAATGTCGTTGATCGTTTTATCGTCCACGATCAGCAATCGCGCGAAGTGCAGCTTGTCGAATTGTCCGAACGGTATCAGCGAGTTGTTCGGATTCACGCGTCCGGCCGCGTGATTCATGGAGGCGAGGAGCTGGCGAAGCGCTGTCTCCCGCTCCGGATCGATCGCCGCCAGGATCATGAAACTTGCTTGCGGAGTCATGACTTGTCACTCAAAGACCTCGTCGCCCGTCGGTTCGTAATGCGGCACGGCATTCATCGTGTGCCGCAGCATCGAAAGTGTCTCATACATCCGCCGCCGAGCGCGGCTCTGATTTCCCAGCGGGCGATGCTCGGCGATACAATGCCATGGATTATAAGAGAGCTGTTTGGCAAAGTTCATTTGCGCCGGAGAGTTGAACTTCTGCCGTGGTAAGCGAAGCGTGGCGACCGATATCCGTGGTGAAACTTTCTCGGGCCAGAGCACGGCATTGTTCTCGATCGGCATTAAGTGCGGATCGGTTTGCAGTTGCAACCGGATGTCGAACTCAACATCTCCCCGGTCAAGTGCACTGACCATGGCATCGCGCAGATAGTCATCAGGCGGGCGGAAAGGAAGCCGTGGAATCGGTGTCCGTTCCTTCGATTTAGGCCACACTGAGTACTGGATCGCTTGACCTTCTCCCAGAAGATAAGGGACACAACTGAAATAGGGAGCTTCAAACGGACTGCTCTGCGTTTTGACCCAGAGCGATTGCATGATCATATCCAGTATATGCGGCCGATGGAAGTTAAGGAAATAGAACATCTGGGCATTCTTCAGACTCTCTATCTGCAATTGCGCGTTAGCCTTAGTATCTGGTGTCACGAAGGTCGGCGTTGAAACACCGAACATGTCCAGCGTGAACTTCTCCTCATCCATTAACTTCGGTCCGGGCACACCCATCAGCTTGATACTGATGCTCATGAATCCGACATCATCGATATCCGGCGTGATGTAGGGACCAGGTCCGGAAAAACGCACCCAGGCAACGTAAGTGTGCGGCTGCGCGTAGATGCCTCGCCGCAATTTCTCGGGCAGATTGTCATGAACGATAAATTCCCCGCGTACGATGCCCTGCGTCTTCGTGTTTCCGCCTCGCTCGAACCCTCCAGGTTTCCAAAGCCCCCGCATTTGCTTCTCAAAGGATGAGATGATCGAGTCGAGAAACGCCTCTTCATCAGGAAGCAGCTTTTCCTCCGCGATCTTCAACCCCTCATTTGGCCGTTGTAGGTTGATCAAAGCGGTAACGAAACTCGCGATCGGATCGCGAAGCACAGCATCGAACGCCGGGCGCACCAGCGGATCAAACCGGCGCTCCACATGCAAAAGGAAGGTAAATGTATCACTCAGCCAATTCAAAAACCCCGACCCGGTATTAGCGCGCGGCTGCGGGCGGCTAGCGTTTGAATTTGATGCTGACATGGACTCCGGTTTCATGCGGAGAACCGGTCCCCGGTAACCAGCTTTCGATGGACTATTTTTGAAAATCCAATGCGAAATCGATCAAGCGTTTCTTGTCCCAATAAACCTTGCCGAGGAATGTCCCTGGCGCGATGGCCCGAATTTCATCCCGAATCCAATGTGCGAGAAGCGACGTCTCGGAATAATCGAGCACGATACAGTCCTTATTATCCAACCAACTCGGCGCCTTGTAGACTTTCGCGATGATCGCGCGAAGGCCGAAGGGCAGGATCTCGTTTCGCAACACCCCTTTCTGCGAATCGAAGATTTTGCCTCGCCAAGCGAAGTAGTTGATGAACTCGGCGATGTCCTCGGTATAAGTGGTGCCCGGAGCAACGATGGCGGTACCCTTTCCTTCGCCGTTAGGAATGTCGCCCGTCGGGCTATTGGTGAAGAGTTCGTCAAGCTGAGCCTGTGACATTTTCAGCAGATCTGGAACGGTTATAGCCATGATTGCTCCGGTCTTTGTCTTTTGAGGTTCTATCCGATCAGGGGAGAGGAATTTAGAGGGTCTTCAGAAATTCGATCAATGCCAGTTTGTCGGCGTCGGGGAGCCCGGTCCCGAAATAGTGACCACGGTCCTCGACCAGGTCAGGGCATTTACTGATTTTAAACAATGCCGGCCCAACCTCTGTTTTCAGGACCTCCGCCGCCGCGTCTGGGTCGAGATTCTTGAGTTTGATTTCGGCTAGCGTTTTCTTGAGCTTCAGACAGACGTCCACGAGCTGTTTTGGGTCCGTCTCGGGATCGATATTAGCGAGCAGGTTAATCGGTGTGCCCTTGGGTATTATCCCAATGCGAAAATAACCGTCTGAATCCAGGAACGGCTTTAGTAGAGTTCGCAACGGTTCAGGAAGCGCGGCCGCTTGTATTTGCAAGCTACATTCACGCGTCGTGCGCCAAATCGAATCCTTGCCCAGGCGTTTCTCCGGCCAGAGCAGTTTGGTAATCGCGTCATTAAATGCTTCCATTCGCCCTGCGACTGAAGGGTCACCGGTAAATTTGCCAAGCGTGTTGTTGTGCAGCAGCGGCGCGGACGACCAGACGCTGATCAAGGACGCTGTCCGGTAATATCCAGGGCCTCCTCCTTGCATTTTGAAGTCCTCGTCGGCGTTACTGTATGGATTCCAGACTTTGATTGTCCCGACGGAGGGCAAATTCTTGTACGTCTCCGAAGAGAAGTTTGCCCATATGTGTCCGCGCATGGCATTCGTACCGCAAGCACGCGCAGCATTTGTCTGGATCTTGGTAATCGGATACCGCCGGTCATCCGAAAAGAAGTTTTTTTCGCGAAAATCCGGCTTTAACACTTCTTTTCTGAACCAAGCTATTTCATCCTCGCCGGCTGGTGCTCGCTTGCTTGAGTGGCAGGAGGCGCAATTCTCGGCGAAGACAATCTTACCACGTGTCATCACTCCTTGATCCTGAGTGATGAAAGCTTGCCACCCGGGAGCATCCTCGAGACGGAAGGACTGCAGCCGCGCAAAAAACTTACCCACGTTCACAAATTTCTGCTGGGTAGCCAGCCAATAAACTGAATATTTCTGCGCTGTCGCGATTTCGAACGGCTTCTGGGGGGTCAACCCAATCAGCACATTGTGCTGTTGCAAGAAGTGCTGCGAATAGCTGCCGATGTTGATATAGACCCGGAGCGTCGCACCCACGACACCGACCGAGTCAGCGCCATCTTTCAAAACGTGGGGTACCGGCATCGTGATGGACTCAGCGTCTTTATTGACCGCATCTCGGATAATCGGCAACAGCAGCGTTTGGCCCGTCAGTTTCTCCTCTTCTCCCTCGCGCACGCGTTCGCCGAGCAGAAAGATCGGGTTGATTGCGTTTGGATTATTGATGTTATCGGTGGCGATTCTGGACGTATCTGAAGTCCCGGGCGGCTGGGCTTTCAACATCTCCCAGAAGAACCCTCCTTCTTTTACATTGTGGGCAAAAACCGGACCCTCTCGGATGTATTGGTTGCCGATGGCAGATGCCAGGTTTTGCCATTTGGGGTTCTCCGGATCATCTGGCGGGTTACATGGGTTAAACGCGATGTGGCATGAACCGCATGAGATACCGACCCGATAGGGACGTATTAGCTTCGGATCAACCGCATAGTTGGAATCGTTATAGTAACGGTCGGCATCCCAATTTTTTACCGCTTCACCCTTGAAATCGGGATTCTCAAAGATGCGGAAACCCATGATCCCACTCGAACGGCCATACACTTTTGGATCGATTGCCGGCGGTTCCGCCTCTACGGCCTCGTCGATCCAGAGTCCATATTGATCCGGCTTAGCCGCCTGTTTATAGCCCGGCTCATTGATCAGTCCCATCTGCTTAAACCGGGTTGGGCGCCCTCGTGAGTCGATAGTTTTCAGGAGGTCGATTAGACCGTAACTCTCACGCGACATCCGTTCCCAGAATTGCTCGGTCCCTGCGCACCAAAGATTCCAGGTATTGCGTCCCTTGATTTCATCCGGTGAAAGCTCAATCCCGCCGTCCATCGGTTTGAATACGTCCTCCGCGATCTCTGGAAGATCTTCTGGCTTGCGCCCGCCGGCATCGTCTACCAGCGACTGGTTCGGGTTATTATTGCAGCTGCCTAAGCCGATGCTGACTAGCAGAGTTAGGCCCGCGTGGCTAACCAGCGCCCATTTCATCTTAAGAAATCTCCAAAACGATTCGACTGTGCAACCTTCAGCTTCAAGAGACCAATTTTGGTATCTGCTGAAGAAGGCAAATATAACCAGAAAGGTCAGAAGCGATATACGCAATTCGGCGTATTTCAGTTAGTGCCACAAACGTCTACAAACAAGGAGCGTGGCCAACTGTTTTGCGACATCTAATCGAGCCGTAAGCGAGTGCCTATCCAATGAGGATTTAAGTGTCGCTGCTACGACCTGATCGAAATGAAAGACAAGATCAAGAAGTCAAAGAAGTCGAAAGAAGTCTTGGACCCCTAGAAGAATTGCGGTCGCTTGGAGTCTATCCAGGACGATCGCCAAAAACCTGACGGTGTCTCGTTCCTGGCCATGTAACTTGCACCCGGTCGAAGATCAACAGAGTGCCTGTGCCCGGGCAGGCGCAGCCCGGGCCTATTAACGATTGGTCGCCTGGCGACGACGGAACACTGTGCCGCCGTTTCTGGGTCACAGTTCATCGCGGTTCCAGCCTCTTCAAGCTACTTTCGACGGTTTCACGGAGCTTATGCAGTGACCCCGACCGCCGCTTTATGCCGTTTATGAAGCTCCCCGAGTACTTTTTTAGTGGTCCCGTAATAGTAAATATAGCGGTGCCAGATATAAACTAAGTCAAAAATCACGGCGCCAAGCCACCAAAGGTAAAGAAACGCCCCGTTGGCTAATAGCAGAGTCCAGAGCGATTGTCCCAGCTGTGCTGGCCCTGTAGATGAGACAGGATTAGACAACAGGTGAAGTAAAAATATCAGCGCTGCTACTCCACCTAAGGCGATGAGAGGTTTCATTCCCCAGCTCGGTTTTAGTTTGCTTAACAGCGCTGAAACGATGCTGGCTGCCAGGAAGTAACAAAGAAGCCCATTTGGAAACCAAAACGCGGAATCTAGCAAAGGGCGAATAGAAGATGCGAAGAACCAGTATCCCAGGGCACCGCCGATAAATGCGGCTACACCAAAAAGATAACCGGGAATAATTTTGTCGAGGCGTGGCATGCGGCTGAGGACGGTAGAACCAACGAGGAGCGCGGTGATCCCCGCCACATCCATGAGGATATGAGGATGGTTTTTTGGGAAAAAAACCGAGACCAGCGTGTTGTAAAGGATGTAAACGCCGGCGGTTAGCAGTGCGAGGCAAATGACATAGGGTAGAATCCAGCTAATCAACACAGTCCAAGCGATGGTGGTGGGTTCTTTAACGTTCGATTCTCCGCGGACAACATTGTCAATAAAGTGACCGAACACCCGATCGTCCTTCCAATAATCGTTGTGGGCTTCTCCTGGGAACGGATACCGTGTGAATCCGTAGTCATATTTTTTAGCAAACTCGAAGATTTGTGAGCCGCGCCCCGTATCGTTTTCAGGCAGCCATCCATTCTCACGCATCCAGTTGCGGGTGATTTCAAGGTCAAAGCCGACTGGATCTCCGAAATCATAGTAGTTTCGCCAACGGATCGGATGACTCCGCTTTCGGCCGGGGGCGGGTTGCAGCCCTTCCCAGAGCCTTGGCCACATGACAATGTGTTTGTTCAGTGGCGACCCGATCGTCATGTATCCTTTGACCAGGTCTATCCATTCGTCGTCCGGACCCTCTATAGTAGACATCGCGCTCAATAGGCCTCTGAACGAAACAACCGTTCCTTCGCTATGAGCGATGATATAGATTCCTTTCAAATTGGGCATTCGCTGCTGCAGATTACGCATTGTGGCGCGAAACCGATCAAATACGTTTCCGCCGTAATCTTTGAAATCCGCCACGATTTGAACGCAGCCGACAAAATCGGTGAGCAGTTGCCCCAAGTTAAACTCAAAAAAGCCGGCCTTGTTCGCAATAAAGAGAAGGTTGTCTAGAACTTTGATGGCTTCGATCATCTCTGCGACAACGGCGCTAGCCTTGGTATAATCGATAAGATCGGGGAGGTTACCAGCGGATTTGTCGAGTGCTCGAACTCGTTCCACTACAGTCTGCGCCCAGGCCTTTGTTTCTTCCGTAGTGTTCTGTGTAGCCGCTGCCATTTCCGGGATATCGGCCCAGAAGGATTCAGCAAATCCGAAACCCTGGAATTCTTTGAAATCCTTAGAAGGATGAAAGAGGTAGGCTCCAAGCTCTGGCGAACCAGGTTCTGGAACCAGCTTGTCGGGGTGGAAGGCTCCGAGTGGTTGAGTGATGGGGCTTTTGCAATAAGAGGCGAATCTGCTAGCGACCGATTGAATCGTTGAATAGCGAAACTGTTTTCCGATACCGTGTACTGCTACCACGAGATTGGTAATATTCAGGTCGTCGGCAGTCGGTACAACCGAAATACCTGGTTCGTCTGGCATCTCCTTAGGTGAGTTCCTTTCTTGTGGGTCAGTACTAGTGATCATAGTAGGGTGTTTCGACGCGGTAGAATTCGCTGTGACTGGTACGCAGAATGCAGCATTGTTGTGATAGCCAAGCTAGCTTTGCAGATCGCGGCCTGAAGGATGGCCTGGCGATCAAGAAGCCACCAAACATGATGGCCAACCGCGCGTGGAGGGGGCTTTGTATCATTCCGGTACTAGTCTTCGATCCCGTTTTCGATAACCGCTTTGAATTCTTTGATGACGCCTCCGCCCGGAATCGCATCGGTCAACGCTCGTATATTTTCGGCGGAGCGTAAATACGTAGAACTGCGTATATCAAATCAAGAGCAACGAAAGACTTAGCTGTGGCCAAAGTCGGGGAAGAATCGCAGTGAAGTTCGCGCCCTGTCGTCTCTTCCCGGGTTCGCGATAGATCTAATGTTCGAGCAGATTGAAAGGTCTCGGCGGCCTGGCTATCCGATCTTCACCGGTTTGGACATACGCATTTCTCCGTATAGCTGCGCCGGAACAAAATGGTTAGACTTCCAGAAACCGTCGCGGATTCGAAGATGCCGGCGTTAGGACTTACTGACGTACAGGTACAGAGTGCGACGTTGGCATTACCTTATCCAATTCCAATCCAGTATGTCTCACTACGTTACTATTCCTATCAAAGCGAACGGCGCGATCGATCCGGATGAACAGATGCAGGACATAATTACTAAATCGGTTTCGCCTGCTTTTAACCCGACTGACATTTTCATTTACTCTCACGGCTGGTGGACAACCGCCGACGCGGCATTGAAGCAGTACAACGTCGCCACGACCGACTTAATCTACTTTTTGCGGACCCAGAACCACCCGTTGACTACCGGGACGACCTCGCCGTTCCTAGTTGGAATCCATTGGCCATCGATTGTCGACGATGATCCCAGTAGTGTGCTCAACCTGCTCGAGCCTTTCACCTTCTATCAGATGCAGAAGCGAGCCGACGACATCGGCAATGAAGGGCTTTATGCGATCTTGCGGCTGATCATCGAAGCCCCTCGTGTAAATAATTTAAGGATCAACCTTTTTGGTCATAGCTTCGGGTGCAAAGTGGTGTGTTCCGCGTTACAGGAACTCACTGTGCAAAAAGTTGCAGTACCGCAGAACATTTCATTTAATGTTGTCCTACTACAGGCCGCATTTACAACCGACGCCCTCGACACGGGTGGGATTTATGAGAACGTGCTCCCGGCGTTTGGTCAACGACTGCGCATGCTCATCACAAGATCGGATCTCGATCTGGCACTGAAGAATGATTTTCCGAAAGCTCAGAAATTGGATCTCTTTCACAAAGGAGCGATTACCGCTCTTGGTTTCACGGGACCGACCAAGGCCACCATCGGAGCTTTAGCAAATGATTTAGAATTTCCGGTCAATCAGGGTTCGCAATTCTTCGGTAAAAAGCCTGCTCCACCGGTAGGTTCTCTCATCGTCACGGCCGACTTAACACCTGTTCATCAAGCGAACACGACCTTCCAAGGCGGGCCCGGAGGACATCACACCGATATCTTTCTCCCGGAAATTTACGATCTGATGTGCTGGTTTCTGTTCTGAACTGAAGACGAGTTACCCTAAGGAAAGGGATTTCATCGACAGAGCGGCTATTCTGAATAAATTTCATCTTTAGTTGTCGCTTCTTATTCCCCCTGCAAATCAGACCTATGGGCGCTGCACTCGATGTCATACAGCAAGGCTACGCAGCTTTTGGTCGCCGGGATATCCCGGCGCTTTTAAAGCTGGTAGCGGATGAAGTCGATTGGAAGGAGGTTTGTCCGGCGAGCTTGCCCTATTCCGGCCTGCGCCGAAACCCGGCCGAAGTAG